>MTKZ01005353.1_pt1 | contig 13184 bp, 18 predicted proteins | sample 1042781 | NCBI WGS metagenome assembly MTKZ01 (sample SAMN06212207, study PRJNA360539) | anaerobic digester metagenome | biome: Wastewater treatment plant; material: sludge; isolation source: anaerobic digester fed with sludge from wastewater treatment plant | place: Denmark: WWTP Viborg ...
TTCCGTGCCGCGGTCGCCGCGGGAGACTTCCTGGAATGGGCGGAGTACAGTGGTCACCTGTACGGGACGCTACGCAGCGAGGTCGAGGCCGGGCTCGCCGGGGGCGACGACGTGATCCTCGAGATCGAGCTGCAGGGCGCACGCTCCGTGCGCAGGTCGATGCCGGAGGCGGTCTCCGTGTTCATCGTCCCGCCGAGCACGAGCGAACTGGAACAGAGACTCCGTGGGCGCGGCACGGAGACCGGGGCTGCCATCGCCCGGAGATTGGGCCGTGCGGAGACCGAGATGGCCGCCGCGCACGAGTTCCGTCACGTCGTGATCAACGACGACGCCGAGCGGGCCGCCGACGAGGTGGTCGCCATCATCGAGGCACAGAGGAAGGACGCATAGTGGACAAGCCCCGCATCGACGAACTGCTGCCCCACGCGGACGGCTCCCGTTACGAGCTCGTCATGATCGCCGCCAAGCGTGCGCAGCAGATCAACAGCTACTACCAGGGTCTCGGCGAGAACACTCTCGGGCTCGAGGAGTTCACGCCGCCGCTCATCACCACCCGCAGCGCGAACCTCCTGACGATCGCTTTCGAGGAGATCGTGGACGGCAAGGTGGAGCGCGAGCTCCCCGACTGATGTCCGGTCAGAGACCGCGCAGTGTGCCGGCCTCGGCGGCATGGGAGTGAGGTCTCCTTGAGCGGGCCTCACGACGTATCCGTCGCCCGTACCGTGCTCGTCGGTGTCACCGGCGGGATCGCGATCTACAAATCGGTCGAGCTGGTGCGCGGCCTGGTCAAAGACGGCCTTCGGCCGCTCGTCGTCACCACGGAGGCGGCGCAGCGTTTCGTCATGCCGCTCACTTTCGCAGCCGTGTCGCAGGCTCCGGTGCTCGACGACCAGAGCGCCTGGCAGGGGAGCGGCGGCTGGTTCCAGCACATCGAGGCTGCCCGCGCGGCGAGCGTGATGGTCGTCGCCCCTGCGACCGCCAACACCCTCGCGAAGATGGCGACGGGTATCGCCGACAACCTGCTCACCGCCACCTATCTCGCCTTCCGCGGCCCGGTGATCGTGGCGCCCACGATGAACTGGGCGATGCACCAGCATGATGCCACGCAGCACAATCTGCGCCTGTTGGCGGATCGTGGAGTCGAGGTCCTGCCGACGGAGCAGGGCGAGCTCGCCTGCGGGGAGGAGGGCTCCGGCCGCATGGCCTCGCCTGAGACGATCCGGCTGGCGGTACGCCGCGCGCTGGCCGCGTCGGCCAGGGGGCCGCTCGCCGGCAAGCGGGTCGTGGTGACGTCGGGCGGCACCCGCGAGCGGATCGACGCCGTGCGGTTCATCGGCAACAGGTCGAGCGGCAAGATGGGCCGTGCCCTGGCCGATGAGGCGTACCTCCGCGGTGCCACGGTGACGCTGGTCACCACCCAGCCGCCCACCGGCGCCGCCTACGACGTCGTCAGCGTCGAGAGCGCCGCCGAGATGGCGGCGGCAGTGGGCGATGCCGTCCGCAGCGCGGACGTCCTCGTCATGGCGGCGGCGGTGGCCGACTTCCGCCCTGCGGTGGACGAGCGCGGCAAGATCGAGCGCGGCGAGCGTGAGACGCTCACGCTCGAACTGGTGCGCACGGTCGACATCCTCGCGTCGGCGGCCCGGCCGGGACTCTACCGCGTCGGTTTCGCCGCCGAGGCCGGGCCGCGACTCGACCGCGCCCGGGCCAAGAAGGCGGCCAAAGGCATCGACCTCCTGGTCTTCAACGACATCCTCGCCGAGGGCGTCGGGATCGGCTCGGACGAGAACGAGATCACCATGCTCACCGCCGAGGGCGAGGTGCATGTACCACGCACGAGCAAGGCCGCCTGTGCACATGCCGTCGCCGATCAGATCGAGAAAGGCCTGGCGGGATGACGCCCGACCGCGCCGCCGTGCTCGCCGAGGTGGAGGCGCGCGTGGCCAACGAGAACCTGCGCCGCCACATGCTGGCCACCGAGGCGATCATGCGTGCCCTGGCCCGACGACTCGGTGAGGACCCTGACGTATGGGGCCTCGCCGGACTGGGTCACGACCTCGACGCCGAGGAGACGGAGGGCGATTTCGCCCGCCACGGGGCCGTGGCGGCGGAGAGGCTGCGGGTGCTGGGCCTTCCGGCGGCGGCCGTGCACGCGGTCGCGGCGCACAACCCCGACACCGGCGTCGCGGCCACCGGGCGCATCGACATCAGCCTCATCGCCGCCGACCAGCTCAGCGGGCTCGTGACCGCGGCGGCTCTCGTGCGCCCCGACAAAGACCTCGCGGGAGTCAAACCGAAGTCGGTGCGCAAGCGGTACCGTGAGGGTGCGTTCGCGCGTGGGGTCGATCGGGCCGCGATCGCGCGCTGTGAGGAGCTGGGTCTCGAGCTAGACGACTTCCTGGGGCTCGGGCTGGTGGCGATGCAGGGCATCGCCGCCGATCTCGGCCTTTGAGCGCCGTGCCGGCGCCGCGACGACGCACGCCCGACTTCCGCGACGAGAGCGAAGCCTATTCGTCGTTCCGCCGCGGCGTCCGCTTCCTCGAAGAAGGCCACCCGGCACAGGCGGCGATGCACCTCTCCCGAGCCCTGATGCTGGAGCCGGGACGCACCTCCATCCGTGAGGCGCTCGGGCGCGCGGAGTTCGCGCTGGGTCGCTTCGAACGGGCGGCCGCGCTCTTCCGGGAGATCACCGACGACGTCCCCGACCACGCCTACGCCCACTACGCCCTGGCCCGGTGTCTGCGCCGGCTCGGGGAACGCCGGGAGGCGCGGGCCCACCTGCGGCTGGCCCGCGCCCTCGACCCGGCTTCCGAGGTCTACCGGCAGCCTCTCGAGGGCGTGGATTGACCGGTCGTCGTCCGGTGCCGACGGACGCGGCCTGGGAGGATCAGGTCAGCGCCTCCGGCCCCACATGCGCCATCTCGAGCAGTACGGCGATGCGCTGCCGGATGGGGGGGTGCGTGTCGAAGATCCCCGTGGCCTCCTTCGCCTTCTTGAGCGGATTGGCGATGTAGAGGTGGGCCGTGGCGCGGTTGGCGCTGCGCAGCGGCCGCGGGTCTGAAGCGATGGTGTGCAGCGCCNNTAAGCCGCCAGCGGCGCCAGAACGGCCAGCACCAGCGCGACGATCATGAAGACCGCCTGTCCCTGACCGCCTCCGGAGCCTCCGCCGCGCCGCCGACCCGCGCCGCCCCAGAAGCTCCAGCGCAGGAAGAAGTCGGCGATCAGGGCGATCATCCCGACGAGGACGCCCACCAGCGTCTGGAACCGGACGTCGTAGTTGCGCACGTGCGACATCTCGTGGGCGACGACGCCCTGCAGCTGCTCGCGGTCGAGACGCTCCAGCAGGCCGCGCGTGACGGCGACGGAGGCATGCTCCGGGTCGCGTCCGGTGGCGAACGCGTTGGGTGCGGCGTCCTCGAGCACGTACACGGCCGGGACCCGCGACAGGCCGGCGGCGATCGTCATCTCTTCGACGACGTTGAAGAGCTGCGGCTCGTCGGCGTGCGTCACCCGACGGGCGCCGGAGACCGCGAGCACCATCCTGTCGCCGCTGTAGTAGCCGACGACGCTCCAGAGGATCGCGACCACACCGAACACCCCGAGCAGGCCGAGGCCGCCCTGCGTCCCTCCGACCGCGGCGTACCCGATCGCGAACCCCAAGGCAGCGAGGATCGCCACGACGAGGCCCGCCAGCAGCCAGGAATCGCGACGGTTGCGGGCGATCTGTTCGTACATGACCGGTGGCGGCACGGGGCCGCGGGGCTCACCTCAGATCGACGACAGGGACGGCGCGCTCGCTCTCGGGGGCCTCGAAGAACTGGCGCGTCGTGAAGTTGAACATGCCGGCGATGAGGTTGGACGGGAACATCTGGATCTTGTTGTTGTAGGTGAGGACGCTGTCGTTGTAGAACTGCCGCGCGAAGGCGATCTTGTTCTCCGTCGACGTGAGCTCCTCCTGGAGCTGGATGACGTTCTGGTTGGCCTTGAGCTCAGGATAGTTCTCCGCCACGGCGAAGAGGCTCTTGAGAGTGCCGGTGAGCACGTTCTCAGCCTCGGCCTGGGCCTCCGGGCCGCGTCTGCCGGCGTCGATCGCGGCGGCCCGCGCGTTGGTGACGTTGGTGAGCGTCTCCTGCTCGTACGACATGTAGTCCTTGACCGCCTCGACGAGGTTGGGGATGAGGTCGTGCCGTCGTTTGAGCTGCACCTCGATCTGGCTCCAGGAGTTGTCCACCTGGTTCCGCCGCTTCACGAGACTGTTGTACATGCCGGCCAGCACGGCCACGATCACGACCACGACGACGATCAAGACGATGATGGCGATCAACCGGCGCTCCTTTCGTTGGCTGCCTTGCGGCTAGTGTACGCCACGGGCGGTGACGGGGCCTCCGCCTAGTTGTACCTCTTCCGGGCGCGCGGCTATCCTTGGACGGGGATGAGCACCTGGGTACGCGATATCGTGATCCTCGTCGGCGGTCTGGCCGCTCTGGCGGTGCTGGCGCTCGGGGGCCAGGCCGCCGTGCGCGCCCGCGCGAGTGGCTCCGGCGCGAGCCAGACGCCGGCGCCGGTTCCGGTCGTGACGCCGTCGGGCTCCGCCCCGGCTGAGCCTCACTACGAGCGCTGGACGGTCATCAAAGTCGTGCGACCGGTCGTGGTCTACGCGCGACCGAGCACCGCGGCGCAGGTCAGGACGCGCCTCGACCGGTTCAACCAGAACGGCTACCCGAACCTCGCGCTCGTGGACACGACGCGGGAGGTCGGAGACAGACTCTGGTACAGGGTGTGGCTTGCGCTGCGGCCGAACGGAACCCGGGGGTGGATCCCCGAGGCCGAGGGCAGCCTCGCGCTGTACAGGACGGCAGCGAAGATCACCATCGACCTGTCGGAGCGCGAGCTCAGCGTCACCCGGCGTGGTCAGGTCGTCGCCACGTTCCCGGTGGCGATCGGCAGACCCGGCCTGAGCACCCCGAAGGGCTTCTTCTTCGTCAACCAGAAGCTGAGGCCGGCGTCTCCGGACGGTCCTTACGGGGTACTGGCGATCGGGATCAGCGCCTTCCAGCCCAAGCTCCCCTACTGGGAGCAGGGAGGACCGGTGGCGATCCACGGGACCAACGAGCCGTGGCTCATCGGCAAGGCGATCAGCCACGGCTGCGTACGCATGCGCAACAAGGACGTGCTGCAGGTCAGCCGCTACGTGCCGGCGGGGAGCCCCGTCGAGATCGTCGAGTGACGGCCGCGCCGGCGTAGCGTCGCGCGGCCTCCGTCTCACCAGTATTCGCCCTGCCGCAGGAGCATGTCCTGCGCTTTGCATCTGGGGCAGGTGTAGGAGTTGGCCTTCTCGAGGAAGAACAGCTCGCTGTCGCAGGTCGCGCAGCGGAACTCGTCCACGTGGATGTCGGCGCCCGTCATGTCCACCTCGACGATGGAACCGCACTCCACGCAGTACCCCGGCATGAACCGCTGCCGGGGATCGTAAACGCCCACACCCCAGCGGATGCGCTCGGCCTTGTAGCCGCACTGGCGGCACTCGAACGTCGTGTACTCTCCCATCNNGCCGGCGGCGATGCTATACTGACGCGGCTAGACAACACACCACGAGCGGGCTCTCTGCGCGAAGGTCGGTGGCAGCCGACCTTTCTCGTATGTGAGGTCGACATGAGGGAGACGAGAGAGCAACTGGAGACCATGGTCGAGACCAGGCTCGCCGAGCTGTTCCCCGGCGTCGAACTGGTGGACCTCGAGGTCCGCGGGCATCCCGCGGCCACGGTCACGCTGTTCATCGACCGGGCAGGAGGAGTCGATCTCGACCTGTGCGCGGCGGTGAGCGAGTCGCTCGGGGAGCTGCGCGAGCGCTACGCCCTGGAGGTCTCCTCGCCGGGGCTCGACCGCCGGTTGCGCAAGCCCGAGCACTTCGCCGCCCAGATCGGCCGTGTCGTGGCCGCGCAGACGACGGACCCGGTCGACGGCCGTCGCAACTTCCGCGGCGTCCTCGCGGCGGCCGACGGGCAGTCCGTCACTCTCACGCTCGAGGACGGCCAGGACGTCACGCTGCCGCTGGCCGGCCTCGCGAAAGCGCACGTGGTCTACACCCATGAACCCCCACGGAGGCGAACGTGAGCAGAGAGATCATCGAGGCCCTGCGCCAGATCGAGAGCGAGAAGGGCATCGCCTTCGAGGCTCTTGTCGAGGCTCTCGAGGACGCGCTCCTCTCCGCCTACAAGAAGTCCCCCGACGCGGCAGACTACGCCGCGGTCGAGGTCGACACCGAGACCGGCGACATGCGGGTCTACCAGCTCATCTTCCCGGAGCATGTGGACACCGAGGCCCTCAAGGTCCGCGACGAGGAGACCGGGGAGGAGGTCGGGCTCGACCTCAGCGGCGTCGACATGAGCGAGGTCGAGCGCGTGGAGGTCACGCCGGACGACTTCGGCCGCATCGCGGCGATGACCGCCAAGCAGGTCATCCTCCAGCGCATCCGCGAGGCGGAGCGTGACCTCATGTATGAGGAATACGTCGACCGCGTCGGCGAACTGGTCACCGGCATCGTGCAGCAGAGCGATCCGCGGCACACCACGTTGGTCGAGCTGGGTCGCGTGGAGGCGGAGTTGCCGCGCGGCGAGCAGATCGACACCGAGCACTACGAACACGGCGAGCGCATCAAGGCCGTGATCGTCAGGGTGGAGGAGTCGGCCAAGGGTCCCCAGGTCAAGCTCTCGCGTCGGAGCGAGGAGCTGGTGCGCAAGCTGTTCGAGCTCGAGGTCCCGGAGATCGCCGACGGCCTGGTGGAGATCCGTCAGGTGGCGCGCGAGACGGGGTACCGGGGCCGCGACGGCAAGCCCGTGCCCGGACGCTGCAAGATCGCCGTGGTGTCGCACGCCGACGGCGTCGACCCCGTCGGCGCCTGCGTGGGCCCCCGCGGCTCCCGTGTGCGGATGGTGGTCAGCGAGTTGCGCGGCGAGCGCATCGACATCATCCCGTACAACGACGACGCGGCACGCTTCGTCGCCAAGTCGCTCTCGCCGGCACGCGTGCGGGAGGTGATCGTCGACGACGAGGAGAAGACCGCGACGATCGTCGTCCCCGACGACCAGCTCTCCCTCGCCATCGGCAAGGAGGGGCAGAACGCCCGGTTGGCCAGCAAGCTCACCGGATGGCGCATCGACATCAAGAGCCAGCAGCAGATGGCGGAGGCCGAGAGCGCGCTCGAGTTCGGCGAGGAGGAGGGTGTGCAGGGCCAGTGCCAGGCGGTGATGCGCACCGGCAAGCGCTGCCCCAACCAGGCCGAGCCGGGCTCGAAGTACTGCAGCATCCACGCGGACTACGTGCCGGCCGAGCCCGAGGCTCCCGCAGCCGACGACGCGCAGACCGATGACGCGGCCAGGGCCGCGGACTCCGACCCCGCAGAGGCGGACGAGGAGTGAGCCCCGTGGCGACGCCGCAGAGGACGTGCATCGGCTGTCGCCGCCGGCGGCCCCAGAGCGACCTCGTGCGCCTCGTGGCCGACCACGGCCGTGTGAGGACGGCGCGGCGTGGCGCGCCGGGAAGGGGCGCGTATCTCTGTGCGGACGTGGCGTGTCTGGAGGCCGCGGACGGAAGGCACGCGTTCGCGCGGGCGTTCCGTGGCCCGGTCACGCTCGATGCCTCCGTGCGCGAGGCGGTCGCGCAACGTGACGAAGACGAAAGGCGGTGAGGTGAATGGCGAAGAAACGCAAGGTATCGGACATCGCGACCCAGCGAGGGACCAGCGTCGACGACGTCCTCGCCCACCTCAAGAAGGCGGGTATCGAAGTCGTCGACGGCGTCGTCAACGTGGATGAAGAGGCCATCGAGAAGGCGTACGCGACCGCTCCGTCGGCCGGCGCCCCCGTGCGGCGTCGCTCAGGGGGCGGCCCCGCGGGCAAGAAGCGCCGCGTGATCATCGACGCCGGCGCCTCGCGACGCGGCGGCGGCCAGGGCGGCCGCGACCGGCGCCGCGGCCGCGGCCGGAACCGCGAGCGCGACCAGCAGGCCGCGGCCCCGGTCGTACCCACCGGACTCGTCAAGGTCCCCTCCGGGTCCTCCGTCAAGGACGTCTCCCAGCTGCTCGGCATCTCCACGCCGGACATCATCAAGACCCTCATGGGTTACGGCGAGATGGTCACCATCACCCAGACCCTCAGCGACGAGGCGGTGGAGGTGCTCGCCGCCGACTTCGGCCGGCAGGTCGAGATCACCCGCGCCGCCGACGAAGAAGCCGAGCTCGAGAAGGAGGCCGTCGACGCCCCCGACGACCTCAAGCCACGACCCGCGGTCATCACCGTCATGGGGCACGTCGATCACGGCAAGACGAGTCTGCTCGACGCGGTCCGCGAGACCGAGGTGGCCAGGGGCGAGGCCGGCGGCATCACCCAGCACATCGGCGCCTACCAGGTCAGGCACGACGGCAGGCTGATCACGTTCATCGACACGCCCGGGCACGCGGCGTTCACAGCCATGCGCGCCCGGGGCGCCAAGGTCACCGACATCGCCGCCATCGTCGTGGCGGCCGACGACGGCGTCATGCCGCAGACCGTGGAGGCCATCGCCCACGCCAAGGCGGCCGGCGTGCCGATCGTCATCGTCGTCAACAAGATCGACAAGCCCGATGCCAACATCGAGCGCATCAAGCAGCAGCTCGCGGAGCAGGGCGTGGTCCCCGAGGAGTGGGGCGGCGACAACGTGTTCGTCGAGGCGAGCGCGAAGAAACGCATCGGCCTCGAGAACTTCCTCGACATGCTGCTCCTGGTGGCCGACGTGGCCGACCTCAAGGCCAATCCGGACGCGCCGGCCAGCGGGTTCGTGATCGAGTCCAGACTCGACCCCGGCCGTGGCGTCGTCGCCACCGTCCTCGTCAATCGCGGGACGCTGCACGTCGGCGACGCCGTCGTCGCCGGCGAGGCGAGCGGCAGGGTGCGCGCCATGCGCGACTACCGTGGCGAGCCGCTCAAGGCCGGCGGGCCTTCCACGCCGGTCGAGATCATCGGTTTCGACGAACTGCCCGTCGCCGGCGAGTTCTGTCGCGTGGTCAAAGACGAACGCACCGCACGCTCCCTGGCGCACAAACGAGCCACCCGGCTCAAGACCGAGGCGCTCGCCAGGCAGCGGGCCCTCACCCTGGACGACGTCTTCGCGCGCATCGCCGAGGGCCAGGTGCTCGACCTGAACCTGGTGGTCAAGGCCGACGTGCAGGGCAGCCTCGAGGCGCTCAGCGAGGCCCTCCTGAAGATCCAGCATCCCGAGGTCAAGGTGCGGATCATCCACTCCGGCGTCGGCGGCGTGAACGAGTCCGACGTCATGCTGGCCAGTGCGTCGGACGCCATCATCATCGGCTTCAACGTACGGCCGAGTCCTGCCGCCAGCTCGCTGGCGGAGACCGAGGGCGTCGACATCCGCACGTATCGCGTGATCTACAAGGTCACCGAGGACATCACGGCAGCCCTGGTCGGCATGCTCAAGCCGACTTTCGAGGAGGTCGTCCTCGGCCAGGCCGAGGTGCGGGCCACTTTCAAGGCCTCCAAGCTGGGGACCATCGCCGGTTGCATGGTCACGCACGGCGTCATCACGCGCAACGCCGGCGTGCGCGTCCTGCGCAACGACGTCGTGGTCCACGACGGCAGAATCGCCTCGCTCAAGCGCTTCCAGGAAGACGCGCGCGAGGTCCAGGAAGGATTCGAGTGCGGCATCCTGCTCGACGGCTTCAACGACGTCAAAGACGGCGACGTGCTGGAGGCGTTCGAGACCAGAGAAGTCGCCCGTGAGGTCTGACGCCTGCATCGGGCTGTATCTGGCGGAGCTGCACTTCCCGGAGGCGCGCACGCTGAAGGAGAAGCGCGCGCCGCTGGCGTCGTTGCGCGACGTGATGCAGTCCCGGTTTCGCGCCTCCTTCAGCGAGGTAGGACTGCAGGATGTGTGGCAGCGGGCCCGGATCCTGGTGGTGGTCGCGTCTTCGTCACTGGCGAAGGCACGCGACCGCCTCGACGACATCGACCGCTACGTACACGCGCGCGAGTATGAGTTCGTCGTCGCGCGCGTGGTGCTCAAGACGGCCGACCCGGTGGACGGCATATGGGACATCGACTCCTGAAGGTCAATGAAGGCATCCGCAAGGTCCTCTCCGCGACCATCGCCGAGGAGGGGCTCAAGGATCCTCGCGTGGGGTTCGTCACGGTGACGGGCGTCGAGACGACCCCGGACCTGCGGCAAGCCCGGGTGTACGTCAGCGTGCTGGGCGACGAACGGCAGCGTGAGGTGACGCTGCAGGCGCTGGAGGCCTCACGGGGCTACCTGCAGGCACAGATCAACGCGACGCTGCGCATGAAACGTACGCCGCAGCTGCAGTTCCTCTACGACGATACGCTCGACCACGCACTGCGTATCCAGAGCGCCTTGAAGCGCGAGGCGGCGGTGCTGGGCGAGGAGCCGCACGAGATCCCTGTGCCGGGCATGGACGACGTAGGTCTGCGCACGGAAGACGCCGGCGAGACCGCCGGCGGCAGCGGTCGGCCGCCCGGTGACGACGGGGAGAGCGACACGTGAAGGTCCTCGCCGCCGACCTCGACGCCTTGTGTCGGCGCCTGCGCCGCGAACGCAAGGTGGCGCTCGCCGTCCACGAGAAGCCTGACCCGGACGCGCTCGGCGCCGCCTCGGGCATGCTCGACCTGTTCGCCCAGCTCGACGTGGCGGCGAAGCTGTACGTCTCCGAGGGGGAGCACCTTCCCCTGGCCGAGGTCCTGCTGCCGGCGGGCGGTGTGCTGCGTGGCGATCCGCCCGATGACGCCGCGCTGTATGCGCTCGACTGCGGCAGTGCCTCGAGGCTCGCGCTCCCGCGACGACGGTCGGTCGCGGTCAACATCGACCACCACCACGACAACCCCCGCTACGGCGGACTCGCCTTCGTCCGCGGGGAGGCCAGCAGCACGTGCGAGCTCGTCTGCGATGTCGCCCGCGCTCTCGGGATGAGACCCTCGCCGCAGGCCGCGGCCGCGCTGTACGCGGGCATCTCGTTCGACACCGGGCACTTCCACCACGACTCCACGACGGCATCGACCTTCCTCACCGCGGCATGGCTGGTCGACCTCGGCGCCGACCCGCGGNNGCCGTCGCAGGGGCTCGCCGCATCGCTCGAGGGAAGGCGCTGATCGCGCTCGTCACCGCCGAGGACTACGCGGCGACCGGCGGGGGGCCGGACGACACGGAGGGCGTCGTCGACGCCTTGCGCGGCGTGAGAGGAGTCGAGGTCGCCGCGCTCGTCAAGGAACAGCCCCAGGGGGCGCGCTCACGGGTCAGCCTGCGCTCCCAGACCATCGACGTCAGCGCCGTCGCGGCGGTCAACGGCGGCGGCGGGCACAGGCTCGCCGCGGGCTTCTCAAGCGACGACAGCCCGGAGGAGGTGATCACGTGGCTCAGTTCCGAACTCGAAAGGCGCCTCTCGACGGGATCCTCCTGATCGACAAGCCGGAGGGCCTCACGTCCCACGATGTGGTCGCACGTGTACGCAGGGGTCTGCGCCCCGGTGTGAGCAAGGTCGGACATGCCGGGACGCTCGACCCTTTCGCGACCGGTCTGCTCGTGGTGCTCGTCGGCAGGGCCACCAAGCTGGCGCGGTTCTTCGTCGACCTGCCCAAGGAGTACCAGTGCACGGTCAGGTTCGGTGTGCGCTCCGACTCCGGAGACCTCACCGGCACACTCGAGGAGACCGGGAAGACCACCACCCTGGAGGCGATCGAGGCGGTCGTGCCACGTTTTCTGGGGCGCATCACCCAGAGAGTGCCCATGACCTCGGCCGTCAAGGTCGACGGGGAGCGGCTCTACAAGAAGGCCCACCGGGGGGAGGTGGTGGAGACGCCGGAGAAGGAGGTCGAGGTCGAGTCGATCGAGATACTCGAGTTCGATGCGGCTTCACAGGCGTTGCGTTGCCGGATCGCCTGTTCCAAAGGCACCTACGTGCGCCAGTTGGCGATCGACCTCGGTGAGGCGGTCGGCGCCGGCGCCCACCTCGTGCAGCTCGCGCGCACCGGCGTCGGCGACCTGCGGCTCGACGACGCCCAGACCCTGGCCGAGTTCGAGGACGCCCTCCAGAGGCGGACACCGGGCGACGAGCGCATCCCCGGCCTCGTACTGCCGGCCACGGCGTTGCAGTTCATGCCGGGGATCGAGCTCTCCGCGGCACAGGTGGCCGACGCACGCAACGGGGCACGCTTCCCGGGCGGACCCCAGGAGCCGGTGCGCCTCACGTTCCGCGGTGAGCTGGTCGCCGTCTACGGCCCCGCCGAGGAGGGCAACGCCCTCCGCCTCCTCGTCAAGCTGTGATGGAGGTCGTCGGCGACATCGCGACCCTGCGCGCGCGGCCCCGCGCCCTTGCGCTGGGGACCTTCGACGGCGTCCACGCGGGGCACCGGGCCGTGATCGGCAGGGCCGTCGATCTTGCGCGTGAGCGCGGTCTCACGAGCGCGGTCGTGACGTTCGACCGGCACCCGCTGACGGTCGTGGACCCCGCGCACGCGCCCCGCCTGCTCACCTCGAACGAGGAGAAGATCAAGCTGATCGCCGGGCTCGGCCCCGACGAGCTTCTCCTNNGCCCGTGTCGTGGTGGTCGGCGAGAACTTCAACTTCGGGGCCGGAGGCTCCGGCGATGCGGTCCGGCTGCAGGAGTGCGGCGCCTCGCTCGGCTACGAAGTGGAGGTCCGCCCGCTGGTCACCGAACACGGCGCGACGATCAGCTCCACCCGCATCCGCCGCCTCCTCCACGCCGGCGCGCTCGAGGAGGTGCGGGAGATCCTCGGCCGACCTCCCTCAGCCGCCGGGGTGGTGGTGCACGGCGACAAGCGCGGTCGCACTCTGGGCGTCCCGACCGCGAACGTGGACGTTGAGGCCGGCACGATCTTCCCCGGGCGTGGCGTGTACGCCGCCCGGGTCCTGGTCGACGGCGCCTGGCATCGGGCCGCCGTCAACATCGGGCACAACCCCACCTTCCGGAACAAGGACGAGCCCACGACGCACATCACCGTCGAGGCCTTCCTGCTCGGGTTCCACGGGGACATCTACGACCGCGAGATCCGACTGGACTTCCTGCACAAGATCCGCGACGAGCGCCGCTTCGAGAGCGTGTCGGCGCTCGTGGCGCAGATGCGCCGCGACATCGAGGCCGCCGGCAGTCTGGCCGACCCCGA
>MTKZ01039123.1_pt1 | contig 13184 bp, 12 predicted proteins | sample 1042781 | NCBI WGS metagenome assembly MTKZ01 (sample SAMN06212207, study PRJNA360539) | anaerobic digester metagenome | biome: Wastewater treatment plant; material: sludge; isolation source: anaerobic digester fed with sludge from wastewater treatment plant | place: Denmark: WWTP Viborg ...
GTCGCTTTGGCCGAAAAGGTGAAGCCGTGGTCGCCCGGGACCCCGTAGAAGGCCAAGGGAGCAAACGGGCCATTGGCCGGTTTGCTCGTGATGGTCTTGCCGTTGATCGTCAAGGTGACTGTGACGGTCGCCGTGATGTCACTCTCATCGATGGCCCAGCCGGTCGCCGTGATGTCACCCGTGGGCGCAGCGGACACCGTGAGATCGCCTCTGGGCGAGAACCCGACTGAAGGGGCAGGCGTGACGGGCGGAGGGGGCGTGGGAGTCCACCAGGAATTGAAGAGCACCCAGAAGTTGCGGTTTCCGTAGGCAGAGCACGAATCCCCAGTCCCCCCGAGGTTGGCCAATGACGCAGCGTTCGGTTGGAAGGGCGTGTAGATGTACAGGTTGGCGGTAGCCTGATTCTTGACGAAGACCTTCGATGACCCGCAGGCTGTGTTCGGGTGATAAAGAATAGCATTATCGCGGCCAGCTTGAATTCCATACGAGGTGGGTCGCAAGGTGTAAAGCTGGAATTGCCGAGCCATGCGGTAGATCTGGTTGAAGAAGCCGTAGTATGCCGTGTCGCACGCCTTGACGTCCGGGCAACCGAAGCCCGCGGTGGTTCGGTACATCGATGCCGTGGGGTTGGTCGTGGTGACGATGGCCGACTCCTTCTGGATCATCGCCAGGATTGTCTTTGGACTGATCCGACAGGCAGCTGCGACTCGAGCGATAATCTGCGCTGCTGTCGACGCTGAAGTCGCGGGCATCGCATTGCACAGTCCTTGCTCGGCCACGGTCGCCGGGGTAGGAGTGACATAAGACCGGAGGCACGGCATGACCCCATTGACGCACCGTGCCCCTTTGGTGTTGAGAAATGTCTGAATGTCTGATTCCGTGAGGGCACGATAATCATAGAAATCGGCGTCGGAAATGATCATCCCGGCGTTCCAGTCCGCTGCGGTAACACTGGTCAAGGCAGGTGTAACCGTGGTGGTCGTGCTCCCTTGGCTCGCATTGGCCGCCGCGGGCAATCCCGAGACGCCGATCGCCGTGATCACGACGAAGGCCACAAAGGACCTGATAAGCCGCCTGGGCCGGCTCCTGCGGGCTGTCTTTGGCACAAGTGTCCTCGAGTGTTTGTTCGGGCGGCGGGCCATGGTGTTCATAGGCGGTCCGTTACGACAGCTGACCTCACCGTGCTTGTCCCAATCGGCACGGCGACCCGCGTGCTCCACTCGCCGGTTGCCCCAGCCGGCAACGGGACTCGGATCATTCCGCACGAAAGCCCCCGGCCGTCGAAGACGGCGGTCGAGGACCCGTTCACCGTTTGGGCGCCGTTGGTGCTGGCGGCTGTGCACGTGACCCCCTCACGTGTGCTGCCCAGGACGAGCGCGATCACTTCGATGGCGGTCCGGTCAGCGTTGAGCTGGTGGCCCGTGATGACCACTTCGACTCCTGGGACTGAGGGGTATGCCGGCTGCGGTGTGGGCTCTCCCGTCGGGGCACTCGGGGTCAGCGNNCGTTGACGACTTCGGCGATGAGGAGGGGCTCAGCGTCGGGGCGGCTGGTGTGGAAGAACTCGTCGTCGGAAGTGTTGCCGTGGTCGATGGAGCTGGCGCTGATGACGTCGCCAGCGACCCGGTGGAGGAGGTAGTAGTCAGGGGCCCACTTGCGACGCTCCCCACTCCCTTCGGCCACAGCCACCAACCGAGGGTTAGTGCGCACACCACGGCCAGGCCGAGTGCCCACCATCGGAACCGGCGGCTGGTGGACACAGGGTCGCCGTTGAACATGGATGAACTCCCTGAGTCCTAAGTGACGTGAGTGACGCAAGTGCCGTGAGTGATTGCTGCGCCTACTGTGACATGCACATGCGTGCAGAGCCAGCACATCGCATCAACGCGAAAGTCGCGTCGGCCGCGCCCCGTGGTTAATCCGGGTAATGAAGTTTCCCGCGAGCCACCGTGCCGTGAGCCCGAGACGCAGCAACCACCGTAACGGCGTCTGATGTACCCCTGAGTACCGCCGGGCGAGGTAACGGTAGGCGCTGTCATGATGCGCCTTTGCCATCGCCCGCGCGTTCTTGCTCGTCGAATGAGCTCCCGTGTGCCGAACACGGGCCGACGGGACATACACCGCGTCATAGCCTGCGAGTCCAATGCGTTCGCAGAGATCGAGGTCTTCGAAGTACATGAAGAAGCCCTCATCGAAACCACCGACAGCTTCGAACGCCTCTCGGCGCACGAACAGACACGAGCCAGACAGCCAACCGCAGCGCCCCTCAACGACCTCACCGCGCTCCCGCCGGTAGGACGCTGTCCATGGATTGCTCGGCCAGATCCACCCAAAGAGGGCGTGTCCAGTCCCACGCCCCAAGGACGGGATCTGACGTGCGGAGGGGTACAACAGCCCGTCCGGATTGACTATTGCCGGGCCGAGGACCCCGGCTCGTGGCCAACGTTCGACGGCGGCGAGCAAGGTGTCGACCGAACCTTCGGTCAACTCCACATCCGGATTGGCGACAAGGAGCCAGCCCTCCGACGCCCCGATCGCGCCACGGTTGGCGGCTGCACCGTAACCGAGATTTGCGTGGTTGCGCAGCACCGTCGTCAGCGACCTCTGCTCGATCCCTTTAAGGCTGCCATCGGTCGAACCATTGTCAGACACGACGACCGGAATCGACCCGGAGGAGGCCGTCACGAGAGAATCCAAGAAGGTGTGGAGGTACCGACCCGAGGAATAGGTCACCACAATCGCCCGCACGCTCGCGTCGGTCATCCTAGGTCGCTACTTGCCGCAAGACGTCAAGGTGGCCGCGGGCGGTGGCTTCCCACGTGAAGAGCGCCGAGCGCGACAAGGCAAGTCGACTCAGCTCGGCGCGCCGATCCCGACTGTCGAGAAGTCCCCCCAGCGCCTCGGCGATATCGGATGCCTGCGGGCTTGCCGCATACGCGACAGCGTCTCCGCCCACTTCTGGGAGGGACAACCTGCGGGTGGTGAGCACTGGCGCGCCACAAGCCATGGCTTCGAGCACAGGCAACCCAAATCCCTCCCCAAGGCTTGGGTAGGTCACCACGTCAGCCCCACCGAGGAAACCGGTGACCAGCTCGTCCGGGATGAAACCGGGACGAAGCACCGTGATGTGGGAAGGAACCGCAGCGAGCGCATCGTCGATGTCGTCATCCCACCCCCTGCCCCCGGCCAGCACGAGCACCGGGGCGTCCGCGCGATCCGCGNNAGTGCGGGAACGTTCTTGCGGGGCTCCAGCGTCCCGAGAAAGGCGAGGTAGCCGACACCCTCAGGCACCCCAGCCCACGCTCGAGCGGCCGCCACCTGACCCTCGGTGGGCGGTCGAAAAGACTCGTGGTCGACGCCGTGGGGGACGACGAAGAGCTTGCGAGGATCCGCATGCGTGTGTGCGAGCACCTCGTCACGAGTTGCCTCGCTCGGCATCACGAGCGCATCTGCGAGGCGTGTGGACACTCGCGTCCAGGTGCTGAAAAAGTGAGCCTTAACCGTTGAATGCACTTCTGGATGACTGAAGAACGTGGCGTCGTGAAGTGTGACGACTTGCGGAGCGCTTCCACGACCAACGTTTGCCAAAGGCATGGTGTAGTGAGGCGAGAGCACGACATCAGGACGCGTGCGACGAATGGCCGCTGCTAGTCCTGACTGCTCCCACACGAGGCGGGGTGCCTGGCGACCTGCCCACGCCGGTGCCGTCAAAACGGCCGATCCCCCGACGAACCGCGCAAAGCGTTCTTGATCGCGCTGTTGCGCTGCCACGACAACCCTCGGCCCCATGGAGGGCAACGTACGCACCAGCTCATCGACATAGCGACCGACGCCCCCTCGTTCCTTCGGAAGCGCGGTGGCATCAACAAGGACCCTCAGGGGTCTCGTTGCAGTCACGGTGTCACTGTCTGGCTGCCCGCATCGATCCAAGAGCACAACCGCTGTACGCCTTCATCGACCATGACCACAGGCGCCCAATTGAGGGCGCGCTTGGATTCCTCAATCGAGCACGACGCGTGCCGAACATCTCCGTCTCGGAACAGCCCGTTGATCTCTGGCTGCGGGGCGCCATAAATTGCTGCAGCTATCTCGGCCAGATGCATGATCGTGGTCGCCTCGCCCGAGCCAATGTCATAAGCGAACTCACCCGTCTGCGATGCGAACGTCCCGGCGACGATCGCTGCGGCAACGTCATCGATGAAAACGAAGTCACGGACGATGTCGCCGTCTTCGTAGACTGGAATGACTTCGCCCGCCTTGGCCTTTTGGGCAAACAGGGATACGATCCCGGTGTAGGGATTGGTCAGCGACTGACCCGGACCATAAACATTCTGAAGCCGGAATATCACCGGGGAAACATCCATCGCCAGGCACCACGACTTCAAGATGTGTTCCTGCGCCAGCTTTGTCGATCCGTATACGCTCGTCGGACGAGGCTCCACGCGATCAGACCTGAAGGGAGTGGGCGTCAACTCCGGGAAATCCCACTGACCCCGCTGAAGCATCGCGCGTGAACGCTGTCCGGGGTAGCTCACGGAGCCATCGCCTTTGACCCACGCGCCCTCGCCATACACGGCTCGGCTTGACGTGAGAACAATCTTGCGAGGAAGCTTCTCATGGCGAACAAATGCATCAAGCATTTCCGTCGTGCCAACGACATTCACTTTGGCGTGACGGCTCGCCACGGTGAGCGACTGCCCCGTCCCGGTTTCCGCGGCGAGATGGATCACGGTTGACGGATGAACGTCGGCCAGCAGGTCATCCCAGTCGGAAGCGGCGGTCACATCCCCGAGGACGAATTCGACACGTTCATCGAGAGCTGCTGGTCTTTGTCGAACCGGATGCACCTGAGGGTGCAGATTGTCCAACGCGACGACCCGGTCGAAGTGGTCAGCGAGCGCGCCTGAGAGCGCACAACCGATGAAACCGGCGCCGCCGGTCACGAGGCACGTGGAAAGCACGAGTCCTACTTCCGTGAGATCGGGTCACCCATTGGCCAGCTGGCTAGCGGGTCAGCACAGGCCAAGTCCAGGGTAGCGCCATCGCGGCAGGGCCCGGCTGAAGGCGCGACCTGCTTAGGACTGCTGCGCACGCCCTGCCCCCGATCGAAGGGCGCGATAGACCGGTCGCAGCAGTCGACCCATGGTTGGGAACTGCCGATCCACAGCTTGCTTCAGATAGAGCAGCGGAGGGCCTTCCGACTGAACGCGGGTCAGATAGTTGACTTGATCTTGAGTGTGGTGCGGAAGCAGGCTGGAGATGCGCTGGAGCTTGTACTCGAGGAAGGCATAGTTGATCGCCGCCCAGTCCGTGTTGATGAGTCCACGGACGTGATATCCAGCGTCGAGGCTGACGTAAGCCAGCAGCCGCTCCTGGACATGGGTGATCGAGCCGTCTCCGTACTCAGCGGCTTCTTCCGGGTAGTCGGTCCACTGCCATGGCCACTCCGTGAGCTTGAGCAGTGCCTTTGGCCGGAACCAGAACATCGAGCCGTATGGGGCAAGCGGCGTCGAACGATCAAAGACGGTGTTCACCCCCAGCTGAGCAGCGAGTTCCTCAGCTAGCGGTCTGTTGGTGAACCAGGAATGCCCGAGGGTCGGGTAGCCAATGTTGACTACTGGCGGGAAAGCCATTCCCAGCGTGGGCTCGTCGCTAAAGAGCTTAAGAATTCGCGCCACATACCCCGTTGAGGACAGGACGTTGTCGAACATGTGAGCCTTGAACAGCGCGGCGGCATTGTAATCATCCTGCACGGACTTCTTCGAATGCACCCGGAGGGCCAGATCGTATTGATCGCTCACGAGAAGATCACGGCATCCCACCAGCAGAGCACTCATATCGCGTCCCCGGTTTGCCGCCACCACTCGGACTTCGACACGCTCAATATCATAGGACTCAAGTCGCTTGGTGATGACCTCGCGCTTGGCCTCCGATGAGGTCGTCACGATCAGGTCAAAAGGCACTGGAATACGCGTGATGTAGCTCATCATCTCATCGACCATGTCGTCGTAATAGATATGAGCGAATACCGCCAATTTCGGAGCTGGCTCTGGTCGCCAGCCTGTGTCCTCGTCGGGGAGAACTTCAAGCATTGAGAAGTTCGTGTACAGCGTGCGAGGTTCTGAGGAGCGCACAACATTGCTCCAGATCAAATCCGTGGGGTAGCCCGCGGCCGCCACCTTGGCCATCACTCGCTTCCCAAGGATGGCATGTCGGTCCAGATAGCTCGGCTCGTGAAAGAACAATCGTCGCTTGACGAGTGGACACCGATCATCCAGCATCAGCACTGCGTTGTCAAAAATTGGGTGCTGCGAAGGATAGTCTTCAGCCGGAAATGCGACAGCGAACTGGAAACCTGCTCTAGCGAAATGCGAGGTGAACTTCGCCTCATGTTCCAGGACCGACTGGTCGTAACTCGTAATCATCGGCATATCACGCCAATATGCTTGGAACTCAATTGACGTAAAGAGAGTCTTGCGAACCGCTATCCAGTGCGATTGAATATGCAACGGCAGTTCCCCTTGCATTCCAGCGAAGGGATGCTCTGCCACCGCCTTATGAGCCGTCATTCCCCAGAAATCGATACTGAGCGAATCCATCTTTTCGAAAGTTTCCGAAAAGGGAAAGATCGGCGCGAAGAACGTGTAGTTCATCAGGATGAGCTCGTCGTACTCCGAGAGCCGCTCTGAGCCAAACTCGGCCATGGCCTCCTTGTAGGCCCAGACGTCAAATCCCCGGTTCTCCCGGACCCAGACGGTGTCCGCCACGGACTCAAGCTTCTCCCGGCCCTCACTCGTGAGAGCCGAATTCGACACCACGAAGATATGCTCCGCAAAAGGACGCAGCGCCGTGAGCTTGTAGGTCACATAGTCATCGACAATCCCCTGCGGGTCGTAGAATAGATAGAACACCACACGCTTCATCTGTCTCACGCCTTCCTCGACCACCACGACATGCTAGCTGCCAACCGTGGAAACCAGACCAGCGCTGATGTCAGCCGAGCACCGTGGGCAACTGCGTGACATCATGAGCGCCATGACTGGGCCGTCGAGCACATCACAGGACACAGCCGCGACGGCGCCAACGGTCGCCATTGTGTTGCGGACTCGCAACCGGCCCCAGCTTCTTCCGCGCGCGCTGGCCAGCATCGGCGCCCAGAGCTACCGAGACTTCCGCGTTGTGGTCGTTAACGACGGAGGCGACGCCCATCAGGTCGCGCGCCAGGTGGGTGAATGTGCTGCCGTCCGCGGACGGGTTGACATCGTCACGAACACGCAATCGGTTGGGCGCGAAGCCGCCATGAACACCGGAGTCAACAACAGCGATTCGACCTACCTTGTCATCCATGATGACGACGACAGTTGGCACCCGGACTTCCTTCATCGGAGCATCGCCTACCTGGAGAACTCCCCTGACGGTGCTGTCGCTACCCGCACGGAGATCGTCTTCGAGGAGGTGACCGAGGAAGGCATTCGTGAGTTGGGCCGTGATGTGCTGGCCGCAGACAAGAGCCAGGTCACCCTGGGGGAGGTTTTGCGCGCCAACTTCACCCCCCCGATTTCTGTGTTGTATCGCCGATCTGTGCATGACGCTGTCGGCTTGTATGACGGCTCACTCCCGGTCTTGGCCGACTGGGACTTCATGCTGAGGCTCTTGTCGGCATACACGGTGGGATTCATCGATGGGCCACCGCTCGCGTATTGGCACCATCGCGCCTCGTCCGGTGACCTGGGCAATAGCGTCGTCGTGGCGAGCGAGGACCACGCTCGCTTTGCGGGGGTGATTCGTGATCGCTATCTGCGCGCCGGCCTCCCCCTCAACGGGGGGCTCGGAGTCAGCCTCCAGATCGCAGCTGAAGCGCAGCACCTCGACAAGGTGGGCCAGCGACGCCACGAGCACGTCGACTGGCGGCTTGGCGAGATCGAAGGCCACGTCGTTGCGGGCCTCCTCGAGGCCAATCGTCACCTGGTCTCACAAGGAAATCGAATGGTCGCTCGGCTGCAGGAAATTCAGGCCCGACTTGACGACATCGAGCGTATTCAGCTGTCGCAAACGCCACGAGTGCGGCTCCGGACCTATCTCCGGGCCGCTAGTGAGCTATCGGCTCGATTGGGACGTCGGTCACGAGAGCGCTGAGTAGGCGCGGCGAAGCTTGAGCGCGAAGTCAGCCCAGGTAAAACCCGCAGCATGGGCCCGGGCGCGTTCGAGCTGGGCTGGCCTGAGACGGTCAGGCCCGGTCGCTTGCCTCACTGCGGCCGCCAAGGGCTCTCGCTCACCCGCGGCTACGACGAGCGCGTGACCACCACCCGATTCCACGAGAGCGGGATCATCTGAGGTGATGACTGGTATGCCGGCCGCCATGGCTTCGATCACGGGTAGACCGAACCCCTCGGCGAGGCTCGGCATCACCACACACGTCGCCCCGGCATACACGGCCGACAGGGTGGCGTCGTCAACGGTCCCCACCGGCAGGACACGATGAGCGATGCCGGCCCGAGCCGCCAGTTCGGCCACGTCCACTCCACCCCACCCGCGAGGACCCACGTGGACGAGGGACAAATCAGGAACGTTGACCATGGCTGACACCAGGACGTCGAGACCCTTCCGCGGCTCGGCGGTTCCCACGAACAGGGCGTATCCGTCGGTCGGAAGACCGAGCGCGTGCCGACGTCTGGGTGCATCCGGGGGGAGCGGCAGCGGGGCGCAACCCGGAGGGATGGCCACCACTGAGCCTGACGGGTCGAGCATCTCCCGCACCTGGCTCGCCACGGCTTCGGTGGGAGTCACGATCAGGTCGGCCTGCCGTGCGGCGCGTGCCGCCATCCGCCGGTGGAATGCCACTCCACGAGGGGTCAAGGTCTCAGGGTGCGTCCATGGGACGACGTCATGGATAGTCACGGCGAGATGACGCGCCCGCCATCGTCCCGGGATGAGCAGCGTTGGTGCGTGGATAGCGTCAGACCTTGCGCTCCCAGCGATGGGTGGCCAACCTCGCCTCCCACAACCGAGCGAGCGTGGCGGGAGGCGCAGCGAGACGCTGCCAGGGGAGCTGCAGGTCCGCTAGCGCGGGCGCCTGAACCGTGGAGACGGCGTTGAGGACATCACCAGTGGACGCGGTGGCCACCAAGCCCCGGACCAAGCCCTCGGTGTACCGGCCCGTCCCGCCCGGCACGGGCGCACACAACTGCTGCACCACCACGTCAATGCGCATCCAGTCTCCTCGCTCGCAGACTATTCTCTCCTGTTGGCGCTGGTACGCGGCTACCAACGTGCCGGGGCGCGCTACGCTCGTGGGGCCCTACGGGGTGTTGGGCTGGCCGCCGTGAACCTGACGTGATCGAGAGGAAGCGCGATGAATCTCAGATCGCGCACGGGCTCTCCTCAGACCCGACTGCGCAGCCAGCTCATTGTGCAATTGGTGCGCAAAGACCTTAAGGTCAAGTACCAGGGTTCAACGCTGGGATTCTTGTGGTCGCTCGCAAACCCATTGTTACTCATGGTCGTCTACACGTTCGTCTTCGCGATCGTGTTCCGGTCCCGGGTCCCCTTCTTTGGGCTCTTTCTCTTGACCGGAATGCTGATCTGGAACTTCTTCACGATGGGAGTCAGTGGGGCTGCCACGTCAATCCTCGCCAATGCCGGTTTGGTGAAGAAGGTCCCCTTCGCTCATGAGTCACTGCCGCTTGCCTCGATTGGATTCGCGGGTGCTCAAGTATTGCTTCAATACATCGTCCTTATCGTGGGATTCATCGCGGTTGGGATGACTCCGTTGAGGCCTGAGCTGCTGCTTCTGGTGCCTGCGACTCTGGTGGCGGTCATCGCGACAGTCGGGCTGGGTCTGTTCGTCGCGGCATCCACGGTACGACTCCGCGACACCCAGCACATTCTTGAGGTTGGGCTGTTCGCCTGGATGTGGCTCACGCCAATCATCTACCCGGCCACTCTCGTCCACACCGTCCTGGGCTCCGGTCTTGCGTCCTGGTTGTACTACCTCAACCCCATGGCCGGCGTTGTGACCGCCTTCCAGCGCGGCCTTTACGGGGTCGTGTACTACCCCGGCACAACCGAACTCCTCCTGCCGAGCGACTCCTGGGGCTTCTATCTCCAAACCTTGGGTCTCGGTCTTGTGGTTGCCTCGGCGTTTCTCGTGCTCGGAGTCTGGCAATTCCGTCGGCTTTCCGCCGACTTTGCGGAGGCACTGTGAGCAGCGACCCGGTGGTAGGGGTCGATCTGTCTGCTCGGCGATCCCCAGTCGACCCCGAAGCTGAGGTACTGGTCCGAGCGGTTGACGTGAGCAAGAAGTTCGCCAGCTACCACCGTCGCGCCACGAGCTTGAAAGAGCGGCTCGTGCGACGACCACGGGGCGTTGCAGACACGTTCTGGGCGCTCCGCGGGGTCAGTGTCGATGTTCGGCGCGGGGAGACGGTTGGCCTCATGGGGCCCAATGGATCCGGCAAGAGCACATTGCTCAAAGTCTTGTCAGGCATTCTTCGCCCCAATGAGGGCAGTGTGCTCACCGTCGGTCGGGTCGCCTCCCTGCTTGAACTCGGTGCTGGCTTCGACGGTGAGCTCACGGGCCGAGAAAACATCTACCTGAACTCCGCCCTCTTGGGCGTGCCCCGAGCAGAAACTGATGCCCGATTCAACGAGATTGTGGAGTTCAGCGAACTCGGCGAGTTCATCGAATTCCCGGTGAAGACGTACTCCTCGGGTATGTACGTGCGGCTTGGCTTCTCTGTCGCCGTCCACGTCGACCCCGACATCCTCATCGTTGATGAGGTCCTGGCGGTTGGCGACGCTGTGTTCCAACGCAAGTGACTAGACCGTATTGAGATGTTCCAGCGGCAGGGCAAGACGATCTTGTTCGTCTCCCACTCGGCTGGCCTCATCGAAGAGTTGTGCACGCGCGCGGTGCTCCTGGACCACGGCCAAGTGATCTTCGACGGGCTGCCCCGGCACGCGGTCGCCCGGCTTAATCATGTGCTTGGCGTCGACCGGGCTGCGACTTCCGACAGCGAATTAGCCAGTGTGTCGGACCTACGCATCGTCGACCCCGCCTCGCGTCTTCCTATCGATGAATACCAGTGCGGCAGTTCGATCCTTGTCCTCGCCACGATCGAATGGAAGCAATCCCTCGAGCAACTGGCGAAAGTGTCCCTGCACTTCAACACCGCCAGTCAGTCAGCAGTCATCGAGGTAGCTCCGCGATGGCATGAGGTGCCGGTGGACGAAGTCCGTCGAGGCCGCACCGAAGTGGAGTGGCTCATCGAGGAGCTCCCGGATCTCCCCGGAGATTTCACGCTCAATCTCGGGGTCTACACCCTCGAGATACTCATCGCGCACGGTCGCCTCGACAACCTCCGGCTGCGCGGGGCAAGCCAGCGGGTGGCCCCAGGCGCGCTGCGTCTCACCCGCGTCGAGCCCGGGACTCCATAGCGACCCGGTATGCCGTGCGGGTCGCCTCCGCGCAGCGAGCCCAGGTGAAGGTTGCTGCCCACGTCCGCCTGGACTCGACGGTGCCGGCGGGTGTGTCGAGGCTCAGCCGCAACCCCTCGACCCATGCATCGAGATCCCGTGCTCCCGCGAATCTCGCCTGATCGCCAAGCACTTCACGGGTGACGGGCAGGTCGCTGGCGAGTACCGGAACCCCAGCCGCCAATGCTTCCAGAGGCGGCAAGCCGAACCCTTCGTCGAGGGAGGGAAAGGCGAGCAACCGTGAGCCCGCGACCACGCTCCGCAGGCGATCCCACGGCAAATGACCAGTGAAGACGACAGCACCGTCCGGAAGCCCACTCACATCGATCGCATCGCCCCAGCCGCTCCCCCCAACCAGAACCAGGGTCGGCGCCGCGGGGGCCTGGCTCTGGAGCACGCGATAGGCCTCGATGAGGTGGCCGAGGTTCTTGCGAGGTTCCAAAGTCCCCACGGCAACGATGTAATCCCCGCGCACACCGAGGTCACCCAACTCGGCTGGGGCCAGAGGCAGCGTGTCGAACCATGCCCGGTCGACTCCCTCTGGAGTAACGATGACTCGCTCCGGAGAGACCGCATAAGCGTCCAGGAGTTGGTGGGCGACTGCCTGCGTGGGGACGCAGATAGCATCGGCACCCATCAGCCCCCGCGGGACCAAGTCCACGTAGCTCCGGGTTGCGGGAGCCACCGTCTCAGGGAACCGCAGATAGGCGAGATCGTGGACGGTCACGACCCCCGCGGCGGCACGGGACGGCGGCAGAAGGAAATTGGTGCCATGCACGAGGTCGGCGGGTCCGGTCAGCGCCTCGACTGGAGGCCACCCCCCGACGCGCCACAGCGCACGCAGCACCCGCGCTGGGACCGCCCGGGTCCGGATCTCGACTCCTGCCGGCAGCACATCGGCTAGCGCGCAACGGCCACGCAATGTGAAGGCGGTTGCAACGAACTCATCGTCCGTCCGGCTAGCCACCAGCGCTTCGAGAAGGTGTGCCGTGTAGGTGCCTATCCCCGTGCGTTGACCGATCAGCGGGGTGCAGTCGATGACGATGCGGGTCATGATTCCAGGGTCCTCGCGGGGACGCCCCGCCAGTGGCGGAACACGCGTTGGCGATCACGACGCGTACCGGAACCCCATCGATCGATGAGTAACCGTGGGATCTCGGTGAGCACAGATCCAAGCAACCTCCACCGAAGTCGCGAATCAAGCACCGGCGATACTGGGGGGCGACCACTCAGCCTTTGAACTGTCAGGGAGGCGGTCGTCACGGCAAAGCGTGCGGTCGCCGCCGCGGCGAACGTCACGGGAGCATGCGACCACAACATCCGTAGTCGGTTGCCCTCGGTGCGCGTGGCGAACATCGGGCTGCCTGGACCTGCGCTGGCGCCGTGGATGTGGGTGACGACAGCGCGTGGGCAGTACCGGATCTGCCATCCCGCAAGCCGCAGCCGCCAGGACAACTCAGTGTCCTCGTAGTACATGAAGTAGTCGTCACGGAACCCGCCCACGGCCTTCACCGCGAGAGTGCGTAAGACCGCGGCGCCGCCGGAAAACCCGAAGACATTGGCCACTTCGGCATAGCGCCCCATATCGACGTCTCCGAGACCGCGATCTGCACCATAACCCGAGTGCAGCAAGACCACCCCTGCGTTGTTGATGACCGGGTGTGGAGTGGCTTGTGACAGCAGGATCTTGGCAGTCACGGCCGCCACCG
>MTKZ01018845.1_pt1 | contig 13179 bp, 8 predicted proteins | sample 1042781 | NCBI WGS metagenome assembly MTKZ01 (sample SAMN06212207, study PRJNA360539) | anaerobic digester metagenome | biome: Wastewater treatment plant; material: sludge; isolation source: anaerobic digester fed with sludge from wastewater treatment plant | place: Denmark: WWTP Viborg ...
ACCCTGCCCGGCATCGCGGGCCTGATTCTGACCATGGGTATGGCCGTGGACGGCAATGTGCTGATTTTTGAGCGTATCCGCGAAGAAATAAAACTGGGACACACTATTCTGACATCGGTAGACAGCGGCTTCAAACGCGCCGCCATCACCATCTTTGACGCCAACCTGACGACCCTCATTGCGGCTGCGGTACTCATGCAGTTCGGCACGGGCCCCATTGAAGGGTTCGCCATCACATTGAGCATAGGCGTAATCACCAGTGTGTACACGGCATTGATAATCGGGCGCGCGCTCTTCGACTTCTCCCTGTCACGCCACTACATGAAGAAAATGGCCATGTTGAGCATTTTCCGTGAAACCCCGCGCGTCCCCTTCCTGCAGACGCGGTATTTCGCGTTCGCTTTCAGCGCCGTTGTCATTGTCATCGGCATGGCCATGTTTGCGGTGCGCGGCATGGACAATTTCGGCGTGGACTTCCAGCAGGGCACCAACCTGATGCTGCATATTCAAAACCCCGAGCCGGTATCGGTAAGCAGCGTGCGCGAAGTACTTACCTCCGGCGGATTCAGCAATCCCGTAGTGCAAGAAACCACCAGCGAAACCGGTGACGCGGGAAACACCTTTATTATCCGTGTATCCGACGTAACGCGCGAAGCCCTGCAGGCGCCTGAAGCCGCAGGCGAGGCCGCCTTTCAAACCGTGGCCGACCGCATACGCACCGCCCTGGCCCCGCTCAGCGCCGGCAAAACGGCCGAGGATATTCTCCTGGAAGATGAACAGACAGTAGGACCTTCCGTAGGTGCGCAACTGCGGTGGGACGCCCTCAACGCCATTTTCTGGGCAATGGTGTTTATTATTATTTATGTTTGGATTCGTTTCGAATTGCGTTACGCATTGGGCGCGGTCGTCGCCCTTTTCCACGATGTGCTTGTTGCCGTGGGATTATTCTCCCTCATGGGCGGCCAGATTTCGATGAATGTCATCGCCGCCTTACTGACGATTCTCGGGTACTCCATTAACGACACCATCGTGGTCTTCGACCGTGTTCGCGAAGACATCCAAGTGCATCGGGGCAAAGGCGTCAAGTTTATCGACATTCTGAACGGAGCGATCAACGCCACCCTGAGCCGTACCCTGCTCACCTCGTTAACCACGCTCTTCGTTGTCGTGGTACTGGCATTGTTTGGCGGCAACGCCATCAATGATTTCGCGCTGGTACTGCTGATAGGTATCGTGTTTGGTACCTATTCGTCGATCTTTGTCGCCAGCGCACTGGTTTACCTGATGCAGGGCAAAAAAGACCTTGGACCCGCACCCCGGACGAGGCGGAACTCAAAAGAGGACGTTTCGGACGTGACAGAACCTGCGGCTAGCCGCAGGCCGAGACGGGGCGAAGCAAAGGCCTGATCACCGTACCGCCAATGTAGAACATAACGGCCCTTCTTCTTTGGGAAGAAGGGCCGTTTCGTATTGCGGACACAATACAATCTGCAGGAAATAAAGGAGTACGGCTGCACGAGGAATCTGCGCGGCTCTGCACACTTCCCCCACCACCACCCTGTTCTATCCTCCAAAACAATTCTTATGTGTGCAGCAGGTCTGCCCACCCAGGTGCACCAAAGTGCCGCAGGTATTGGAGATTGCGTCTTATGGCGCACCTGGGAAGGTAAGCCTACTAATGGAAGGGACTTGGTGAATGAATACGTCCAACTTCAGATTTCCTGAAGTCGTCGGAATATACAATGGTACTTTTTGTGAAAACACATAGACTGAGTAAAGAAGGGACTGACTGCCAAATAGCCCTTGAGTACAGCGTATAATCCTGTTTTTCATGCTTGCTATTTGGCAGTCTGTCCCTTCTTTACGGCCTTTTGCGTCAAACTTTTGTGCCATATTGTTTTCCGAAAAACCACGTCAAAACCCTGTCGAGGTCAGGAAGTCTGAACTTACACCATTCAGGCAGTAGTAATAACGGAAGGACAGCGAATTGGCTTATCTCTTGTGATGCTCCAAGAGGCCGTGGAGAAAGGAATCCACCTGCCGCTTCACTTCTTCCCGCTCATAATCCCAGAATACGATATGGTCGGAACGATGCAGCCAGGCTGCCTGTTTTTCTTTTGCCGGGAACGCATTGAAAACCGATTCGGCAACCCGGGAATCGGTCACTTGGTCCATTCTGGAATGTATCAGAAGCACCGGCATATCGACGCATGCCGTAGTTTCCGCATCACGCGCACGGGCGGCCAGTTCCATGGCGGTCAGGGCGCTTCGGACGGGTATCCAATGGTAGGAAATGATTTGTTCACGCACCTCTGCACGGTTAACCGGCTGCATTTGCGGTGAACTGTATATCCAACGCACCACGGGTGACAGTAGCCTGGCCCAGGTTTCCGGATGCAGGAGATAATACCAACGGTGGGTTACGGCATAATAGGGCGAAACAAGAATCAGCCCNNTTCAAACTCCCGGGGCGTTGTACCATGCCCCGGCAGCAGCATAACGTGGACATGCCAGCCGGCCTCCGCCAGATGACCGGGCAGGTCATTAAAGTTGTTAGGAGATCCTGAAAAGCCATGAACCATCAGGATAGCCCTGTCCTGGTCTTCAGGGCCTAGCGACATGGGCTCCGCGCCACGGATGATACCCGTGTCCGCGTCCCGGTCAGTAGACGCGTCCGACAAGGTTACACGGCGGTCCAACCAGGTGTTCCAAAACATGATTACATTGCCTCCGGTTCAGGGTTGAAAGAGGGTATCCCAGGCGCTTTTTATCATTACAGGATAGGGTACCGTATTTTGCCGTGGGAAGTACAGAGACAAAGAAAGGACATAAAGGACGTAAAGGACCAAAAGGACAGAACGGACGAATCATTTCGGCGAATTCGGTCCGCTTTCTCTTTCATACCAGTTGGATTCGGTGAGTACATGTTGCACCGGCTGGTCCAAGGGTGTGACGGGCAGTTCGGGCGCTATCTGAATTTCGAAGGCGAGACCGATTGAAATGCCCCGGAACACGGCGAGAAACCGGTCATAGTAGCCGCCGCCATACCCCAGGCGTGTTCCCGTGGCGGTAAAGGCGGTTCCGGGAACCAGGCACAAACCGTCTTCAGGCGGCGAGACCCACGCTTCTTTTCCGGCAGCAGGTTCCAACAATCCGAAACGGACGCGCACAAGGTCGCTTCGGGAATACAAGCGTGACCAGTGCATCTGCCCTGCCTGTGCTGTTGTAACAGGGATAAGCACCTCTTTTCCAGACGCCAGCGCATGGTCAATGATTCCATGGGTATCCACTTCATTGTCCTTGGCGGAGACATAGACCGCCAGTACGCCGGCATCCCTGTACAGCGGGCTTTGTTCAAGCCGTTCGCGAATGGCCGTGCTCCAGCGGTCCCACTCTTGGGGGCTGAGTGCGCAGCGTCGCCGGTTATATTCGGCGCGCAGTTTCTTTTTATGTTCCATCAGGGTAAGCATCTATTTTTCCCCGGGACTTCATCTAGTAAAAGAGGGCCTGCGGCGCTACTATATTTGTATTCTGTTACTGGGAGCACCGGCATCCATGCCAGCAGGGATAATCATTTGGACACAAATGCCGGCAAGGATGCCGGCGCTCCCAGTATTTTAGGACTCATAATTTTTTTTCAACTGAATCGTAATTAAGCGCCTATGTTTCTTCCGGGACTTTGCCCGGAAGAAGTGACGCCACCGGCGCAGCAAAAATGTACCATCGTCTTTCATTACAGACAACGCTAACCACTGTCATTCCGGTTTTTTCGCGAAGGTCGGCTTGGGTCGAAGCACGGAACTGGACAACGCGAAAAACCGGAATGACGCGTTGTTTGTGGATTCTTGAACTAAACCAGAACACAACGCTCCTCTTGGTAACAAACAGAACTCATAATTAATTGTTAGTGAAATCGCCCTAAGCGCCTTAGACCATCTGCTGATAGTATCCTTTTCATCAAGTATAGAATAGACGCGGGAAATTTTGCCACTGGGTATGGACAACAGAAACCCACCAGCGTTAATAACGCGGCAGGGATGCCGCGTTTATCTTTAGACTTCCTTACCTCGTCGGAATCACGTTTGGCACTCGTAAACAGACATAAAAACTGAGCAAAAAGGGACTGATGACGAAATAGCCATTAGTAACGCAAGGATACAGTCACTATGCTACCATTGGCTATTTCGTTGTCTGTCCCTTTCTTGCGGCTTATACCAAGAGGACTGTAAGAAAGGGACAACATGGATTCCGAAACATCATTATCAAACCCGTTCGAGGTCAGGAACTCCGCCTTATTCCTGTTCCGAGGCGCGGGTGCGCACGGAAATGGTCAACGCGATCAAGGCGCAGGAAATATAATACAGGGGGTAGCAGAAAAACGCGTTGATTGCGGAGGGGTCCACAAATTTCCAGCGGGCAACAAAGATGTCCGAAATAAGGAAGATAAGGGCCCCGCACATCAGCAGTGTTTTGCCGCCGGGAAAGCGTATGCCGCTGGTCAGGCACACCATAACGAAAAGAACGCTCATATAGGATAATACCAGCCAGTATTGATTGGACGGCACATGAGGCAGGAGCCAATGGGCAAGGCCAATCCAAGTGGCGGCGGCCACCAGAGGAAGGGGGGAAATAAACCTTCGCCATTCAATTCCCTGTACCAGAAAGGCGGCAATGAAGGCGAGGTGGGCTCCCAGAAATGCCAGGGTGCCGTGCATGAAATCATGGGGTCCCGCCAAATCGCCCACACAACACAGGACAAGCCCCAACAACAGGAAGCGGCTGAACTCATGCTTCCAGGCACGGCCCGCGACACCGGACAGGACAAACAATACGGACGCGATTGCGATGAGCGTATAGGTCCATTCCGCGGGCCGGGTCAGCACCATAATGACCGCCGTGATGACACTCAACCCGGCCAATACAACCGCTTCAGGGTGCATGGCGGGAATATACTTCCTGATACCCGTCACGTCAAACTCCGGCAGCAGGCGCTGCGGCGGGGTCAAGAGGTGGAGGGCCGGATTCTATTGGCGGCGTAGATGGTGCTTCGACCGGTGAGGTGGACATAGATTCCGGCGCCGTTTCCGAAACGGTCGCTACGGCGGCGGGTTTCCCCAAGGCGATATTGCCCTTGCGCAGATAGTCCATGGCCTTGAAAAAAATACGGGCCGACTCCTGAGGCGCATGGAAACCCTGGGAGTTTTCAGCCTCCACAAAATCAATGAGGAAGGTGGCGGCACGTTGGCAACGCAAGGCCTCGTTCAGGCGGTCGTCTTCCATGCCGGTGGCACGCGCCTCAAGAATGGCGTCAATAAAGTCCATCAGACCGTCCAGAGCGATGTCCAGCATTTCCTCGGACCGCTCCTGGATGCGTTCCACCCGTGCGCGCAATTCCTCTTCCGGCGCGCGGTGACAGGTCTGGCACGCATTATTAATGTTGAGCAGGGGGCTGCGCACATGGTGGTCGCTGATTTTCAGGGCGCCCTTGCGCATGTAGGGCATGTGGCAATCAGCACAGGCCACACCGGCGGCGGCATGGGTGCCCTGGCTCCAGGTTTCAAATTCGGGGTGCTGCGCCTTCAACATAGGCGCGCCGGTGTCAGCCTGCTGCCAGTCATTGAAGTTAATTTCATCATAGTAGGCCATAATATCGTCGGCCCGCCTGCCTTTGTGCCAGGGGAAGGTCAACCGGCGGCTTTCGTCGGGAGCGAAGTAGTACTCCACATGACACTGTGCGCATACGAAAGTCCGCATTTCCTGGCGCGTCGCCATGGTATCCACATCGAAGTCGACTACCCCTTCTGCAGCCTTGGCCGCGCGAATCCCCGTCTTGAAGGCGGGACGTGTAATGCGCAGTTGCATGGTTTCCGGGTCGTGACAGTCTATACAAGCGACAGGATGTTCGACCAGAGTGCGGGCGTCCTGGTACTTCATGACATTCACTTTTTCAAAGCCGGCCTGGATGTCCCCCTCCCCGAGTTTTTTGTAGGTGGTATACATGGAGGCATGACAGTTCATGCAGTTGCCATATTGCTGCTTCTTATGGCGCTGCGTAAACGTCTGGTCTTCGAGCATAAAGGCGTGGCCCCGCTTCTCCCGGTAATCAATGGCGAAGGCATACCCCGCCCACATGCGTTTCAAACGAGGATTCATTTCGATCTTGCTGCGCGTTGTCATCGCCCGCGGGTCAGAACTGTCCGGAGTATGCGGGATGGCCTCGCTGCCGCCGAAACGGGTACGCTCCATATCCACGGTGCGTATATACTGGTCATACTGCATGGGAAAGTTCATGCCCCAGACGGCGGGGTCCACCGTATCATCGGTTACCTCCACCACGCGCATAAACGGATTTTTGGCCTCCTGCTGCCGCTGGAAGATATTGACCAGCAGGGCGGTAACCCCTATAGCGCCGGCGGCGGCAACCAGCCCCGCAATGATCATTACGGCAACAACAGAGCGCCAGGTCCGCGCCGGAACAGTGTCAGGCGTATCCCACGGTGATTTCATAATTAACGCTTCCTCGTTTCTTATTTAAGGTGGCCTACCGTCTCATGACAACGCACACAATCCAACGCATCCGGACCATGCCCGAATCGGTCTATACCCTGCACGATATCGGCATGGCAATAGCGGCACGTGCCTTCGGTAACGGCACGATTCGACGGTTTAATTTGAATGGTATCGGGAAAATGCCCGGTGGTGAAGGCAAGGGAGTGGTGGAAACCGTTCATAGCCTTGACCCAGTATTTCCCGATAAAAGTATGGGGCGTATGGCAATCGTTGCAGACGGCCACATCCTTGTGGCTGGATTTAATCCAGGCATCCAGGTGCTCCTGCATGACATGGCAATTCGCGCAGGTTTCCGGGGCGTTGCCCATGTAGGAAATGCCCTTGGCGTAGATAAAGGTATAGCCGCCAATACCCAGCCCCACTCCTGACGATATCCCCATAAACAGAGTGATACCCATCACGACGCCCATGCGCGGACCTGCGGGAAACAGGGTCATTTGAAACATACCTCCCTGAATTTCACTTCATGTTCCTTTGGGCGGGGTTTTATATTTTACAAGGTGTCTTTGCAGCATCCCAGGGCTATATGGACAGAATGGACCGTATAGACACTGCCGATACGCATATGGCAAGGCGTCCTCTTGTCGCCGTTTAAAAAAAACATGCGTGGACACCATGTGGTGTACACATGGCGCCCACGCTTGAGGATTAACAAGAGGACATATTCTTTATTTGCGGCGGCGCAGGCCGGCAACGCCCGCCATGGCGCAAGCGCCGACAAGCACAACCAACCCAAGGGCGCCACCCACAGGGATTACAAACTCAAGCACAACGAGCGTATAGGACGCGGTGTGTTGCGTTACGGCCTTGGCATCCACATCCACCACTACCGAGTACACGCCGCTGTCGGCGACCTGGGCATTGGTGATGCTCAGCGCGCTGCCCGTTTCATCCGTAAGAACCGTACTGTCCTTGGACCACTGATAGGCCACGGCGGTACCCATGCCGGGGTTAACGGCCACGGAAATGGTGACACTGCCGCCCAGCGCAATTTTCCCCGTGGGATTGGCGGTGATTGCAAGTACCGCAGGCGGCTCCTGAGAGGGGTCAAGGGCGGCCGCGACATATTCCGCAGGGCTGTATTCCAGCGTATTCACAAAGTAGTTATATTCCACACGGTTGCTATTGCCACTGTCGTCCGCATCGCCTTCCGGGCCCAAATACGCCAAACCAGTGGTAATAGCCGCAATCCCGCCATCCGGAGGCGTCAAACCAATGTCGGCCAACAGCAGGAGCAGCTGATCCAGCGCCGCATTCGTCTGCGCATCGTCCAACGTGGCAAAGCCAGCCAGGATGGAACTCAGCGAACCAATCAGATAGGGGGCAGCAGACTGCACAATACCACGAAGATCTTTGTCACTCTTAAGCTCGGCTACGGCAAGGGCATCTACAATCAGATCTTTCACCGCCACAAAATTGTCTTGATACGCCGCCACTACTTCGGCATCGCCTGCATTGTACTTGGCAGCCAGAATACCCAGTTCATAGGCGCCATCCAGCATGCCATTCGGGGTCACAGGAAGTTCCGCTTCCAGATCGATGGGACCATTGATATCCATGGTGAGGCACTGTACCAGATTTGCGAACTCCATCACCTCCGGTACTACGCCCCCGACGGGGATCAACGAGCAAAAAACGATGTCCGTATAGGCGCAGAAATCCACCTGCCCCTCAATGGGAGCGAAATTTACCGGACCGCCCAGCACAAAAATATTGAACAGCGGCAGCGGGACAAAGGTCCAGTTAATGGGCTCGTATGTTACCGGATCTGTGGTTGGCGGGCACGAGTCGAGATCCGGCACCGGGGTATGTTGCGCAACCGCCATGCCCGACATGGCAACAACCAACAGCCCGATCAATAAACTTTTCTTCTTCATGATAGTTACGTCCTCCTGGTTTGTCCTTGAATACCTGTTGTTAAGAACTTAAGACCTGTTAAACACGACTACACTAGAGCCTCACGTCCACGACTTGTATCCAGCCTTACAGCTGAACACCTACTTCCAGACAAGGCTTCACATCTACACTCCTTCAACTTTCGCTAACTCACATCTGTATAAATCATACACGAAAACAGGGCGTATGTCAAGCTCTTTTTAGACTATAACAGGATTAAATCCGCGTTTTACGGTTTTTCGGAAACGGGACAATGCCCTTCTTCATGCGGGTATTCGTTTCCCCGTTCACTACCATAAACCTGATAGTCTTGCAGATGTTACTCCTTGTAACGCAATAACATAATCAGTAGTATTCACGCTTGCGACCGCTTTTTTCGGATTACCCGTATCCCCTCTGCGGCCCCACAGGTACCGCCAATATCACCCCTTCCCAGAACATCGGCTGGCTGCATAATCCATGTTACTTGTCCGGTCGGAGATTCATCTTTATTACAAAATGATGAAGGAATTGGGCTGGAATACCCGTCCGGAGTGGTAGCCATAAATAAACAACCATCACTCCCTCAGTGCTTCCGTGACAAAGGCAGCGATATTATCCCCGAATGCAATGCGGCAACGGGGATTGTGTTCGCAGGCCTTCGCATATACTTTCCGGGCTGTTTCCCGGTCAATCTCCTGTCGTTGCGCATTGAGAGGGTTGTTAATCAAGACCGGCGCCGCCGTCATTCCGGCCAATTCAGGCAGATCATAATGACGCAATACTTGAGGAAGGAATGTATCCGGCGGCCATGCGCATACACTTTGGGATACCAGCATTTCAATATCCGCCGGCATTTCATCACAGAATACACCGGCGGCGTCTCCCGCCATCACCGCCACGTGCAGGGCCACCACGGCGCCCAAACCATGCCCGCCTACAACAATCTTTACCACGCCGGGGGATTTGCGCAGCCAGGAATAGGCCGCCAGGCCGTCGCGAATCCGCATGGCCATAATGCAGTCTCCCAACGCTGCGGAAACATAGGCGATCCACCGGTCCCGCCCACCCCAGCCGGCCAGGTCGTAAGGCAACTCCGCCGGCGCGGTATCCCCCCAGCCACGGAGGTCCACGGAAAGCAGTTGCCGGGTTTCCGTGTGCTCCCCCAGAAATCCTGCCCATCCCGCGGCGCGTCCCTGTTTTTTCAGGTCCGTCCAACGGCCCCGGTCATCGAAATACAACACAGCCCCTGTGCGATGTTCCTCGTCAACCGGGTAGAGCCAGGTCGCGGGCAACACGATGCCCGGCACCGGCTTCAGCGCCACCTCGCGCACCCAATGTTGCCAGGAACGTATGGGCTCCCCCATGTCCGCCTCCGGAACCTTGGCGGATTCGCCGGTCCCGATAACCCGGCGTATACCCTGCAGGTCTGGTTCCGGTCGCGTCTCGCGAAGCCGTAGTGCGACGTCCCGGTTCTCCGAAAAGATGTTCCGTTCCTGCCGGGGAAAGCAGGCAAGCAAGGCGGCGTCGAGCAGTTCCAGGCTTGATTCATCAATGGTCGGTATAAGCCGGTCCGGCGCGTCCAGAAGCCAACGGTTCATCCATCCGGCGAATCGGAGTGCCATTTGCGGTGTATAGGCATGACCGGAATCATCCAGAAAGAAGGAGAAATGATTCCCCTTTCCGGCACGCTCAAAATTGGCGGCAACCTTGTCGGCGATACGTTGCGACATGGTTTTCGTGAAAACTTCGTCGTCCCCACCCGCCATTAGCATCACGGCGGCGGGCAGGGCGGCAACCAGCATATCTATGTCGTCAAAGGCATGGAACCGATTGAAGGGGAGCACTTCAGGGCATTCCGGATAAGCGTCGAGCACGGGATGCACCGCCTTGGGTGTGGCGCAGCAGGACGGCCCGGAAACCGTTATGCGGTCATCGAGCAGGGTCATGAACATGGTGGTGACCCCGCCGCCGCTGACGCCGGTGGCGGCCACGCCCCGGCGGAGGTCAACATCCTCCCGGGAAGCCAGGTAATCTATGGCGCGCAGGCCGTCCATGACAAAATAGCGGTTGCTGGACACGCCGGTGGCGTAACACCGTACGCCGTCGTTGAAGTGGTCGTTACCCGCCTGTTTTTCCCCCGCCATGCCCGGCGGGTCATAAAGGAGCGCGACATAACCGCAACGGGCAAATATCTGGGCGGGCTTCTGGTAACTTTCGCCGGTCTTGGTGCTGTGGCCTACGGAAACCACGACAGCGGGCCAGGGCGGCGGATACGCGGCCGGATCGGGCAGGTATACCGACGCATTGACGTCTAATCCCGGCAAGGACTCAAACAATACGTTTTCTACCGTGTATCCGGTCCGCTCATGACGGGACACAGGACGGACGTTCAGGGGGCCGCCCGAGGCGCCGAAGGGTAGATCGCCCAGCGCGGCGCGCACCTGTTCCCGAACCTGCTCGCGCCACGGCTGCCAATCTCCGGATTGAAAGGCCTGTTCGCGCCGGGCGGCCGTCTCGTCCAAGGCGCGGCAGCATTCACGCACGAGGTGGTTCGTAAGCATGGTGCGCAGGTCGAGGGATACGGGGGGCGGTCCAAGGGAAAAGGATTCGGCGAGGGAAGTCCATTCCCCTCCCGCGGTGGAAGTATTGGTGATAAGCAAGGCCAGAAGCAGCCACATAAGCAGTTCCTTTGGGGTGGTATATTCTGAACCCGGGACGCCCTCCCGGGATCAGGGACTAAAAGGACGTAAAGGACGTAAAGGACATAAGGGACGTAAAGGACATAAGGGACGTAAAGGACATAAGGGACGTAAAGGACATAAGGGACGTAAAGGACATAAAGGACATAAAGGACATAACAATCTGGTAAGGCGTTGTTCTTTGGGTTTAGTACAGGGTCACATTGAGGCCGGTGCCTAACGGCGCTTTATCTTCAGGCTTGAGGCCTGAAGTGTTACGGTAGATGAACAGTGTGGACGGGGTAATGAGCAGGATGTCGGGGATACCGTCACCATCCATGTCTCCTGTCAGTACGCTGAGTTCCACGCCTGCCGCCTCGTCAAGGATGGCCTGGGGAACACTGAAGGTTGCCAATCGCTCCCCGGTACCGCTGTAGAGGGCACGGTTTCCCGCCACGACCAGTTCCTCCACCCCATCGCCGGTCCAATCCACCAGTTTATGATGACGACTGTACGGGGTAATCACCTCCCCCACCTTGTTGCCATCTCGATCAAGCATCCAAATCGGGCTGTCCCCTTCCGGCATGTGGTCTATGTCCACGGCGATCTGGCGGCCGGGCAATTCCCCGGACACCACACCAATGTTAATGGATTCATAGTGATGCCCGGTAACTTCCCACACCACTTTACCGTTCCCGTCCGCCACGACCAGGGCATTGGCGCCGCAGAAGGTCATGGCGATACGCCAGTCCTCGGGCTTCGCGCCCCGTTCCAGGATACGCGCGCAATCCAGGTGCCCCCGCGCCAGGTCTATCTTATTCGAGGCATAGGTCCAGCGCACCGAACCATCGGCATTCAACAGGGCATACCCGGCGATAAGTTCCTCACGGCCGTCGCCATCCAGGTCCACGGGATACGGCTGGTGCGCGGTACGGTAGCCGCCGGGCATGGAAACGTCCCATAGCAGTTCCCCGGCCTGGTTATACGCCCACATCTGCTCATACCGGTTCTTTACGAGGACCTCCGTCGGCCGGCCTTTGCCGGACAAGTCACAGAACACCAGGCAGTCCGAGGCTTCCTTCGGGATGGGGATACGCCGTTTCTCCACGCCGGTTTTACCATCCAGTTCCACAATCGCCTGCTCATCGCAGAGAACCACCTCCGCCTGTCCGTCGCCGTCCCAGTCATGGATTTGGCATGCCACATCATGGTGCCAGTTTTTGCGCCCCTTGCCGGAATCACCCCAGCGCCACAGGACCGAGCCGTCCAGACACTGGGCAGCCACGGCGCTGGTGTAATGCACATCGCCCTCGTTGAAGTTTTCCGCCGAGACAATTTCCGGCGCACCATCGCCGTCGAGGTCTCCGGCAACGAGCCATTGTCCCCCGTACTCCGGTTCCAGCACGACGGATTTCCATGGCGCGGTCCCCGGCATATCCGGCTTGACCCGGTCCACGTCGCGGACCGAAAAAGGCTGCGCAGCCAGTAACAGCAGACAAGAGAGTTCAATCAGCATGACCGTATCCTTTCTGGGTAAGTGTACAATGAGACCTTTTCTTAGAGCGTGTACGGAAAGTCGAGATTGCTCCTCCTAAGAAACGTAAATCTCAACCTCATATATACAAGTTATTTATTGCAGGCCGGGTGAAGCGGAACAGTTTTAACGACCTACAAGTCTCCTATGAACTGAACACAGGAAAAGGTGCTGGGGTGTTCAAATGTGCAGAGCGTAACCCGCCTTTATATTCTGTCGCGTCAAAAGGCGGGTTTCGCTTTGATACCTTTTAGTCAACGCTTTATCCGCATTCATGCAGTTGCTTTTAGATTGAAGGACAGGCGCTTATGCCCGCTCCACCCGGCCTACAAAAGTGTTTCTCCTTATAAATAACCCCGACACGTCAGAGTTTATTTTTAAAGAAACATGGTCATGATTTTCGAGTATGAGCGGAATACGATTGCTTAAAAGCCGACTATTATTCATCGTCATTGCGAGCCGCGCACCCCGGCGTTTCGGGGGTATTTGTATACAGAAACGTTTCGATTACGAGCACGA
>MTKZ01008703.1_pt1 | contig 13169 bp, 5 predicted proteins | sample 1042781 | NCBI WGS metagenome assembly MTKZ01 (sample SAMN06212207, study PRJNA360539) | anaerobic digester metagenome | biome: Wastewater treatment plant; material: sludge; isolation source: anaerobic digester fed with sludge from wastewater treatment plant | place: Denmark: WWTP Viborg ...
GCAAAAGCATAAGCAATATGCGCTGCAGCAGTATTACCATCCATTGTGGTTTTGGTTTGTTTAGCCATTGGATAACTCCTTATTTTTCATATTTTTATATTTAACATTATGTTATAGTGACAAGAATTGAAAGAAGATTTTTCGTCAATCTAAATTGTTCAAAAGGTTGTTGGCAAAGGCTTGATAGTAAGGTAAAAAGTATCTTCCATTTATTATCTATCTCATCAGATGGATATATATCAACAAAAATTGGAGGAATGACAGGAATGGTCTTATCGGCATTCAATTCTGATGGTAAGATTTGTTTCGGATTTTGGTAATTTCTACTTCAATATTGTTGCACAAACCCAATTGGCTTTCCCGATTTTTCTTTTACGCCAACCTTTGAGATACAACTGCTCTGTATCTATTGCCTATATACTTGTAATATATCACAATATGATATGTTAAACCTTGTCTGGGCACTTCTATAGCTATGTAATTATTGTTGAATTCAGGTAATCTTGATTTTATCTTCAAGATTCATCTCTTGCATCCCGCTGATAACTTCATTTTTTATGTTTTCAAATCTAACAGAATCTGTCTCTGCTTTGATTTCAATTTTGATAACCAAAGTGTTGCTACTTGCGTTTAGCTTAGTGAGGATGGACCTGGAGAACTTGTTCCAGAGCTCATAAGGCAGTTCTCCGTTAAGTTTTATGATTTCAATGCATGGTTGTTCATGTTGAAAATCAGATTCCTCCTGACCTGTTACAGAACCTTTTCCATTGCTAGTGCCAATTCTAATACCATCCTCATCAAGTTCAGGAGCTTTTATGCCATTACCAAAATCGGGTTGAGGAAAGGGCTCTTCTTTGGGTTTGTAGAGATAGACCTTGCTCGCCATAACCAGGCACACTTCAGACACAAACATAATCTCTGAAGGATCAAGGTCTTCTTTAAACCAAAGGTGAAATCCCGAGCTATCAGCATTGGACCTTGATATGAGACCCGCATCTCCTTTATACACAAAGTCGTGAATCTTGCTTTTCAGAACTGCATCAGGATCAACCAAACGTGTGAGGGATCCGTCCAAAAAACTCTGTCTTAAGCTCTTCAGAGGCCATGCACCTTTCTCAATGAATGCCTTTGGCCAATAACGCTCCAAATAGCTAATGCCAACAGAATCATTCAATAGTGCCTGGGATTTCAGCGCTGTAATGATTCTTTCACTTAGCGAGATACAAGAGCTGGAATGCCCTTGGCCTAAGTCGATAACATGAAGGTTGTGTTTATCCTGTTTTTTGGTGTAAAGAGCGATGTATCGGTATGATGCCCATATTTCGTCTTTGACAGCATTCTCCGAATCTACCAGTTTTGATCTTAGTTCAGAGATATCATTACTGCTCATTTCGCTTCCGAGCAATCCATCAGTATATTCTTTGTTAACCTGTTTCCACGCAAGTAACACTTCAGCTTTGTCCCTCAGTTCGCGTCCCTGCTTTTTGAAGCACCAGATCAATGCTGCCGGATATAACCTGGGAGAAGTTCCTCTGGTTTTTATCCATTGGGATACCTCATATTTAAAATCTTCGCTGTCTATCCATTCCTTATCAGGATCAGCTACCACTATTGTAAGCTTGGGATTGTCTTGAATAGAGGTACTATCCAAGGGGAAAAAAGAAATGGGTAATTGGCTATTCTTTTTAAACTCATTCTGGATAGTTTCCTTGAGCAAAGGCATTACCTGGCTTTCATAATCTATGGATGCCCTACGGTCATTCACAACTTTTTTCAGAGTGGGTTGAAAACCGATCTTATAGCCATCCGTGCCAACTCGGCGGATAAAATATGCCTTATCTTCAAGAGCAAAGGCAGCATTGTCTATTGATGTTGTATCCAAACCAGGACCGCCTAAAGCAAATCTGATTTCTGGCAGATGAGCTGTTTTATCGCTTTGTCCGCCAGATGATTCGAAAAAGATCGCAGTACCGACCTTGCGATGGATATACTTAAGCTCATCTTTGGCATCAGCATCAAGAGCATTTGCGTGAGATTGTTTTCCTGCAAGATCAGCATCAATAGCTGCTTGTAACCTCATTTCTCCTAATTGTCCCAGAACGACCCCCCTGAATTCAGGGGACTCTAAAGGGGCGGAACCCAATGTGATCAAGGTTTCTCTTCTGGCTTCCGTATAACCAGTTTTGTAGGCATAAGATATCCATTGGGCAAGCATCGCCAAAGTTCCTCGTGTTTGTTGGAATTGAGTAAGTGCCTGCCATTTTTTCTGAAAGACAGACAAGGTGGCAGGATGAAAGGGATAGCATTGTTCAAATCTCTTCTGCAACATCTCAATAGCGGTAGCTTCTGTCGTTGATCTATCTACAGCCATCCACTCTGGGGGTAGCTGTGCTCTGCGTTCAAACGCCCATTGGGCATATTCTTTGCAGATATTCTTGATTTTTCTGGAATCGCCAATATCATCAAAGAGGCGCTTTCTTACGACTTCGCTGATTTCTGACTCATCATTGGCGATTAAATCTTTGGCTACGCGTTTGACAACCTTGGTGATCTTATCCTGCCAGGCAATATCCCAATCCGTCATCTCCACCTGACTCCGAGGCAAGCTAATCATCACAGCGCAGTTCAAAGCACCGGTTGCTGCCACGGTGAGATTTTGGATAAAAGCATGAAATTGGTCACACATATCTCTATGGCGGTTCATAAAGTTCAACACCTCATCAAAGAGGATTAAAACTGGAGCTTTGGCAGCAGAAAAAACCCTGTTCAAGGTCTCGGTTCCGGGCGGAACACTTAGCGAATTCAAACCCAGTTCTTTTACTCCCTGATCTCCGGCAAGCTGATAAGCAATATCTATCCAGGGAGTTTCTTTGCCAGGCGTAGGGTCCCAAGCATTTCCTACGAAAACGGCTACCTTAGCCTTGGGTATAGCTGATAAACCTGTCCAGTTACAAAAATCCTGAACTCCAGCATAAGCTCTTGCAGAATCCCCAGCTTTTGCCAGATGATAGAGGGTTGCCAGTGTATGGGTCTTACCTCCACCAAACTGAGTGATCAAGGTCATGACTGGAGCAGTGTTAACCGTTTCTCCGACTAGTCTTCTGAGGGTCATGGCGCAATGTTCTTTTAATGCACTGGTGAAGCAAGTGCGGGCAAAGAACAGTTCAGGGTTCTTGTAGTCATCCGGAGCTGTTCCGTTTACTATCTGCTCCAAATGAATAGCAAATTCATCCGGATTGAATGATCTGCCTTCTATGACTTCTTTACGGGGAGTTACTAGTTTATACCAAGGATCCATAATATTCTCCTTTTTCTATTCATTATATAAACTCCAATTCTATCTATCATTAATGTGATTTTACCTCATTAACATTTATAATGTTAGTGATTTGAAATTGTGTTATTGAGACTAGCTAAAATGGCACATCATCGTTTCCATCTATTGTTCGCTCAAGCGTTTCTGAACATTCATTTTGTAGCTTTGGAGGATATTTTTCCTGATATCTACTAATTATGTAGTAAATCAGAACCCCTGTTAAGTGTAATGCTAATTGAGCCAGGCTTTCTGGAGGAACATTCAATGCTTCACCCTGCCCATGGCTTACTCCTTGTTCTTTGTTCCTTATTTTGATCACGCTATTGAGGATATTTTCTTCGAAACTTTTAAGAAATCCATTGTAATACTCAGGGAAAATTCCAAGTTCCATTACTCCCCTTATCAGCTCTCTCGGTTGAGCAGATGGTTTATCAAGTATAGTCTTCAAAACGCTTTCAAATGCTTTGCCTGAGTTAAATATACATCCTTTTGTATCTCCACTTAATAGATCAGATCTGGCTTCCTCAATTTCATGTAAGGCACCTTCAAATTGGTAAGCTTTGATCAAATCGTAGGCTTTTTCCATTATTTCATTTTCAATCCATTTTGAATCAGCCTTTATAAAACTACCTTCAATCATCCTCCATGGAAGATCAGCTTCAGAGAGAATGCGATTAATTTCACTCTGCAATTGATAAACATATTTCTCTAAATTAGCTACATCTGTTGTCCTATAATAGCTCAAATAATCATCATAGTATATCTCTACTACATCAAAAACATAATTTGCAACCCCTTTAATGATAAAATCTTCTATGCTTTTTGTCTCTTCAAGGACACCCTCGGTATTATAACACTTTAGCTCTTTCCATCCGTGTTCGGATAGCATCCTATTGGACACCCAATTTAGCAGAGGTTCAGATTCCCGGACATTTGAGTCATCTATTGGATCAAGCGAATCAAGCAGAAGATAAAGGCGACGTCTAACAGACGTTTTTAGTTTGATCTGAATTCCTTGTTTCGCTGCTTTTTTGGAAAATAGCAACTTCATCTTGTGCTCCTCACGCTTAAAAGCATAGCATCGACCAATCTCTTTTCATCGCAGCCTTTGGGATAGAGGGCAGAAAGAGAATTCGCTAAGCGCAGGAAATCCTGACCCCGCTCCATTTCGCTTTTTATCAGAGCCCGGAGGGCGTTGGTCTGTCCATTATCCTGTAATAGCATAGCGGCATGCACTTTATCCAAAGTGGTGACCATAATTGGTTGAGTTTCATCTGCTCCGGAGAGCTTAACTTTTCTACCCTTGATCTTCGGAAGAGATTTGGTCTCGTATTCCTCAAATATCTCAAGCTGTTCTTTAACATCAAATGTAGTATCCACCCGCGAGATATTGCCACTGCCAAACAGTGTATCTGCCCTTTCCCAGACAGGAATTAGACGCACAGTTCCTTTGTCTATGTCAATAATCCGCTTGTCCCATTTACTCAGATCTATCCCTAAGGGCTGAGCAAAGCGTCTGGCAACATCATAAACCAAAGAGAAACCGGCTTTAACTTTAGCTTTTTTGGGAACATCTTCATCGTCATCTGATTCTTCATCCACATCTTCACTTGCGTAGGTAGAAATGGTATCTGTGGATTGAAGTGTCCAGAGGAAAAGGGCTGTAAGCCGGGCATCCTCTTCCAATGCTCCAGCAGCGCCATTTCTGGCCAGAGATTCTGCTGATCCCAGAACTTGCTCCAAAGCTATCCTGCCTACAACTTCCCAGACCTTTTCCAGATAGGTGCCAATGCTTATTTCTTGCCCTTCAGCAGTTTCCACTTTGCAGTAACGGCTGAAGATTTCAAGAGCAGGACCTATGCAGGAAAAGACCAGATCTGCACCTCTGACACCCTCTGATTCGAGACGGTCTATCCATTTTCCTACTTTATCAGGAAGTTCCTGAAGCACTATAGACCAATCTCCAACTCCAGCATTAATTGGCCTTGGACGGCAGACTAGGTGAACACTAGACAGAAGCATAGCTTTTTTTACGCCAGCCTGAGATGCGCCAACCTTGCTTTCCATTTCTGTTTTTATAGGCCATGAACTCGTGATAATCAAGCCAGCATCTATCAATCCATTTAGTAGAGCTTCCCATCCTTCAGTTGTTTTATGAGCAAAGACTACAGAAAGAACCCCATCAGGTTTTAATACTCGTTGAGAATCTGAAAATGCCAAGCCAATTTGACCTTCAAAGAAGGATTTCCCCTTAGGTTCTCCGTTAAAAAACCTTGTTTCATCCTGTACTATTTCATATTCTTTGGGGGTGAGAGAGTTACCAGAGTCATAAGGATCTTTTAGGAGCTTATGATTAGGTAATAGTCTTTTGAGCCAGACATAGAAAAAATCTGATAGATCGGAATAAGGAATGGCATCGTAGTATGGTGGGTCAGTGAAAACCAGATCAGCTGTTTCATCTGATAATGGAGAATGACGTGCATCGGACTGTGTCACTTGACCACTATTGTATTCGTTTGAGGAGATAAAGTTGATAATCCTATCTAAGGCTTTTCTAAAATCACCTGTTGAAGATGCGAGTATATTAGCTTCCGAAAAATCCCATACTATTGGCATGGCTTGTCTACCAAAAGAATCCATTAACGATTCTCCCGATGGCTTCCACCTACACAGGTTGTTATTTTGCATACTTGTTTTGCTGATGCTAAACGCAATCAATTCACTTATGGAAGAGGTTAGATCACTTGATAATGACACTAAGTTATGCATAGTTAATAATTGTCTTCGAGTAAAGAGATTTCTGAATTCAAGAATACCATATTTTTGTATAGAGAAAGCCCTACCAGCTCCAGATCCTCCACCAACAGGAGTCGGTTCATCTGGAACTGGACACAAACCTTTTTTACCACCTTGTTCCCATTCTGCCATGATTCTCTTAATCTCTTTTTGAGCTGCAAAAATTGGGAGATAGTCAGCATCGGAAGCTAAGCGATATTGGCGTCCCTGGACTCCTTCTCTTGTAAGCACTACAGCCAGCATCCTGGCTCCACCAATTCTTTTGCCAGCTTCATCAAAGATCACATCCGCACCACCATTTTGCGTAGCTAGCTGGGATCTAACCCTATCAGGAGATAGAACCGAACCACAACAAAGGCAAGTGGCTTTAGCGCGAGCCACGGTAGGACCATGCACTTCGCTGTCTTTCCTAGGCTCAAAGATCTCGAATTCAACTGATGGTGCGCTACCTTCTATTCGCTTAACTATTGGCTTTAAAGCGACTTTCTTTTTTGCTTTATTACAGAGCCAGAAACTACGCATCAAAGGTATTTCTGCACCACAATCGGGTGATTCGCAGCACACTGTTCTTGCCCAGATATAGGCAATGGGCTTAGAACCATCCGGATCATCGGGATAGTATTTGCCAAGCTCTTCTTTTGCTTGTTTTATAATTCTGTCTCCCGCTGCCTTTAGTTCATCTATCAACTCAGGACCGCTTTTGGGGATGTCTTCCAGCATTACTTTCAGGATGAGGCAGGCAACAGGATTCAGGTCACTGGCAAAGGCATCACAGCCGATTCTGAGAGCTTCAAGAGGAATACTGCCACCTCCGGCAAAGGGATCAACAACCAAAGGTGTTTCTTCCGGATGGGCTGCTTTGATCAGAGCCCTGCTCACTTCAAGGTAATCCTATTTGTTAGCATTATCCCAATTGGCGAAATCGGCTATGAAATACAGCAACTTCCTTTGCAGATCATAATCGGTATTGCCAATGTTTCCACACAAAGGATGCAGCAATTCTCTTGCTATTTTTTTAAAATCTCCAGGACAATAAGGATCGCAAGGATCAGGCAACAGCAGAGCCATCAGCATTGCCCTGCTTGAAGCCAAGGGGCGCCTTGCCCACCATAAATGCAAAGTGCTTGGATGCCCATGATGGATAGATTTTTCTCTAACAGCGTGTTTTGATACTTCTGCAATCGGGAAATCAACTTCAGCGAGACGTTTACATTCTTTGGGGATCATGAATTCTCCGTTGTGCCCGGTGTGTGGTGAACAAGCATTTCTCCTTCTTCACATAGCCTTCTATACTTGTGACTAAGCAGATCAGGTAAACTGCATTGTGCTTCAAGTATGACCGAGATATCGTAGCCGTCCATTAGAAAGAAAGTAGGCTGCTTGCCTTGCTTGATCTGGTATAAGGATTCTTTCGTATATCCGTTTATTGATATAAATATGCCCCGAGTGAACATGCTCTTTCCTTCGATCTTTCCCCTGAATTTTAGCAGTTCGCCCTCATTTACTTGGGATGCTGTCCATTTAACTTCAATAAGATATATATCATTTTTGAACTCAATAGCTCCATCAATCTGCTCCCCAATTACCCTGAATGGTTCACGTGGAGATAAATCATAAATATCGAAGATTTTGGTGAGGATTTTCTCGAGTTCAAGGCCAGCTTTTTGTCTGTCGTTCTCCTGGGTTAATTCGTCATATCGATCCCTTAGGGGAGCAAGTTCATTTTTTATGTCTGACTGATTCTGATTAACTACTGGTGGGGTACTTGGTTCATTATCAGGGATGAAAAGTGTACTTAAGAATTCTTTGTCATGCAAGCTAGGAAACTTGAAATCCAGTTCAAGAAGACATTTATTGAGTTCGTCGATCTCATTCCTTGATAAGGGATTACCCTTGTTGTTTCTATAGGTTTTCCCCTCTAAAACAACTGTTTCGATCAAATCTTGAAAGACATTGGCCTTTTTTTCGTATGTATTCTCAAGCAGATTGATTATAGCGGGAAGTTTACTCCCACCGAGCCAGTATCCTGACAATCCAAGTTTAGCTGCTACAGTACCAAAGTTGACATGTCCTTTCCACATAGAATGGCCAGAAGCTGGCAAGAAATTGGAGAGTATCTCCGCAAGCTTCCTTATTGCATCCCTCTGATTAAATTCTAGCGCCATTCCCTGTATCCTCTATTAGTTGCGTGATGCTAATCGTGTAGTGTTGAACCTTCTTCACTTCATTCCAATTATACTGAGCAGGATTGAGTATTGGAGGTTGAAGCTTAGGTTCAGTATTACAGTTAGTGACTACATAAAGCCAAAAGCAATCCGGTCTATCCTCTGCTACCCTTCTTTCGTTGGGAGTGAGGATAATGGTGCCGGTTTCGGCTCCAATTCCTTTGACCTCAATAAGCCGCAGCTCTCCAGAGCTAATGTCCAGGCTGGTGATATCGTATCCCAGGTTTTTCTCGTGCACATCAAAGACCTTTCTGCCCTGGGATTCTTCATATTTCATCACCACTTTCATAGCAATCGCCTCGGTTTCCAGATTGGGCTTCAGATTCTTTATAGTATCGGATTGAGCTTCCGGGTGGGGGAGAACTACGATACTAGTGATTCGCTCAACGCCTTGTAAAGTGAGTGATTTCTGTTGCTGCAGCTCTTTTCTTCTTTTTTCGCGGCGGGCGATCATATTTGCCTGATGGTTTTCGGCTATAACCAAGCGTCCTTCAGCTCCAGCAATCCCAAGTTTTACTTCCTCTTCCAGCTTTCCAATTTCCTGATCTGCTTTGCCAATAATCTCCTTGAGGGAAAGCTCCACATGCTTTTCCACACGCTTGATCTCTTCTTCTTTTTCAGCTTTGATCTCATTCAGAAATGGCATAAAGGCATTGTCATTGAGCCAATTGAGAGCTTCCTCAGAATATGCAACTGAAGGCAGTTCAATTTGTTGCTCTGCCGGCATAAAATCACCGATAATAGTGGGTTCTCGCAACACCGGTTCTTTATATTCTGAAATTTCCACAACAAACATCCTCTCATGAATCACGGTGCCCATGCCATCTACAACTCTGGCTCTATAAAAATCCAATCTCACCGGTTCTAAATGCATCAGAGAATAGTATGCAGCTCCGCAGCTTAGTTCTTTTTTTGCGTTATTTACTGTATTGCGCCGGAGAGCTTCAAACAGAGGATGCCCGGGAGTTACCCACTCCAAATTGTGCTTTTCTGATGTAGCTCTGTCAGTTGTGCAGAGAGGATACTGGTTTGCTAAAGGAGGCAGCTTCCAATCCCGCTCTGATTCGTATGACTTTAAGTGTCCCGGCGTTTTTCCAAGATCAAAGCTGTGAGCCATACCGGGATGGTCTTTAATTGAGAAGTTGGCAATTTTGGCGGCTTCATTGATAAATCTGTGTATGGTTTCGGGGACTACGCGTCTTTCCTGAGCGAGAGCTCTTCGTTCAATGAGCATACTAAGATTCAGCTTCTTGGAAGCAAGCCCCTCCAAAGCATTCTGGCAAATAGCCCGAAAGCGATCTTCCTCCACATTTTGCAGTATTCTAAGTTCCAGGTCTGCATCACCCATCTTGCCTGCGTAATAATCTCTAAGGATTCGTTCTATTTGGTCGGAAGGCATCACTTCGCCTACCACATTGAAAACAGCATCATCATCCAAGGCATCTCTAATATTTTGAAGTTTTTCCAGGAGTTTCTTCAGCACCATACCCTCAATAGTGTTTTCTGCTACGAAATTGAAGATTAGACAATCTTTCTTCTGTCCATAACGGTGGATACGCCCCATCCGCTGTTCCAGACGGTTAGGATTCCAAGGGATGTCATAATTGAACATAATGTTACATACTTGGAGGTTGATACCTTCTCCTGCTGCTTCCGTGGCTATCAGGATTTGGATTTGTCCCTCTTTGAACATCTGTTCTGAGTATAACCTTGTTCCGAGTTCATTACGAGAACCTGGCTTCATGCTGCCATGGATACAACCCACTGCAAAACCCCAGGATTTAAGCTTATCTTCTAAGTAATAGAGGGTATCTTTAAACTCCGTGAAGATTAGGAGACGTCTGTCTCTATACTCGAAAAAACCTTCTTGTTGTAGCAGGAACTTCAGCTTTGCCAGCTTTGCTTCTTGGTTGGATTGTTCTACCGCTTCCGCTTCTTTGGCGAAAGCAAGTAAATCCGCTATTTCTTCCTTTACCAGGTCTTTGTTCTCAACCAGAGACATAGCTTCCAGGATTTGTTCCAGCTTTTCTCTTTCATACTCCTCCATCTCTTCCCACTCTTCTTCATCAGGGATTGAGGGGGGTGCTTGATTTGCCAGTTTGTAAGCATCTTTAAGGTTTTCTTCCAGGCGATTTGCCCGATTTAATAAACTTTTGCGCATGGCATAGGTACTGGAAGCCAAGCGCCTTTGATACATAGACATCAAGAAACCAATAGCTTTTGCTCTTGGATTATTACTATCTGCGGCAGCTAAAGCGCTTTGTCGCTTAACATAATTGGTAATGTTTCTATATAGCTCAAATTCTGCTCCGTCTATCTGGAAAGCAATGGTTTGGGTTATTCTCTTGGTGAAGATTTTAGCTTGTAGCCAGTTACCAGAGCTATCTTTCTCTGGGAAATATACCATTGCTTCTTTGGTTCTGCGCAAGTAGAAAGGAGCTCTTTGGTTTTCCATGGCATGGCGAATAGACTTTACATCGGCAAACACATCCTTATCCAGAAGTTGCAGAAAGTAAGTGAAATTCTCAGGATCTCCCTTGTGAGGAGTAGCTGTCAAAAGAACCAGATGATCGGTAATGTCTCGCAGGTATTCACCAAGCTGATATCTGGCTGTTTTCCCTCCTGTTGAGCAAGACATTCTGTGGGCTTCGTCAACGATCACCAGGTCCCAATGTGACTGTTTTAATCCTGGTAAAATGTCCTCCCGCTTCGCTAAATCCAAGGAAGTAATGACTCTATTGTACTCGAGCCACTGGTTTGATCCAAATTGGTTACGAATTTCTGAACCCTTGAGAACAGTGAATTTTTCATCGAACTTTTCCAAGAGCTCACGCTGCCACTGAAAAGAAAGATTGGAGGGGCAGACGACAAGGATTCTCTCTGCCAGACCACGTAGCTTTAGCTCTTTAATCAATAATCCTGCCATAATCGTCTTTCCGGCTCCGGCATCGTCAGCAAGCAGAAACCTTATCCTGGCGAGTTTGAGGAAGTAATCATATACTGCCTCAAGCTGGTGGGGAAGGGGATCAACCCGAGATATAGATAGTCCAAAATATGGGTCAAATTCATAGGCAATCCCAAGCATATAAGCTTGTAAACCAAGTCTGAGGAGATTGGCATTCCCATTATAGGTATATGTGCTATCAATGATCTCAAGTTCTTCTATTTGAGTAAGAGTAAGGTTTACCTGTCTAAAATTTTGGCTCTTAGTTCCTACCAGACCCAAGACAAAAACTTCGTTTCCCCCTTGTGTAAGGGTCAGGACTCTCATGGGCTCATTAAATAGGGAGCTGGAAATGATCTGGTTTACCTGTAATCTCAATTTGACCCTCTTCTTATCTAATGATTACTTATTGAAACTATCTCAGTATGAGTAAAATGTGCCAGGATGTTTACCACCATTCCTGGTTTCATATCTTTAATCAGGGCTCCTCCCTTTGTGTCCGCCAATAACATTATCCATTTTTCTCTATAAACTTGATGATCCGCTTTACACTCCTAAGATTATGTTCACTTGCCTCTTTCAAGAGTTCAGCTAAATCATTCATTTCGGTTATTCCACATCAAATGACAAACAATCACATCAGATACTTCTGTCAATAAGAAACTGTTTAGCATTACATAATCAGCACGCTGACTACACAGCTAATATCATTCCGCTTGAATAATTACAAAAAACGATTAAAGTATCTTCCCAGTTTCCAAGCTGGAGGTAAACATTAACCACATCCATATTAACTACACAATGACTGCTGATGAGTTCAAGTTCAGGATGCTCAGCAGCAAAGAAATTTAAGTAATTGCGCTTTTTCTAATTTCAAAGTTCCGTTTTTCCAACTGCTCTTTCCAAACCCTGTCCAAACGTCTTGCTAATTTGTAGCAATAGGATCAGCAAACAGGCCAAAAATTCCCAATATTTGCTTGGTCATTTTCCAAGCTAATTTATCGCATCTTGCCTCCCATCAAAGCATTATCCCCACTTTCTCCTTGTGTCATAATTTGAAGTTTTGGGGTCACTTTGCATTTTTCAATTATAAAAATCTTATCTTTTTGATGATTTTTACTTTTATGTCTTTTTAATAGGTAATGGATCTTAGTTAAAGGCGTTAATTAGGCCTTTATCTATCCTTAATCACTCCTTAAATATTAACGCTTGATTAAGGAGTGATTAACTTGTAATATACTTCTTCATCAAGGGAATTGTAATTGATGACTGATACAATTTCTCTTGCATAAAATTACAAAAGGTGAATCCTGTAAGTGGAGACATCTTCTCTATCCTAGCTCCCAACTACGCTACAGATATTATGTAGTTATTCATAGAGAACTTCTCTAATGAATACCAGGATTACCGAAACATCGTGATTATGGATAAAGCTGGATGGCATATTTCCGGAATGTTTACCTCCCGGTCAACCCTCTCTCACGCTTTATTTCTTTACCGATTTGCATGTGGTAACGAAATACCCGGGTTACCAATGAACGATGAGGACATCGTTTTTCCGGAATGTTGACCTCCCGGTCAACTATAAAACGACAAGGATGTCGTTTTTCCGGATAAAAAAGCGGAGCTTCAGCGAGCTCCGTTAACACATAATTGGGCTCTGAAGTTTGCTTGCGGGTGCAAAATGAAGAATAATTATTCCTATTTTCCTGAATATCCTCTTCGGGTTTTGAAGGCAAAGAGAAATTTGTGATTGACAAAATATCATTAGTTCTATATAAGGAAACAATTATAATTTATAGTGATGAGGTGAAAATGGACATAAATCAGGAAAAAATTAACGCAATGAGCTTTGAAGAGTCCTTAAAAGAATTGGAAAAAATTGTAG
>MTKZ01028905.1_pt1 | contig 13167 bp, 13 predicted proteins | sample 1042781 | NCBI WGS metagenome assembly MTKZ01 (sample SAMN06212207, study PRJNA360539) | anaerobic digester metagenome | biome: Wastewater treatment plant; material: sludge; isolation source: anaerobic digester fed with sludge from wastewater treatment plant | place: Denmark: WWTP Viborg ...
ATTCTTAAGGCGAACGGCGAATCCATCGATTCGCTCGACGACCTGCGCCGCATCACCGCAGAGAGCAGGGGCCGGCCGGTCCAGTTCACGGTCTTCAACGCCGTCGAGCGGACCGTCATGCTCCAGATGCCGGATTAGCGGAGCGTCAGAGGGGCCGGATGCGGATGTTTCGGTACCAGGCTTCGCTGGGCGGGCCGCCGTGGATCTGAAGACCGATCACGCCGGACTGCGGGATCGCGTCGTCGGGCTCGGTATAATCGACGGTCTGAAGGCCGTTGAGCCAGAGCTGAATTCGCTTGCCTTCGCAGCGGATGACGTAATCGTTCCAGCCGCCGACGCGGACCACCTCGGCGATCTTCGCCGGGTCCGGGCAGGCCAGCACCTTGTTCCGGCGGGATTCATCGTACAGGCAGCCCCAGNNAGCCGCTGACCTCGTAGTGGTCGGGCACGCGCCGGCTGCGAATCTGGATGCCGGCGTTGGCGTTCTCGCCGAGCAGCTTGCATTGCAGCCGCAGCTCGAAGTCATCGTACGACGCGATCGTGCAAAGAAAATCGTTGTGGGCGACCTTTGCACTCAGCGTGCCGCCGACGACAGCGCCGTCCTCGATGCGAAAGACCTCGTTCGAGCCTTCCCAGCCCGCGAGGGTCTTGCCGTCGAACAGCGAAACAAAGCCGTCCGCCGCCCGTACGGGCGAATGATTATTCGCCCCTACCCTTTCCCTCAGGCCGGTACACCCGGCCAGCATGGTCGCCAACAGCAGGCATGTCACGATGGAACCGGTGTGCAATGCACACCCTACGATCTCTCTCGTCATCAGCGATCCTTTCCTTGAGCGACGGCGTCGAGCCGCCGGATCGTTTCCAGGCAGGCCCGCGTGTTGTGGTAGGGGCCTTTCCATTCGGACACCTTGGGCTCGTTGCGGTCGGGCGTTCCGTTTCGGTCGACCCGCCAGAACCATTCGCCGTGCATGTGGTCCACGATGGCCCGTTCGATGAACTCCCAGCAGCGCAAAGCCGCCTCGAAGAAGTGGGCGCGGCCGGAAAGCTGGCAGGCGTTCAGGAAACCCACGACCGCTTCGGCCTGAGGCCACCACTCCTTGTTCGTGTCGATCACGCGGCCCGCTTTGCCTTCGTAGAACAGCCCGCCGTCGGAGTCCAGTCCCTGTTCATAAACGGCCTGCGCGATGTCGACGGCGAGGCGCCCGGTCTTCTCGACGAGTTCGGGCCGGCCGAGAACCTCGGCCGCCTCGCAAAGCAGCCAACTGCCCTCGATGTCGTGGCCGAACGTGTACGTGTCCGATCGCGGCTCCCAACGTTCGTTGAAAAAGTGCCCGAAGTGAGACGTGTCACGGTCGAGAATATGACGCTCGAACAGCTCGATCAGGCCGCTCAGCTCGTCGGCAACCTGTGGGTCGGGCCAGGCACGGTACAGATTCGTGTAGCCTTCGAGGAGATGCAGGTGGTTGTTCATCGACTTCTTTTCGTTCAGGTCCTTGTCGCTGAGCCGGACATCCTCGGCCGCGGTCCAGTCGCGATTGCACGTCTCGATGTATCCGCCGTTCGCCATATCGCAACTGTGCTTCTCGATCAGATCGAACAGTGCTTGCGCTCGTTCCAAAGCGGCAGATTCTCCGGTCGCGAGGAAGTACTCGGACAGTGCGTAAATGTAGAAGGCCTGGCCGTAGATCTTCTTCTTGTCGTCCGCCAGAGCGCCGCGACAATCCACCTGCCAGAAGGCGCCGCCGAAGCGGTCGTCCCAGAAGTGTTGCTCCAGATAGTCGTAGGCCCTGCGAGCCAATTGCAGGGGCGAATCATCATTCGCCCCTACGATCTCGCTGCGGCACAGCGTCGAGAAGGTCCACAACAGGCGGGCGTTGAGGATCAATCCTTTGTTGGCCTGACGGTCGACCGACAGCTCATTGGACATCCGGCCGATGAATCCGCCGTGTTCGTGGTCTACACAGTGTTCCAGCCAGAACGGCAGGATGTCCTCGTGCAATTCCGCGGCCACACGCCGGCGAAAGCTCTCTATCTCGCGACCGGCCATCGCTTACTCGGCGCCTCCGTAGGTGATCTCGATTCGCGAGATCTGGGCTTCGCCTGTGAACTCGATTCTGATGAACCGGCTCTGCAGCGCCTGCGGCTTCGCCTCGTAGCGGACGGGTTTCCAGTAGCCATATTGGCCTTCACCGCTGTAGAAGTCCTTTCGCCGGGCTTCGGCGGTTTGCCACGTCTGCCCATCGGCCGAGACCTGGAAACGCAAGTCCGCCGGCTCTTCGGCAAAGAAGGTGTAGACCGTGCAGGTCCGGATCGCGGCGGGCAACCTGTAGACCAGAGCCGCGCCGGCGGCTCCCTTCATCCGATCCATGTCTTCTTTGGCGTTACGCGTCTTGCCCGTCTCGGGCGTGACGCCGGTATGCTGGTGCAGGAGCGAGAAATCGCGCATTTCGTCCACGAGCGTGAAGTGCCGGACCGCGACGGGTCCGACGGTATTGGACGGCCCAGAGGCGCCGCTGCTGTTCTGCGCGGTAACGCGATAGAAGTACTGGCCGGCGATCTGGACATCGGCGTCGGCGAACAGCGGGCGGTAGGGCACGGCGGCATCGCAGACGTTCCGACCGATTTCGGTCCAGGGGCCGTTCTTCTTCTCCGCTCTCTCAACGATGTACGATTGCGCTCCGGCCGAGCCTTGCCAGGAAATGGCCGCCACGTCGTCAATGGGCAGCAGCACCGGCGCTTGGGGAACGGCGAGCGCAGGCGGCATCTGCCCCTGAATCTCGAAGGCCTTCTGACGCATCAGCGCCATCAGGTTGCGTTCGTCGTAAGCCTCGCCCGAGGCGAAGCCGGGCCAGTGGTACGCCTTGTAGCGATCCCCGCCGAACGGCTCGGAATGCCAGTAGAACCCGCCTTCCCGGGTGCGATACCGCAGGCTCCAGATCAGCGCGCCGCTGGTCCCGTCGGCGATCACGTTCTCCAGCAGCGTCCGGACGGCCTCTGTCTCTACAAACCCGAATTCGCCCACGAAATAGGGCTTTTTGCCCTTGCTCCGGACGCGGTTCGACGCGACCTGCTCGAACATCTCGCGCGGATTGCTCGGATAGTGGTGCGTGGTCACGATGTCCACGTACGGATTGTCGATCGATTCGTCGCGCAGAACACTCGAAAAGAAGCCGTCGACCACCAGATGGTTCCGATCGAGGCTCTTGACATAACCGGCGATTTCTCGCGTCCATTCGTGCGGACATTGCAGTTCGTTGCCTGTCTCCCAGGCAAGGATGGCCTTGTCGTCCTTGTACTTGACGCCGGTAAAGGTGTTGGTCCGATTGACGACATATTCGATGGTCTTCTTGAAATCGGCGATGATCTGCGGATCGGTCCAGAACGCCTCCTTGGCCTTGCCCCGGAAGGCGGCGTATTCCTGGATGCCGCCCCACCAGATCCAGTTGTCCACCAACGGGATAATGACGCGGACGCCGGCGCGATGGGCCACCGCCAGCACCTTGTCGAGCACGCGGAACGCCTCTTCGTTGAACCGGCCTGGGCCCAGCACGTGGCGGGGGATCTCGGGCCCATCGCCGGCCGCTCGTACGCTCAGCGTGTAAATCCGCGTGGCGCGCCCGCCCATCTGCTGGATCGCCGTCAGCGCATCGGTGATCTCGAATTCATCGGGCAGCCGCCAGGGGTTGGTCTCTTCGAAGGGCAGATGATCCTCGACATAGTGCAGGTTAGGGATGTTGAAGGAGACGAAGCGGTACTCCCTCGGTCCTTCCATCAGCCGGTCGCCCTGACGGGTGACGAAATGGTCGAATCCCTGCGAGGCGCCGGCGCAGCCGCAGACCAGCAGCATCGCAAAAGTGACACAGATGGTCCTTCTCATAGCACGGTCTCCATAGTAGGGCGAATCATCATTCGCCCCTGCGTAGAGCCCATTTCCTGCCGAGGTCGGCGAGCCAGTCGTCGGGCAGCGGGCCGTAGGGGCGGAATTTCTCCAGGCCGCCTTGCTCTTCGCTGTAGAGCAGGGCGCGGTGGAAGCCGAGTTGGTTGGCGGCGGGCGAATCGATCAGGGTGCTCGAATCGGCGGCGCTCATCTGGAACAAGATGCGGTGGTCGAACTCACGGACGGTCTGGCGATCGAAGGTACGCTCCAGCGTGCCGAGGGTATCGGCCCAGGCGACCACGTGGATACCGACGGGGGGACCGTCGCGCAGGAGGCCGGCAAACTGCACGTCGGGACGCGGCGTTGCCTCTTCGGAACCCATCGAGAAACCGAAGCTGTCCTCGCTGCGGCGGAGCATGCGGTATCGCTGCAAGCCGTAGACGAGCAGGACCACGGTCGCCTCGTCATTCCGATCGGCCTCAATTCGCTCATTCACTTTCCGGCTCAGTTCGGCGATGGCCGCAGGGACATCGTTCCAGGCGACGATCCGGCAGGGGTGCGGCAGCACGCGCGTTACGCGGGCGAAGGCGCCCGCCTGCGCCGAATCGGGGGCGCTGCCGTCGAGGATCACAAACTCGACGGAGGACCGTGGCAACTGGCTGGCCAGACAGACACAGGCGCCCGTCATCAGATTCATCGCCACTTCATCCCGCTGGCCGACCATCAGAATGTTGCCGCCGCTCTGGCGACGCAACACCACGGCGGTCGGCTCTTTGATGGTCACCGGAGAGCCCAGCCAGATCTTCGGGGCGGGCACCGGCGAATCACCATTCGCCGCTACACAGGCGGCCAGTTGGCGATTCTCCCGGATGTCGGCCGGAACGTTGCCTTCGAACACGATCATGGGCTCGCGCGGTTCGGGTCCGCGTGCCGCGATCCGGCTCAGGTACGAATCACGAACGGCATCCGAGAGCCAAGCCACCTGGAAGGGGCTGTTGCCGGCGACGGCGCCGCCCGCGTCGTTGTACATCGCCTCGCCCGGTCGCGACAGCAGACGTGCGGCTGTGTTCTCGTCATCGAGCACGAGCTGCGAATCGACCTCCGAGCATTGCAGCGCGATCCGCACCGCCATCTGGCCCATCGTGCTGCGGGCCAGACCGAAGGCGCCGCCCAGCGTCTGCGAGCCGAGCACCACGTGGATGCCGAAGGCGCGGCCTTGTCGCACAAGCTGCTCCAGCAGGACGATGGCGTCCTGGGCGAGCTTGTCGTCTTCGGAGAAGAACACCTGGAACTCGTCCACGATCAGCACCGTGCGGGGCATGGTCTTTCCGGTGGCGCTGCGGTAGGCGGCGATGTCCTGCACGCCCGCGTCGCGGAACAGGTTGCCTCGATGGGCCATCTCGGCGTCGAGCCGCTGGAGGATGCTGAGCCCGAACTCGCGATCGCTTTCGATGGCGACCGCGCGGGCGTGCGGCAAGCGGTTGGTGACGTAGGTCTTGAACTCGACGCCCTGTTTGAAGTCGATCAGGTACAGCTCGACCTGGTCGGGAGCGTACCACAGCGCCAGATTGGTCACCATGACGTGCAGCAGGGTGGACTTGCCCGAGCCGGTCTTGCCGGCGATCAGCGTGTGCTGAGCGACGCCGTGGCCGATGCGGAAGCGTTGCAGTCGCGTCGCGCCGGTCCGGCCCAGCGGAACGCTCAGCTCGCGCGAGCTGTCGAGCGACCAGAGCTGCTCGTCGGTCGGTGCGATGGTCTGGAAGGGTACCTCCACGCGGGCGGAGCTGGCGCCCGCCTTGCCGATGGCGTGCATGAGATTCGTCAGCACGCTCTCGGATGGGGGCTTGTCGGGCGTCAGCGGGAACCGCTTCAGGACAGGGTCCCGCCAGACGAATCGGTCCTTGTCGTAGACGAGGTGGATGCTGCCGGCGCTGATGTCCTCGATGTCGATCCCGCTGGGCAGCTCCTGCCGGGCGTCGTAGGCGATCAGCGTGTGGACACCGCAACGCGGTNNCGCTGTGGATGATGCTGCTCAGACGCCGGCCCGATTCCTCGTTGAAGTTCACCGGGAAGTCGGCGATGACGAGAAAGCGATAGGGTTCGGCCAGTTCGCCCGCCTGTTCGTTGTATTGCTCGATCGTCTCGAATTCGTTGCGGAGGTACTTCTGGATCACGTTCTCCATGTGTCCGGTCAGGTCCTCCAACTGCTGTCGGATCTGGGCGGCTTCGGTCCAGATGCGTCCGCCCACGAGCGATTCGAGGTAGTCGCCGGCGTGCATGAAGCCCGCAAAGCTCTCGCCCAGGCCCACCGGGTCGAAGATGGTGAACCGGACCCGGCCCGGCGGAAGGGACGTGAACAGCCGCGCCATCGTCGCGCGAAGCGTCTCGATCGCTTCCTGTCGTCCCTCACGCCCGGACTGCAGGAGCATCGAGCAATGCCGCGGGAACTCCAACACGGCGGGAAGCTCCATGAGACTGGCGGTGTCCAATGTTTGGCCTGCGCGGGCCCGGACCGATTCGGATAGCGGCTTGAGATCCAGCCGGAGCGTGCCGAATCGCACGGCGGACGCCGACGCGTCCGACATCATCGGCGACCGATCGATCAGATGCTCCCAGTCTGCCACGAATGTCTTGTCGAGTTCGGAGGCTCTGTTCAGCAGGGCGCCGATGCGTGCCAGCCCTTCATCCCATCGCTGCTGGAGATGTTGCCGGGACGTCTCGTACTGGCTGCGGCATTCGCCCATCTCGCTGTCGTACCGCTGCTGGATTTCCGCCAGCCGCTGCCGGCACTCCTGGTCCAGTGCCGACCGCTCTTGTTCGAACTGTTCCTGCGCCTGATTGAGGGCGTTGTCTCGCTCCTTTTTGAGCTGGTCGAAGGCTTCCACTCGGCGGTGCTCGATCTCCTGAAGCGACGTGTTGCGCTGTCGGGAGATGTTGGCCCTGGCGGTCTCGAACGTTTCGTGGGCGCGCCTCAGTTCGACGTCTTTCTTCTGGACGGAACTGCCCAGCTCGGTCTCGATGCCCTCCAGTGTGGATCGGCACCACTGTTCCAGCGCCGTCCGAGCGCCGGCCAGCGCGTTCTGAAAAGCCCCGCAGGTCTGGCGAACCTGCGACTTGGCCTTTCGCCAGATGACGCGTTCCGCCAGGCCGGCGGCGATCAAACCGATCGCGGCGGCGATCGGATACGCGATTTGCGCGGATGGGAGCCCCGGGACCTTCAGGCCGTATAAGATGGCCAGCAGGATAAGAGCAACACCCACCATCCCCGCCGCCAGCAGTGCAGGACGCGTGCCGACGAAGACCTGGGCAGTCCAGAGACGTTTCAGCGTTGCCAGATGCTGCTCGGCGAGAGCCTGCTGCGATGTGTAATCGCCGCCCGCAGACGGCGTCACGGTCTCATGCGCCTCGATTCCATGCTGCCTGTAGAGACGCACGAGTTGGCCGGCCTGCTGTTCGAGGCCGTCGAGATAGTGACGCGCGCCGGCGACCGTCGATTCGGTTTCCTGCCGTCGCTGCGTACTCTTGGCCGCGGCGCCTTCGGCCACGAACTCGGCGACCAGGACCTGGTCCTGGTGCTCCTTCTCGGCTCTTTGTTCCAGTTCGACGGCCGTCTGGTTGACTTTCTTTCGCCGATACTGGATGTCGACCTTGACGTCGCTGAGCTGTTTCTCGTAGTTGGCGCGGATCTCCTCGACGCGGTCGTCGTAGTGGTCCTGAATCTCCTTGCCGCGGGTGTTGCGGTGCAGCTCGATGCGGCCTCGCTCGGCGTCGAATCGATCCTGGGCCTTGTGCCTGGCCGCCTCGTAGTCCGACTCAATCCGGGACTCCAGCGGTCCAACGACCTCAGCCGACAGTTGGATCACCTCCGCCAGCGCCTGACGCTGGAGGTTGGTGTAGTGGTCGTCGGCCACAGGGGCCGGGCCGCGCAGATAGGCTTCGAGATCAGCGTTCATGGGCCGGGTTCCGAACTGTCCTTACAATCATGGCGTGCTGCCTCAAGGGCGCTGCCGATTCGTTCCATCGCCAAAACGGCCGACCGGATGTTCGCCTCCAGCGGCGCCATGTACTGCTGCTCGAAGCGCCGGGCGTTCTCATCGCGCCAGTTCTCCCTGGTCTGCTGCCAGTCGGCCAACAGTTTCTTGCTGGCCTGAACGAGTTTGGCTCGGCTTTCGGTAGCACTCATACGGTACCGTCATTCGCATCGAAGACTGTCATGGTCGCATTCCGACGGTCTATCACCACCAGAGACCCTTCGGGCAGGCTCAGCACCTTCTGCAATTGAGGCTGCGCCTGCAACAGGTCGGTCGTGCGCACGGCGACATATTCGCTCGATTCGGTCCCATCGCCGGCGCCGACGAACCATCCCGAATCTCCGTCTGCGGCGTTGGTGCGAGCAAGGAAGACCACCTCGGGCTGCCGGCCAATGCGGGCGATCAGAACCCTATCCTCCGGTGCCGGAGCACGGGGCTGGTCTTCCAGCGATGCCTCAGGCATCGCGATTCCCGTGATCCATTCGGGCACTGCCGCCAGCGGCGCTTCCGTTCGCGTCTGGGGGGCGGGAGTCCTGCTGCGAAGACGTTTTGCGAATGCTCGCAGGTCCTGCGGGGCCGGGTCCGTGNNGCAACACACTTTCCTTCGCGGCCTTTTCGAACTCCACCGATGCTTCGGGCGGCGCCAAGGCGACATAAGCCTCCAGCGAGTCAATCATCTTCTCCAGTCGGGCCATCGCGTTGGGGATATCCGCGTCAATCGCGCCGACCAGACCCTGAACGCCACCCCGGTAGTCCGACTGCAACTTGTCGATTTGCTGAATCCACGACCGCGTCCGCGCGAGCTTGGCCTGGGCCTCGCGCAGCCGACGTTCGGCGATGGCCAGCGCCTTCCTTTCCTCGACGGCCGAACTCGTTGTCCCGGAGAGCGCCCGATCCAGGTCGTTCTTCTGTTTCAGGGCCAGTTTGGCCTGTGTCACACGCTCGGCACACACGTGAACCTGGTTCGACCAATACCGCTTGCGATCTTCGTTCAGCCAGGCCAGCGTCCGCTGAACGTCGGTGCTGACTTCATCCAGCGCCACCGCCGCCGCGTCGGAAAACGTGGCCAGCGAAGCCTTCAGAGACTTCAGCAGGACAACCGAATTGACTCTCGCGTACTGGCTCATCGACTGCTCTTACCGCTGCTGAAGGTAATCCTCGATATGGCGCGCCTTCTTCAGCAGGAAGGACGCGTGCTGGGCCGACGATTCGAGGAAACGACTTAGCGTCTTGACCGTCTGCTCGAACTCCTGCGTGAACCGCTTCTGCTCCTGATCCATCCAGCTCTTCTCCAACCCATGCAGTCGGGTCTGCAATCCGCCCATCAGGGCCTCCAGATCGGAGTTGAAGCGGTTCAAATCTCGCGCAAACCGCCGCAGTTCGGCCGGGTCAACATTGGCTTTGGCCATGATCGCCTCCGTGTCACGGGACCGCATGTCCCTTCGAAATCCAATCGTTCGTAGTGGGCACGACCCATATCGCTATTATACAGCATCGGGGCGGCACCTGCCACTGCTCGCTGAGTTTCGCGCCGCCATGAACGGTTTGCAGCCCGACTTGGGGGCGGCTATAATGCGGCGTCATGAGCGATCCGCGAAATGGCAGTGCGAGGATTCTGATTGGTGACGACCAGCCCGATGTGCTGCGGGCGCTGCGTCTGTTGCTGAAGCCCGAGGGCTACCGGATCGAGGCGGCCGGCTCGGCGGCGGAGATTCTTCGCGCTGTGGCCGAGCATGACTTCGACGTCGCGCTGCTGGACCTGAACTACGTTCGCGGCAGCACCTCGGGACAGGAGGGCCTTGACCTTCTGTTCAAGATCCAGCAGATCGACGGCACCCTGCCCGTCGTGGTCATGACCGCCTGGAGCAGCGTCGAGCTGGCGGTGGAGGCCATGCGTCGCGGGGCCCGCGATTTCGTCACCAAGCCGTGGAAGAACGAGCGCCTTCTGACAATCCTGCGGACGCAGGTCGAATTGGGCCGGGCGCTGCGAANNGACCTCCTGCTGCGGAGCGAAGCCCGGCCGCTCCTGATCGGCGAGTCGCGGGCGATGCAACCGGTGCTGGAGGTCATCGCTCGCGTCGGACCTTCCGAAGCCAACGTGCTCATCACCGGAGAGAACGGCTCGGGCAAGGGTGTGGTGGCCCAGGCGCTCCATGCCGCTTCCTCAAGGAAGGACACCACGCTGGTGACGGTCAACACCGCCAGCATTGCCGAGACGATCTTCGAGAGCGAGCTGTTCGGGCACGTCGCCGGCGCGTTTACCGACGCCAGAACGGACCGGCTCGGGCGTTTCAAACTGGCGGACCGGGCGACCCTGTTCCTCGATGAGATCGCCAGCATTCCGGTGAACCTCCAGTCGAAACTCCTGCGCGTCCTGGAAAGCGGGGAATTCGAGCCGGTCGGGTCCTCGAAGACCCTTCGTGTGGACGTTCGGGTCCTCTCAGCGACCAACGCGAATATTGATGAGGAAGTCCGCGCAGGCCGGTTCCGTCAGGACCTGCTCTACCGACTGCAAACGATTCGTCTGCACGTGCCTGCGTTGCGAGAGCGTCGGGAGGATATTCCGCTGCTGGCGGCGCATTTTCTGCGTCGATATGCGGTTCGCTATCGCAAGGACCTGACTGGTTTCGACGCGGCATCGATGCAGGTGCTTCTGGATTATTCCTGGCCGGGCAACGTTCGCCAACTCGGTCACACGGTGGAACGGGCCGTCCTGATGGCCCAGGAACCGGTGGTGCGAGCCAGCGATCTGGGGCTCGAGCCGATCGCCGGCATTCGGCCGGCATTTGACGAGATGACGTTGGGGCAAGTTGAGCAAGTGCTCGTGCGGAAAGCCCTGTCTCGATTCCAGGGCGACGTCAGCAAGGCCGCCGAGTCCCTGGGGCTCAGTCGAGCGGCCCTGTACCGGCGCATGGAGAAGTACCACATCCAGTGATCGGTTCGCGTCCGTCCTCGCGTCGACGCGATCCCGGTGGATATCGGGATTCGACCTGGGAGAAACAGATGAGCGCTCTGTCACGGCGTCTGACATACGAGCAACGAATCTTTCTTCTGAGCCTGATGGCCGGTCTGGTGGGTTCCGTTCCGGCCGTTGTCCTGCTTCTGGCCTCCGGGTACAGCGTCAGGACACAGGTGACAGTGATCGTGTTGCTCGCGCTCGTGGCGCTGGGCATTGCTTCCAGCATCGCCGGCAGGGTGGCCTTTCCGCTTCGTACCTTGTCCAACCTCATGGGGGCCCTGCGGGAGGGGGATTACTCGATGCGGGCCAGAGGCGCCCGGCACGGCGATGCGCTGGGCGAGGCGATCTGGGAGGTCAACGCGCTGGCCACCTCGCTGCGCGAACAGCGGCTGGGGGCGATCGAGGCGACCGTGCTGCTCCGCAAGGTTCTGGCGCAGATCGATGTGGCGATGTTCGGCTTCGACAATGACCGGAGACTCCAGTTGGTCAACGACAGCGGCCGGCGGCTGCTGGCCCGGACCGAAGAAGAGCTGATCGGTTGCCGCGCCGATGAGCTGGGCTTGGCCGAGTGCCTCGAAGGCGCTACACCTCGTCTGACGGATATTGCGTTTCCGGGCGGTTCGGGGCGCTGGGAGCTGCGCCGAGGCAGCTACAGAGAGAAGGGCGTGTCACACCAACTCCTTTTCCTGTCGGACCTTACGCGTACGCTTCATGAGGAGGAGCGTCGGGCCTGGGAGCGGCTGATTCGCACCCTTCGTCACGAAGTCAACAATAGCCTGACCCCCATTCAGTCGGTGGCCGAGAGCCTCAGGGCGTTGCTCGACCGCCGGCCGCGACCCGACGACTGGGATGACGACCTCCAGGAAGGTTTGGCGATCATCGCGGAGCGGTCGGAGGCGCTGGACCGGTTCATAGGGGCCTATTCCCGGCTGGCCCACCTGCCGCAGCCGCAGTTCAACGCGGTGGATGTGACAGACCTGTTCCGCCGGGTTGTGGGCCTGGAGAAGCGGATGTCGGTGGTCGTGGAAGGCGGGCCGGAAGTGAGCGTCCGCGGCGACCGCGACCAACTGGAGCAACTGCTCATCAACGTGATCTCCAATGCCGTCGAATCGAGCCTGCTTGCCCATCCCGCCGGAGACGGCCGCGTCTCGGTCAGTTGGCGGACCGACTCGCACGCATTCTGGGCGTATGTTGACGACGATGGCGTCGGCCTGGATGCGGCTATCGACGTTTTCGTCCCGTTCTACACGAGCAAGGAACACGGATCGGGGATTGGGCTGACGCTGTGCCGCCAGATCGCCGAGGCCCACGCCGGCGGCCTGACTCTTGAGAACCACCCCGACAAACCCGGCTGCCGCGCCACACTGAGGCTGCCAGCCGGAGAGGGTCTGAATCGGCGTCCCGCACAGGGGTAACCTGTGCGCCTTCTGTGCTATGGCACGCCGGAATGATGGGCGGAGGATGGTAGGGAAGAATGATCATTCGCCCGTACGTCCCCGAGAAGGTGTTGGTCAGAGGAGAAATGCATGGGGACATACCGGTCCCAGGGTGGCAGCGGCGAGCGCGAGCTTGCCGATGGTTTAGGGCGCCTGCGAAGAGGTCTCCATCGGCAAGCTCGCGCTTGCCGATGCCACACGCTCGTGGTCATAGCTGTGCTGACGCTTGGCGCCCAGACCACTGCGAATCAGGCAGACTCCTGGCAGGCGGCTGTGCTGGAGGCGCAGGCTCAGGCGGCTTCGCTTGACCCTGGCAGCGACGCGTTCACCGCGGCGGCCGAGGAACTCTCGGTTCGGGCAGAACGCGAATTTCCGATGCAGTGGGACTGGTGCTTGCAGGACGCGGGACCGGACTTCGGCCGGTGGCTGTCGGCTGCCGCCGCTTCGGCGACAGCGCGACAGGCGGCGGACAAGGCTATCGCGGAACTCGGAGCCGATGGTAGCGACCTTCGGAATGACTTCGACCACCTTGTGAGTCAGTCCACGCCCGCCGAGTCGGGACAATGGATCGAGTTGTACCTCCGCGCCGCCGGATTGCGTCGCGAGACGCGCCTGCGCAACCTGCATCGGCAGTATCCTCAGTGGGTCTTTACGAAGCACTGCATCCTGGGCGGCTCGCACTACGCCTACACGGAGGGGCAGTCTGACGCCCAGCACGAGCGGCAGTTCGAGCCGGGTGCGGCCCTCTGCCGGTTGGAGATCGAAGGCGACCGGTGCGCCGTGCGCACGCTCATTGACGACCCCAACGGCGTCATCCGCGATCCGGATGTGTCCCGGGACGGCCGTCACGTGCTCTTCGCCTGG
>MTKZ01007071.1_pt1 | contig 13165 bp, 13 predicted proteins | sample 1042781 | NCBI WGS metagenome assembly MTKZ01 (sample SAMN06212207, study PRJNA360539) | anaerobic digester metagenome | biome: Wastewater treatment plant; material: sludge; isolation source: anaerobic digester fed with sludge from wastewater treatment plant | place: Denmark: WWTP Viborg ...
CGGCGCTGATCACGTGCTGTGGCTATCCTGCTCTCGCCGTCGGCGGGATGCTGAAGATCAAGGGTTCCGACACAGTCCTGCCTCTGGCCTCAGCCTGGGCCGAGGCGTACATGAATAAACATCCAGACGCGGTGATTGCAGTCAACGGCGGCGGATCGGGCGTTGGTTTTGCCAGTCTCATCAACGGAACCTGCGACATCGCCAATGCTTCCAGGGAGTGCAAACCCAAGGAGGTCACCCAGGGACGCGACCGTAACGTCATGCTGAAAGCCACGACGGTGGCCAAGGATGGCCTCGCGGTCGTTGTCCATCCGCGCAACCCGCTCAAGGGCGTCACAATGGCGCAGCTTGCGAAGCTCTACCAGAACGCTCAGAGTTGGAAAGAGATCGGCGGAGACAACAAGAAGGTCGTTGTGATCGGGCGCGACAGCAGTTCCGGCACCTACGTCTTCTTCCAGGATACGGTTCTTCGCGGCCGCCGGTACCGCCCGGATATGCTCACGCTTCCTTCGAACAACGCCATCTGCCAGGCGGTCTCGCAGGATCAAGGCGCGGTCGGTTATGTGGGCCTCGCGTTCGCCAAGGAGTTTGCGGCGAAGAAGAAGATCAAGATTATCGCCGTTGACGGAGTTGTCGCGAGCGACGAAGTCGTGAAGAACGGGAAGTATCACCTCTGGCGGCCGCTCTACTGCTACACCAACGGCAGGCGCGGCGGCCTCGTTGCGGACTACCTCAAATTCGTCACCGGCCCCGAGGGCCAGAAGATCGTGGAAAAGGTGGGTTATGTGCCCCGCTGATGCCTTGGCCACGCGCAAGACGGTCAACCCTGGGGATATGCTCGCCGATCTTCCGGTCTTCACCGCTCTAGTTGAGTGGCAAGGTGGTTGTAAACGTCCTGTAATCTTCTGGCTGTACGATGCATGTGAAAAACCACTCGTTACTGGCGGCGTCAGCCGCGGGAGGTGAGAGAATGAGAACAGCGACTGCTTTGTTGCTGGCGGCGCTCGTCATTGCGGCGGGTTGCGGAAGGCCGCCAGCGGCCACAAATGACTCCGCCGGCGGTGGCGGTATGGTTCAGATCAAGGGCTCGGACACTATGGTCAACCTGGGCCAGGCATGGGCCGAAGCCTATATGCAGACGCATCCGGACTCGAACATCGCCGTGACGGGAGGCGGGTCCGGCACCGGCGTCGCCGCGATGATCCAGGGGACCACGGATATCGCCGAGTCGTCGCGTCCGATGAAAGACAAGGAGATCGCCCAGGCGAAACAGCGCGGCGTCACGCCGGTCGAGCACAAAGTTGCCCTGGACGCGCTCAGCGTCATCGTGCACCCCTCCAACCCCGTCAGCAAGCTGACAATAGACCAGCTTTCGGACATCTTCACGGGCAGAATCAGCAACTGGAAGCAGGTGGGTGGCCTTGATGAGAAAATCGTCCTGCTCTCGCGCGAAAAGAACAGCGGCAGCCATGTATTCTTCCTGGAGCACGTAGTGCGCAGGGGCAACGAGAAGGGGCCGGAGGAGTATGTCGCCACGGCGCTGATGCTGCCGTCGTCCGAAGCGATCGCCAGCCAGGTGGCAACCGACAGAGCGGCAATCGGATATGTCGGGCTCGGATACTTCCGTCCGGGCAAGCAGAAGCTCATCGCGGTGGCAAAGGACGCTGACGGCCCGTTTGTCAAGCCGGACATCGTGACGGCTGTGAGCGGTCTTTATCCCATCGCTCGGCCGCTCTACTGGTACACGAATGGCCAGCCGCGGGGAGAGGTCAGCAGCCTGCTCGATTTCGTGTTGAGCGACGAGGGGCAGAGCATCGTGGACAAGGCTGGCTTCGCGCCGATAAGAAAGGGCCAGGCTCTCTAGTGCCCGGGCAAGGCTCAGGCAGGCCGGGCAGCCGCCTGGCCCACGTACGGGATGCGGTGATGGAGCGGCTTGTGCTGCTCTGCGGCGGCGCTACTATCGTCATCGTCGTCCTCATCTGCGCATTCCTGCTCCGCGACGGCCTGCCAACCTTCCGGCACGTGACTGTCGGCGATTTCCTGTTCGGCCGCGAGTGGTACCCTCTCTCCGACAGGTTCCAGGCTCTTGCGCTCATTCTGGGGTCCATGCTGGTCACTGCCGGAGCCATTGTTATCGCTGTTCCCATCGGCCTTGCGGCGGCGGTGTACCTTGCCGAGGTTGCGCCCGAGCGCGTTCGGGAAGTCCTGAAGCCCACGGTGGAAGTGCTGGCGGGTATACCGTCGGTGGTTATCGGGTTCATCGGCATGGTGGTGCTGGGCCCGTACATCAAGGGTTTGTTTGGTCTTTCGACGGGCCTGACCGCGCTGACCGGCTCGGTCATGCTCGCCTTCATGGCCATGCCGACGATCATATCCATCTCCGAGGACGCTATCGTCGCCGTTCCCCGGGACTACCGCGAGGGCGCTCTGGCTCTGGGCGCCACTCCGTGGGAGGCGATCTCGAGAGTCACCGTTCCCGCCGCGAAAAGCGGCATCATCGCGGCGGTGATGCTCGGCATCGGCCGGGCGATCGGCGAGACGATGACCGTGCTGATGGTTACGGGAAATGCCGCTGTCATTCCCTCGTCGCTGCTCCAGCCTGTCCGGACAATGACGGCGACCATCGCCTCCGAAATGGGAGAGGTCGCGCAGGGAACGCCGCATTACCACTCGCTGTTTGCCATCGGGCTCGTGCTGTTCGCGATGACGTTCGTCATCAACCTCGTCGCAGACCTCGCGCTTCAGAAGTCCGTGAGGCGAGGATAGCGCATGCCGAAGAACACCAAGGAGCAGATCATCTACGCGCTTCTCAATGTTTCGGCGCTGTTTGTTGTGCTCCCCGTGGCGCTGGTCGTGTATCTCCTCGTCAAAGAGGGCCTGCCCGCCATCAACTGGACGTTTCTCTCGCAGCCGCCGGTGAACATGATGAGAGACGGCGGGATTCTGCCGGCCATCGTGGGGACGGTCTGTCTCATCATCGGCACCGTTATCTTCGCGCTTCCGCTCGGGGTGCTGGCCGCTGTGTATCTGTCTGAGTACGCGCGCCCCGGCATGCTCACGCGTCTCATTCGGCTGGCGATTGTCAATCTCGCGGGCGTCCCGTCCGTTGTTTACGGGCTGTTCGGGCTGGGGGTGTTCGTGATGCTGCTTCGGTTCGGGGCATCCATCCTCTCCGGGTCCCTCACGCTCGCCATAATGACGCTGCCCGTCGTCATCACGGCATCGGAAGAGGCTCTGTCCTCAGTGCCGCGGTCTTTTCGCGAGGCGAGCCTGGCGCTCGGGGCAACGCGTTGGCAGACGACCGTCCGGGTGGTGCTCCCGAATGCGATTCCGGGCATCATCACGGGCCTCATTCTCGGAGTTGGTCGGGCAGCAGGCGAAACCGCCCCCATTCTGTTCACTGTGGCCGCCTTCTATCTGCGCGACCTGCCGCGCTCCATCTACGATCAGGCCATGGCGCTGCCCTACCACCTGTACGTCATCTCGACCCAGGTCCCGAACGCATCGCCCAAAATCCAGTGGGGGACCGCGCTGGTGCTTCTCGCGCTTGTGCTCGGGATGAACCTCGCGGCAGCCGTCATCAGAACGCGATTCAGGAGGGCCCGGAAGTGGTAGCTGGCGTTGTTACGGAGGAGAAGATGCAGACTGATGGGCAGCAGTTCGGACTCGACGCTCACCCGGTGAGCGGGATCAGTGTCCGAGATCTGAATGTCCGCTACGGCGACACACACGCTCTGAAAGACGTTTCCATCGAAATACCCGCCAGAGAGATCACCGCTCTCATAGGCCCTTCCGGTTGCGGCAAATCTACCTTCCTGCGCTCCATCAACAGAATGAACGACCTGATTCCCGCCGCAAGAACCACCGGCGTGGTCGGTGTCGCCGGAACGGACGTGCTTGCGCCGGGCACGGATCTCGTGACCCTCAGAAAGAGGGTGGGGATGGTCTTTCAGCGCCCGAACCCCTTCCCGAAATCCATGTTCGAGAACGTCGCCTACGGGCCGAGGATTCACGGTGTCAGCGACCGCGCCCGGCTGCACGAAATCGTCGAGCAGAGCCTCAGGCGCGCCGCGATATGGGACGAAGTGAAGGACGGCCTGCACAGGTCCGCGTTCGATCTGTCGGGCGGGCAGCAGCAGCGGCTGTGTATTGCGCGGGCGCTGGCGGTCGAGCCGGAAATCCTGCTGATGGACGAACCCGCCTCAGCTCTCGACCCTGTCTCGACGCTCAAGATAGAGGAACTGATGCACGAGCTCAAGAAGGACATCACCATTGTGATTGTCACGCACAACATGCAGCAGGCCGCGCGCGTGTCGGGCTATACCGGCTTCTTCCTGACGGGTGAACTGATAGAGTTCGGGGAGTCGTCCGTGATTTTCACGCGCCCGCGGGACAAGCGCACGGAAGACTACGTGACCGGGCGGTTTGGATAGGGCGAACAGCAGATGGGAACAGCACAGATCAGGAAGAGCTTTGACGAGCAGATCGAGGAGGTCAAGCAGGAAATCCTCAAGATGGGAAGCGTCGTCGAGGAAATGCTGTCCGGCGCGATAAAGGCGCTCGGCGCGCGCGACCGCGAGCTCGCTGCCCGTATCATCGCGATGGATGACGTTGTGGACGACTACAACCTCACCATAGAGGAGCGCTGCCTGCACCTGCTTGCGCTGCAGCAGCCCATGGCGAGGGACCTGCGAACCATCGCGGCGGGGCTCTACATAATCAAGGATGTGGAGCGGATGGGGGACTACGCCCTGGATATCGCCAAGGCGGCCGACAAACTCGCGCAGGCCGAGCCGCTGACCACCCTGGTGAAGATACCGCAGATGGCCCGGATCGTCCAGCAGATGCTGCGCGATTCGCTCCGTGCGTTCGTTGACCGCAACGCAGACGCCGTCTTTGCCATCGCCGAAGAAGACGACCAGGTGGATGTCCTCTACCGTCAGGTACGTGCGGAGATGGTTGGTCTGATCGGGCAGGACGCAGCGCACGCAGAACGGGCGGTCGAGATTGTGCTCGTCGCCCGCTACCTGGAGCGCATCGCCGACCATATCACCAACGTCGGCGAACGAATCGTCTATATGGAGACCGGAGCGCTCAAAGAACTGCACTGACGGCAGGCAGCCGTCAGTGCGTACGCTCCGTGGAAGCCCTTGCGGGCGCTACTTCAACACTTTCAGCGCCTTCAGGATCGCGATCAGGACCACGGCCCCGATCACTCCCCAGACGATGCCCATAACGCTGGCTGTGCCTGCCGCGGCCGCGCTCGGAAACACCGTGCTTCCGACCAGGTTCGCAATCAGCGCCCCGACGACACCGATGCCGATGTTCATCAGGCAGCCCTGCTGAGCGTCCGTCTTCATAATCAGGCTGGCGATCCATCCGATGAATGCGCCGACAATGATCGTCCAGATCCAACCGAACATAAGAGTCACCTCCATTGTGACTGCCGCTGACGCGCCAACGGGCGGCATTTCCATAGTTTACCTCATTTCAGCGCCAACTGAGCGCGCGCCAGAAGCAATGCAAACTATTTCTGCCAAAATGCCCGATATGCTTGACATTATGACAGATATATATTATACTCCATCCGGCATGAAGCTCTCTGGAGCAATGGAGGTTGCGATACGATGAATGAGTTTCGCGTGTCGAACCGGGTGCGCCTGGCGCGGGCCGAGCGCGGCTGCACGCAGCAGCAGCTTGCCGACCTGATCGGCGTGACCCGTCAGACCATCGGGCTCATCGAGGCGGGCGACTACAACCCGACGCTCGGGCTCTGCCTGCGTCTGGCGAGGGCGCTCGGAAAGACACTGAACGATCTGTTCTGGGTGGAGGAGTGATAATGAACGGAGAGAGAGACACGAACACAGGGGATGACAGGGCCGCAAAGCGGCTGCAGCGGCGGGTGCTGTGGAAGGCACTGGGAGCATCCGCGCTGAGCGGACTGGGCGGAGGCATGCCCGTGTCGGCGCATCCGGACGAGAGGATCAACGCCGAGATGCAGCGTTGGGCGGCGCGGGGAGGGGCCTTTCTGAGCATTGCGCTCGGCATAGACCTGATTGTCCGCGTGTTCGTTCTGCGCCAGGATCCCCGCTTCTATATGGATATCGCCCTCATCTGGCTGGTGAACCTGTTCATCGTCACGATCGGGATGATCCGCTGCGGAGTGCCTGCCGCCGGGGTGGCCGGCAAGCTGTCGTGGAAGACCTCGGGCTTTCTGGTCGTGCTGATCGGGCTGGAGATTCCTGCCCTGATGTGGCTGATGGGCGACATACACACGCTGCCCCAGTTTCTGTTCCAGGCAGCGCTGGCGGGCGGCGCGGCCGCTGTTATGCTGCTGATCATGCGCGCCATCTATGGCAACTGGGAGCGCAGGGCGCTGGGGCACGACTCGCAGGGCGGCGACTGAGCAGGCGCTCCCGCACCCGTACAAAGCGAGGGGCCGGACGTCTGCCCGGCCCCTCGATGCCTCGCGATGTTTCAGCTACGCGGCCCTACTGCTGCCGCGGAACGCGAATCTCGATCGCCTGGGTCATCTCGTTCCGGCGGATCACCAGCACCGTCGAGTCTCCGGCTTTCAGACCCTGGGTCGCCGTTCTGTAGGCCTCCGGGGTGGCCACGGCCCTGCCGTCCACCTTCTGGATCACGTCGCCCGCCCGCACTCCGGCGCGCGCCGCGGCGCTGCCGCTCTCCACGGCAGTCACCACCACGCCCTTCACGTTGGCGTCAATGCCGTACTGGTCGCGCAGCTGCTGCGAAAGAGCGCGGACCGTCACTCCGAGCTTGCCGCTCGGCTGCTCGTCTCCGGCTGGGCTCTCGGCAGTCCTGTCCGGGCGCTGCGCGAGCGTCACCTGCACGGTCTGCTTCTGCTTGTTGCGGACGATCACCACCGGGACCTTGGTGCCCGGCGCGGTGGCTGCCGCGGTGTCGCGCAGGTCCAGAGCCGAGTTAATCGGCTTGCCATTGAACGAAACGATCACGTCCGTGACCTGTATGCCCGCCTTCGCCGCAGGCGTGCCGTCCTCAACGCTCTGCACGAGCGCGCCCTTCTGCACCCCGTACCTCGCCGCGTCAGCCGGCTTCACATCGGACGGACCGATTCCCAGATACCCCCGCACGACCTTCCCCTTCGTGACGAGCTGGTCGAGAACGAACTTCGCCGTGTTGCTGGGAATGGCGAACCCGATGCCCGCGTTCGCGCCGCTCGGCGACTCGATCATCACGTTGATGCCGATTATCTGCCCGTCAATGTTCAGCAGCGGGCCGCCGCTGTTGCCCGGGTTGATTGCGGCATCGGTCTGGATCAGGCTCGCGTAGTACCGCCCGCCGTCTCCGATGGAGGTGTCGGGAACATACTCCTCGCGCTCCAGCGCCGATACCACGCCCACCGTCAGCGTGTTGTCCAGTCCGAACGGGTTGCCGATGGCGATTGCCCAGTCCCCCGCGCTCACCTTCGATGAGTCCGCCAGAGAGGCGGCGGGCAGGCCTTTGGCTTCGATCTTGATCACGGCAAGGTCCGTGACCGTGTCGCGCATCACCTTGCCCGAGAACTCGCGTCCGTCCTGCAGGGTCACGCGGACGTCGTCAGCTCCGCCCGCGACATGGTCGTTGGTCAGGATGTACCCGTCACTGCGCACTATTACCCCCGAGCCGCTGACCGCGGTCTGCCGCGTGCGGGGCTGCGTTGACGGGGCCGAGTCGCCAAACGGGAAGCCCCGGAAGATGTCCGGAACCTCCACGCCGCCCGACCGGACCGTTCGTTCGGCGCGTATGACCACCACCGCCGGACCCACCTTATTCGCGACGCTGGTGAAGCCGGTCTGCAGCTGCTTGAGCGTGCTCACGGCTTCCTTCTCGGGCTGAGCCTGGCTGTGAACCGAAAGCTGTGCCGCGACGAATGCGCCGGCGGCAAAAACCCCGGTGGCCGCCAACGCGATCAACCGGGGCGTCACTCTACTTCTGATCATTGTCTGTACTCTGGTCCTCCAATGGCATAGATGTGGGTGCCGGGCGGCCGCTTGCAGCGGCCGCTTGCAGCGGCCGATTCCATCGGCCGATTCCATCGGCGGGGNNCCCGCCGTAATCCACCATATCCCAGACGTGCGCCACCGCAAAGGCGTTGCTCACCTGTGCGTCTCCGAGCACGGGCTGCCCGTAGCTTTGCGTCTGGTTGACGACTGCGACGGTAACCGGGGTCGCAGCCGGCTCGTTCGCGGCGTTGCTGAAAGCTGCGGGAACCACCGCGGCCGGCGGCTGATGCGCCGCGTAGTTGTCCGACCATTCGCCGTCCTGGGGCAGGTGACCGAGCGCTACCAGCAGCAGGCCGGCGCACGCATAGATCGCGACCGCGGCTGGCTGAAACCGCCCGAACACCCGGCCGTCCAGCCACTCGCGCAGCCTTGTTCCCGCCGGAGTCTGTTCCACGCGAATCCGCTCCATCAGACGCGCCTCGGCGCCCGCCGAAGCGCGCACCGGCTGCAGCCGCGACATCGCGGTCTTCAGCCCGCGCAGGCTTTCTATCTCCTGCTGGCAGGCCGGGCACGAGCGAAGGTGGTTCCGGACTTCCAGCATTTCGACGCCCGAAAGCTCGCCGTCAATATAGGCGGAAAACAGCCTGCTCACGCGTCCGCAGTTCATACCCATCACGATACCTCGCTCAAAAACTCGTCCAGAGACCCCAGCTTCTGCCGCATCGCCCGGCGGCCCCGGTGGATTCGGGAGCGCACCGTGCCGATGCTGCACCGCATAACCTCTGCGATCTCCTCGTAAGACATCCCCTCGATGTCCGCCAGAATGACAGCAAACCGGAAGGCCTTCGGAAGGGCGTTCAGCGCCTGCTGAATCCTGCTGTCCAGCATGCCCTCCATCACGCTTGCCTCGGGCGTCGGGCCGTCGTCGGGAAGGTCGAGAGTGTGCTCGTCCGCTCCGATCGGCTGATCGAGCGAAACCGGAGTCCCGGACTTCGGCCGCCGTCGAAGCGTGTCGATCCACAGGTTCGACATAATCTTGTAGAGCCAACTCTCGAACGGGTAGTCGCGCTTGTAGTTCCCGTAGAACCGGAACGCCCGCAGGAAGGTTTCCTGCACCAGGTCCTCGGCGTCCGTGCGGTTACCCGCTATCCGGTAGGCAACGTTGAACGCCGACGCATGGTGGCGCCGCACAAGCTCTTCGAACTCCTTTTGCTGTCCCTGTCCGGTGGACTCGGTTACGGCCTCAGCCTTGTTGGTCACTGTTGCATCCACATTCCTGATTACGCACGGCCGCTGCGGACGGTTCCCCGATGTGCAGCATGCATCGCATCAGTTGCAGCCGCCGCAAGCTGTTGTATTCTGAACATTGGACGCACGGGCGCGCCTTCGGGTTTACACTGCTGCGTCTGCCTGCAGAGGTTTCCCGCTTCGTTTTGCGTAAATACTGCGGCGGTGCTACCGATGAAACATCATATATCACTCGCAATGCTCTGCGTATGCTTTCTGCTGCTGGCGGCCGGACTTTGCGGCGCCGCGCCGCCCGAAGGCGAAGAGACGCCGCGCGGATGGGTGTTCCCCACAATCGGCGTGGGGCGCGGCGACTGGAGCGCCAGCGTCGGGCTCTTCGGCTGGTACGACAGGCTCGATGTCCGAAACCTGCAGGTGCGCGCCGACGTTGACCTCGCGCCCGGTGTCCGGGCGCATGCCGTGGTGCGGTCGGACCGCGAACTCAACACTTTGCGGGGCCTGAGCCCCAGGTTCGACGAAGCCTACGTCGAAGCCGCCGGTTTCCACCGCTCGGAACAGGGCAACTTGAGCGCAAGCCTGCGCCTCGGCGAGGTCCGCTATCTGCGCTTCCCGTATCCCGACCAGATTGCGGTGTTCGACCTGCCTCCCGGGGTCGGCGACCTCGCCGGGCTGGGCAGAACGGGCTACGGAGGTGTTCTGGGCGTCGTGGACTACCGGCACCGCAGCGGGCTTGGTGCGCATCTAAGCGCCATTGAGTGGGGGTTCGGCCACGACGGAGGGCTCGATACTATCGAAAGCTACGTGTCTTACGGGAAGACCGCCGGGAGCCTCGACTTCGAGGCGCGCTTCGGCCGCCTGCAGGCGCGGCCCGAACCCGCCGGGCGGAGCGCGCCCGGGTACAACCTCTTCGCTGGTCTGAACTGGAAGGGCTACGAGGCCGGAATGCTCTACGAGAAGCTGGACGGGCATCCCGCGTACACGGGCATCATGGTGCGCCTGACGCCCACCCGAATCACCCGCGCCATGGGAACCGTCGCGTTCGACTACGTCCGCGATCCCGAAGGGTTTGCCATGCAGGCGCCCCTCGCTCGCGGGCGCATCGGCAAGTTCGCGCGGGAAGCGCCCGCCGGCATGGAGCTTGCCGGCGAAATACACGCCGAGCGCATCCGCACCTACTGGCAGAACGGACAGGTGCGCAACTACTACGAGCACAGGGTGTCATCGTGGGGGCAGACCGGCCCGGGGCTGACGGTTGTCGTGGAAGAAGAGCCCTGGTATCTGCAGGCCGAGGCGCTGGTCAGCCCGCACACGAACATCCTCGACATCGAGGAGTGGGAGAAAGATCGGCAGGGCCCGGCTCAAAACTCGCAAAAGGTCGTCTACCGCTTCTACAGCAAACGCTGAAGCGCGTGCTGGCGCAGTTTGCGCAGCCGGTGCGCGACAGTTATAATGACCCGGGATGCCCAAGACCTCCACGCCGGGACCGGCCGGCACAACCGGAGCCAGCCGCTCGGGCGGCGGATCGCAAGGCGACCTCGATACCGAAGTTCGGTTTGTCAAGGGGGTCGGGGCTGCGATGGCCGGTGTCCTCTCGAAGCTCGGCATCATCACCGTCCGCGACCTGCTTCAGCACTACCCCGCCCGCTATGAAGACCGCACACAGCTTGCCCGCGTCTCACGGCTCCAGGACGGCCAGCGCGTAACACTGAGGCTGCGCGTCTCCGATGTTGAGAGCCAGCGCGCGGGACGCCGGATGATCAACATCACGCGCGTCGCCGCGGAGGACGATTCGGGCACCGTGGTGCTTGTCTGGTTCAACCAGCACTGGATGCGCGACAGGTTTCTGAAGCTGCGCGGCCGCGAGATCATCGTGTACGGGCAGGTTCGCTACGGGCGGATGGGCTTCGAGATCAACTCGCCAGACTGGGAAGTCCTGAGCGAGGACGACTCCGACCCGTGGTCGTACGGTAAGTTCGTGCCGGTGTATCCGCTCACCGAAGGACTTACTCAGGGACGCATGCGCCGGATCGTGCGCGGCGCCATCGAAAAGTACGCGGGCCTGCTCGAAGAGAACATCCCCACGGCCATTCTGGACGAACTGGACCTGATGGACGTGGTTTCGGCCACGCGCGGCGTGCACTGGTCCGAATCGGAAGCCGAAAACGCCGCCGCGAGAAAGCGGCTGGTGTTCGAGGAGTTCCTCTATCTCCAACTCGCGCTCGCTCAGATGCGTCACGAAGAGGGCGCCGCTGCTCCGGGCATAGCCTTCAAAGCTCCCCCGGGGCTTCTCGACGAGATACGCTCCACGGTCTCCTTCCAGCTCACCGGCGCTCAGACGCGGGTCATCGGCGAAATCTGGGACGATATGGCCCGCCCGCACCCCATGAACCGCATGCTGCAGGGAGATGTCGGCTCGGGCAAGACGCTGGTGGCCGTGGCCGCCATGGCGCTCGCCGCCCGCAATGGCTATCAGAGCGCGATGATGGCGCCGACCGAGGTGCTCGCTGAGCAGCACTACTTCTCGATCAGCCCGCTTGCCGAACCGCTCGGGCTGACTGTCGAACTTCTTTCGGGAAGCATGCGCGCGAAGGCGAAGCAGGCGGTGTATGAGCGCCTGCGCGAAGGCTGCATTGACGTGGCCGTCGGGACGCACGCGCTTCTGCAGGACGTCGTCGAGTTCCACAAGCTGGGCCTCGTGGTCGTGGACGAGCAGCACAAGTTCGGCGTCAAGCAGCGAGGGACCCTGCGGGGCAAGGGCGATGCGCCGGACATGCTCGTTATGACCGCCACGCCCATTCCGCGCACACTCACCATGACCGTCTATGGAGACCTGGATATCTCGGTGATAGACGAGATGCCCGCCGGACGCAGGCCTGTCAAGACGCATCACAGGGACCTCTCGAGACGAACCGAGGTGTACGAGGGCGTCCGCACACTGCTGCGCAAGGGCGGGCAGGCGTTCGTGGTGTGCCCTCTGGTGTCTGAGTCGGAGAAGCTGCAGACCAAAGCGGCGACGGAGCTTGCCGGGGAATTGCAGACCGAGGTGTTTCCGGAGTACAAAGTCGGGCTGCTTCACGGTCAGATGAAGTCGGACGAAAAGCAGGCCTCGATTGCCGCGTTTCGCGCGGGCGAATGCCAGATTCTCGTGTGCACCACAGTCGTTGAGGTGGGGGTGGACATCCCGTCCGCCAATGTTATCGTTGTCGAAAACGCCGAGCGTTACGGGCTTGCGCAACTCCACCAACTTCGCGGAAGAGTGGGGCGGTCGGGCATTCAGTCGTTCTGCGTCCTGCTGTCCGATGCCGCGACCGACGAGTCCGCGAAGCGCATGGATGCCCTGCTGGGCACGAATAACGGCTTTGCGATAGCCGAGCGGGATCTGGAGATCCGGGGTCCGGGTGAGTTTTTCGGGGTGCGGCAGTCCGGGCTCCCGTCGTTCAAGATCGCTGACATCCTGCGGGACGGACCGATGCTCGAACTCTCTCGCCGCAAGGCGATGGAGATCGTCGAAAAGGACCCGAAACTTCTGAGCGCCGAGAACAGGAGGATGGGGCGCGTGGTTGAAGAAAAGTATCGCAGGCAACTGCTCGAGACCGTTGCCTGACGGCGGGTGTGCGGCATAAGGAGGCAGGCGTGGCTCTAGCCATCTATCCGGGGAGCTTCGACCCGGTGACAAGCGGGCATGTGGACGTGATCGAACGCGCGCGGCATGTGTTCGATCGGGTCATCGTTTCGGTGGCGCCGAACATCCGCAAGGAGGCGCTCTTCACAACCGAAGAGCGGGTCGAAATGCTGAGAGAAGTTTGCCGGGAGTTTTCGGGCGTGGAGGTGGACTCCTTTTCCGGGCTTCTGGTAAACTACGCTGTCGCAAACGGCGCAAATGTGATTGTGCGGGGGCTGAGGGCGGTGTCCGACTTTGAGTTGGAGCTGCAGATGGCCCAGATGAACCG
>MTKZ01014182.1_pt1 | contig 13158 bp, 10 predicted proteins | sample 1042781 | NCBI WGS metagenome assembly MTKZ01 (sample SAMN06212207, study PRJNA360539) | anaerobic digester metagenome | biome: Wastewater treatment plant; material: sludge; isolation source: anaerobic digester fed with sludge from wastewater treatment plant | place: Denmark: WWTP Viborg ...
TCCAGAAAATCCTCAAAACACGGTATGTAGCCGCGCTTTCCCGGGGAATGCCCGTGCCCGCGCTGATCGTAGGCGTAGGTGGCAATCCCGGCGCTGCAAAACTGGTCCATGGTCCAGGCATAGCGCGTGCTGTGGTCGCCGTAACCATGCACAATGACGACCTGCGCCAGGGGAGGCGCTTCGGGGAGCACACGCCGTTCATACAGGCGCACCTGTGGTGCTGCGTCAAACCAGTCTTCTTTCATCATGGTGTCAGATCTCCTCTGCGTTGTCGCGGAATATCCGTGCGGGGCTATTCCTGTTTCAGGGTCAACTTGAATCCGTTGCCGGTCATGATGGCGTCATCGGCGACAGGCACCTCGCCCGATTCCGGTGTCAGCACCGCGTGGTTCGTGGGCTCCAGGATGTCGCGCCGGATATCGATACCGGGCACCACCCGCGCCAGTTCCAGGCCGCGCGTGGTAAGTTTGAAAACGCCCACATTGGTGATATAACTGATTTGCTGCCCGCGCTGCAGCGCCAGTCGGCCATTAAAGGTAATTTCCCGCAAGGCCCTGGCCAGCTTGATTTTGCCCTGTTTACGAATGTGGACCTGCCCGTTTTCCAGGGCCAGGTCCCCGCCGAACATCCAGCTGGCCACAAAAAAGACATGCTTCGCGTTGATACTGAAATCAATGAAACCGCCCGGGCCGACGTAATGCAGCGCGCCATCCCCCCGTTTGGATACGTTTACATTGCCCGCAGCGTCGAATTCGAGCATGCCCAGAATACTGGCGTCGAGGTGTTCGTAGCACAGGTGAAAGATTTGGGCGGAACTGAGAATCTTTTCCGGGCATACCCCCGCGCCAAAGAAAACACCGGGCGCAGGCAGGCCGCCCAAAACACCGCTTTCGCTGAAAAAACGGACCGGGTTGGACCCCTTGGCTTCATGGATAAGACGGCACACCTCCTCCGGCAATCCGATGCCGATATTGACCAGGCTGCCCGCCTTCACGTTTTCGGCGAACTGGGAGGCGGCCAGGCGCGCAAGCGCGTAATCCACCGGGCTGCGGCGCGGCGTGATTCCGAGTGTTTGATTGATAAACTTCAGCCGCGCGATCCCTTCATCCACGGACACATCGCTGTTCAGCGTAAACATGGGCCAGCGCCGGAGGTGTTTGACAGCGGCCGCCTGTTCCGTGCCCGGGTATACGACCACGGCGTCGACCGCATCGGCGGGCAAAAACACCTCGTCGTACCCCTCTTCCACCACCTCCGCCACATTGGCGATGACCAGTCCCCCGTTGCGACGTGCCGCCCGGGCAATCTCCATGCTTTCCCCGATCATGGCGCAGTGCTTGATATAGATATTGCCCTTGCGGTCGGCAGCCGGAGCGTTGAAAACGGCCACGTTGATTTTGGGCAGGCGGTACCGCAACCGGTCGCCTTCGGTAGCGACCCATTGTTCCGTGCCGGTCCCGGCAACCGGCGTGCCGGTGCCGACCCGCGGGTCCAGGAACGTGCCCAGACCCGTTTCCGTCAGCAGCGAATCCTCGCCGCGCCCCTGGGCTTCGATAAGAAAGGCCAACACGCCCTGGGGCAGGCACTGCAGCTCGGCTTTACCCTGGTCGGCCAGGCGCAGAATGGACTTGAAGGTTTCCATATGTCCCGCGAAGAGGCGGGTGCACAACCCTTCGAGGCCCAACTCCTCCAGGGAACCCGGTGCGCGGCCGCGTGCGCCCTGCCCGCCTATCACCATCACGGTGATATTCCTCGGATGCCCCGTTTCCTGAAACAGTACCCGCATGGTCCGGTAGATGATGGACGCCCACTGGTTGCCGCCCAGGCCGGACACCGCCAGAATTGCCCCGTCCGGAATGCGTTTCACGGCATCGCGCGGGCCCATGAATTTGGGATTGTCCGGCAGGGTGAATGCATAGTTCGTGTGAAAGATGTTGCGGGTGGCCAGCCAGCGCGCAATGAAATACAACAGGTCGATCTTGGTCAGGACGTTCATGCGGTTTCCTTTCTCGTGCCGGCGGCCTTGCCTTGCGGAAAGCATAAACGTAATCCATTGGCAAAGTAAAGCCGAACGCTGAAAGTGCAGTGTCGTCCGCGCCGTGCCGCTGGAAAACCGGGCGTCAAATATGAAAGAATAGTGTCCAGAAGCGCCTGTAGCTCAGGAGGATAGAGCATCTGCCTTCTAAGCAGAGGGCCGCTGGTTCGAGTCCAGCCAGGCGCGCCATTTAAAAATCACGTTTTACCCCTGTAAACATTGAATAAAATGCGTGTTTGGCATGTTGAACAACTGGTAAACCCTATCCTGTATGCTGTGCCACAATGTGCCCTTGCTTTACCCAAAACGCCTCATGTGTGACAAGTATAAGTACAAGTGCGCACGGCCCCCTTTTTCGAAAAGTTGCTTGGCGCTGCAAGATTCGTTTCTAACCATGTTCGCTTGCAGGGCAGGAGGCGTGTTTAGCAGGTGTGTTACGAAAGTGCAACTTGCAGCACATTCGTGAGCGAAGCTGTCTTTCGCGACCGATGACGTTTAGTAAAGCCCTTACCGGTATACCGCGAAAAAACCGGAATGACGTAGGCTTGGTCGTGATAGGATGGACAACAAGGCTTTGAGACGGAATCGATAGTTGTTTTCATGAGGCTCCTTTTAGGAGCCCTCCTCATGCCACCGGCTCTGCCCGTGTTTATTCTGGCAAGGTGTTTTCGCAGGCAGGGCAACCGAAAACGCTTATTTGGTTTCGGTGACAGACTGATTAAGGTTTTGGCGCCGTTCCGGCATCTGGGTATCCAGGGTTTCCCGCAGCAGTTCCAGTTTCTCGCGGAGGCTGTAAGGCGTGTAGACATAATCCTGTTCGAACTGGAAACCGAGGCGGGAATCACGGGAGGCGGCGAGGAGCGCCAGGTCGGTTCGTTCTATCTCTTCGCGTAACAGAGCTTCCATCCGGTCCAGGAGTGCTGTCGCCTTTCCCGGATCCTGTTCGGCCTCCTGCTGAAGGCGGAGGTCTTCAAACTCCAGGATGGCCGCATCACTTTGCATCATGCGCTGCAATTGTTCCGCAACGACCACTTCCCGGACGGCCTGCTCGCGTTTGGCTTCCGGGCTTTCCAGGGCCGCGGCGCGGTAGAGTTTCAAGCCCCTTTCCATTTGGTCCGCGGCCCGGCGCAGGTACTTGAGAAAGACCGGCAGCAGTTTTGTTTCCGGTCCGACCACCACGCCGGTGGCGCCCCGGGCATAGTTTTCCGCGGCGTTGGTCTGATTGGTGAAATCGGGATAAAAGACCATGCGCGTGACGGTGAAAGGCCAGCAGGGATTGATCTGTGCGCCCAGGTATCCCTTCCACTTGTCGAAATCGGTCCAGGAATACTGAAATGTCACCGTGCGTAGCGGCGGTTCCTGCAGAAAAATGGGATTGCCGACGGCGTTGTTGGTGCCGAAATTGGGGCCCGTATCGGGCACGAGGCGGATGGCCTCGCTGAAGTGTTTCCATGCCTGGAGTACCCTATCCCGATTCGTCGTTCCGAAATAACGTGCGGCATGGGCGCCCAGCAGTTCCTCGAAGGGCGGTGCGCCGGTCCAGCAGGCCCAGGCCCGCAGATGGGTCATGAAATTGGGCGTGTAGCCGGAGCTCCAGCTCTCCAGCGTGCCGTTCACCCCGTGCTTCTCCAGCGCCTCGTACCGTTCCTGCCACTGGTAGGGGAAGGGGAGATAGGGGATCGTGCCGTATTGCCACGAGGCAAAGGCGTCGGCCTTGCTGTAGACTTTCATGCCTCGCTGCCGCGCCTCGTCCATCTGGGCTTCGGTCACTTCGGCGGGACCGATTTGGTTCAGCGAATAATCCCGGAGGTATCCCTGCATGCCGTCCAGTTCGAAACTCTTACCGTTCTCCCAGGTGAGCAGCGGTATGGAGTCGGCGGGCAGTTGCCGGATGAAATACCGTTTCATGTCGGCGTTTTGCGGCCGGAAATCAATGTTGTACTCCCAGGGCAGCACCTCGATGGCGGGATTCACGGCGTGGCATTCCTCGGCCACCACGGCGACGGCCCGGCTCCAGTTGCGGGCCCAGTCCTCCACGATCTCCCGGCTCGCGCCGTGGTAACCGCCCCATTGTTTGTACCAGAAGCCTTCCGTCAACAAGATGTATCCCCGGATGTCGGGGAAGTTTTTCAGAATATCCCGCATCAGCAGCCGGAGTCCTTCCTCGCTTTCCGGGGTGCCCATATACCGGTAGATGACCGGCGCGTACACCTTCAGCCCGTAGCGGGCCGCCCGGTCTATCACATCCCGCAGCCGGGCGGGATCCTGTCGGCGGGTAAGGAACAGCATGCGTCCGTAGAACTCGGTGGCGGTGTCCGCCGCGGTGGCGTCTCCATTCGGATTGGCGTAGCATGAGGCGAAAATGCCGTCGAAACCGTCGTGGGCCAGGTTGGCGAACAGGTTGTCCGGCCATTGCATCCAGCCCATCCAGGAATGGACCATGCGCGTGTCGTAGAGGCTGTGTCGCACCGTCTGCAGGTCTTTGGGAAGAAACGGCCCCCCGCGCAGGTTCATCCTGGCTTCGAGGTTATAGAGGCCGAACATGGCGCCCCGGTCATCATATCCGCACACGACGAGGCGTTCCGGCCCCGCCAGGAGTTCATAGTCCTTGGGGCCCTTGAGCGCCGTGCCGCATCCGGGCAGCTGGTCCCGCGTTCCCACCACGACACACCGGCCCAATTCGCTCCAGTCCGCCAGCGAATCGCGTTCCTCCACGGTTACCGTGACGCCCATGGATACCTTCAAATAATCTTGAAAATCCTGTACTGCACTGTCCAGTACGACGGAACCGGCCGGGCTCCATATGAGTGTCCAGCCCTGTTCCGGCAGCGCCAGTTCGCCGGACAGGGGTTGTGCCTCCGCATCGCGTGTCGCGGTGTGAATAGGGCCTTCAGAAAGTCTGCGATGGTAAGCGTAGGATTCTTCTTCGGGAAGTACGCGTTCCACTTCCACGGCGAACTCCCGGCTGGTGATTTCGGCCGGGGCCTGCGCCATGGCATACAAGGATAGGAGGAGCGGCATGAACAGCAGGCTGGGAACGCAGACAAGGGCCGGCGCGTAGGGGTGGAATTTGCGGGTAAAACCGTTCATAAATACTCCTTTTACCTTGAGGAATCAGTTCCTTGTTTTCCCCCTTATCCTTTAAGGAAATGCGACACAGTTGCGTATCCTGTTATCTGAGCCTTCACGCGGAGCGCGGTCTCCGGAAGGTTTAGTCTTCGTCCGTGTGTTTCAGGCGTTGGAGCATGCCTTTAATGTCCATTACCCCGCGGATGGCGACATAGACCGTAATGGAAGAATACCATACGACGCAGGCCATGGTTGCAAGCCACCAGAATCCGTGTGCAGGCATCATCAAGCTCCTTTCGTTTCAGATGTTTTTGGTTTCAGCAGGGATCCTGCGATCATGGCGGAACCCGCGATCAGATAGGTGGCGATGTTCGCAAAATGAGGCCCTACAATGTCCTTCGCGAAATGCCGGGTGGCGGGCAGTTGCTCCAGCACCAGGAAGGTGATGGGGATGATGGCGCCGGAGAGGATGGCGCCTGCGGCGCCCCAGCTGTTGGACCGCTTCCAATAACAGCACGCGATGAGCAGGATGACCATGCTCGACAGGTAGATATTGGCGGTAACGGTGAGATAGTCCCACAGATTGCCCCGCAGGGGGTACCACAGGCCGTAAAAGAGCAGGAATATCCCGATTAAGGCGACAATGAAGCGGCTGATCAACAGCCCGCGTTTATCGGTCCATTGCCCTTTATGGAAGGGGGCTAGAATATCGTTGTAGATGACGCTTGACCAGGTAATCATGTACGAGGCGTCCGTGGACATGTCGGCCGCCAGCATGGCGGCCACCAGAATGCCCATAAGGCCCATCGGCACGATCTTGCTCAACAGCATGGGCATCGCCATAAGCGTGTTGTCTCCGACTTCCTCCGGGGTGAGTACGGCCAGCGCAGTGATCCCCCAGACCACGGGAATCAGCCAGCGGCACAGGAAAAAGAAACTGGTGCGCGTGTAGACCTGCCGCCCTGTCCGGGTGTCCTTGGCCGCCAGCAGGCGCTGGATGGTGGTTTGCCAGGTCAACACCATCGCCATGCTCAACATGGCATTGGCCACCACGTATTCCCAGCCCATCTTCGGATGTACGAAGGGGTTGAATCCCCCCGCGCCGTAGCGCTGCTCGACGGCCGACGTCAGCTGTTCCCACCCGATGTTGACCAGGATCAACACCGTGACGGCGAGGAGGCCCGCGCTCATGACCACAAATTGCAGGAAGTCGGTGACCAGCACGGAGAGCATGCCGCCCAGCACGGTATACACGGCGACACTCACCAGCAATACGGTCATGGTGATTTCCAGGTATTTCGGGTCAAAACCGCAAACGGTCACCAGGAAGTCTCCGCCCGTGCGCAGAAACACGCCCATGTTGAGCAGCCCGCCTAAAACGATCACCACGCCGCTCAACCAGCGGATCCGTTTTCCGAAACGTATTTCAAACAGTTCAGGAATGGTCATCACGCCCGCATCGCGCAAGGGTTTTACGCAGAAACCGGTGTACCCCACGAAAAACATGGACAGGGCGGCAAGCACGCCCGGCACGGCCCCGGAAAAGCCGTTTACATAACCGCTTTGCGCGGTATACATGCAGGTGACGATGCCGAATTCGGTGGCGGCCAGCGAGGCGATACCGAGATAGAGGTTCATCTCGCGTCCCGCAATCAGGTAATGCTCCACCTTGCCCACATACTTGCGCACCGCAATCCCGGCGATCATGGTCGCCAGGATATAGACACCCACAATACTGCCGTCCAGCCACGTAAAGTTCGTCATTCCGTTGGTTTCCCGTCTGCCTGTAGATTAAAGCCCGGGAGCATTCTCCCCGTCAGCGATATCTTTTGCTTATGAATACCACCGCTATCATCATAAACATACGGCGGGGCAGTGCGCAAACGATACCGCCGCTTTTTTCCGGCGGGCATGAAGCCGGGGTCCAATAATCCCTGCACGATCCAAATTGAACGAAGTGACGGGGATTTGTTACAGTCCCACACATAAACAAGGAGAACCGGTATGAACGCGATTCCGAAGGCAGAATATGGTGAACGCATAGCGAAATTTCAGGCGAATATCCGCGCGGCGGGACTGGATGCTGTGTTGGCCCATTCCAATGAAGCCGATTTCGCCAACATTCGCTATCTCAGTGAATATTGGCCCACCTTCGAATCGGCGGGCGTGTTCGTGCCGGCAAAAGGCAAGCCTGTGCTGATCATCGGCCCGGAGAGCGAGGCGTATGCGCAAGGCCGCAGCCTCATTCCCGATATCGCCATGATGGTGGAGTACCGCGAGTCGGCCGACCCCGAATACCCCGGTATCCCCGTGGCCGATTATGCGCGCGTGGCAAAGATGGCCATGGGAAAGCGGCCGCTGAAAAAACTCGGGCTGGCCGGGTTTTCCATCATGCCCCTGCCGGTCTATTTCAGCCTGCAGCGGGAGTTTCCCGGCACGGAACTGGTCAAAGCCGACGATACCCTGGTGAGCCTGCGCATTATCAAGAGCGCCAATGAAGTGAAGCTGATGAAAAAGGCCTATCAAATCAGCGAGCAGGCCATAGATGCCATCCTGGGTGAAATCAGGCCCGGCATGACGGAACTGCAGGTCATAGGCATTGCCCAGCGCGAGATCTACAAGAATGGCGGCGAATATGAGGGGCATGCGCTGTACTGTTTCTGCGGGCCGGGAACAAAGCACGCCATTTCGCGGCCCACCCATAACAAGATAAAACGCAACGAAGTCATTCAACTCAATATCGGCGCGCGTGTGGGCGGTTACTCCTCCAGCGTGGGCGTGCCCTGTTCCATCGGGAAACTGCCGCCTCGCAAAAGACGCCTAGTGGAATTCGGCCTGGAAGCCCATCTGAAAACATACGAACTCATGAGGGGCGGTAAGGATGCCGCCAGTGTCGTCCGGGAATACGAAGCCTTTGTCGAGCAACGGGGCTTCAAGCAACACATGCTCTATGGACCCTGCCATGGCATCGGCATGATGGAAGTGGAACGCCCCTGGCTGGAATCCACTTCGGCCTATACGCTCCAGGAGAACATGATGTTCCAGGTGGACACCTTCTTCCAGGACAAGGATTTCGGCCTGCGCTGGGAAAATGGCGTGCGCGTCACCAAAACGGGCGTGGAAAGACTGTCAAAGAAATTTCAGCGTATGGTGGAACTGTAACCTGCCCGAGGGACGGAAAGGCTTCGCCGCGGGCATTCAGTCCTGTGTCCGCAATAGGGGTCATTCCTATTACGGGAGGCCCGGGATGTAGAGGTCGGCACAGCCGGGCAGGGTGGGGACCCGTTTATCGCAGGCAATGGCCCACATTTCCCAGCCGCCGTCAATATAGTTATCGTTGGCGGGCCGCCCGCAGGCCTGGACGAACAAATACCACTTGCCGCCTATAAGGTAGAAGGCCGGCGTAGCGACGTGATACAAGGTGCGGTCGTCATAGAGACCGTGCCATTGGGTTTGAAGCACGGTATCCAGGTTGAGTTGTTTCCACCCTTTTACGGGGTCTGTGCTGACCGCTAACCCGGGCCGCCAGCGGGCGCCGCGGTCCACACCCGCCTCGATGCACAGCACATAGGTGTTGTCCACCTTCAGAACTTGGTGCCACTCGTAGTAGGCGCCGGGTGAGGACTCAAAAATCTGTCCCATGCCACGTGGATCGTCCTGGTTATAGTGGCGCGTCCAGGTCTTGCCATCCTGGGACGTGGCGAGACGGATGCCCGGCAACACCCCGTCTTTGCCCCGGTAGGAGTAATACATATACCAGTCCCAGCGTTGGGCATCGGTGTTCCATTCCCGCAGGACCGCCGCCTGGGACGCCATATCCTCATGATAAGGGGCGGCCGCCTCCGGCGCCAGCACGGGCGCGGAGCCATGCCGGGAAATGGTTGCCGTGGTAATGTCCGAATAGCCGTCATTGCCCGCCGGGCAGACCGCCAGGCCGATGCGATCCTGCACCGTCCCCGTGGTTCCGGAGTAGTAAATATAGTAGGCATCTTCTTCGGGAATGTAGAGGACGGTATCCAGGCGGATGCTGCCGGAATCCCACCCCGCTTTGGAAGGTGTAAATATCGGATTGTGCTCATCCTGATGCCACTGAAAGGGATCTTTGGTATCCGCCCAGGCCTTGCCTATGGCGGCCGTATTCCGGTTTGATGCCGGTACGGCTCCGTAGAACATAATCAACCGTCCCGGAACCTTGGGATTGGGCAGGATGCACGGTTCCTCGATTTGCTGCGACATCCAATCATGGTCGGCGCGCGCTAAAACGATTTCCCCGCGAATGGTGTGGTCGCTGGTCGGGGGAGGTGGACTATTCACAGTCCCATCTCCACGGGCAACGCCAGTTTTTCCCACCACAACGTCCGCATCACTGCCGCCCGGCCATACTGCCAAAGCGCCGACAATCAGGACACACATCAAAACGCAATAGGGATATTGCATCAGAAACCACCTCTATTGTTTACCAACGCGGGCATTGCCCGCAACACAAGAAAAACAACACCATCTGAGCAAAAAATGGGACTGCCTCCGGCGCTCACAAAAACCATGAACGTTGTACTTCATCTTGAACCGCGCCGGAGGCTGTCCCAGATTTTTTGCAGTCGTAGGGTACAGTACCGAAAAAATATGGTACAGTTCCCGCCGCTTGGTTGTGTGCAAACCCAAAGTCTAAACCACGTATCAATACGATCCTGTCAACAAACGATCATGTAGTAACTTGCGGCGGGAACAGTCCCATTTTTCTCTGACCATGTATTCAACTTCGTATTTTTTTATGATGGCACTGGAGCGATTCGGCGCTTGCGCCGATTTCTCTGACAATTTTTTATGATCTCTGAAAATACTGGGAGCGCCGCCATCTCTGGCGGTTTGCGTGGGCAAGATAGGCTATGATGTTATCCCTGCCGGCACGGATGCCAGCGTTCCCAGTGGCGTAATCGTCTGATCGTTGCGCCGCAGGCGACTCTTTTTCCGGGCGAAGTCCCGGACGAAGCGTAGGTACTTAAAATCACATTATATACCAAGTCGTTTCCGGGTCGCCTCCTGAAACAATTATGCCGGCATCATAGTCAAAATTCCTAACAGGAATATAGGCAAGCGCATAGAAACAGATGGTAAAATAAGATGAGACAAGGCGCCATGTGCAATAACGATTATTGAGTGCTTATGCTTAACCTTTTGTTTTGGGGGATGTCAGTCCTTTTAAGGGGGACTCACATATTATCGTTGTATGCTGTTACGCAAACCAGGTCAGGAGCCTGGCGTATCGGTCAGGAATAGTTATGGAAGCGTTGAAACGTTGGATAAAAGGGGAACACACCCCGGTAGAGATTCGGTTGCATCTGGCCTTGCTTGCGGTGGGGTACTGGGCATTAATCTACTGCGCCTTTCGCGCGTATACCAGCCTGCATCCGTATTCGGTAATGACCCATACCTTGAGCGAGCTGGGCAGTTTTGACGACAGGCATAACCCGGAATTCTATTGGATATTTACCTTGGCCATGGTCTATTGCGGGGCCGCCATGATCCCCATCGTCCTGTATATCCGGCGCAAGGTGGCCATGGCATCCGAAACCGGGGCATGGGTGGGTTCCCTGTTTTTCATCGTGGGTTGTGTGGCCATTATTCTTACAGGCCTGTTTCCCGATGCCCGTGGCAAGGTATTCGGCGCGTGGGAATACCGGCATGTTCACATGAAAACAGCGGTAACCATCGCGATAGGTTTTGGCGTGGGCATACTATGGCATTGGGTACTGCTCCTCCGGGATATGGTGACCCGTGGGACATTCAATACCGAGGGAAAACTGCCCTATCTGAAACTTATGGGGCCATTTTCCGTCACCTTGCCCGTTTTTGCGGCCATAGGCTTGCGGCTTGAATGGCGCTATCTCTATGCCGCGTTCTATGCGGCCCTGCACGCCTCCCGGGAAGAAATGAGAACCTATTGGGGCTATGTGGAAAAGGGGTTCCACTCATTTCCCGTACTGGAGCACCTGTCCATCTGGGGGCTGACGATTTTTATCATCTGGTTCGCCGCCGTGCTGCCCTATGAACTGGAACAAAGCCAGCGACTGCGGAAAAAATAGTGACCCGGATATTCCAGCCTCGTTCTCCAAACAGCATGCCACGGGGTATTCCCCCCTTGGGGCGGGGATATCCCGTTTTTTTCTGAATATGTCCGGAGACGATGTTGAAAATCGACGGTTAACAGGGTATAGTAAGTGCTTGTGGGGGCGGAAGCCCAGTGAGAAACGCCATTTTCTTTTCCTTGGTATCTGTCAAAAAACGGGGGTACGTTCAACATGACCACATCTACGGAACGTTTCGGCGATCGCGCCATGCAGTATGCCCGGTTTCGACCCGGCTATCCTTTGGAACTGGTTGCTTTTCTGGAGGAAGCGGGGCTGCTGCAACAAGGGGCTGTGGTGGCGGACATTGGTTCGGGTACGGGAAAATTGTCGGAAGTATTCCTGGCGCGTGGTTTTGGGGTGTATGGTGTGGAACCGAACGGGGAGATGCGGGCGCAGGCGGAACAGGCGTTTCAGGGGCAGCCGCTATTCCGGAGCGTGACCGGCACGGCGGAGGAGACCGGGTTGGAGGCGGCAAGTGTGGATTTGGTGGCTGTGGGGCAGGCGTTCCATTGGTTCGACGTGGAACGGACGCGCCGGGAATTTGAGCGTATCCTGAGGCCGGATGGCGGGGCGGCCGTTGTCTGGAATGAACGGGAACCTGCGCACGGGTTCGGCCCCGCCTATCAGGAGATCGTGGACCGGTACAAAGCGGAAGCGGTGCCCGTGTCTCATGCCGGCGTGTCCGCGGCGGCGCTGGAACGGTTTTTCGCGCCGTCAACCCCCGTCTGGATGCGCCTCGAGCACGCCTGTTCTTATGATCTCGAGGCCATTACCGGGCGCATGGTATCGTCCAGCTATATGCCCAATACATCGCCGCGGAAGGAGGCCATGATCGCCGCGCTGGAGAAGGCGTTCGCGGCCCATGCGGTTCACGGCCGGGTTGAATTAAGATACACCGCCGTAATGTGTTGCGGACGGCTGCGAGGCAACTAATGTGTTTCCGATAGGCCGCCGGGAGTGCTTCGCCCGGGCGCCTTCAAAGTCTTTCTCACCCGACCGTGTGATACCCGGGTGAGCGTTGTAAACACTGAACAGGAGATCGGACATGAGATATGCAGCGTTACTTTGCACCTTCCTGGCATGTTGTATGGCCCATGGACTGGACTTTGAGAACATGAAATTCTTTCCGGTGGACCATCCGAAATGCCGGGGCTTTTTGGTTATTGAGGACATGAACACCAGTTATCGCTTCTACTCTGTTTCCGCGGATAATGCCCTGGAGGTGATACTGGTTGTTCCGAAAGAAATGAATATCTGTTCGGTTGATCATGTGGAACAGTCCCCGGACGGGGACAAGGTGGTGATTCTTTCCGAAGGCGAAGGGCATCCGGCCCTGGCGATATACCGCATTTCGGACATCCTTACGGATGCGCGCAACATAAGAGACCTCGCTGAGTACACGTCCGGGGAGTTATATGAGTATTCCACCCTTTCCTGCCTTGGCGAATTGGACCCCTATCCGGGGTTGTGCGACTCGCCGAAATGGGTCGGAAACGACACCATCGAATTTATAGCCACGGGGGTGGATTTCAGGGAATTTGACCCCGACCNNACGGACGACACATTCACGCTCCTGAAATCGGAAAAGGAGTCCGCGTCTCCGAAACGGACCGGGTCGCGCATTGAGCAGATCAAAAAACGGATTCGGCCTGACTTGCACGAAAAACGTAAATGATTCAACGCGCGGCATACGGGATGTGCCTGGTGGACGCGCATCCCGCCCTAAGACTACCATGCCTTACAACNNTCGGAAACGACACCATCGAATTTATAGCCACGGGGGTGGATTTCAGGGAATTTGACCCCGACCTCCGACGGGGGAAAATGCTGGAGACCACCGAGTATATCGTGGATACGTGGCGGTGGAAATTCACGGACGACACATTCACGCTCCTGAAATCGGAAAAGGAGTCCGCGTCTCCGAAA
>MTKZ01003016.1_pt1 | contig 13153 bp, 12 predicted proteins | sample 1042781 | NCBI WGS metagenome assembly MTKZ01 (sample SAMN06212207, study PRJNA360539) | anaerobic digester metagenome | biome: Wastewater treatment plant; material: sludge; isolation source: anaerobic digester fed with sludge from wastewater treatment plant | place: Denmark: WWTP Viborg ...
TCCAGTTCCATATCCAGCAGTACTTCCTGCATTCCCTCCAACGAATCGGCAGCAGGGATGAGATGCTGATACCAGGTTCCTTCTTCAAAACAAGTCTGCAGATCAGGTATTGTTATGGCATCTCTGAGAGAAAAATGTCCGCTGACTGTTCGACGCAATCCATTGAGATATGCCCCACAGCCTAATTTTTTTCCAAGATCGTGGGCAATGGAACGAATATACGTTCCAGAGGAACAGTATATATCAACAGAAATTTCCGGCAGGTTGAACTCAACGAGATCAAACGAAAATACATTCACCTTACGACTTGGAATTTGGACAGGTTTTCCTTGTCTTGCCAACTCATATGCTTTTTTCCCCTGCAATTTAATAGCTGAATATGCTGGCGGGATTTGATCAAATTCACCGGTAAATTCTTTCATGGCTTCCAAGATTTGAGCTTCTGTCAAACGAACTTCAACACCTGTCGATTGAATCACACCATCCCCATCATAGGTATCGGAAACGGCACCGAGTCGAATTGTAGCTTCATAGCGCTTGCGATCAGTCAGTAAGTATTCACTCAATCGCACAGCCGGTCCGATCAAAATGACTAAAACACCGGAGGCACGAGGGTCCAAAGTTCCAGTATGTCCGATTCTACGTAAACCGGTCCCTTTTCGAATAATCTGTACTACATCATGAGAAGTCTTGCCAACAGGTTTGTCAACGACGATGACACCTGAAATTGCGCTTTTTAATTTTCTGCTATCTTCATCACGCATTTTTTTTCCTGCTATCGTTCCACAAATATCGGAGATATGCGAATCAAAAAACACATCCCCCCATTCAATGATAAGTATTTTTATCCTTGATTATGCAATCGCTTTTTTTGTTTCGTTAAGAACTTCCTGAAAAATGCTCTCGAACGATTGATTGATTGTTGCGCCGGCAGCTAAAACGTGACCGCCACCGCCGAATTTTTTCGCGATTGAAGCGACATCTACTCCCGGCCTGCCACGCCAGGAAATTTTCACACTTTGAGGCGATTGTTCAACAAATAATAAGGCAATTTGAATAGCCTCAGTCGTCGAGAGGTAATTGATCAAATTGGCATCATCGTTTCCAGGATATCCGGATTTTTCTTTATCCTCGGATTTTAATACACTCCACAACAGTTTTCCGTCCCGCTGCATTTTTGCCAATCCAAAGCTCCAATATTTTCCGGCTTCAAAGGAATGTGCCATCATCACGCTTTGTGTAATCTCATAAAGATCGGCGCCATGTTGAATCATTTCGGATGCAATCTGGAGTGTTTCTGAATCGGTATTTCGTGTTGTGAATCCTTGTGTATCCGTTAATATTCCAGACAGCAAGGCAGAGGCTGTTTTCTTGTTAAAAGATAATCCGAGCAGCGGAATGAGCTTTGCGATGATAACAGCAGTTGCAGCTTTTTCTGAATCAATCCAATTGATCCGCGCAATTCCGATGTTGGAGGGATGATGATCAATACAAATATCCGGGATGCAGGTTTCATTTTTCGAAAAATAATCTCCTGCCCGTTGAATATCGCTGATATCCAGTAAAATGGAACAATCAAATAATCCAGGAGTTTTTTGAAAAGGTGAAGTGTCAACATAGTCTTCAAACCGCAACCGATCCTGAGAGGGAATATCATCCTGCGAAATGAATTGAACTTCTTTTCCAGCAGCCTGCAGAGCCCATCCAAATCCCAAGACAGAACCTATTGTATCGCCATCCGGACGTATGTGGCAAAATAATGCTATTCTGTCTGAATTCTGAATACACTGATGAATCGCCGATATTGTTTTGTCATGAATCTCGTAATTCATCTGATTTTCTTTCTAAAAAAGGAGAAATGATCATAAAGTTTAATTTCGTAAATACAAACAACGATCGTCAGCTATTAGTTATTTAATAAATGCCTTATAAAATGGCTGGTTCTGGCGCTTCTCACAAAGCATAAGAACAACAATGAATTCTTTTCATTTTTCAAATAACTGTTCATAGTGTAAAAGTGAGAAATTCATATCTTGAATTCCTCACTTTCGTGGTTCATTGTTCTTCGGTATCTTCAGCGGGTTTTAGAGCTTCTCCCTCTTGTTCCCCGCGTTCCTTTTGAATTTGTTTCAACAAGAACTCGACGCGATCTGCATTTTCCGGAGTTGGATCCCAAAAAAATCTCAACTTTGGAAAAGTTCTTAGCTCAATCGTTTGCGAAAGTGACCGTCGCAGAAAACTGTTNNGAGACATAAATATTAGCATAATATAATTCCCGATCAACTTTTACATCGGTTACCATAACTCCGCTTAGACGAGGATCATCCACCTGAAAAATCAGTAGCTCTGAAAGGTCTTCTCGAATTCTGTCAGCAATCTTCTGCAGACGTATTGGTGATGGCATTTTTTACTCCTTTCAGGAACCAGATCGCTCTAAAGTGAAGGCTTCCAAGATATCTCCAACTTCAAAAGCGTCAAAACCTTTAATAGATACGCCGCATTCCAAGCCATTTTTGACTTCTTTAACATCATCTTTTTCATGTTTCAAAGAAGAAATTTCACCAGTATAAATAATCTCACCTTTTCGAACCACACGAATTTTTGAATTCTTGCGCAACTCGCCTTCACGAACACGGCTTCCTGCAATGGAACCAAGTTTGGAGATTTTAAATACCGCCAGGACTTCAGCTTTTCCAGTTGTCACTTCTTTATATTCCGGTTCCAGCATACCCTTCAGCGCTTTTTCAATATCTTCAGTCAAGCGGTAAATGATGTCATATATTCGGATTGAGACGCCTTCATTTTCAGCTTTTTTCCTGGCAACAGGATCAGCCTGAACATTAAAGCCGATCACAACGCCATGAGATGCTGCCGCAAGCATCACATCGTTCTCGCTGATGTTTCCTGCCTCTGCATGAAGTATGTTTACCTTAATTTCGCCTTCTTTACTTAATTCATTCAAAGAATTAATAATCGGTTCAAGAGATCCATTAACATCGGTTTTGATGATCAGACATAGTTCTTTCGTTTCACCAGCTTTAAATTTGGCAAATAATTCTTCCAGTGTTGCTTTCGGAAGATTTCGATTTAAAGCAGCATCCGCTTTCGCTGCACTGACGACAGCTCGGGCCTCTTTTTCCGAAAAATAGACCTGGAAAATATCGCCTGCAGTCGGGACATCGGTCAATCCCATGATCTGTACTGGCGTCGAAGGTCCGGCTTTTTGAATCTTCTTGCCGCGAAAATCAAACATCGCACGGATTTTTCCATAAGAATTCCCAGCCAAAACGACATCTCCCATTTTTAACGTACCATTTTGGACAAGCAATGTCGCCATAACGCCTTTTTTCGTATCAACAGAAGCTTCAACAACCGTTCCGAAAACTTTTCCTTTCGGATTTGCCATAATTTTCGTTTCTTCAGCGGTCATTAAAATTGCTTCCATTAAATCTTCAATGCCGATTTTTTGTTTTGCGGAAACTGGTACAACCATCGTGTTCCCACCCCAGGTATCCGCCATCAATCCCTGTTCTGATAATTGTTTTTTTACAAGGTCCTGATTTGCATCCGACCTGTCAATTTTATTTAACGCCACAATAATAGGGACGCGAGCCGCTTTTGCATGCGAAATTGCTTCTTTCGTTTGAGGCATCACGCCATCATTGGCTGCAACAACCAGAATGACAATATCCGCACCCTGAGCTCCGCGAGCACGCATCGCGCTGAATGCAGCATGTCCCGGCGTATCCAAAAATGTAATCGCTTTCCCATGGCTTTCTATTTGATAGGCGCCGATATGTTGTGTAATTCCTCCAGCCTCACCGGCGGTTACATTGGTATGCNNACGTTTTTCCATGGTCGACATGACCTAAAATCGTTACAACTGGAGGCCGCGGAATCAAATTCTTCTGGTCTTCACGTTCAATGATTTGGCGCCATAAAGGAACTTCTCCCAAATCTTTTTCAATTTCTACTTCATTCTCTGATTCCGGTACCGCCTCAAAGCCAATTTCATTTGCAACAATGGCAGCAGTGTCATAATCAATCATTTGATTAATATTTGCCATAACGCCATTCGCCATTAAAACTTTGATGACCTGGATGCTGTTGCTTTGTAACAGTTTCGCTAAATCACGAACTGTAATTGCGTAAGGGATTTCAATTTTCTTTACATTCTCACCCATAACCTGCTCACTTTCCGAAAACGGGGGGGTTCCTGTTTATGACGAAGAATCGATCAAATCAGGAAATTCTTCCATCCACTTTCTCATATTTTCGATAGCCAACGCGCTTAGCTCTGTCTTCAGGCTCTTAGCTAATAATCCTCTGGAGAGCGCCTTTTCCCAACATTCCCGTTTATTATGCAGATAAGCGCCTCTGCCGGGAATCTTTCCGGTTGTATCGATCATCAATCCATCTGCGGTCTTCACCAACCGAATTAATAATCGTTTCCCCAATATTTCCCGACAACCAATGCATGTACGTTGAGGAACATGCTTTGTACGCTTAACAGTATTTTTTGCCACTTTACCAGCCCCAATCCTCATCATCGGTACGTTTATGTTTCTTATGAACTAAAGTAACATCGCTTTCCGGATCATACTCGACCTGGACATTTTTCTTCTTTTTCTTCTTTTTATCTTTCTTCGAATTGCCATCAATGCGATCTTCATCCTCATCGTCTATATAATCGACATGAGAAATTGCATCAGTTCGTATTGTATTAAACAGCTCATCAAAAGAAATTTCTTCTGTTTCCTCTTGCTCAACGGCCTTTTCCGGTGTACTTTCTGTCATTTCTGATTCAGTTTGAACCTGCGGTATTATCACCGTTTCTGCAATAAGTTTTTCGGGTTCTGTTTCCGCTTGATTTTCGACTTCCGCTGGTACTTCCAATGCAGTACTTTCAGAAGCTATTCCTGAATCCGAATTCATCTCAGTCGGAACTGTTTGCATATTCGGTTCGACGCTGGTGCTGATGCCAATAAATTTGACCAGTGATGCGATTTCGTTCATAGATTTTGTTGAAATACCCTGAAGTTTAAAGATCTCATCCGGATCTTTTTTCATCCGTTCATATAAATCACCAAATGTGAATAATCCAGCATTTTGCAGAATTGCAGCCACATGCTTTGGCAGACCACTTTCGTTGATATGTTTCTTTGAAATATCTTCTTTTAACAGTTGACTGTTCATGAGTGTTCGAATGACCTCAGAAACATTGCTCTCATTAAAACCGGCTACTTTTCGTTTTTCGATTCGATCAACAAACCGATTCAATGTTTCAATCTCATCAACGGAAAGATTGCGCCCTTCATTCCTCTTGGAAAGAATCACTCGAATTGAATCAATACTTTTCTCTTCGCCATCGAACAATTCTTTATGTGTGATGATCGCTGTTCTTTCACCAGTTTCATCGTTATGCTCAATCAGATCTCGTTTTGATTCGAAGATACCGATAATATCGGAAGCAGCTTCGGTAACGCTCTTAATGTCAATCCGCCAGCTCGTCAACTTTGCAGCAAGACGCGCATTTTGTCCATCACGGCCAATTGCCAGTGAAAGTTGATCTTCTGGTACAACAACGGTTGCCGTCTTCCCATTTCCCAGGTACACGCCAACTACTTTCGCAGGGCTGATCGCTTTGGAAATAAATATAGCCGGATCCGGATTCCATTCGATAACATCGATCTTTTCGTCATGTAATTCTTTGACAATTGGCTGGATGCGTTTCCCCTGAATGCCGACACACGCACCCACCGGATCAATCCCTTGCTGGGTCGCAGATACTGCAATTTTTGCGCGTGCACCTGGTTCACGCGCAATCGAACGAACTTCAACGATTCCGTGGAATATTTCAGGAACATCGATCTCAAGAAGCCGGAACAAAAATTTGCGATCCGTTCTTGAGAGCAATATCTGAGGATTTCTTGCAGTGTCCTTTACTTCGACGATCAAAGCGCGGACATGTTCATGGAGTCGAAAACGTTCTCCTTTAATAACGTCCTTACGCAAAAGGGTTCCTTCCGCTTTTTTGTCCAGGCCAATAGTATATCCATCATTACTGATCGACTGCACTACTCCACTGACAATTTCACCAACCTTCTTTTCATAGAACTCAATTTGATCCATTCGTTCCGCATCACGGAGACGCTGCTGAATCACCTGACGAGCAGTCTGTGCTGCTACACGGCCAAAATCTTTCGGTGTACTTTCAACAATCGCCATATCACCGATTTCTGCATCCGGCATCACTTTTCTTGCGTCAGCTAATAATACTTCGGTACGTTCATCGACGACTTCATCGACGACTTCTTTTTCTGCATAAATCAGAAAATTTCCGGTTTCCGGATCGAGTTTTGCCTCAATGTGCTGCGCAGCTGAAGCCACAACAGCTTTTCGATAAGCTGAAACCATCGCTGATTCCAAAGCCTTGATAACGGTATCACGAGGCAATTGTTTCTCGTCCAACATTTCATTAAAAGCCAGGACAAATTCGTTCTTCATCCTTGATCACATCTCCCACATTTTTCCTTATAAACAGAAAAGTGGGGAAATCCCCACTTTTCGTTGTTGCTACAACTTCTGTGTGTATATATTCTAACATAATTTAAAATCAGATGCAAGCTGTTTTCAATCAGCCTATGATTCGAAAAATTTGTGTGAATCGGTTAGTGTCGTGTCGTTTTTATTCAAAAAAAAATAATTCCCCCTTTTTTTAAAAAATTTTCCAAATTTCAAATCGCTGATAAAAAGAATTAGCTCTTGCAATTTTTAAGCCAACTTGCTATAATAAAGTCATTGAAGTGGTAAAGATTCCCATAAAGTGGTAGACTGGCCAGCCAGTCTTCTGTTTTTTTAAAGGACAAAATAGAATATATGTTCACAGGTATATACGAACATACAATCGACAAAAAAGGCAGAACATCGCTTCCGGCTCGCTTTCGCAGTTTACTGATAGAAGGCGCCTATATTTCGGTTGGCCTTGATAAAAACCTGGTCATTTATTCTATACCATTCTTCGAAAAAATGGCAAATGACGTATCTGATTTCAGCCTTGCTGATCCGGTAGCCCGAAAATATCGGCGCCGCATGTTTAACAAAGCAGAGTTAATCGAATTTGATGCCAACGGTCGATTCCTGCTTCCGACCTACCTTCGTGATGAATTCAACTTCCAGGATGGCGACAAAATCATTTTTGCAGGTTCTTCTGACTATATCGAAATTTGGACGGAAGAAGAATGGAAAAAAGCAGAAATTGAAGCTTTCCACGACGAGAAAATCTCCGAAGATTTTGCGAATCTTTTGAACAACCGCTAATGATAACCGACGAGATTCCTCATTATTCAGTGATGCGGCAAGTTGTGATGGATGCCTTATTGCCCGGTCCAGGCAAAACCTATGTCGATGGAACCTTAGGCGCGGGAGGGCATACAGAGTCGATATTATCAGCATCTTCACCGGACGGAAAAGTAATTGCCTTCGAATTAGATCCACAAGCGATCCAAATTGCCACTGAAAGATTAAAATCTTTCAGTGATCGTTTAAAAATCATACATGATTCGTATAGTTCAATGTCCTCCTATTTGGATCAGAATAAACCAGTGGACGGTATACTGTTGGATCTTGGCGTTTCATCCATGCAAATCGACAATCCCGAAAGAGGCTTTTCATTTCAAAAAGAGGGTCCTCTGGATATGCGATTCAATCCGGATCAATCCATATCGGCATACCAGATTATTAATCAATATCCGGAAGAAGAACTGGCACGTATTTTATTCGTTTATGGAGAAGAACGTAAAAGCCGCCAAATCGCAGCCAGAATTTGTTCCATCCGAAAAAACAAACCGATTCAGACCACGACAGAATTGGCTGCTATCATAGCAGATGCCATGAAACAACCACGTCAAAAGATCCACCCTGCCACGAAAAGTTTTCAGGCGATTCGAATTGCCGTCAACGGCGAGCTCGATGCAATTGAAAAAGTTTTACCGATGGCGAGTCAGTTATTTAAAGCCCGGAGGAAGGCTGGCAATCATATCATTTCACTCATTGGAAGATCGGATAATTAAACATTTTTTCCAATTCGAAAGCCGAAATTGTATCTGCCCGCCCAACCAGCCGATCTGCACCTGCAATCACACAGCTTCGATAAAAATCATTACACAACATCCGCAGATTGCAAACAGTGCTGAAATCGATACGAATATTCGTTCCAGAAGTGCAAAACTTCGAGTTGCAGAAAAAATTGGAGAAATACGATGAAAACCATTCAAAGCGCTTATCGATTAGCTCCATGGCGGAAACAAGTTCAAAACATTCTAAATGTAATCATTGTGTTGGTATTCATTGCATCCGTAACGATGATCTACCTGTATAGTTCAGCTCAAATGACAAAAATGAAACTGGAAATACAGAAGTTACATGAAGAGAGAAGCAATTTAACCAGAATGATTGCAGATTATTTGACACGTGAAGGACAAATAACATCTTTCGACGAAATGGAAAAAAGAGCCCAGCAGGCTGGTTATATTCCTATCGATATGAATGATGAAGAAACATACACCTATCTTCCAATTGCAGGATTTCGAGAGGACAATTACAGCGGTTTAGATAATGTTCCTCGGAATCTTTCAATACCGGTATCGATTGTAAAACCAGAATATACAGAAAGTCTTCAACGATGGTTAAAAGAACACGTATCGATTAAAAAGCGTGGTGAATAATGGACCGTATTGATTTCCGTCTCAAATTACTGGTGATTGGTTTAAGCGTCTTTTTCGGGGTAGTATTCCTCCGAATTCTCTATCTCCAGACGAATGCTTCTGCAATTGCGCTGAAAGAAACCATTGGACAGGCTTTTGAATATCGAACATTGGAGATAAATTCGGAACGCGGAAATATCTATGACCGTCAGGGATATCTCTTAGCAGGAAATTCAGTATCCTACACAGTATCACTGAAATTACAAGCATCCAATTCTCATGGAGAATTTATTGCGAATTATCTCGCTCCGATTTTAAACATGGATCATGATGTAATAAAGAAATCAGCAGAGATAAAGTTCGATGAAAAAAAAGCGGTTGAAATGCCATTAACCAATTTTGCGACCAAAGAACAAATCGAAAAAATTGATCAGGTAAAATCCTTCCTTAGTCAAAGGGAAGTGTCAAAAATCGAAAGCAAGACAAAAGCTATGGAAGATTTGGACTCCGTTGTCTATTATCCAAATATCCACCGCTATTATCCTAATAAAGATCTGGCATCCAATGTCATTGGATTCTTTCCTTTTCTGAATCCATCAGCAGGAGCATCCTATGGAATTGAGCAAGAATATGATGACATTTTATCTGGCCACTCCATTGAACATCTTTTTTCGCTGGATCCCAATATACCGGATACAATACCGGACATGCCCAAAGGGGCTTCCATTGTTTTAACGATCGATCGAAAAGTGCAAAGCATCGTCGAAGAATCAATCAAAGAAGCAGTGGTCAATAACAAAGCGAAGAGTGGAACAATTATCATTTCGAATCCAAAAACCGGTGAAATTATGGCGATGGCTACTTATCCAAGAATTGATCCGAATGAATATTGGAAATCTTCAGAAGTGTTCACAAAAGACAATCGCTTTAATCCGGCTGTGATGCAGCCGTATGAAGTCGGTTCAGTATTTAAAGTAATAACATTGGCAGCTGGAATCGATGCCGGAGTGATTAAACCCGAGACGATTTTCAATGACACCGGAACCTATAATATCATGGGAGTCAGTATCTATAATTGGGATCGTGGCGCCTGGGGACCGCAAACTATGATTGGCTGCATGCAGCATTCATTGAACACCTGTTTATCCTGGATTTCGGAACAAATCGGTGTGGAAAGGTTTTACAAATATCTCGATGCATTTGGATTGAATCAACCGACAGGAATTGAGCTGGCGCATGAAGAGTATTACCCGATTTCCAAACCCGGCGATAAATATTGGACACCTATCAACCTGCCAACGAACTCTTTCGGACAAGGAATCATGACCACACCGATTCAGATGATTACAGCAGTAAATGCGCTTGCCAACGGCGGGAAAATGATGAAGCCTCATATCGTAAAAGCCATCTATTTTGATGATCATACGGAAATTACACAACCTGAGGTGATTGGACAACCCATTAGCGCTGAAACAGCAAAGACTGTTACAGAAATGCTTGCCACTTCTCTGGAAGTGGAAGCATCAGATTCACTGATGGAATATACTCGAATCGCAGGGAAAACAGGAACTGGAGAAATTGCGAAAGAGGGTGTTGGTTATGTTCTAAGCGTGACGAATGCATCTTTCGTTGGATGGGGACCTGTCGATGACCCGCAATTTGTAACCTATGTATGGCTTCAGGAACCGTTGGTAAACATATGGGGATCTGAAGTCTCAGCGCCATTATTCAGCGAGGTTATGACAAAAGTTTATCCTTATTTGCATCTTCCGACAGATCGTCAGTTGGCTTGCATCTATACGGAGAAATGTCCTTCAAAAGATTCCGATGAATATTATTATTGGTAGTTTTCATGTAGGAACCTTTTCGCACAGTAGAAATATGAAAGAAAGGAAATGCCGTGTTCACATTAAATGAAGTCCTCCGGGCGATAACCGGTAAACCAATCAACACACAGGATCGCTTTTTCAGCGAAGCGACTGTAGACAGCCGTCAAGCAATTCGTGGCGCCATGTTTGTTGCAATGGAAGGGGAAAATACGGACGGCCATCAGTTTATTCCACAGGCATTTAAAAAAGGAGCTCTGATAGCCCTTGTACAAAAAGACTGTGCGGAACAATTTACATCGATTGATTTACGAAAAGAAGCGGCTGATGCTTTTCAGCCGGATCAAATACCCTCATTTCCGTTTTGCATCCGCGTAGATAACACACTGAAAGCACTACAGGACATCGCAGCTTACCATCGGAATCAGATTGATCTGAAAGTAATCGGCATCACAGGTACAGTAGGCAAATCGACAACAAAAGAATTGGTTGCAGAAGTCCTCAGCCAACGATATCACACATTAAAGAATACAGGAAATTTAAATAACGAAATTGGATTACCGCTTACTTTACTGCGTGCAGGAAAAGGGCATCAACGTGCTGTTCTGGAAATGGGATTCTATGTACCTGGAGAAATTGATTTGCTATGTCAAATTGCTAAGCCAGAAATCGGCGTCATCACCAACATCGGCACCGTTCATGCAGAAAGAGCCGGATCGATTGATGTTATTGCAAAAGGGAAAAGTGAACTGATACGGTCATTGCCGCCAAATGGATATGCAATTCTGAATTATGATGATCCGCTTGTTAAACCGATGGCTGAGCTGACCGAAGCAAAATCCTTTTATTATGGTTTAAATCCGGATGCAACGATATGGGCTGACCAGATCGAATCATTTGGTTTGGAAGGAATTCGTTTCTGTCTTCATTACAAAAATGAAAGTTATTATTTGCGGATTCCGCTGATTGGACGTCATTCCGTTCACACCGCTCTGCGTGCTGCAGCGGTTGGTAGAGTTGAGGGATTAAACTGGAGTGAAATTTTTAAGGGATTAAATCATGCGCAATCGCAGCTTCGCATGGCAGTCATTCACTCAGAAGATGGCGCTCTGATCATTGATGACACCTACAATGCATCACCTGATTCAACCATGGCTGCTTTAAACCTGCTGCATGAAATGAGCGGATATAAACTGGCAATTTTAGGAGAGATGCGTGAACTCGGACAATACGAAATACATGGACACACTATTGTTGGAGCCCGTGCAGCAGAAGTCTGCGATGAACTGATTACAGTGGGTATAAAGGCAAGAATCTTAGCAGAAAGCGCTTATAAAACCGGATTGGCATCATCAAAAATTCACTGGTTTGAAACGGTTCCGGAAGTCATTGATTTCCTGAAAATTCGAAAACTAAAAGAAGGTGAAGTAGTCTTGATCAAAGGATCCAGAGGACTGCAAATGGAACGAATCGTTGATGTAATGGAGACAAAACAATGAAAGAGACTCCCCTGACCCTTGCCTTATCCATTTTAGGATTCATGATGACTGTTATTTGGGGCGGTCCCTTTATACGGTTGCTCCATGTCCTAAAAATCGGAAAGATGATCCGCATTGATGGACCGGACACACATATGTTAAAGATGGGGACTCCGACAATGGGCGGAATTATGTTCATCATCCCCACTTTATTAGTCAATGCTATGTTGAATGCAGCATCATTGTTGGGAGTAAATATCATGGGGCAGACCTTTGTCCTTCCAATGATTACTCTGATTCTGTATGCCTTGCTCGGATCGATCGATGACTGGGAAGGAATTCGCGGACCGCGGCGCGGATTGGGTATGCGAGCGAAAACGAAATTTTTACTTCAAATCATCATCGCCATCTTTCTTGCCTGGATCATGAAACATTATCTGAACGTTTCCTATATTTACTGGCCAAATTATCAATTTCCAATCGATTTAGGCAATTGGTTCATTCCAATCGCCGTCTTTTTTATCGTCGGCATGTCAAATGCTATCAATTTAACGGATGGACTGGATGGATTAGCCGGCTTGATATCTGCTACTGCTTTTGCCGGTTATGGAGCCATCGCACTCATGGTAGGTCAAACCTATGTCGGCAGATTCTGTTTCATTTTAGTTGGTGCTTTATTTGGCTTTCTTTGGTTTAATGTCAATCCGGCAGAACTCTTTATGGGGGATTGCGGATCCCTCGCATTAGGCGCGACATTAGCAGTTGTCGCATTGCTGACCGGTCATATTTTAGTCCTTCCCATCATTGCCATCATTCCGGTCAGTGAAGCCTTATCAGATATCCTCCAAGTAGGGTATTTCAAATATACACATGGCAAGCGCCTCTTTCGAATGGCACCGCTTCATCACCACTTTGAATTACTGGGATGGAGCGAAGTTCAGGTAGTTCAACGGTTTTGGCTGGTCAGTTTGTTGTTCTTGATGTTGGGATTTGCAATTGCGATGCTGTAGGTCCAGAATTCGCAAATTCGGTCTTTAGTTATGATGAATTCTTCGCGAGGAGAGAATCTTTGAAAAAATTTGACTGGTACGGGAAAAAAATTTTGATGTTGGGAGCAGCTCGTCAGGGACAGGCTATTGCCCGA
>MTKZ01022513.1_pt1 | contig 13147 bp, 9 predicted proteins | sample 1042781 | NCBI WGS metagenome assembly MTKZ01 (sample SAMN06212207, study PRJNA360539) | anaerobic digester metagenome | biome: Wastewater treatment plant; material: sludge; isolation source: anaerobic digester fed with sludge from wastewater treatment plant | place: Denmark: WWTP Viborg ...
AAATGCTGCTTCGGTCATTTTCCTTCTGCGCACATATTCGGATAACGGAATCCCGGCGATGTAGGAGAATATACGTTGAAAATGAAATTCCGAACAACAGGCGATCTGTGCTGCATGACGATAATCGATTACACCTGTCAGGTTTTCTTCAAGATATGAGACTGCACTATTCAACCTGTCAAGCCAATCCATCGTTTCGCTCCTGATTTCAAGATTTTAGCAGGATCAATTCTTTTTATCCTCGCAATTTTTGCACAAAACGGCGAGATTGATATTCCTTGAGGAGTATAAAAAAAACAGCCCATCAGGACTGTTTTTGAGCGGGCAACGAGATTCGAACTCGTGTATGTAGCTTGGAAGGCTACCGTTCTGCCACTGAACAATGCCCGCGATTTGCTGTTCCTTAATTGACCGAACCTTGAACTTTCTTTTTTTCTTCGGCCAATTTCGTTGAACGGCTATTATTTTATCACAACATTTAAATTTATTGCAATAGATTGAAGTAATTCTTCAAAAAAGTTGGTCAAAACTTCCTGGTCAGTTAATTTTACGAATAGCGTCGTCCAATTCTGAAAAATCGACATCCAAAAGTCTTGGCTGATCCAGACGCAGGGCATTTACTTTCCCGTTGCTGCCGATTAAAAATGTTACCAATCCTTTTGGAATATATGGATCACGCCATGTGATCCTGAAGGTATCGTAATGCCAGTGTTCCAGATCAGCTGTAAAAGCAGGCGTGTGTGAAAAGCGCAACACCAGGTTGCTGTTTTCTTGCTTTACAGAGAGCTCTCCATAAGCGCTGTCCTGATAGATTCCTGTATATTGATTCAGAGCAAGGGATGGATTGGTGTTCGGTATTTTATCCGGTTCAGACAGTTGTTTATTGGATTCCGGATCTTTTTTCCATGCTTCAACCCAGTCAACTGGTTCGAATCCTGCAAGCATATCCAGTGCTGTGTAAAGCGTGCTGTAATACGTCCTCCGATCTTCACTGTTGGTCAGAACAACCACGCCGCTGTTTATTTCAGGCAGCATCTCCATGCGTCCGCGCATACCGTCCACGCCTCCGGAATGCCCGACACTTTTCATTCCGCAATAATCCTGTACTCGCCAACCCAATCCAAACGTTGGAAATGTTGACCGCATTCGTGGATGAATGATGGTTTCTTCCTGAGATTGGGTGTATAACATATGTGGCTTGTGCAGAAAGTCTATCGATTCCGGAGATAAAATGCTACGGTTTTCAAATGAACCGTGATTGAGGAACATCAGCAGATATTGCGCAAGATCGTGCGAGGTGGAGTGAACCGATGCAGCCGGTCCGACGTTGTCATGATCCCGATATGGGATGATCGATAATTTGCCATCAATCATCGCATGTGGTGTAGCAATGTTTCCGATGCCGGATAATCGCAAAGAGGCAATATTTGGAAAGGTTCGCAACATATGTAAAGGAGAAAAAATATTCTGGGTTACAAAATCATCCCAGGTTTGTCCGGTTATTGCCTGAATGATAAGACCGGCTGCCAGAAAACACACATTCTGATACGCCTGATTGCTTCGGAAGCTACTGACTGGACGAAGAAATCGCAGCTTTCGGATGATCTCTGTTCTTGAATAATCGGAACCATACCAGATTGTTCCTGCGCTTTCACTTCTTAAACCACAGTTATGGATCAGCAGATCAAGTACGCGGATTTCTTTCGATGCAAAATCATCGTATAGTCGAAATTCAGGAAGATATTTACTCACAGGGTCTTCCCAATCAAACGCTTTTTGCTCGTGTAATATTGCCAGTGATGCTGAAACGGTCGATTTCGACATCGATGCGATTGCATAGGATGTCTGATCATCCACAGATTCGTTTTTCCCAAGTGTACGGGTACCGAATCCTTCTGAAAAAATAATCTCTCCGTTTTGAATAACGGAGACAGAAACGGCTGGAGTTGAAAACATCTGCATTGCATGGAAAATCGTTTGTCGTAATTTGTTTGCATAAAAGACGTTCATCTCGGTGAAATCCTCCGGTGTGTCCGAATTTCGAAATTAAAATTTACTATCTGATAGAATGAAAAACATCACAACAATAAAGAATCCTACCCAAATTTCGAATTACTGTGGATTCATAGAAAAATCCTCGTTTTTCAGTATAATTTGATTCATGGAAATTTGGGTGAAATATGCTCTTGAATATCTCAATATTTCTCTTTCGGTGTATCAGCAGGAACAGTTTGCCGTTTATGAACAATTGCTGCTGGAATGGAATGAGAAATTTAATCTGACTGCAGTACGCGATATCGGAGGTATTCGAATTAAACACTTTCTCGATTCGTTGACCTGCACAAAGGCGTTGGGTGATTTGAATGGAAAAAATCTGGCGGATATTGGCACCGGCGCAGGTTTTCCGGGAATCCCTCTTAAAATTCTTTTCCCTGAAATGAATCTGTTATTGGCGGATGCGACAGGGAAAAAAGTGAACTTCTGTCAGCATGTGATCCAAACATTAGGATTAAAAAATTCTCGGGCAATTCAAGCCCGTGCTGAGGAAATGGGTTTATCCAAAGAGCATCGGGAACGCTATGATGTGGTTGCGGCGCGTGCGGTGGCGAGATTGCCGATTCTGTGCGAATATCTTCTTCCTTTGGTCAAGATTGGAGGTGTAATGATTGCCCAAAAAGGGGAAACAGCTGCGGATGAGCTGGCACAATCCAAGAAAGCCATTCAAATACTCGGAGGAAAAAATCAGAGCATTCTTTCCGTTTCAATGCCATTCTTTGAGGATCGCCGGTACTTGGTTCTCATCCAAAAAGCCTCCGCTACACCATTTAATTACCCTCGAAGGACGGGGCTGCCATCGCAAAAACCAATTCTTTGAATAAATATCAAGACGGTTCGTTAATCAGCAATCTGGAATACGAAAAGACTTCAATCCATATTGAGGATTGCTACCCTTTAATGATCTATTTTGCAGGACGCCTCTCGGCTTTTCCTAAAGATTATTTTTGGATCGTTCCACCGGTGACATTCCAAACGACATGTTTTTGAATAAATGACTCTGTAAAATGGCTGAGATCCGATGTCGTCAGTATTCCTTGATTGCAAGTATTCAGCCACTCTTGTAAATCATTTCTGCGTTGATGATCCAATTCTGCCAGAGTCTCATCCAGCAGCAACAGTGGATACACACCGGTTTTTGTTTGCATCCAATTGATTTCCGCCAATTTTAGGGATATCAGGGCTGTACGTATTTGGCCGCGAGATCCGTAAGTACCTAAATCAATTTCGTTTCCGTTGATGCGAAAATCATCGCGATGCGGTCCGATGGTTGACAGTCCTCTTTCAATTTCCTTGTTACGAATAGAATTCAGACGATGATGAAATCCTTTTTCAATCTCGTCTGTGGAAAAACTCGATCGATCTGGGCAATTCGACATGACATATTTGGAAGGTTCATTTCCTGTTGAGTCCTTTGCCGGATCGTATGAAGGTTGATAATTGAGGCATAATTTTTCCTGGTTTGCAGTCAGTCTCAAATGGGCTCCCTGAGCGAATTCTTCCAACTTCAGCAGTGCATGAATTCTGTGATAAATGATGAACTATGCTCTTTTTGCCATCAGATCATCCCAATAATCTAATTGCTGCGGATCAGCTTTTCTTTCGCTTATCAGTTTTAATAATGCATTTCGCTGTGAAATGATCTGGTTATATTCGGTTAACGCTTGCGCATAACCGGGGATCGATTGCGAAAGAGTCAGATTCAAATACCGCCGCCTTTCCTGCGGGCTGCCTTCCAGGATGGCGGTCATTTGCGGAATCAGCAAAACAGCAGGAAATGTGCCGATAGCTTTTTGCGCGCTGGTTTTTATGCCATTCAACAAAATTTCTTTTCGGACACGTGTGTTGAAATTAGCTGTTTCCTGAATAATTCTGATTTCGAGTTTGTGTTCAGTGTTTGATTTTTGAAATTGTGCAACGATTCTGGCAACAGCAACCGGTTCTTTCAATTCCTCAAATCGGATTAATTGGCGGTCATTTTCAGCGAGCTGAGANNCGCTGAGAAGAAAATGCGGCGCAATAAAACAGCGCTTCAAGAATCGTCGTTTTCCCCTGCGCATTACCGCCAGATAAAAGCAGAATTCCGCGCGGAATTTCTGTCTCCACATGATGATACGATCGAAAATTGCTGAGGGTGAGGTTGGTCAGAAACATACGTCCGATGAGAAAAATCAGACCGTAGTCTTTGATTCATTGTTTTTATCAGATGGAGCAGCTTCCTCGTCTTCTGTTTCTTCCTGATTGATTTGTCGGACTTCTGTGGCACGATCCACGTAACAAATTCCGTCCAAGTGGTCAATTTCATGCTGGAAAATCCTTGCCAACCAGCCGCTGGCTGAAAGGTTAATCGGGCGACCATAGATGCTGAGCGCCTTAATTCGAATGGATTTTGCTCTTTCCACTTGTCCAACCAGACCTTTGATTGAAAGGCATCCTTCTTCGGCTATAACAGTTTCTTCTGAACGCCATACGATTTCCGGATTGATCAGCTTGTAGACTTTTTTCTCAGCGCCTTCAGTCGCTTCATCTTCATAATTTTCAACCACAATCAGACGAATCGATTCACCGATCTGTGGCGCCGCCAGCCCAACTCCAAAACTATCGCGCATCGTCTCCAGCATATCGTTCGCCAAAATTCGAATTTCATTGTCAACTTTCGAAATTTTATGGGCTTTTCTTCGTAAAATTGGATCCCCGAGCTGGACAATATCTAAAACCATTATTTCATTTCTCCTGTTACAATTGGTTTTTGATGCAAATCCAATTGAGTATATTAAAGTGTCTTTTTTTTATTTTACCTTAGCAAAGGATGGCGATCATACCGGATTCTGATCAATGTGATCAATCGAAGTATCATAATTTCATGCTGGTGTGGAGTCGGTCATCTGTGCAAAAGCTCGATTGATGAAGGAGTCGTCTGCTGTCAGTTGCTCAAAAGCTTGAATCGCCTATCTACTCAGTTTTCACTTCCGGTTGACTGGATGACTGCTTTAGAGCAGTAACAAGCTCATGAATAAAAAATTGTTGTTTGTCCGTTTCCAATTGTTTCTGGAGCCTCTCATATTCTTCCACTCGCTGCAGAATGAGCTGCTGGACTTTTTCAGGTTCTGGAACAAAATCAAAGTCGACTTCAGATTCTCCGACGACGATTACCAGCGTGCCAAAATTGAGCAATAATTGGATGATGCCTTTCTTTCGGAAACGAACACTTTGAATTTTTCCCATCATCGCGATGTTGATGTCTTTTTTCGCGAAAGGTTTTTTATTGATGTCCTTAACACTGTCAGGTTCGATGATGTACAAATCATTGATCCAGTCAAAAAAACTATACACAATCCACAGGAACATACAAACCATTACGATGAGACAGATCGGTACGATGCCAGGATAAGCGATAATCGGCCAGTTTTCTTCTTTGCCGGCAATCAGGAAGAACAAAAAAACCAGAAAAATCAGAACAGGTCGATAAGCAAGATTGACAAAAAAAGCCCAATGGGCACGATAGATTATTTTTTTTGGCAATTCTTCCCGCAATTCTTTTTTCGTATCTTGGGGAGTAGATTGATGATCCGGATTGGATGCAGCAGCTGAAGTCAGGTTTGTTGGCGCTTTCCTCCATCTCAGCCATACACGAATCGCATAGATAAAGAATCCGATGATTGCAGCGCTGGCTATTGCAGGAGCTGCTGTGATTTTGTAGAACAGAATCCAGCATAGAAGCAGACAAGCAGCTAACAGGATCATTCCTTTCAGCATCTGAATGATCAGTATTCGTAAATGATTCAGGTCAGAATTCTGCATTGAATCTTTTTTCTCCTGCATTTTGGACATTAATATTGTATCCTTTATAAATCTAAGTATATCTCATCTGAATCTGAACCAGCAATCCGACAGCTATTCGATATATGGGAATTCAGAAAAATGAATCATATATGTCTAAAAATATTAAATGTTTTATCTTAATTGATGATGTTATATAACTAATGATTTGATAACAATTCATATGGAATGAATGAAACCTGTTGTGGGGGCAAAGCACTCTCCTGAAAATGAGAAAAGGCAGCCATACGAAATAGATTGCTTTGTCGGGCTGACGCCCTCCTCGCAATGACAGATCGATGCATAAGTCTCATAAGAGCAGAACCTGTTATTGTCATTACCCTGTAAGGGCGAGTCCCGAAGTTGCAAAGCAATCTCCTGAAAACGAGAAAAGGCAGCCATACGAAATCGATTGCTTCGTCGGGCTGACGCCCTCCTCGCAATGACAGATCGATTTATAAATCATTTATGCGAAGCGTAAAAGATCCTATTACCAAAGAATCCCTTCCATATTTCGAGTGGCTGAATAAAATCCATTTTCTTTCTATGAAAGAAGGCTCTATTTTTCGTATTGTTGCGTTATTCCTGTATTGTTTGCTGCTTTTTTCTCATTCATCCGCAAAAAATCCAGTTCTTCCGCAGATTCTTTCTTGACGATTTTAATATGATCACCCTTTTTAAGTGTTCCGGAAAGCCATTGAATGGAGATTGGGCTTTCAATATATTTTTGCAGTGCGCGGCGTAGTGGTCTTGCTCCAAATGCAGGATCATATCCGATTTTTGCCAGCCATTTCTTTGCTTCCGGATCGAGTTCGATTTCTAATCCATTCTCATTAACACGCTGCCGAATTTCATTCATCTGAAGATCGACAATCTTTTCCATGTCTTCGATGGATAATTTGGAGAACATGATAATTTCATCGATACGGTTTAGAAACTCCGGTCTGAAGGTTGATTTCAGTGCCTTATCAATCTTTAATTTTGATTCTCGATCTTCATTGTCCTGTTCAGAACCAATGAAACCAAGCGTACCGGCTTTGTTGATATATTCCGTGCCAAGGTTGCTGGTCATTACCAGTACGGTATTCCGAAAATCAACCTGTCTGCCTTGTCCATCTGTTAATCTTCCGTCATCGAGAATCTGGAGCAGAGAATTCCATACTTCCGGATGGGCTTTTTCGATTTCATCAAAGAGGATAACCCGATATGGACGGCGGCGGATTGCTTCCGTCAATTGTCCGCCCTCTTCATATCCGACATATCCTGGAGGAGCTCCAAACAAACGCGAAACAGTGTGTTGTTCCCGATATTCACTCATGTCGATACGAACCAGAGCGTCTTCATCATCAAACAGAAACTTCGCAATCGCTGTCGCCAGTTCTGTTTTCCCGACGCCGGAAGGTCCAATGAAGATGAATGAACCAATTGGACGACTTGGATCTTTTAATCCGGAACGTGAGCGTCGGATAGCATCTGCTACAGCATGAATGGCTTCATGTTGTCCAATAATGTTTTCATGCAAACGTTCTTCCATGTGAACCAGACGATCTGTTTCATTTTCCAGCATCTGATTGACCGGTATTCCAGTCCAAAGAGCGACAATTTGAGCGATATCATCTACATCGACTTCTTCATCCAGATGATGTTCCTGTTCCCATGCGTCTCTTTTTTTAGAAAATTCATCCTGAATTCGAAGACGTTCTGCTTTGATCTTGGCCGCTTTTTCATAATCTCGTTCCACTCCGGCTTGTTCTTCTTCTGCTGCCAGTTTGTCAATTTCCGTTTTCATCGCTTTCAGCTCATCCGGAAGACTGAATAAGGCAACCCGCAGTTTTGCGGCTGCCTCATCGATCAAATCAATGGCTTTATCCGGGCGTTTTCGATCAGATACAAATCGTGATGACAATCGTACGGCTGCTTCCAATGCTTCCGGTTTATATAACACTTTGTGATGTTGTTCATATTTTCCTTTCAGACCTTGCAGCATTTTCAATGTAACAGCTTCAGAAGGTTCTTCCACATAAACAGAAGCAAAACGTCTCTCTAAAGCAGTATCTTTCTCAATGTATTTGTGGTATTCATCCAGGGTAGTCGCACCGATGCATTGCAGTTCACCGCGGGAAAGGGCTGGCTTCAACATGTTGGATGCATCAATAGATCCTTGAGAGGCGCCGGCTCCGATGACAGTATGCAGCTCATCGATGAAAAGAATAATCTCACCATTCGATTTTTGTACTTCCTCGATGATAATTTTGATACGCTCTTCAAATTCACCACGAAATTTCGATCCGGCAACCATTGCTCCCATGTCAAGTGAAATTACTTTCTTGCCTGAAAGTAATTCGGGGACGTCATTAATGGCGATTTTTTGTGCCAATCCTTCCACAATCGCAGTTTTACCGACACCAGCTTCCCCGATTAAAACCGGATTGTTTTTTGTCCTGCGGCAAAGAATCTGCATAACCCGTAAAATCTCTGCTTCACGGCCGATTACAGGATCCAATTTTCCTTCTCTTGCTCTTTGAGTCAGATCAACCGAATATTTTTGAAGGGTTTTGTATTTAATTTCACCGGCTTGTTCTGTAATGTGTTTCCCGTCGCGCATTTTTACAATGATTTCAAAAACTTTGGCGCGTGTAATTCCCAACTCCTCGAGCAGTTTTGCTACGGCAGTTCCTTTTTCGTTGAGAATTGCCAGGAAAAGATGTTCAGTTGAAGTAAATTCATCTTTTAACCGGTTCGCTTCGGTGTATGCCTGGTCTACGATTCTACGTACATTCGGTGTGATAAAAATTTGTCCGGATCCTCCGCCATATATATTGGCTTTTGTCGTAGTTCGGAGAAGAAAATCTAATCGATCAGCCAAAGTTGCAGTTGATACATTCATTTCATCCAGAATTTGTGAAACGATACCTTCTGGTTGTTCAATCAGCGCCAGTAAGAAATGCTCTGTATCTATTTGGTTTTGTCCATATCGCTGCAAGATTTCTACTGCTCGTTGCGCAGCGTCCTGTGCTTTTTCTGTAAAGCGGTCAAATCGCATCATAATTTTTTCATTATCCTTTAACTCTCAGAATATTTTTTTGTTCCGCTTGTCTTTTTCAACCATAAGAGCTTAATTTCCTAATTTCAAAAAAAAACCGACAGGTTTATTTTAACGGTCTCATATTAGAACCGTATTAGAAAAAATTTGCAATTCTAACAACAATTCAAAACATGGAAAAATATTTTGAAAAAAAAAGATCTTGTTATCGTGTTTACGCAAAGCGCAACTACAATGCAATAACAATGATTCCTTTCCACATCTCGAATTTCTGGAAAAACCAGACAACTCATAGAATGCAAGTTTTAAACCAGAATTTCAGTATTTTAGAGTTTTCGATCAACGATTTCAAATATGGACATTTTATTAATGAGTAAGATTGTTGTCGGGTCGTTTTTGCTTGAAACGTAAAAACAATACAACAACAATTAATTCTATCTATATTTGAAATTGCTGGATTTCAATAAGTTCACTGAATAATACAGAACCAGAAATCACACTATTTTTCGATTAGAAAAAAATTGATAATCTGATCAGGTCGAAGGCGAAATGTCTTTATAAATTCAGGAAAAGCATTCTTTATTTTTCTCCAATCCGTAAAACATCCCAGGGGGTTATCATTCCCTGAAGCCAGCCGTCAGGTTTGCCGTCTGAAGTGAGAAAGACTACTGCCAATCGTCTGTTATTTCTCTGATAAGTTTTTTCAAATAATTCCCTGATTTCGATGTAAAGCGCATCTTTTGGCGCAAATTCATAATATTCGTTCCGANNACTGGCGCAAATTCATAATATTCGTATCGATGTTTTTCTACTGGCAAGATGTCAATAAAATCTCCTATTTTCATATCCAAATGGATTCCTTTGCAGTTGTGTGCGATCATATACGAAAAAATCGTGCTCTTGCTGAAAACTCCATAGAGTTTGCCTTCGTCGATAATCGGGACATGGGTATATCCATTGTCTTCCATTTTTTTCATGATCGAGAAGGCCAAATCGTCCAATTTCGCCTTCATGATATTTTCGATTTTTATTGCAAAATCCATCGCTTTTAGCGGATGTTCGATTTTTTCGATAATCTCCATCAATGTTTTTATGACTTCTTCGGACGGTTCAATGGGATATTGGCCGTTCGTCATGGGAAGATGAACCAGAAGATTACGGATTTCACGAATCGTATCAAGATCTTCTTTGAATTCTCTCCCTTCACGGGAATTACTGAAATTGACCACAGGACTTTCAAATCTTTTTCCATTGCCTGTATATTTATCTTTAACAAGCTGCTCCAGTTTTTTGAATAGATCAAGAAATAAATCTGCCTGCATCGTTTCTCCTAATATCGTAGATATGGATTAATCAGTTCACAACATCCAGAAGATTCAAATCCTCGGCTGCAGAATCTTTTGAAAGAAAAGGAATGTTATGAAGAGTGTTAATAATTACAAAAAGCTGCCTGTCAGAATAGTCCTTTTGTGATAGTAATTCGAGATATGGGTAGTTTTTAATGTTGTTGAGATGTTTTTATGTAAAGTGCAAAAACATCTCAACAGCATTTTTCCCCGATTGAATCGAAAAGCAATTCCATATTTCGAATAATTTTTTTGTAATGATCCTAATTATAACTTTTGGTTTCAGTATATATTTATTTATCGGTGATTCGAAGCTTGGAAAGGATTAATGATTGTACGTATGATTTTTCACTTCGCGTAAAATCCTACGTACAAAAAAGAAATCTTTTGATATTTTGAGTTACTGACTGGAATGGATTTAAATACAGTAAATAAAAATTTCTGTTCGAAAAGATGGAATATTTTTTAAAGAGGGAAGGCAGAAAAGATGGAAAAAATGATTCTTCTCGGTCTGTTGATGGCAGTCATGTGTATCGCAGCCGGATATTTCATCCGAAGATCAACAAAAAAGTAAAGAGGTGAAAAGGCTGGCAGGTTCATTCCATTTGTCTGATATGATGACATGAGAATGTCAGCGTCTGTTGAGAGAATTACGTGCTTTCTTTTTATCCTACTTCCAATTGACCAACCAGCGTGAAATCTATGATGCAATTGGAAGTATCGACTTGCATTGAGAATCGATTGCGGAAAATCTTCACAAGAACAATGAATTTTCTCCAAATTACAAATTGATAATTTATATGGCGATTTGTTCTGAAGCAGTCATTCCGATCATATCGCTTGCTTTGATGGCAAATGAATCCGAATCATTGACCATCAAATTCGAAGTTTGATCCAATAGTTGTTCGAAATCCTTTTGGGGCATGGGTTTCCCATACAAGTATCCTTGTGCGAAATTACATCCGACACTCATTAGGAATTCAGCCTGACTATTCGTTTCTACTCCTTCACAGATGATACGAATATTAAGAGCGTTTGCCATCGAAACGATATGGCTCAGGATTTCTCTTGTCCGTTCCGAATCACAGGAATCAGTCAGAAAGAAGCGATCCAATTTCAAAATATCGATCGGAACAGCGTTCAACATCAGTAAAGAGGAATAACCTGCGCCGAAATCATCGATCGAAGTCAGAAATCCTAATTGACGAATTTCGTTCATGATTTTTTGTGCATTTTGAATATCCGAAAAAGCGGTTTCTGTTAATTCCAGTTCGATCATTCCGGTGGGCAGATCAAATTTCAAGAATAATTTTCGCAAATCTTCAACATATTTTTCATCATTCAGATGAACTCTGGACTGATTGACGGAAATTGGGACAATTCGTTTCCCCGCTTTTTCCCTTTTTTCAAGAAAAGACAGTACAGTTTTTAAAACAAAAAAATCCAGTTTTAAAATAAAACCGTTATTCTCGAAAATCGGAATAAATTGAGCCGGTGATAAGAATCCGATTTCTTTGCTGTTCCAGCGTATTAACGCTTCCGCTCCGACCAGTGACTGGTCTTTCATATGATATTTGGGCTGGAAATAGACTTCAAATTCCTGCTGTTGAAGTGCCTGTTCCTGAAAATTACGAATTGACTCCCGTAAGTTAATTTGAGCAAGCATCTGCTCATTAAAAAATACTATTGGAGAAAAATTAACATCCGCTTCCTTTCTTGCCACGGTAGCGGCATTGATGGCTTTTTTGATGTCGATTGCGCAATTTTGCGGCAGAAGACAAATTCCGAAAGTCCATTTTAAAATGAGCGTTTGACTTTTTATCGAAAATCCTTCATATTTTTTTTCAATTCCTTCCAAATCCTTTTTAAGGAATTCTTTTTCCTGATAAGGAATTAAACAGAGGAAATAATCAGAATTTGCCCTTGCCGCATACCCGTTATGTGAACGACATTCTTCTCCGACGATTCTGGCACAATAATTGAGAATATTATTAGACGTTTCCTCTCCGTAACAATTTCGAATAATATCAAAGCGGTTGATATTTGCGGAAAGGACTGCAAATTTTTTCTCATGTTCTCTGGCAATGATTTTGGGCACATTTTCTTCAAACCAGTGCAGATTATGCATGCCTGTCAACTCATCGATATAAGCGATCTTAAAAAAGTGATGTTTTTCTTCCCGCAGGAACATAAAATAAATAATAAGCAACAATGAAAAGATACAAATTGTAAGAGCCAGTAAGATGAAAACGATTTTTGGCTGCGCGGAAAATATGCTTTTCATTTCAGAAATCATTGTCTCAAAATAAGCGGTATGTACTGTTTTCTCTTCTGTCTGATTTACCTGTGGAAAAAATGAAAATGAGGATAAAAAAATAGCGGAAAACACTGAGGGTAAACTGTAGATTTGTTTCCGTTGAGCTTTATTTTTTATAAATTTCATGTAGTTATCTCTCCATATATCGCGGAATAGGTAAAAAACATAATAAATCAGAACACTATAAATCTGTTTATACGAATTTGCAGTGCAGTAATTTGGACTGGATTGATTTGAATCAACAATTTCGCGTGTGTAATTATTTTCAATCATTATCCCATGTATCAACATGGCTTTTCCAAATTCAGCAATTCGAAATATGGATTAACCTTTCGAATAAAAAGAAGAAATTTGTTGATCTTATGGTTTTGAGTTTTGCTTGAAACCATAAGATCAACAAAGATTCTTTTCCTTTATCGAATTGCTGTGCCGATTTCTGATCAACCATATCATTCCGCAAGCAACAATTCGAAGAATGGAAAGGATTAATTGTTTTATTGTTTTTTACGCTTGGTACAAAAACAACATAATAACGATTTTTTCTCTCTTTTCTCAAAAGGCTTTTCA
>MTKZ01024276.1_pt1 | contig 13145 bp, 8 predicted proteins | sample 1042781 | NCBI WGS metagenome assembly MTKZ01 (sample SAMN06212207, study PRJNA360539) | anaerobic digester metagenome | biome: Wastewater treatment plant; material: sludge; isolation source: anaerobic digester fed with sludge from wastewater treatment plant | place: Denmark: WWTP Viborg ...
CCGAAGGGGTGACATATTCGCTGGTCACTTATGGGGATGACATATTCGCTGACTAATAACACAACCCAAAATTCGACCTTGACCAATCTTGCTTTAGTAGGTAGAATAAGTAGGTTAATGTAATTGTTAGATCAGTGAGGAGTTAAAGATGACCCCATTACCTAAAAGAAAACTGTCTTCCGGTCGCCGGGACCGCCGTCGTGCTCATGACGCTCTGAAAGCTCGCAACGGTGTTGCCTGCCCAAATTGCGGTGAGCCTCGTCTGCCCCATCGTGTGTGCCCAAAGTGCGGTTTCTATCAGGGTAGAGAAGTTCTCACCACTGATACCGAATAATCACTCATTTCCTGCAAAAGATAGGCCAGGATTATCTGGCCTTTTTTGTTATTTCCGATAATCCTCAAAAAACGCCAGAAGCTGTCTGGGGAGCATTCCGTCAATCAGGATCCCATTTTCAAGGTGTTGAATATCCCGAACATGCCCCTTTTCGTGCATCATCGAAACCAACCTGCCTTCCCTATACGGAAGCTTGACTGTCACATGCACAAAGGTTTGATAGACTCCTTCAGCCATCGCCTCAGCTAATTCGCTCAAACCTTCACCAGTCAACGCGCTAATGAAGACCGAATTGGGTTCAGCGATTTTCCGCAATTCATCCATCTCATCTCCATTCAGCAGGTCAGTTTTGTTATAGACCGTCAGGATCGGGATATCGGCTGCACCGATTTCCTCCAGAGTCTCCAACACGGTCAGTCTCTGGGATTGGGCATTCTTGTGGGAAGCATCCACTATATGGATCAGCAGATCCGCTTCCACAATTTCTTCCAGGGTTGCCCGGAAGGCTGCCACGAGGTCGGTTGGAAGCTTCTGAATGAAACCCACCGTGTCCGTCAGCAGGACGGTCTCACCAGTGGGCAGTTCGAGCTGCCTGGTGGTTGGGTCGAGCGTGGCGAAGAGCTGATCAGCAACGTAGATATCCGCTTTAGTAAGCTTGTTGAGCAGGGTGGACTTACCGGCATTGGTATATCCCACCAGCGCCACAACCGGTATATTGGATTTCCTGCGCTGTTGGCGATGCCGGTTGCGGTGTTCTCGAACCTTATCCAGTTCGTCTTCGAGCTTGACAATCTTCTTCTTGATCTCACGCCGGTCAACTTCAAGCTGGGTCTCGCCTGGTCCGCGCAAGCCCACACCCCCCACTCCGCCTGACCTGCCCGATGCCCCACCCGTCTGCCTGGCGAGATGCGTCCAGGCGCCTGTCAATCGCGGCAAACGGTAGCGGTACTGCGCCAGTTCCACCTGGAGCATGCCTTCACGCGTGTTGGCGTGTTGTGCAAAAATATCCAGTATCAAGGCTGTGCGGTCAATGACTTGCTTGCCATTGCCCAACTCTTTTTCCAGCTCGCGTTGATGGCGTGGCGAGAGTTCCTCATCGAAGAGGATGATCTTCGCGTCCAACTCCTCAGCCAACAGCTTGATTTCCTCCAGCTTGCCGCTGCCCACATAGGTGCGGGAGTTTGGTGTGGGCAAGTTTTGAGTGACTTCCCCCACAACTTCGAGCCCTGCGGTTTCCGCCAGCAATTCCAGTTCCCGCAGGGAATCGTCCAGTGTGAACCTTGGATCGACCTCAGTTCTAATTTGCACCCCAACCATTAATGCGGGTTCGGGTGGAGCTTCGGTAATCAATTTTTCATCGTCTTGGTTTTTATCGTTGTTTTTCAACCCAATCCTTAATTCTCCGCATGGCTTCAGCAATTCGGTCCGTTGGGATAACAATCGAGATACGAATGTAATCCGCGCCGCTGGGGCCATAAATAACGCCTGGGGTAATGCTTACGCCGGTATCCTGCAAGAGATCAGCGCAAAATTTCACGGGGTCGATGAAGCCTTCGGGCAACTTTGCCCAAAGATATAATGCCGCCTCTGGCAAATCCACTTCAAAACCGGCATCAATCAATCCGTTATAGACCACGTCGCGACGGGCTTCATAGATTTTGTTGCGACCTTGCAGCCAGGCCTGATCTGAGGTCAGGGCAACGACCGCGGCATCCTGGATGGGAGCAAAGATCGAAGAATCAATCTGGCTCTTGTAATTCGCCAGGACACGAATGATCTCCGCGTTGCCGACCGCCATGCCAATGCGCCAGCCCGCCATGTTGTAGGTCTTTGAAAGCGAGTTGAACTCAACCGCCACATCCTTGGCGCCATCCACCTCAAAGATGCTGGGTGGAATATAATCGCCAAATGCCAGGTCACAATAAGGGGCATCATGGGCAATGAGAATGTCGTATTTTCGGGCATATTCAACTGCCCTGGCATAAAAATCAAGCCCTGCTGTGGCACCGGTTGGATTGTTCGGATAGTTGAGCCACATAACCTTGGCTTCCCTGGCAACCTCCTCAGGAATGGCATCGAAATCCGGCAGAAAGTTGTTCTTCTTCAATAAGGGCATAAAGTGATAGCGCGCGCCTGCCAACTCCGCTCCAGCCAGGTAGACCGGATAGTAGGGATCTGGCAACAGCACCATATCCCCAGGATCAAGCAAAGTGTGGTTCAGGTTAAACAAACCTTCCTTCGATCCGATCAAACCCAACGCCTCAGTAGCAGGATTGATATCCACGTTGAAACGCCGTTTGTAGTACGTGCTGACTGCCTTCAGAAAGGCTGGTGTTCCGCCGGCTGGTGAGTAGCCGTGCTTCTTCGGATTCCGGGCTGATTCGACTAACTTGTCAATAATAAAATCCGCGGGCGGCAAATCAGGCGAACCCATGTCCAGCCGGATCACATCCACCCCTTGCTCGGCAAGGTCTGCCAGTACGCCTTTTAAACCAGCAAAAAAATATGGTTTGAGATTCGCTACACTCTTTGACGGTTTGATCATATCGCTAAGAAATCCTTCTCCTTTTTTCTTGATTATAAGCCACCCCAGTGCAAAAGGGCTACTATTATTCCTCTGGACTGCTTATTAAACGCCATATCAGTCAAGCGAGATTTAAAAACCTCTGGTATACTTCTTGCACAAACCAAACTGACAGATCTATTCTGTTTTGCGGAAGGTAAATTATGCTGATACTCCCAAGTCAACAGACTAACACCTCCATGTCGGCTCACCTGGCGCAGACGATGACCCTCCTCGGTCTGACCCTGGGCGAACTCCAGCAAAAAATTGATTCGGAACTCGCTTCGAATCCAGCGCTTGAGCTGATGGAAGAGCGCACCTGCCCGATGTGCAAGCGTCCCCTTCCCCCACGTGGACCCTGCCCCATCTGCAGCCAGCCCGCGTCCTTGGAGTCGCAGGATCCAATCGTCTTTATTTCCCCACGCGAAGATTTCTACACAGGCTCAGCTACGAGCACCGGTGAAGTGCCCGAGGAACCATTCGTCTCGGAATCGATCGATCTGCCCAGCTACGTCCTGCGGCAGGCAGCCACAGACCTGCCCACTGAGGACCGGGTTGTGGCAGCCTACATCCTCACACACTTGGACGAGGATGGTTTTCTCACCACCACAGCCCTTGAGGTCGCCCGCTACCACCATCGTTTACCTTCTGAAATAACAGCATTAATCGAAAAACTCAAACGATGTGACCCGGTTGGTGTCTGTTCAGCCAATCCGATCGAAGCCATGCTGGCACAGGTGGAAGTGCTCTCGGAAACCATGAATGTCCCTGCTCTGACGCGTGAGGTCGTTTCAACGTACTTACACCAGATGAGTCAGCATCACTATCCCGAGATCGCCCGCGCGTTGGGTACAAGCACTCAACAAATTCATAAGGTGGCAGCTTTCATTAGTGAAAATCTCAATCCTTTCCCGGCGCGTGCCCATTGGGGAGACGTACGCAATCCCAACAGCAACGACTCGCAGGTTTTTCATCAGCCCGACATTCTTATCTACCATCTGAATGAGAATCCCGCCAATCCCCTGGTGGTTGAGATCATTCTGCCCATTCGGGGCACTTTGCGCGTGAACCCACTCTTCAAATCCTCGCTCAAACAAATGGAGCAAGACAAGACCGAAGAATGGCGCAGCGATATAGAAAAAGCAAATCTGCTCATTAAATGCATCCAGCAGCGATCTAACGCACTGAAACTGCTGCTCGAAAAGCTGGTAACGATCCAAAAAGATTACATCTTACAGGGGGATCTCGCGATGAATCCCCTCACGCGCGCTGAAATTGCTACCATGCTCGACATGCACGAATCAACAATCTCACGGGCTGTTTCCAGCAAAACGGTTCAGCTTCCAAACAAGAAGATTGTCCCCCTTGCGATTTTTTTTGACCGCAGTCTGTCTTATCGCACATTGATCAAACACATGATCGAAAGTGAAGATCATCCCCTGAGTGACTCTGAGATTCAACAGTTGCTAAAGGAACAGGGAATAGAAATTGCCCGTCGCACAGTAGCCAAATACCGTTCGATGGAAGGCATCTTACCCGGAAATCTCCGCCAAAGTAAAACCAGGTAGCATGGTCCCAGCCCCACTCGACCAGCACGGCACGAAATCACCAGCTGATTCCCACAAGGATTTCACCTTACTGGATCGGTCTCTGATCCTGGAATTGATCCCTGCAGCCGCGCTAGTTTATCGGCGCACGGATGACAAGATCCTCAACGCAAATCACAAATTCTTCGACCTGACCGCCTTCACACCTGAGGTTTTGGAAGAACTCTCACTCTTTTCGCTGATCCCAGGTGACCCGGATACCAACCCAACTGGCGATCAAAGTCGCCCGGTGCGCCTGCAAATTGCCACTGGCGATCTCATTCTGGCAACCATGCGGATCCTTCCCATCAGCCTTACCAACCAGGTTGTCGTGCTCACCTTTTCACCTCCTGATTCCGAATTTGAGATCAGGCGCGATTTGCTGGAGCAGGAATATCGCTTTGATAACTTTTCGCTTTTAACCACTCTGGGCAGCCAAAACTCTTCACAGGCAGTTTTCCAGACTGCAAGCCAAATTATGCATCGGATGCTGAATCCCAGGCTAATCGTTTCCTACCAGGTTAACCCGCGCAATCATAGACAACTTCAACGCAACTACTCATCAACCCTCACAGAAGCCTTTCCCGCCAATCTTGATATTGAATTGCTTGACAACCTGCCATCTCTGCAACTCTGGAAGCTGACGCGTGAACCTCAGAACGCACTGCAGGAGACCGCGTTGATGCAGGGCTTCCATTACCTGCTCACGCTCCCCCTACTTCACAACAACTCACTCCAAGGACTGATACTTGCTGCCGGTGAATCGCCCTATCCCGATGATGACACCCTGCGCTATCTGACGCTGATGTCTGCCCACGCCGCTTCTGCGATCCAGGGCTTGAACAGCCTTGAAAGTGCCCAGCGGACACTCACTAACATTCGGCATGTCGTGCAAATCCAACATGCCATCACCGATAACCTCGAGGAAGGCGTAATCATCCTCACGCCCGACTTGCGCATTGCTGAGATGAATCCAGCAGCCGAGTTTCTGCTTGGATATGCCAGCAAGGAAGTCTTTCGGCAAAAAGCGGAAATGGTCCTGATTGGTAACGAAACCCTTTCCACGCTTTATAAATCCGCACAACAGGGTATTAGCACCCTGGTTGGCAACAATTTAAGCCTGAATAACCGCTCCGGTGGCTCATTCATGGCTCAGGTGCTCTGCATCCCGGTGGTTGAAAAAGACAAGGTCCGCAGTATCGTCCTGATCTTGCGCGATGTCAGCCAGACGGAACAGATCCGGGCTCACTCTCAACAGCTCGAGCAGCGAGCATTCCTGGGAGAAGTTTCCGCGATTTTTGCGCATGAAGTCAAAAACCCGATCAACAGCATTTCCACAGGGCTGCAATTGATGGGATTGACCATGCAGCCGGATGATCCCAATGCTGACCTTGTGTCGAGGTTGCAGAATGACTGCCTTCGCCTGACACACCTGATGGATTCAACCCTTACTTTTTCCAAACCAGTGGAATACAATTTTGCTCCGCTTGATCTTGCCAACCTGATCTATTCCATTCTGGAACGTTGGGCGCCAAGAATGGTTCGTTTGAATATCAGTTACAATCTTGAGCACCAGCCAGCCAAACCGTTAGTGTTGGCAGATGCCCGTGCGATTGAACAGGTTTTTGTGAACTTGATCAGCAATGCCATCCAGGCGATGGAAAATGATGGCGGCAGTCTGAACATTAAAATTCATCCAGTTTCACCTGAAACCAATCCACCTCAATACGAAATAATCGTGGCTGATTCAGGACCAGGCATCCCGGAAGACATTATTAAACATGTTTTTGAGCCCTTCCTGACCACAAAGGCGAAAGGCACTGGATTAGGCTTAGCTATCTCGCGCCGAATTGTGACGGCTCACAGAGGTAACATTTTTGTCGAAAGCTTTCCAGGTGGGACGATGTTCCATGTTCTGCTTCTGAAAGCAACATAAGGAGTTTTATGGCAGCAACACTTTTAGTCGTTGATGATGAAGAAACCGCCCGCATGGTTGTTTCTCAATTTTTACGCTCAAAAGGCNNACTGGAAAAATCGGTCAGCCGCGCGGCAGAGGTCATCTCCATGCGCCGTGAGCTGGCGCATTTTCGCAGCAATAAGGGTAACCTGGATGAATTTATCGTTGGCGATACGCCTGAGATGAAACACATCCTGGAGCTGGCAGGGCGCGCTTCGGAATCGGCGGTTTCGGTCCTGATCACCGGACCAACCGGTACAGGCAAAGAAGTGCTGGCACAATACATCCACCGCAATGGACCGCGTTCGGGAAAGCCGTTTATCGACATCAACTGCCCTGCCATTCAACCAACCATGTTTGAATCCGAGCTGTTCGGGCATGAATCGGGTGCCTTCACCGGCGCTACCAGCAAACGCAATGGCTTGATGGAGATTGCCGACGGTGGCATCCTGTTCCTTGACGAAATATCATCCATGCCTGTAGACCTCCAGGCCAAGTTCCTGCGAGCGCTCGAAGAACGCGCTTTCAGGCGTGTTGGCGGCACGAACCTGATCCGCGTGGACGTACAGGTAATTGCTGCCTCAAATCGCGACCTCAAAGAGATGATCGCGCGCCACGAATTCAGGGAGGATCTCTATTACCGCCTGAAGGTTGTCGACCTGGATCTACCCTCGCTGGCAGAACGCCGCCAGGATATCCCGGACCTGGTTGGTTACATGGTGCGCAAGTTCAACAAACGCCTCGGTACAAACATCCTGGATGTGTCCCCGGCAGCCATGCAAGCCCTGATCTATTACGATTGGCCGGGCAATATCCGGGAGTTGAGCAACGCCATCGAACGAGCAGCTTTGTTCTGCGACGAGCCTACTATCGACATTAACCATTTGCCGAAAGACATCACCAAGTAGCCTCTTTTTGAAGGTCCGCCTGGCAGGCTTGGCATAGTAGTTGCAACATAATCTCCGATAAGTATTTTCATCGGAGGTTATTTATGTTAACTAATGGAAATCAGGTTCTCTTAATAGTTTCAGTTGTGCTTTTCGGGCTGGGCTTTCTGTGCTTGATTCTAAGCATCGTCATCCTGGTCAAACAGTCACTCGGTCGCGGCATCCAAACGATTGCCGAATCAACAACCAAGCTGGCTGAAAAAGGCATCGCCGAAGGAGTCTCAGGGCTGGTAGGAAACGCATCCCTTTTGATCAGCTCCTTAAACGACCTTGCCAAATCCAATACGGGCATCGGCATTTTCTTTGTCTTCTTGAGCCTGGTTTTGTTTGCTGGCGCTTATTACATGCTTAAACCCTTCATTGGAGCTTTGCCCTAACCTATTTGAAAGGAGTGAGAATGTCCATAGAGAGATTGCTCGATCAGATCCGGCTTCACTTCGATCCGCAGACCGCGCGTGAAGTGGTTAGTGCCTTACGTGCAGAACCGCTTGCCTGGCACTATCTTGAAAGTACGCCTGATCTTGAACTTTGGCTGACCTATGCCTCCGATGACCTCTCCCGCTGGCAGCCTGGCGTTCTGGCGCTTTTCTCCCTCGATCACTCCCTGGTTGAGCAGGACCTGACCAACCTGGAAATTGATCTTCCGCTTGAAATTACTAACCGCATAAATAGCGTTTATGATATGACCCGCCTGACAGGTCTTGAACCTGCCAGCCTGTCAGATGCCGCTCTGCTTGCGCTCCATTTACGCGAACACCGACGTAGGGAAGGCTCGTGGACAAAACTATCAGAGAGTTTGCTGTCCGGGAAAGGTCGTTTGTCGGTTTGGAAGACTGCCTTTGCTGTTCTTCCACAACTTGTCCCGGATTTTGATATTGCCATGGACATCCTGGTTTCGACGCTACCTACAAACTACTCCGAAACACTAGGCAGTTTGATAGTCCACCAGGTGGCTGTAATTCCTTCAGATGAAAGTAAGCGTTATCAAACTTATCAGCGCAGGCTTGAAAAAGCTTCCGTCGAACTCCAAATCTTCGCCTTACGAGCAATGCGCGGCATCGAGGCTGAATCCCTGATCAAACTCCTCGCAAATAGCTTTCTGGCCCAAACATTGGCATCTGATGCTCAAACAAGTCGGGACGTGGATCAGACTGAGGTGGAAACATTCCGTCAGCAAGCAATCCTCAGCCAAATAGCTGGTCAGCCAGGGCAAGCTTCCAGGGCAATTGACCATGCCTTCCAAGCCCTGAACAGGCAACAAGCTGAAATATTACGCGATCTCGCCTTTGAACTTGAATTCACCAATCCCGAAGAAGCCCGTAAGACCTGGGAAGAGATTCTGCGTCTTCAGCCAGACAACACGACTTTTAAAAAAGAGTACGCGGAATTCCTGATCGCACATGATGACCCTGCTTACGGCTATGAGATCCTTCAGGAAATCCCGGATGATGCAACCAAAGCGCTCTTTACACTGCGCTATCCAGTCATCAGCACAACCGAGCCGCATGTTTCTCAATCGTGGGACAAAGCCCTTGAGAAAAAAACCCTGCAAACCACGAAATCCCGTTTTTCTTCTGAATCAGACAATCTAAAGGCAGCTCGATATGCCTTTGAAAATAAAAAGTATCAAACAGCCAGCAATTTCGTTCATAAGGCGCTTACTGAAAACCCCAATGACCTGGAAACAATCAAGCTTTCCGGTCTGATTGACCGACACATGGCAAACATTGACGATGCGATTGAATCGAGCGCTTTGCTGGCACTCTTCGAACCCCAAAACCAAACCAACAAAAAAGATCTCGCCTCGCTCTACCTTCAGTCTCAGCAGCCTGAAAATGCTCTGAAGATCTACCAGGAACTGATCCATGCCTCAAGTAACCCATCGCGGTCGGATCTCCTCAACTTCGCTGAAATTTCAATCAAGGCAGCTCAAGCTGACAAAGCCATTCCGATTGCACAGGCTTTTCTCAAAAAGGACGAGTTTGACGGAGAAGCGCTGGTTTTGCTTTGCAACGCCCTGATTGCCACAGGCAGAAACGCTGATGCCATGCAGTATCTCGAAAAGGCTTCAGCCGTGGCTCCTGAAAAGCCGGCCAGCTGGCTCTCACTCGCTCGTATCTGGACCAACCTCGGTCAGGAAGAAAGAGCCATGCAAGCGCTGCGTAAAGCTAAAGCGGCCTTGCCAGACGATCCGGAAATTCTGAGCGCGCTTGGTGCGCTTTACCTGGCAAACGATCAGCCAACGGAAGCCATCAGTGTTCTCAGGCAGGCTTTTCAGCTCGATCCATCCAGTTCAAATATCCGGAAATCTCTTTCGCAGGCTTACCTTAACCACGGTTACATCGATGAAGCCTGGACCACGATTGCCCCTCTCGAAAATGACTACACTTCCGATCCGGAATTGGCCTCGGTTCTGGGGCAAACTCTGGCAGCTATGGGTGATTTGAACGGTGCAATGCCTGTTCTGCGCTTTGCCTGGCAGTCAAATCGCTCAGATAGTACCTTGAAATCCTACGCGGAGTTATTAATCAGAAGCTTTAGCCATGGGATCAAACCTGGAGCTCAGGAACTGAAAGAGATGTCCCAATTGCTCTTCATCATGGAAGAACGCCAGCAGGAACGCGACGGACTGTTTGATATGCGCCTGCTGCAAGCGGATCTCAAGGCAACTCTCGGCATGCACGAAGCCGCCTACCAGGATTATCTCCAACTCCTGGATTACCCGGAAGCAAGAGCTCCCCACTCTTATCACCACCTCCAGTTCCAAACCGGTCAAACCGCTCTCGCCCTTGGCCTGACGGATATCAGCCTGGCTTCATTGCAGGAAGCGGTCCTGACCGACCCGGATGACCTGCCAACCCGGCATGCCCTTGCAAAAGCATTCATGACTGCCAACCTTGAGGATGAAGGTTTTTCGACGGCACGGTCTGCGATGCAAATCGCTCCGACTGAGATCGAAAATGTGCTTTGGTACAGCGACTTCATGAGTGAGCACAATAATGCCCGCGAAGCCATCCAGGTCTTGAAAGACACCATCCATCTCAGACCGGATGACAAAGCCCTCTACCTGACGCTCGCACGCACGTACGTCAATCTTAATCAGATCGAAGATACCAAAGAAACACTTGACCGAATGCTCGCTCTGGAGGAGATCGAGACTGAGGAATATGTCAACGTTGCGAACCTCTACCTCCACATGGATCAACCGGATGAAGCTTCCCGCATCATTAAAAAGGCCATCTCCGATAACCCATTCCCGGATTTTGATGAAAGTCGCGACCTGATCTATTCAGTGCTAAAGCTCGGCGATTCGGCTGCCGCTCTTCAGTTGCTAAAAGATCTTGAGCCTGCACTTCAGACAAATATCGCGTATCCACTGCTTAAATCCGATGTTCTCGCAGCCAACCGGGAATTCCTGCCAGCCCTTGAAGCTCTTGAGGACATCCTGAACAAGTTGGAATTTGCTCCGGAAACGCTTGGCAGCGTAGCAGGTGACGCGGCAGAACAAAGCCAGGATTACCCTCCACACAATCGCGCTGGCGTTTATTACCGCGCAGCTCAACTTGAGCGGATCATAGGCGACCTGGTGGTCTCACAAAAACACACCGCGCTGGCACTAAATGCTGACCCGGGCAGCGAGCCTGCTTTCTTGCTAAAGCTCGAACTAGCCCTGGCAACCAGCCAGTCTGAGGTTTTATTAAACGCGCTTGATTTCCTGAATACCCAGGAAACCCGCCCCCAAACCGCGATCTCAACGGCTAGTCTTCTTGCCCTCGATGCGGTTTTACACAACGATCTCCCCAAAGCGCGCTTACTTTGGGAGCACTTCCTTTCTGACAAGCCCAACTCACCCACAGGCAAGGCGCTTCAGAGCTTGTTCGCAATGCAAACTGGCAATCCCAAATCTGCTGCCGCAATATTAGGGGAAGCGGTGGAGATGATCGATGAGCTTGAGGTCCGACAGAAAGTTCAGTCCTTCGACATTTCAAAGCATTTCAACTACATCTGGCACACACTGGCCGTGGCCAAAACTGCCTGGGAGCAGACAAACTGGAATACTGCGGATCGGTTGCTGCAATCTGCGCTCTCGTTGGTCAAGATCAATCCCATCGCCAATAAGCTCCTGGCAGAATACCTGACAGACAAGATCCGCCAGACCAACAATGCAAACTTTCTGCACATTCTCAGTCATAGCCCAACAGCATATGACCCACAGCATGGAGATTTTGATCTGATCGAAGAACAGATCTCCATCGCAGGACGTGCAATCTCCCCGGCAGAATTGCTGCCAACCCTGAAGATCAACCAGGCACTTAAAAATGGTCATTGGTCAGAAGAGAATGATTTGCACAAACTGATCACCAACGGTAAACAAGCGGCCCAGGTTCTATCAGTGATGGTTGACGAAACCTCCATCGCCGATGTTCTTTCAGGCTTCAGTAAAGATACAGACGTCAACTTCCAACAGGCAATCCAAAGCCTGCACACAGAACCTGAAACTTCTGCCGCGATCGCCTCCAAGCTGCTCGAATCCCAACCTGAAAACCCGGTGTTGCATGCCCTTAAGGCAATTTCTACGAGGAACAATCCTCTCCAGGCAGCCGAATCGCTTGAGGCTGCCCTGGCAATTTGGTCAGACGAGCCCGATTGGCACGCCATGGCTGCTACGATGCGCCAGGATGCCGGTCAGTATCCGCAGGCCGCCAAACACCTGGAAGAAGCTATTCGCATCGCTCCCAAGGAAGCCCAATACTGGCAAATGCTCGGAGATGTGAAACTACTGGAGAAGGACTACCACGCTGCCAAAGACTACTTTGGAAAAGCGACGGATCTCTTCCCATCCAATCCCGAAGCGCTCCACTCACTCGCAATCATCAACCAGCAACTTGGTGAGCACCAAATCGCCATCCAGTGCCTTCGCAAAGCCAGTCAGCTCGACCCTGGAAATATCCTTTACGAGGAAGGCATCGCTGAGTCGCTGCTTGCCAGGCAGGAATATCCTGACGCCATGCGCCAGGCCGATGCCATTCTAAAAACCGACCCCAAAAACCAAATTGCCTGGCAGGTAAAAATCAAGGCTTTGCTGAAAAACAACAAGCCGGAAGAAGCACGGCAGGCAATCCATTTTGCCTTGGCTGTCGTTGAAAACCCCGTGCCCTTTGAGCTTCAGAAAATTGACCTTGACAATGCCCGCAATCCCCAACAGGCAGTTCTGGCATCTCAGAAACTTGCTGAGAATCATCCTGAGAACATAGCCGTATTGAACAATCTCGCACAGAAACAGATCCAGGTTGGCGAGATCGAAAGAGCAGAGCAGACCTTGCAGCGCAGCCTGGTTTTGGACCAGTTCAACCCGCAAACCCTGGTTTCCCTCGGTACCGTGGACCGTATTCGCGGGAATCTCGACCAGGCGCTTGCACATCTCGCCCAGGCGATTGAATTGCAGCCAGGTCTGGTGGAAGCTTACCTTGAGATGGGGCTGACCTACCAGGATCGCCGGGAAATCAACAACGCCATCCAGACCTATCACAAAGCCATCTCCATGGTCAGCAACGATCCCCGACCTTTCCTCCAGGCTGCAGCTGCCTATAAGGAAAGCCGTGATTATCGAAATGCAGAATTTATGCTGCGCCAGGCTTCCCAGCTTTCGCCATCAGACCAGAACATCCGCCGGCAGCTTGCTGCGGTGGTCGCATTGAATATTGTCAATAACCTCCAGGAGACTCCTAAAAGATGAGACCTTACAACGCCCGAAAAA
>MTKZ01011124.1_pt1 | contig 13139 bp, 8 predicted proteins | sample 1042781 | NCBI WGS metagenome assembly MTKZ01 (sample SAMN06212207, study PRJNA360539) | anaerobic digester metagenome | biome: Wastewater treatment plant; material: sludge; isolation source: anaerobic digester fed with sludge from wastewater treatment plant | place: Denmark: WWTP Viborg ...
TCACGAGGCGGCGCATAAGGGAATTGCGCCCGCAGGACGCCGATTGCGCCGGTTATGCCGCCTCCCGGGAAATACTGCCGTGCGTATAGCCGTGGATGCCATGGGTACCGACGCCCCCCCCGATGTGGAAGTGGAAGGGGCGGTGCAAGCCAGTCTGAGTTCCGATGTGGAAGTGGTGCTGGTCGGCGATGAAGCGTTGTTGCGTGAAAAACTGTCCTCCCTTCCTAAAATGGGCAATATCCAGGTGCGGCATGCCCCGGAGAGGATTGGGCCCCACGAACAGCCCGTGCTGGCCGTGCGCAAGAAAAAGCAATCGTCCCTTCTGGTGGCCATGCGCATGGTCAAGGAAGGGGAAGCCCAAGCCGTCATCAGCGCCGGAAACACCGGCGCCGTCATGGTTGCCGCGAGAATCCTGCTGGGAACGATTCCGGGGGTTTCCCGTCCGGCGGTCAGCCAGACCCTGCCCAATTTGACCGGTAAAGCGGTGGTATTGGACCTGGGCGCCAACGTGGATTGCTCCGCGCGGCAGTTATGCCAGTTCGCTGAAATGGGCGTCGCTTATTCGCGTTATGCGCTCGGGGTGCAGCACCCGAGGGTGGCATTGCTGAACATAGGCGAGGAAAATCTCAAGGGCGGCGCCATCGCCCGGGAAGCCCACGCCACATTGTCTCAGGCGAAACACCTGAACTTTATTGGAAACGTGGAACCACGTGCCATGACCGAGGGCCGCGCCGATGTGGTAGTATGCGACGGTTTTGTCGGCAACCTTTTCCTTAAAACCACGGAAGCGGTTGCCTATTTTATGGGAAAACTGATCCGGGAAACCTTCGAGAGCACGTCCATGAGCAAACTCGGCGCCGTGCTCGCCCGCAAAGCGCTGCTTCAAATGAAACACACCGTCGATCCGAATGAGTACCCCGGGGCGCCCTTGTTGGGTATCAATGGCACCGTGATAATCCTGCACGGGTCCTGCACCGCTAAAGGCGTGGAAAACGCAATTCTGGGCACGCGCGCCGCCGTTGAAAACAATCTCATCGACCATATCCGGGAAAACATACGGTTGTTGCGCAATGTGGAAACGGAAGCGACCGAAGCGAAGGAAGAACCCGCGCCTGATGATACATCGGCGCCATTGACCGCGGATACGGTTATCGAGCCTTAATCATCCACCAAAGAAACGCGGTTCATTTCCCCAGGGCGAAAGTAATCAGAGAGGCCTCGAGGATAAAGGCAGCGTCCCTCGCCCCCACCCCTTGGCGCCGGAAGACGATTTTGCCCAACCATGGGCCGACAGGCACCCGAAGCACCGCCTCAACGAAAACTCATCCTTTCTTATTTCAGGCCACTCGCGAAACTCGCCAACGCACACAATGTCCCTTCGCGTGGGAAGGGTATCCTGAGGTACAATAGAGGGCAGTCATGAAAGAACAGACGGGCAGGATGGAGCGGAGTCGACATGAATTGCTTGGATAACCAGGTCGCCCTGGTCACGGGCGGCACGCGAGGCATTGGAAAAGCGTGTGCCGAAGCCTGTATCGCCCGGGGCGCGCGGGTGGCCTTATGCAGCCGCGACGGCGCACGGGCTCAGGCCGTGGCGGACGCCCTCGGACCGGCCTGCGCCGGATATGCGTGTGACGTTTCGGAACCGCGAAACGCCCGGGAACTGGTAGACCAGGTCGTAGAGCGGTTCGGCGGCATTCATATTCTGATAAACAACGCTGGCACTGCGGATGACGGCCTGCTCCTGCGAATGAAGGACGCCCAGTGGACAAACGTTATGCGGACCAACCTGGACGCCGTATTTTACCTGTGCAGGGCGGCATCACGGCATATGGTTCGCCAGCATTACGGCAGGATCATCAACATCGGTTCCGTTGCCGGCCTGCGCGGCCAGGCGGGGCAATGCAATTATGCGGCTTCCAAGGCGGCCTTGGTCGGCTTTACCAAAGCCTGCGCCCGTGAACTTGCCTCCCGCAATATCACCGTCAACCTCATTGCACCCGGCCTGATTGACACCGATTTATCCTCAGCCATGCCGCCGGCGATGCGGGAAGAGGTCCTGAAGCGCATCCCCCTCGGGCGTACCGGCGTGCCGGAGGAGGTCGCCTCCCTGGCCGCTTTCCTGGCATCGAAACAGGCAGCGTATATTACCGGCACGGTGATACCTGTGGATGGCGGCCTGGGCATGTAAACGCGCCCGTAAGCGCAGATTCACCTTCGCCAGCCCGGAATTTACAAATGCCCTTATAGCACCGGATATGGGTCCTGTGGCCTGTATTTTGGGCCTTCTTCGGGGCTGTGCTACAATTCACGCCATGAAGCATCAACACACGCTGTCAGCGTTATACGAGCCCATTGCGCCGGCACTCGAGGAAGTGCGCGGGGTAATGAAGGAGATCTGGGGAGATGTACTGCGCCTGGTGCATTGTACGGCGGCCGCAGCGGGAGAAACCGTTGCGGAAGGTAAGTTGCTGCGGCCAGCCTTATGCCTGCTGGCCGCCGGAACCCTCGGTGAACAGGACCTGCGGCCTTATTCCCGGCTTGCGGCGGCCTATGAAGCCATGCACCTCGCTTCACTCGCCCACGATGATGTGGTGGACCACGCCTCGCTGCGCCGGGGCCAATATGCCTTGAACGTGCTTTGGGATGAACATGCGGCGGTATTGGGCGGCGATTACCTGGTGGCGCGGGCATTGGAGATGCTTCTGGAATACCGTTCGCTGGACATCATCAGCGCGGCCACGAGGGTGGTCCGGCGCATGTCCGAAGGGGAACTGCGCTTCTTTGGAAGGGATGCCGACAAGGCGACCGAAGAAGACTGTATCACCCTGGCGGATACCAAAACGGCCAGCCTGTTCGCTGCGGCCTGCAGCGCTCCGGCCTGCCTTATCAACCCCGCTTCGGTTTCCATGCTGTATGACTTTGGCATCGCCCTGGGTATTGCCTTCCAACTGGTGGACGATCTGTTGGATATCAGCCAGCCCGCATCGGTTTTGGGCAAGCCCAGTTGCGGCGATGTGGCCGAGGGCAAACAGACACTGCCCCTGATACTGTTGCGCCAGCGAATGGATGATCGGGAACGAAAGGCCCTGGAGGCATTGCAGGGCGTATCGCTTACCGACCGGGACTGCGCCTGGGTCAGAGACTGTTCCCAACGGCTGGACATCCCGGTGCTTTTGAACGGGCGCGTGAACACCTATATAGAAACCGCCATTGAACGCCTTCATTGTTTTCCATCTTCGCCCTTCCGTGACTCAATGGAAGGCCTGGCGCGGTTTATCCTGGTCAGGGTTTCATAATGAAGGAAGCGCGGGAAATTCGCCTCGGACAGGAAGCCTCAACAGTGCCCGGAACCCTGCGAAGACGGGGTTGGTGGCTGGCGCTTATCCTTGTAGTGGCCGTCTTGTTGCGCGTGTGGTATCTGGCCGAAGTGGTGAAGGCTCCCGATTTTGCTGAACTGCGCCAGGATTTGTCTGTTCAGGATTATCACGCCCGCGCCATTCTTTCCGGGGACTGGACACTGCCCGAAGGCCGTTCCGACCCGAAAATCGCCACCACGCCTTATTACCGGCCTCCCGCCTACACCTACCTCCTGGCCGTGATCTACCTGTTTACCGGCGGTAATTACCTTGCCCCCCGCATTTTTAATGTTATTCTGGGACTCGTTTCCATTGTGCTGATGTACCGTATGGCGCGGTTACTGTTCGGCACCGCCGCCGGGTTCATTACGGCCGCCCTGATGGCGACCTATTGGGGGTTCATTTATTACGAGGGCGAGATCAACGACCCGGCGGTATTCGTGTTTCTACTGCCTTGCATTTTGTTTTCCCTGCATAAATGGAGCCGGACCAAGGCGGCGCGCTGGATGGCCGTGGCGGGCGTTTTGACCGGATGTTACGCTCTGATGCGCCCCAATATTTTGCTGTACGGCCCCGTGATGGCGGTATGGGCGATGTGGGTGGCATGGCGTGACGGCAAGGTCCGGGCGGCGATCCCGGCCTGGACCGCTCTGTTAGGCGCCACGCTGTTGACCATCGCGCCGGTCACACTGCGCAATTATCTTGTGTCCGGAGAATTCGTTCCCATCTCCACCTACTTTGGCGAAAACTTGCACATCGGCAACAGTGAGTATTCGGACGGGCATACCTCGTGGACCCCGTACCTGCAGGCATTGGAAGGAAGCGGGCAGTTTTCCGTGTGGGAATATGATCGTATCGTGCAGGGGCTGGGGCGCGAGGTGGGCAAGGAAAACTTGACCCATTCTGAAGCGTCCACAATCTTCATGCACAAGGCACTGGCATGGGTAGGCGCGCATCCCGGGGCGGCGCTGTGCCTGACGCTGAAAAAAGCAGCGTTGTTCTGGTCCCCGTGGGAAATCACGGAGAACAAGGTCATCCAATACGAAAAAGACTACTACCCCCCTCTGAAATTCCTGCCGGGGTTCCCGTATGTATTTGGCCTGTTTCTTTTTGGAACCGTATTGCTGTTGCGGGACTGGCGTCGGAACAGCCTGCCTGAAAACACCGCCACGAAGGCCATGCTGCCCTTGATTTTTGGGCTCATATTCATGTACTGGTTATCTTTCCTCCCCTTTTTCGTGAACGCGCGGGCCAGGCATCCACTGACGGGTTTTCTTTTCATGATCGGGGCATATGGCGTTGTCCGCCTGTTTCAGTTTCTGGCACAAAAGTGCTTCAAGGCGACGGCGCTCCCGGCGGCATTGCTCGTACTCCTTGTCGTCTTGGCCTCCATCGACTTCGTGCCCTACCGGCCGGATAAGGCCCGCTGGCATTACGCCCGGGCGGATTCCTGGCTTCGGGCGGGAAAGGTGGAACTGGCGAAAGTGGAAGCGGAACTAATGCTCCGCGAGACATTCTCCCTGTACATGCCTTTCCGAATCGGCCATGCCCTGGCCCTTGAAAAGGAATATGCCATGGCGGAACGGCTGCTGCGGGCGGCGCTGGGCACGGAGGAGGAGCCGGTTCCCTACCGCCAGGATTTGTATTACCACATCGGGGTGGTCCTCGCTGCCGACGGGCGCAGAGACGAGGCGCGCGCCGCCTATGAGGAGGCATTAACGCTGAATCCGGAAGACAGCCGCGCCCATAACGATCTCGCGATACTGCTGGAAGAGGAAAAAGACCTGGACGGCGCGTTGACCCATTACCGGGCGGCCGTGGCGGCCAACCCCGAATTTGTGCTGGCTTGGAGCAACCTGGGCGACCTGCTGGGCCGCACTGGGGATACACAAGAGGCGATTGACACATTCAAAAAAGCCCTGGAGTACGCGCCCGACGATCCTGGTCTCCAATATAATCTGGGTGTGCAGTTCATGGCGGCGGGCGACATGAAGGAGGCGGAATACTGGTACCGGGCCACATTGGAACACGCCCCGAAAGACGTGCGCACCCTGAACAACCTGGGACTGTTGCTGGCCGGACAAGGGAACAGACAAGAGGCGGAAAAACTGTTTCGACAGGCGCTCGCACTGGCGCCGGAATACACCCTTGCCCGCGCCAATCTGGGAAACCTCTTTATCGAAAACGGGGATTTTGAACAGGGCATCGGTATCTACAAAGAAGGCGCGGCACGGTTCCCGGAAGACGCCGAACTCCTGAACGGCATCGGCTATCAGTACGCCCTCCACGGGAATACGCGGGAAGCGCGGAGGTGGTATGAACGGGCGCTGGGGCTGCAGCCGGACTTTGCCCGGGCGCGCATCAACCTCGCCTATGCCTGCCTGCAGGGAGAAGCTTATGACGAGGCCTTTACGCAGTTCCAATATTTACACGAACAAGAACCCGGCAATCCGGACTTTCTGCTTGAATTGGGAAATCTCCGGGCGCGTGAACGCCGTTATGAGGAGGCCATCGCCTTTTACCATCAAGCCCTTCAACAGGCGCCGGACTTTGAAGCGGCCAGAAAAAATATCGAGGCCCTTCAGGCCCTGTTGAACTAACTTTTTATCCAAGGATAAGGCGGGAATACCCGGGCATGAATGCTGATTTTTTGAACGGAAAAACGGCCCTTATCACGGGCGCGGCAAAACGGCTTGGCGCAGCCCTGGCCCTTGCCCTCGCGGCAAAAGGCGCACGCGTAGTGCTGCACTATAACCGCGCCGAAGCGGAAGCCCGCGCCCTGGCGCAGACCATCGCGGATGCGGGCGGCGTCGCAGATGTTGTGCAGGCCGACCTCGCGGCGGAGGGTACGGTCCCCCGTGTCATGGAAGAGGCCCTGTCCAAAACGAACCACCTGGACATACTGATCAACAATGCCTCCATTTTCGAAGAAATAACCTTCGCCGACACGACCGACAGGGCAATCCAGGAGAACATGTCGGTAAACGCCATCGCGCCGCTGCTGCTGTCACGCTGTTTTGCGGCGCAGGGACGCCCCGGCGCCATCGTCAATTTGATCGATACCATGGTCATGGACTATGATAGAAAGCATCTGCCCTACCATTTGAGCAAGCGGACACTGCAAACACTGACCCGGGTCATGGCGGTGGAATTCGCCCCGGACATCCGTGTCAATGCCGTTGCGCCAGGACTGATCCTGCCGCCTGCGGGCAAGGGCAAAGACTACCTTGAACAACTGGCCTCCAGCAACCCTCTGCATTGTCATGGCGGCCCGGAAGACATCGTGAAGGCGGTGTTCTATCTGCTCGGCGCCGGATTTGTGACAGGGCAGACCCTGTTCGTGGACGGCGGACGGCACTTGAGAGGAAGCATGTATGAATGAAACGGCGTTGGATAAGATTTTCATCCGGGACCTGCGCGCCCGCTGCATCCTGGGCATTTTTCCTGAAGAACGGGAAAAACCCCAGGAAATTTTACTGAATATCGTGCTGTGGGCCGACCTGCGCAACGCAGGCGAAAGCGATTCCATCGGGGATACGGTGGATTATAAACGGGTCAGACAGCAGGTGCTGGCGCTGGTGGAGGCGTCCTCCTGCTTCCTGGTGGAAAGACTCGCGCGGGAAGTGGCCCGGGTGTGCCTTGATGCGCCCCACGTGGCGCGGGTGACCGTGACACTGGACAAACCCGGCGCGTTGCGTTTTGCCCGAAGCGTGGCTGTTGAAATCACCCGTTCAAAATCGGGAGCATGACTTGAACGAGCCTTCCTTCAAAACGTGTTACATTTCCGTGGGTGGCAATATCCATCCGGAAGAAACGATACCGCGCGCCCTGGAAATGCTCCACGCAGCGCATATCATCCGCGGCATCTCCACCTTCTACCGCACCCCGCCCATCAACCGGCCCGAACAGCCGCACTATTTGAACGGCGCGGTCATGCTTCCTTTCGAAGGTCAACTCAGAGAACTCAAGTACGCTGTGCTGCGCCCCATAGAAGAGGCCTTGGGCCGCAAGAGAACCGTAGATAAATTCGCCGCCCGTGCGATAGATTTAGACGTGGTTTTGTGCGGACAGCTGGTCATCGAGGAACCCGGACTAGTCATCCCGGATCCGGATATCCGAAAAAGGCCCTTTCTTGCCGCCGCGTTACTGGAATTGAACAGGGCACTGGTTAACGACGAACAGCGCCGGGCGCTTGTTCCGGACGTACCGTTTACAACATTATTGAGAGAAAGGTTCCTGAAATGAATATTGAGCGGGTGGCGCAACTGGCGCGAGAACTGTTGATAGAAATCGGCGAAGACCCCGACCGGGAAGGCTTATTGAAAACCCCCCAGCGCTATGCCAAAGCGTTGGCTTTCCTGACCCAGGGGTACCACCAGGATATGGGCATCATTATCAACAACGCCATTTTCGAGGCGGAATCCAACAATATGATCATCATGCGCGACATTGAGTTATACAGCATGTGCGAACACCACATGCTGCCGTTTTTTGGACACGCCCATGTCGGCTATATTGCACAGAAGAAGGTAATCGGTCTGAGTAAAATAGCACGGATTGTGGACTTTTACGCGCGACGCCTGCAAATACAGGAACGCCTGACCGCACAAATAGCGCGCGCGCTTATGGACCACACCCAGGCGGAAGGGGTGGGCGTAGTTCTTGAATGCAAGCACCTCTGCACCATGATGCGGGGCGTGGAAAAACAGAATTCCATCATGACCACCTCGTCTGTTCTGGGCAGTTTCCACAACGACGAAATCACGCGTCAGGAATTTTTGCAATTGATCGGGCGTGATACGCGGGGATAACGCTTGAAACGGTTTCCGGGTGTAAACTTGCCGGTTACCGCCGCTATATCAATTACACCAACGAATAAGCTTTTTCAGTTGCTCTGCCAACTGAAAAACTTCGTTGGACTAAATGCAAACAAGAAAACAGAGCGAAACAGGGACTGACTGCCAAATAGCCCACGACCATTGCATATAAGCCATTTGGCAGATACTGCTATTTGGTTGTCTGTCCCTGTTTTGCGGGCACACGAGGTAATATCCACGGCGAAGCCGTTTAGTCCAACGAAAAACAGCCTGGCGTTACGGAATAACGCCAGGCTGTCTAGTTATTGTCTTTACTCTTTATCTAAATCCGTAATGATACTTACTTTGTCGCCCACGCCGAAAGCGATACTCGCTATCAGAAGTCCAACGGTCAACAATACCCCTAAGAACAGGTTGGCCCAGTTGAATAAATCAAACCCCTGACAGCACGGACAGGCACCCGTGGACACCCACAACGCAACAGGTGTGTTGGGGGGCACGAGGGCAAAGGCGTCAGGTTCCGTACGGATGACGATATTTTCCGACAGATCGTCGTTACATTCATAATAAATATCGCCAATAATTAAATTTCTTTCCATTAGCAGGGCCGCTGCATCTTCAAGCGTTGCTCCCGCGACCATGGGCACCTTAACCGTTTCTGTAGTTTCGCCTTCAGGCGATTCACCTTCGGCGGGCGTTTCGCCTTCGCCTTCGGCGGGGGCTTCACCTTCACCTTCCGCAGGTATTTCGCCTTCGCCTTCGGCAGGTATTTCGCCTTCGCCTTCAGCGGGGGTTTCGCCTTCGGCAGGGGGTTCGCCTTCACCTTCGGCAGGGGTTTCGCCTTCACCTTCGGCTGGTACTTCGCCCTCGCCTTCGGCAACTACTTCGCCTTCGCCTTCGGCAGGGGGTTCGCCTTCACCTTCAGCAGGTACTTCGCCTTCACCCTCGGCAAGGGGTTCCCCTTCGCCTTCAACGGGGGGTTCCCCTTCACCTTCGACTGAGGCTTCGCCTTCACCTTCAGCAGGTATTTCGCCTTCACCTTCGGCAAGGGGTTCGCCTTCGCCTTCGGCGGGAGTTTCGCCTTCGCCTTCAGCAGGTATTTCGCCTTCACCTTCGGCGGGGATTTCACCTTCACCTTCGGCAGGTACTTCGCCTTCACCTTCGGCTGGGATTTCACCTTCCCCTTCGACAGGTGTTTCACCTTCGCCTTCGGCAGGTAATTCGCCTTCACCCTCGACGAGAGGTTCGCCTTCCCCTTCGACAGGTGTTTCACCTTCACCTTCGACCGGTAATTCGCCTTCACCTTCGACGAGAGGTTCGCCTTCCCCTTCGACAGGTGTTTCACCTTCGCCTTCGACCGGCAATTCGCCTTCACCCTCGACGGGTGTTTCACCTTCGCCTTCGGCAGGTAATTCGCCTTCACCCTCGACGGGGGTTTCACCTTCGCCTTCGGCAGGTAATTCGCCTTCACCTTCAACGGGGGTTTCACCTTCGCCTTCGACCGGCGTTTCGCCTTCACCCTCAGCCTCAAATGGCCCAACTATCAATACAGTAGTGCATTGCGCCGTGTTATCCATCGTGTCAAATGCAGTCAGTGTAATTTCGGTATTCCCCGTACCCACATAGGTTCCCATCATGGGTTCCTGCGTAATCCTCAGGCCTTCTATAGCCGTACAGTTATCGTTTGCCACCAAAGCGCTCCGAATATCAGGAACTGCTGCTCGATTGGAACTGTCAGCGTCCAGTTCTACCGTTGCTGGACACGTCGTAATGACAGGCGGTGTGGTGTCGGTTATCGTAACCAAAACAGAACACCGGGCTGTGTTACCAACTTCATCTGACACCGTCAATGAAATTTCAGTATCACCAAGGGCTACGTTCGTTCCCGCAACCGGCTCTTGGGTAATGCGCAAGACGTCCGCAATGGAGCAGTTATCGGTTGCGGACAGCGCGCCGGTGAGATCAGGAAGCCCGGTCCGGCAGTCGCCGTCCGCGTCAAACACCATCGCGCCTGGACAGGATATGATTACCGGCGGAGTGGTATCGCTTACGGTTACCAGGACTGTGCATTGCGCCGCATTTCCGGCTTCGTCCGATACAGTGAGCGTGATTTCAGTATCACCAGGACTTAACACAGTGCCCGGCTCAGGGTTCTGCACAATAGACAGTGCTTGCGACGGTGAATAGTCATCCTGGGCCTGAACCATAACGGTCACATCGGAAACCGCCGCCTGACAACTGCCGTCTGCTTCGAGTTCCAGGGGCTGGGCACAGGCAAGAATATCGGGCGGTGTTCCATCTATATGGACCATCGTAAAGGCGCTTAGCATAATGGTGTTGCCGGCGTCAAAAATGGGGTCCATGGAAACATCCACACTGTAAATACCGGAGTCTTCCGCCAACGCTGCCGGGATTGCCAGGTTTTGCTGATTTTGACCTTCAAGACGTGTGCCGTTCTTCCACCACGAATAGGACAAGGGCGTGCCGCCGACCACGGAAGTTTCCAGAAGGACATCACTCCCCTCAATATAAAGCCCGCCTCCGGACACTTCTACTAACTCCGGGGTTAACCCGGGAGTAATCGCCGCAGCCACATAATCCATGTCGGTATAGTTTAAAACGTCTACATACCAATGATAGGCTTGCCTGTTGGTGATTCCATCGCCGTTGGCGTCCCCATCCGGACCGACCTCCGGCACCTTCAACGTAATCGAGGAAAGCCCCCCCTCTATAGGCTCAATACCGATCCCTTCCAGAAGGGTAAACAGTTCATTTAACGCATCATCGGTCGCAACGTCTCCCATGGTGGAATATCCCGCCAGCACCGCAGCCAGGGCACTGGGCAGGTGGGGCGCAATCAAACGAACAATACTTCTCAGATCGTTAACTCCCTGAAATAAAGACATTGCCTCGAGAATAATTTCTTTGGCGATGATATAGTTATACTGAAAGGCTGCATTGGCGCTTTCATGCAGCGCATGACCCGGGTCATTCAGAATACCGGCAAGAACACCCAGCTCGTACCGGGCATCGGGAATGCCGTTGGGGGTATACGGCTCGTCAATTTCCATATTCAACGGACCGTTAATGTCGGCATTCAGGCATTGGATCAGGTGCGCGAAGTCGCGCACCCGTGCATCCACCTGCTGCGCAATAGCATCAAGGGAACAATAAATCGTATCCATATACCCGCAAAACTCATAGGCGCCATCTGGCCAGGACAGCACCGGGCCAGTGATATCCATGATGTTGATAACCGGAAGGGGCGTATAAGGTTCCTTGCCATAATTTAGAAGACGACAGCCCTCAAAATCCGGCCCGGGAACAGGGTACGGGGAATAGGTTACCGTGAGTCGTGTTGTGGCATCTTTCCGGATATTTACCGACTCGGTGGGCGTTCGATACCAACCGGGTAACTGAAAAAACTCAACGGTATAGGTTCCTTTGGGAATGCCCATTTCCGTCTCACCACTCATATACCAGATTTCCGTATCTGCTCTTCTCCACAAGGCGCCCTGACTAACCGCCTCTTCCGGAGCTATGGTCACACGCAGGTTTCCCATATCCTGAGCGTGTGCAAGACTGCACAATAGGATGGCCACACCCACAACACCTGAGACGAAATAACGAAGTCGCATATCCTAACTCACCTTTCTTCGGATTGTCGCATACCCTATACACAAACGCCACGCCTGCAACCATGAGGGAGATTATAAAACATCGGGGCAGCCATCCTCCATGACGCGCTACGGTTGGTTATATAACCCGTTCTGTGTCTATGCGGCCTGATGGATATCCACGCTCCTTCTTGCCGGTACTGTTTTATTCCGCCTGACGGCATCCCGGAAAAATCGTACCCCGCGACATAAAATGAAATCAGCCCGCCGTTATTGGGATAACAGCGGGCTGACAGGTAGAACTTAGGTTATTTCAGCGGAATAGTAACATCTCCGCCGCTATTCAGGAACAGCGCCGTGATGAGCAGGGCAAGAAGCGCCAAGGCGCCCAGGAACAAGTTGCTCCACGTGCACCATTCACAGCCTTCGCAGCACGGACACTTGCCTGTGGATACCCAGATATTCACTGCTGTGCCCGGGGCTACCATGGAACCTTCGACAGGTTCTGTACGAATGACCGCGCCTTCGTCCACGTCATCGCTGCAGACATAAAGTACTTCGCCAACGACGAGCCCGGCTGCGGCGATCGCAGCCTCGGCATCTACCAGCGGCATTCCAGAAACCGCAGGTACCGCAACGAGCACAACCGGTTCTCCTTCTACCGGCTCACCCTCGAAAGGTTCGCCTTCAACGGGTTCGCCTTCGACCGGCTCGCCTTCAACAGGTTCACCTTCAACGGGTTCGCCCTCGACGGGTTCACCTTCAAGGGCTGTAATGACGAAGGTGTCATCCCCCGTAACCGCCTGAGTTGCACCGTCAAAGGCAACCACACCGCTGACGACATAGATGCCGGCAGGACCATTCACTTCATAGCCAACAACCGGGCCATCAGCCTTGGCAAGACTGACTACGGAACCAGACCAGGTAATCTTTCGATTCACGCTGTCCCAGGCGCCGTTGGGACCAGTAATGTTAAACACATCCAGACCTGCCGGAATAGTTTCTTCAAGCGTCCAGGATTCGGTGCCTTCCGGCAGGGTGATCTCGATGGTCGCTGTCAGTCCAACAATCATACGTACGGCGGAACCGACTGCGGGTTCACCTTCGCCTTCGACGGGCACTTCACCTTCGCCTTCGGCGGGTACTTCACCTTCACCTTCGACGGGGACTTCACCTTCACCTTCGACGGGGGTTTCACCTTCACCTTCGACGGGTACTTCACCTTCGCCTTCGACGGGTACTTCACCTTCGCCTTCGACAGGGGTTTCACCCTCGCCTTCGACCGGGGTTTCACCTTCGCCTTCGACAGGTACTTCACCTTCGCCTTCGACGGGTACTTCACCTTC
>MTKZ01000811.1_pt1 | contig 13132 bp, 14 predicted proteins | sample 1042781 | NCBI WGS metagenome assembly MTKZ01 (sample SAMN06212207, study PRJNA360539) | anaerobic digester metagenome | biome: Wastewater treatment plant; material: sludge; isolation source: anaerobic digester fed with sludge from wastewater treatment plant | place: Denmark: WWTP Viborg ...
GTGGGCAGGCTGGGATATGAGCCGGTCAAGACCATGAACTCGGCCACGAATCCGCTCATGCCCGGCAGCCCCAATGAGGCCATGAACCCGGCCATCATGATCACCGCAAACTTGGGCATGCGATCGGCCAGGCCTCCCAGATCAGCTATGACCCTGGTTCCGACAACGTGCTGAATGGTACCGGCAGACATGAACAAGACGCAGGTGATGATTCCGTGGGAGAACTGCTGGAACATGGCTCCGGTGACTGACATCCAGGTGAAGGCCACTGCTCCGAGCGTCACAAATCCCATGTGGCTGACGGAGGAGTAGGCCACCAGCTTCTTGATGTCTTTCTGTGCCAAGGCCATGAAGGCACCGTAGATGATGGAGATCACCGCAATTATGGCGATGATGGTTACGAATATCTTGTCCACGCTGGGAAGCATGGGCATGATCACCCGGAAGAGGCCGTATCCGCCCATCTTAAGCAGCAGAGCCGCCAGCACCACCGAACCGGCTGTGGGCGCCTCGACGTGGGCATCCGGCAGCCAGGTATGGAAGGGGAAGGCGGGCATCTTGACCAGGAATCCCAAAAGCAGCCCGGCAAAGATAATATTGAGCAGGCTGGTCGGGAATATGCTCTTGTCTGCTGTGGCCGCTAGCAGCGTCAGCATATCAAAGGTCCTCGACCCATCGGGGTTCTGGTAGGTGAAGTACAGGGCGAATATTGCCAGTAGCATCACCAGGCTGGCCACGTGGGTGTAGATGAAGAACTTGATAGCAGCATAGTCCTTTCTCGGTCCGCCCCATGATCCTATGAGGAAGAACATGGGTATGAGCACTACCTCCCAGAAGATGTAGAAGAGGAAGAAGTCCAGAGCGGTAAATACTCCCAGCACTCCTACCTCATTGAGCAGAAGCAATGCGAAGTACTGATTGGGCTTCTTGGTCTCTCCCCAGGAGTAGATTATCACCAGCACCGATACTATGGTTGAGAGCAGAACCAGGGGAAATCCGATTCCGTCCACGCCCAAGGTGTACTTGACTCCTATGGAAGGAACCCAGTCATAGCTCTCCACGAACTGCATTATCTTGGAGGTCTTGTCGAACTCCATATACATCTGCAAAGACAGGGCTAAGGGTGCCAGCGAGGCCAGCAGGGCCACGAACTTGGCTTTGCTTCCCGCGAAGAAGGATATCACCGCTCCCAGAAGGGGAAGGGCAATCATCAGCGAGAGTGCGTTTGAGATCATACCAGGCCCACCTCCCTAGCCAGAGTAATAACAACCACCAGCACCACAACTCCCAGTACCAGAGCGGTGACATAGTTCTGCACTATGCCCGTCTGGACCTTTCTTACATGCCCAGCAAATCCCATGACCCATGCAGACAGCCAATTCAGCCAGCCGTCCACCAGCTTGATGTCGATCATATTGCAGATCAAAGCCGTGCCGTAGACAATCGTCTCGGCAAACCAGCCGGTAAAGATCTCATGCTGATAGTATCCCTTGAGCAGCGTCTGCCGCAGGGGGTCCTTGTCTCCAGTGACCTGGCTGGGATCGAACTTCTTGACTTTGTCCCAGTAGAAGAAGGCTGCCGTGAGAATGCCGCCTATAGCTACAATTATGGGCAGTATCTGGATGTACCAGGGCTCACCAGGAGCCTCTTCTCCTTCTCCAGCAGCCTCCTCGCCTTCAGCGGCAGCGGCGTGCTCGCCCTCTGCAGCCTCGGCTCCGTGGCCGCCCTCGATCTCATGGCCGCCTATGCCCGCCAGCTGGACGAAGTCCACATCATAATGCTCGAAGTTGGAGTCCAGGTAATTGTAGAAGTCATCCTGGGCCACATAACCGAATCCAAAGGCGAATACCGCCAGAAGCACCAGCGGCCCCAGCATAACCCAGGGCGACTCGTGCTTGCCGTAGTTTGATCTCTCCTTGCCGGTAAAGACCGAGAACCACATCCTGAAGGTGTAGATGGCCGTAAGAACGGCGGCCAAGACCAGGAAGATGTAGGGCAGGAAGTTGATCATGGTTCCGTACTCATAGGCGATGACAATGATCTCATCCTTGGAGAAGAATCCCGTGAACAGGGGGAATCCGGCCAGAGAAAGAGAGCCTATGAGCATGGTGTACATGGTCCACTTCATGTATTTTCCCACTCCGCCCATCTCTCGCATGTCGTTGGTGTTTACGGCATGAATCACCGATCCGGCGCAGAGGAAGAGGAGAGCCTTGAAGAAGGAGTGGCCGATCAAATGGAAGATGGAAACTCCCACAGCAAAGGCTCCCACTGCTGCACCCACACCCAGGCCGGCCATCATAAAGCCCAGCTGAGAGACAGTGGAGAAGGCCAGCACCCTCTTGATGTCAAAGGCGGTGAGGCCCATGGTTGCAGCGAACAGAGCGGTGAATGCGCCCACTGCTGCTACAGCCGTCAGCCCGTGTGGTGCAGCGTAGAACAGGGGAAACATCCTGGCCACCAGGTAGACGCCAGCGGTAACCATGGTCGCAGCATGGATCATGGCTGAGACGGTGGTGGGGCCCTCCATGGCATCGGGAAGCCAGACATGCAGGGGGAACTGACCCGATTTGCCCACTGCGCCTCCCAAGAGTCCCAGGGCGATGAGGGTTAACTGATCGCCGGGAATAGAGGTCAGATTGGCATATATCACCGGGAACTGCAAGAGATACTCACCCGGTTTGAGGGCTAGGTTCAGGCTGGCCATATTGTTGTAGAGCAGAATTATGCCCGCCAGAAACAGAACATCGCCCACCCGCGTGGTGAGGAAGGCCTTCTTGGCTGCCGCAGCCGCAGAAGGCTTGCGGTACCAGAAGCCGATCAATAGGTATGAGCACAGTCCCACCAGCTCCCAGAATATAAAGAGCTGGAGAAGGTTATCGGCATAGATCAGGCCCAGCATGGAAGCAGTGAATAAAGCTGCCTCAGCAAAGTACCTGGCTGCACCTGGATCGCCTTTCATGTATCCATTGGCATAGGTATGGATGAGCGTGACCACGAATGTGACCATCAGCAGCATCACCAATGCCAGAGGATCAATCAGTATGCCTACGTTGAAGTTGGCAAACCAGGGCATGGACTGATGGACTATCTCTCCCGGATAGATCTCCGAGAATATTCCCAGAGACAGAACCAGACCGGCAAAGGTGGCCAGCACAGTTATGAATCCTCCGCCCACCGGCAGCCGCCAGCCTATGAAAAGGCAGAGCAAGAAAGCCAGCACGGGAAGGGCTACTATCAGATATGCATAATCGGCATACACTGCTTACCACCTCATGGCGTTGATGTTGTCTAGGTCTATGGTTCCATAGAGCCGATACAGTGCAATCAGTATGGCAAATCCGACGCCTGCTTCAGCCGCAGCCAGCGCAATGGAGAACAGGGCAAAAACCTGGCCGTTCACATTGGGCTGGTAGGCTGAGAAGGCGACGAGATTGATGTTGGCGCTATTGAGCAAGAGCTCGATGCACATCATCAGCTTGACACCGTTTTTCTGGGTGACCAGGCCGTACAGGCCGATGGTGAACATCGCTGAAGCCAGCAATATGTAAAGCTCCAACGGTATCATTGAAGAATCTCCCTCCTTGTCATATTCTGTCGCCCTCCTCAGGCCGCCTCCTTTCGTGCAACATAAACCGCACCGACAAGGGCCGCCGTCAAAACCAGGGCCAGTATCTCGAAGGCGAAGACGTAAGAGGTGAAGATCTCAAATCCCACGTCTCCGATGCCGCTCTCCGGCATCCTCAGGCCCTCCCGGGGCTCAAAGCTCGATGGCTGTTTTTCGCCAGCACCCCAATCGGATAGAGATAGGGAAGCAAACAGAGCCGCCAGGAAGGCCAGGGTAATGATGATGATCTTATATTTCACCATGGGATTCCTCCACAATCGTCTTCTTTGTAAGCATCACAGCGAAGAGTATCAGCACTCCCACTGCTCCGATGTAAACCAGGATCTGGGCCACTCCTACGAAGGTGGCATTGAGCAATATATACAGAGCCGCCACTCCGGCAAAAGTTCCCAGCAGATAAAGCGCGCTGTGCACAATATTTCTGGCATAGACCACCAGGACCGATAGAAGCAGGATTATAGCCGCTATGGTCAGGAAGGCTAATAGCTCAATGGCAAAACGGATGTCAAAGGCCAGCAGCCTATCCAGGACCTCCTTGGACCAGGGCGAGAATAGCACTATCAGCGCCAGTCCTCCAAAGATCACACCCGCTGCAGCTAATAAAACCAGCAGCTCGAAGATGGTTCTAATTACATTTGCTCCTGATTTTTCGGTCATCAGGCAGCACCTCCTTCCTTGGGTTTGGCCTCAGTGCCGTTTTTAACGGCGGCAGCCGCTTCCTTGGCCGGCTTTTTGGCCGCACCTTCCTTAGCTGCGCCCTCTTTGGCTGCCGCCTTCTTGGCTGCCGCCTTCTCCGCAGCAATTCTCTTGGCCTCGGTCTCCAGATCAGCAACCTCTTTAGGCGAGAACCTCTTGGTGGCCAGGAAATCAGGGCCCTTAACTATATCCTCTCTGGTCCAGCCGGCCATGGTCACCTTCTGGCCCATCTTGAGGCATTCCACAGGGCACTCATCCACACATAGGCCACAGAACATGCATCTTCCATAGTCGATCTGAGGAAACTGCATCTTCTTGTTCTTGAGGGGACTGCCGAACTTGAAATTGACCATCTCAATGCAGCTATTGGGGCAGACCCTGGCGCAGGTTCCGCAACCGATGCATATGGTGGCATCCAGCTCATGAATGCCTCTTTCCGCCGGGGGAAGCTCCATCATGAACTCGGGATAGAGCCTGGTGACTTCAATCTCCCGCGTGGCGGTCTTCAGAGGCCAGGTGAAGTTCTTTATCATCTTTCTCTTTAGCATCTTATAGCCACCTCATGCAAAGTAAGAGCCGATTAGAACTGCCCAGCCCAAATTTAAGAGGGACAGGGGCAGCATCCACTTCCAGCCCAGGTCGGTCACCTGATCGATTCTCAGTCGGAACAGCGAAGCCCGGATCAATATGATAAACCAGATCACTATGATGACCTTCATCAGCAGCCAGATCATGGGCGAGATCATATCCAGAACGGGTATGGGTATGATCGGTCCGTGCCAGCCACCCAGGAACAGGAGAGTCATGAGTATTGATCCCAGCAGGAAGTTGTTGTACTCCTGGAAGTAGAGCAGGCCCCACCTGATTCCGCTGTATTCGGTGCTGTAGCCGCATATGATCTCCTCTTCTGCCTCGCTCTGATCGAATGGAACTCTTCCCAGATCGGTAACAAGAGCAATGATGAAGATGATAAATCCCAGCGGCTGGGCAAAGGCATACCAGACAGTCTGGCTTTCTACAATCTCCACCAGATTGAGGCTGTGGGCCATTACTGCTACGGATATGACGCAGACTCCCATAGGAACCTCATAGGCGATCATTCTGGCCACGCCCCTGAAGCCACCCAGTATGGAGTATTTGTTGTTGGAGCTGTAGCCGGCCATGAATACGGCAATGGACATTATGGAAAGAGCCGCTTCCACATAAAAAGCGCTGATATCCATATTGGCCACAACCAGTGGATAATTCTTTCCGCCTATATGCAGTGCTCCGAAGGGTATGGCTGCAGCAACAAGCATAGTTCCGGCAGAGGCGATGATGGGAGCCCAGACATAGACGCCCTTATCCACACCCGCAGGAATGACATCCTCTTTGGTGAACAGCTTGATGGCATCGGCGCCCAACTGCAGTATGCCCCATCTTCCGCCCACACGATTGGGGCCGAACCGGTTACAGAAATCGCTCATAACCTTTCTGTCCGCCCAGATCACCAGCATGGCACCGACGTTGACCACGGCCGAAAGTACCGCAGCCCCGATTATGCCTATGATCAAAGCGAATATACCCGGCTCCTGGGCGGCAAATTGAGTGATGATCTCGATTATTCCGTCCAAATCCTCTCCCTCCTACCTGTCCGATTCAGATGGGCAGCCGTCCATGCTTCCGGCTATTGCCACCGCATCTGCAATGTAGACTCCCTCCAGCAGCGGAGTCAAGGTCTGGAATGTGGCGTAGAATGGTCCCCTCACCTTTACCCGGTAGGGCTTGTCTCCACCATCGCTGATCACATACATTCCCATCTCCCCTCTGGGGTCCTCGACCCGATAGTAGGCCTCGCCCGCCGGAATCTTCTTGGGGATCTTGGCCTCGGTCTTGATGGGTCCGGATGGAATCTTCTCCAGACATTGCTCTATGATATGGATGCTCTCCAGCATCTCCCTGAGCCGGACATCGATCCTATCTGCCGAATCTCCTCTGGTTCCGGTTACGACCTTGAAATCAAGCTCCGGATAGACCAGATAGGGATCCTCTTTTCGTATGTCGTAGGCCACTCCAGTCGCCCGCAATACCGGCCCGGAGCAGCCCAGCCTCTTGCCCGTCTCCGGGGATATGGATCCGATGTTCTCCATTCTGGCATGATAAATCGGGTCCTGGGCAAATAGATCTATGAACTCCTCTATCCTGGATTTCATATAGGGCAGATGCTTTTTGCACTGCTCGGCGAATCCATCAGGCAGATCGTTTCGGACACCACCGAAGCGAACAAAGGTATGAGTCAGCCTGGCTCCGGTGACGCTCTCGATCAATGAGATTATCCTCTCCCGGTCCATGATCATATACTGCCAGGGGGCAAAGCCGACGCCGGCAATGAGAGTCAGAAACTCGCCTGTACCTATCAGGTGGCTCTGGATTCTGGATAGCTCCTCCAGGATGACCCTTATGTACTGGGCCCTCTCCGGGACCTCCAGCCCCAGGATCTTCTCCACTGCACCGCAGTAGCACTCATTGTTGGTCAATGAGGCCACATAGCACATTCTATCGGTGTAGGTTATGCCCTGCAGCCAGGTCCGGTTCTCCATAATCTTTTCTATGCCCTTGTGGATATATCCGATATCCAGGAAGGCTTTCTTTACCCGCTCTCCTTCCACCAGGACATCGAGCAGGAATGGGCCGGGAACCATGGCATGCTGGGGGCCCAGATGCATGATCATCTCCGAGTCGGACTTGATCTCCCTCTCCTCTCTTTCCAGGAATGTGGGATACTTGGGCCTCTCTGTAACCACCGTGCCCGCCTCTACCTCAGCCGGCGTAGGAGGGAAGTAGTACTCCGTATATCCCTCGGGGGTGGTGATGGCCACCGCCCGCTCTCCGGTGGTGTAGTCCGGGTAGCCCTTGAAATCCTTTCTCCAGGGCCAGGACCCCACCAGGGGATCGGATAGAAGCAATGGATAAAGCTCGGGATGGCCCTCGAAGTTTATGCCCAGCATCTCCCAGATCTCACGCTCATACCAGTTGGCATTCCAGTAAAGGGGAACCAGGGATGGAACCGATGGACTGTCCCGGGGCGTTTTAACCTTGAGCATGGCCACGACCTGATGCCCTCCGTGACTGGCCATGATCTCCACAACCTCCATCTCATTTCGGGCTATCCAGTCCACTCCGGCAGCCCCGGAGTAATGATCGAAGTCCAGCTTAGCCGTGAGGTGCTTGCAGACATCCAAGATCTTCTTGGAGTCGATAGTGGCCCAGAGCCTGCGGTCCGATTCCACTTTGGAGTCCAATACGGCTCCGGGAAATGCGGACTGTATGGAACTCAGGACCTCGCTTGCTGTCGTCAAGAAAAGATCCCCCCTCAGTAGTCCCGCCTGTCCTTGCGCTGCTTGATCTTTTCCTGAAGATTTATCAGGCCCTCCAGGAACTGCTCCGGCCGGGGCGGACAGCCCGGTATAAAGACATCAATGGGGAAATAGTCGCCCGTATTCTGGACGATATTATAGGAATCATAGAATGGTCCACCGGATATGGCGCACTCGCCTATGGCTATGCACCATTTGGGCTCGGGCATCTGCTCCCAGAGGTTCTTGAATACAGGGAGGTACTTCCGGGTCAGATAACCGGATATGATCATCACATCCGTCTGCCTCGGAGTGTTCCTGGGGATGCAGCCGAATCGGTCGCTGTCATAGGGTGCAGCACCGAAGACGAACATCTCCACACCGCAGCAGCCCATAGGTTGCATTAAAAAGTATACCGAATTTTTTCTGCCCCAGTTGAAGATATTCTTGATCGGCCCCATCTGGATGATCTGATGGATCTTCTCCGTAGTAGTGAACCAGACCTCAGCCACAGGCTGGCCGAAGACCGTCCACTTCTCAATCTCATCATCGATTGCTACGGGAACGGGTATGACATCGCTTATACCCAACGCAAAGCCTCCTTCTTGATAGCATAGATAAGTCCTACCAGCAGTACCAGGATGAATAGGAGCATCTCGAAGACGGCGTAGTTCATCAGCCCGAAGACCATGAACTTCTCCATGGCCTCATTCGCATAGACATAGATCCAGGGATATAAAAATAAAACCTCAACATCGAATATCACAAAAACGATAGCGAAAAGGTAGTATTGAACGCTATACTGGATCTTAGCGTCGCGGATGGGCTTCAGGCCACCTTCGTATATCGATAGCTTTTGGGGCTTTGGCCTGTTTGGGGCTATCACTTTGATAGCAGCCAAAGCTGCAATGGGCACTATTGCTCCCATTATCAAAAATATAATAAGTGGTATATAATTAACCACTGCCATCGGTTCGCCGGCCATTGTTTATCCTCCGTAAAAGCTAAACATAAGGCTTGGTATAAAAGGTTTATGAGAAAAAATTTCGCATTGCATAAGTACAATCGCAGTTTTCAGGGACGTTTTGAGGGAATATTATCATGATCAAGGTGATTAAATGGAGATAGTACATCAACTTCAGTTGGAGCCAGGGATGAGCATCAATTCCCTGCTAAGAGGGATGAGAAACTGCGGCTTCGGGGCAAGAAGGCTCTCCCAGGCCATGACCATATACCAAGAGATGTTATCGGGAGACTGCACCAAATTCCTGACCGTATCCGGCGCGATGGTCCCGGCGGGAATGAGAGAGATAGTCTCCGGCTTGATCAGAGAAGAGCATGTGGATGTGCTGGTTATAACCGGAGCCAATCTGGTCCATGATATGATTGAGTCCTTTGGCTGCCACTGCCTGGGATCGGCGGAGTCGGATGATGCTGCTCTGCGGGAGGAGGGCATGAGCCGGATCTATGATGTCTTTCTACGGGATGAGGACTTCGCCGCCTTTGAGGAATTGATGCAGAGGATCCTTCCCCATACGGATAAGGTGCTGTCCGGCCGGGAGCTGATGGCGATCCTGGGGAGGCAAATTGAGGATGGAAGGTCCATATTGCGATCCGCTTATGATATGAATGTGCCAGTCTTCTGCCCTGCTCTGCCCGACTCCATGATCGGGCTGCAAGCCTGGATGCACAGCCAGACCAAGAAGCTCATTGTAGATGCCTTTGCCGATATCAAGGAGTTGGTAGATATCTGCTATACCTGCCAGAGGGCAGGAATAGTGATTGTGGGAGGCGGCACTCCCAAGAACTTCGCCCTCCAGTCCATGCTGCTTTCGCCGCACAGCTTCGATCTCGCGATACAGCTTACCACGGACACCCCGGAAAACGGAGGCCTCTCTGGAGCTACCCTCTCCGAGGCCGTCTCCTGGGGCAAGATCTCAGAGCAGGCTAAGTCCGTGACCGTCTATGGCGATGCCACCATCACCCTGCCTTTGCTGGTAGCAGGGACGCTGCAGGAACTGATGGAGAGCAATAAATGAGAGATCTCTGAGACGCAAATGGAAAGATCGGATCAAGCTCTTAAGAGAAGGCTGGGAGTACTTCTGGTCATCCTCTCATTTGCCTTTTATGGCTTACTTTTCCTGGTGCCATTTGCTCCATTTTCCGGCGGGGGGAAGGTGATCTTATCCTCAATTCTGGTGGTCCTCGGAGAAGCCTCTTTCTGGTTGGCAGCCCTGATTCTAGGAAAAAAAATAATTACTAATTATAAAAATATTTTCAGGAGAGAAAAGCTGAAGGATGCCTGGAGCCGGCTGCGAAGGCAGGGAAAAGGGATCATGAAAGATAAATGACGGATTATGAAAAGCGGAAACATTGGCCATTGAAGTCGTTATTGCCAGGCATATTTTGAGCTGGAAAAATGAAAAATGCAAAAGATAATTAGCATTGAGGCCTGATGATATCAAGAGGTCGTCTTTCTTGGAGATAGTCGTGGGAATAAGCGGGGCATCGGGAGTGCAGTACGGCATCAGGCTGCTTCAAATTCTCAGGGAGAAGGGCTGCATCACCCATCTGGTCTTAACCGATTCAGGGGCCAAGATCATTGAAATTGAGACAGATCTTAAAATAGGGGAGGTGGAGGCAATGGCTGACCATGTCTACCGTCCTCATGACTTCGCAGCACCCATAGCCAGCGGATCGCATCTATTCGATGCCATGGCTATAATTCCCTGCAGCATGGGAACCCTCTCCGCTGTGGCCTGGGGAAGCTCGGATACCCTCATCGCCCGGACGGCGGATGTCTGCCTCAAAGAGAAGAGAAGGCTGATAATGGTTCCCAGGGAGACGCCTCTGAGTTTGATCCAGATTCGCAATATGGCTGCTGCTGCTGAAGCCGGAGCAATCATCCTTCCCGCCTGCCCCGCCTTCTACTCCCGACCAGAGAGCCTGGATGATCTGGTGGATGTGCTGGTGGGCAGAGTCCTCGATCTCCTGGGCGTGGAGAACGAACTATATCAGCGCTGGAAAGGATAGGCACAGATGCCAATCAATTGATGCCCGGAAAAAATGGCAATCCATCCACAGATTTCCTCCGCCTCTGCCGGATATGGGATTATCCTGTCCAGGATTTTATTTCTTTACTCCGGAGGAAACTGATCTCGAATCTCCTTGCTTCTCAGCACCGGCAGATCCATCTGGGCTAGCAGCCCCTCCAATCTCTTTCTCTCCTGTGAGCGGAGGGACTTTCTGTCCAGATAGGCATAAGAGGCTCCGGACTTCTGACGGGCCTCCTCCAGCTTTTCCAGATTGAGCTTTTCCGTCTGGTAATTGGAGAAAAGATGTCCAAAAGCCACAGAAGACTGGAATATGAGATCGGTCTCTCTAGCCACATAATGCCCTCCACCCAGACCCAGAAAGACGGGACCATCCTTCTCCTCCAGGGTAAGGATGGCCTTGGCCACTGCTCTGCCCGCCGCAGGATTTTGCCATTCCCTCTCAGTGCTTCCAATCTCGGCAAAAAAACAGGGAGTCCTGACATCGGTCGGTCCGTGATGGGTGGCCTCGGCGGATATGGCATAGCCGGGAAGGGAGATCTGACGCAGATTATGAAGAAAAGAGCGCAGAGCAAAAGGAGCGGCAGCAGAGAAGCGGAACTGCTCATCCTCCATTGTCCCGGTAAAATGGCCGCCCACCCAGGGAAGAGCTGATTTGGCCTCATGGCGGCTGGCAAAAACTATAAACTCCGGCTCCAGTGCCCGTTCCTCTAGCAACTCATCCACACCGGAGAGGGTGCTCTGCTTGCCTTCATGAATCAACAGCCGCCAGCGGCCAGAGGAGAGGTAACCTTGGCCAGGCGTCCAGTCTTGCAGCTTCAGGAGGCTCTCAAATATATTGAGGCTTGCCGGATCGGCCCGGGAGCAGATCACGGCAATCTCATCTTTCAATACCTAAATCTCCTTTTCGATATCCAGCATCTTGGCGACCATTGGGGCATAATCTATCTTGATGGATTTTATCTCCGTCAGAGGCATGATCACCAGCATGGGCCGCTCTTTGATCAATCCCTGCGCCGAGAGATTGCGCAGCTCCTTGTCCATGCGGCTCTTCAAATCGGGGTAGCCTGTGGAGAGAAAGGCCCCGAAGATCTCCCCTGGCTGCAGGTAGCTGAAGAGAGGGGCACCGATCCTGCGGAAGGCCTGATATACTGCAGATAGGTCCTCACGATCGTGGCCATGTCTAATCTTTATCTGATAAAATGACATCAGCTCACAGCAGATCTTCTGCCAGTCCACATAAGCCTCCCGGGATAACAGGCCGCTCTGGAAGAATTTGGTCCTCTTTCCGGAGATGGTGGGACGGGATATGCCTGTTCTGCGAGACAGCTCCAGATCGGAGAGCATGGGATACTTGACAAAGGCGTAGAGGGTGAGCTTGTCCTTCTCTGTGAGACGCCCTTCCTCGCTCAAGGCCTCTTTGGGCGGCATGACCTGGAGGGGAAGGTCGGATCGGCTCAGATCGAAAAGGCCATCCACGGCTAAAGCCGCATCTGCAGTGTAGCTGGAAACCTGGAAGGGATAATGGAAATACTGGATATCCTCCACGAAGTCGCTGCGATAGTATTCATCGATTATGGGATCGAAGTTCACCCGAAAGTCGGTCAGGCTGCGGGAGTAGAATATTGACACTGAATCAGTATCTGTGGCGGTATGGGAGACGCAATTGGGGTGATTCAGCCATTTCTGGTAGGGGGGAGAGAGGCGTCTTACCTCAAATGGCGCAGTCGGACTGTACTTAACGAAGACTGAGGTCAGGATTTCGGCACCGACAGCTTCTCCGGAGGGTACATTTAAAAGTTTTATCAGCTTCCAATCTCTAAACTTTCTTTTGCTCTTGAATATGGTAGAGCGATCTACACCTATGTTTGAGGCGAGATCAATGTCGCTAAGCCCCGGATATCTGGCAAGACCGTAAAGAACTAACCTCTCCTTTGATGTCAATTTTAGCTGCATTCAAGTATCTTATACATTTTATAAGTATTTATAGCTTGCCTAATCTCTTATTCTAAGATATATCCATCCTTCATATGCAGAGCATCCAGAGGCGATTTTTTCCAGAATACAACCAGCCAGCCGGCATGGTGAACTAATCCTCCTTTGAGCCGATCTGAAAAGGCAGAGCAACATAAGCATCTTTTCGAAGAGAGAATGGTCGATCGTGGCCTGGAACCACAATGTCCGCAATCTCCATTATTCGGATCATGCTGGCCAGGGCCAGATTGCTGTCGGTATGTAGAGCAGGAGGGACTTTTTTAAGATAATTGCCCATAGTGGGAAGGGCGTCGCCGGCCAGAACAATGGTCTCTTCTGCATCTACCATCACGGAGATGCTATCCGGGCTGTGGCCGGGGGTAGCCATGACCCAGACTCCGGATGCGATCGTCTCCCCCTCTGCGGCTGCCGCCAGAGTTCTGGCC
>MTKZ01044340.1_pt1 | contig 13122 bp, 17 predicted proteins | sample 1042781 | NCBI WGS metagenome assembly MTKZ01 (sample SAMN06212207, study PRJNA360539) | anaerobic digester metagenome | biome: Wastewater treatment plant; material: sludge; isolation source: anaerobic digester fed with sludge from wastewater treatment plant | place: Denmark: WWTP Viborg ...
ACATAAGTTCTTAAATGCCCGATATGACAGGGCCCGTTGGCATAGGGCAGGCCGCAGGTTACCAGGATTGGCGATGACAATGAGAACACCGCCTCCGCTTATGCCATAACAGGCAGATATAGGTTTCCCAGGATGGGAGAGATGATCTGACAAATCTGGGAAATGCGCCTGGATAAAATGTATATAATTGAATGTCAAATGCAGTGGATAGAATTGAATTGGCCTTGATATCGCAGGCTTGAGCAATAGCCGATTAAATGGGGGTATCAGATGAGATCGATTATCATACTTATGGCCCTTCTTCTGGCAATGGCTTCGGGAACCGCCCTGGCCCTGCCGCTAGAGGGCAGCAACGAGAATGCGACTGTAGTGATCTTCGGATCCAGCCGGACTCCTGTAGAGGATGAGAATGTAACTCTGGAGATATTGAAGGTGGACGTCGGGCTGATGGGAGCTGAGAATGCCAGCTATGAGCTTGTGGATCAGAAGGATCTGGTCTACACACCCGGCCTTTACCGGTCTCTCTCTTCTGGAAAGCAGACCATCTACTTCCTCACGGAATGGGACAGCCTGTTCAAACTGATCAATGTGACGCCGGAGGGATCCGATCCCATTTACATCAACTGGTGGATGACTCCCAATGCCAGCAATGACCGGACCAAGATCAGATACTATGGAATCACCGACAGCTCGATAAATTCCGATGAACAGATGCTGGTTCTTCAGGTCAGCGTTGAAAACATAGGAGACCAGAGCATCAATGTAACTCCCTTTAACTTCACCCTCTTCGACCAGTGGGGCTGGCCGTATCAGCCCACATTGGGATTTGATGCGGAGACCGTAGCTCCAAGCAGCGGGACGGATCGATTGCTGCTTGGCTTTACCGGCCTGTCACCCGTCTTCAGACCCGCCGCCTTGGCCTATGATTACGGCACACCGGGGGAGATGGTGATTGATTTTGAGAATGGCTATGTGCCTCTCTCTGATGAGCTGGTCTATGGAAATGCTTCCGCCAGCCATGCCGCCGGCAATGATACCTCAGGTCAGGGGGAGGTGGCTGTAGCAGCACCGGTGGACCAGTCGGCCAACCAGACAGAACAAGCAGCTGCTCCAGAGCCGGCTCCGGAAAGCCAGAATGAGAGCATAAAGCTCAGCGATCTGGAAGAAAAGATCGCTGCCAGCAAAGCACGCCTCAATGCCAAGATGGGTGAGCTGGATAAGATGAATCAAGGGGCAAACGATACCGCCACATCGAGCATGGCGGTGAACAATTCCACAGCCCCCACCACCCTTTGAGCGGCATCCAAGAGAAGAACGGCTAAAGGCCCGGGATCTTGATGCTTCCCGGCGCTTTTACTGCCGTCCTAAACAAAGAAAAGGCTAATTGGTCACCCAAAGGATTATATCATAACATTGTAGGTATGTTATAGATGAAATGGAAGGCTTTGGCGCTGGTATTATTATTACTCCTGCCGGCAAGCGCCCTCGGATATCCCCTGCAGTCCAGCAACGGCGTTGTCAACTGCACCATATTCGGCACCTTCAAGGACTCCGGATTTGGCGGATACTCATCATCCGACTCCAATTCCGTGCTGGTAGTTGATGCCTCATTGGGCAGGATAAACCAGAGCGATAATTCGCCCATAGAGGCGGCATATACTCTCACCGACGGAAATGATCGCATCTATAAGACCCGATCAGAGTACATCAAAGAGCTGCAAAATGGCCGGCAGCTCATCGGCTTTGTTGTGCCCAGGGAGACCATAGCCAAGAGCCTGACCATTGATCTTTCCCAGGATAGCAGCGGGGGAGAGCAATTTATTCAACGCTTTCCCGATCTGGTCAACCTCAGCAATGACAATGTGACTATTCTCTATTACGGCATACTTCGCTCCAGCATAGCCTCTCAGAAGAAGACGGTGGAATTGGATGTGGCCATAACCAATAACGGCACAGATAGAATGCAGCTTGATGCCGGAAATTTCACATTGAAGGACCAGTGGGGCTGGGTGTATCAGAGCAAGGAGTATGATAGCTCCACCAGGAAAGGCATAAAATCCATGGTTCTGGAGCCAAATGCCACCATCCGGTCCGCTCTGGCCTTTGTCTCTCTCTCTCCCCAGAGCCGGCCGGTGGAGCTGGTCTACAGGTACTCCGACCAAATCTCCATGACCTTGAATATAGATACAGAGGCTGGGCTGGGCTCTCAAGATAAATGCCTGGATAGCAAGCAGGCCGAGGAGACGGATTCCAGCCTGGCCGGCTCCATAAAAGCCACCAAAGCCCGGCTGGCCAAGGTCAAAAAGTTCAATAGCAGCGAAGAAGATGAAGAAGCCAAGGGGCATGACGAGCTGTGAATGAACCAGGGCGGCAACAAAGTCTCTAAGGCGTTTTTCTTTTCTCCTGAGATGAGCAAAAAGAGGACGCCCTGAGGGGCAGAGATATTTACCCCTGGCTCAAAGAACTCTGCCATGAAAGCTGCAACTATCACCATCCTGGGTCTGACAATGATGCTGCTCGCCCCGGCGGAGTGCCAGTCGGCCCAGAGTTATTCAGATCAGGCTTATAGCTACTTTTTATCCGGGAATTATGAGCTTGCCGCTACAACCTACGACCGGGCCATACAGCTTGAGCCCAACAGCACTGGTTTATGGAATAACAAAGGAAGGGCTCTGGCGATGCTGCAGCGCATTGACCAGGCTATCTATTGCTTTGATAGATCCATTGCCATCAATCCCAATGACCCTGAATCTCTGAACCTCAAGGCCATAGCCCTCTCTCAGGGGCTGAAGATGGATGATCAGGCCATATTGCTCTTCGACAGGGCTCTGGCGATCAACTCCTCTTATTTTGATGCCTGGAATGGAAAGGGCATGGCCCTGGCCAATCTGGGCGATACGGCCGGTGCCCTGCAATGCTTTGAAAATGCGGTCCAGATAAGGCCCCAGGACCCCCAGGCCTGGAACAATAAGGGAGTGGTACTGCTCAAGATGCAGAGATATCAGAAGGCACTGGACTGCTTTGATCAGGCCCTCTCCATCGATCCTCTACACGAGGCTGCCCGGCAAAATAAAGAGAGCACCCTAGAAGCTATGAAGGAGCCTGTCACACTCCGTTTAGGAAGCAGCGCGGCATCTCTCTGATTTGTAATCGGAGCGGCAGCCTCATATAAATGTTCGACAATCATCGAAGGGGGCAGAAGAGTGGGAAAGCTGATCTGTTTGCTAATAGCTGCGGCAGCCTTGATCTGGGCCGCCGGGGCGGAGATGCCTATGCAATTCACCCAGGCCATGAATAACGGCCATAAGGAAGATCGACTTGCCGTGATGAATTATGATAGCGGGGCATCCTTTTCCGAGGAGTACAGCAATGTGGAGCGCCTGGAGAGAGAGACGCAGGTGAGAACCGGAGCATTCGCCGCTACCACATCCGGGTCCAACGGCGGCGGGCTTGAGGCCAGCATCAACTCCAATGTGATCGGCACAGCCCATATCGGCTGGCAGTCATATGATCCCGCTCCCGACAGCCGGGGCCGCCATCAACTCCTGGGCCGCAGCGTGGAGGATCTTACCGGGGTCTTCTCCATTGAGAAGTTCATTCAGCTATGGTCGAACAGCAGCCCGGGAGAGATCAGCGTGGACTGGATGCCATGCTGCTGAGATTGGATCAAATATATATGAGAATTCGACCGTTGAAAATGCTCTCATAAAAAATTATGCAGAAATTATTTAATTTAAGTGCAATCTAACTTCTAAAAGAAAGTTATTAATATTCCCAGGATCAAGCAATTGCTGCGAGGCTGCCTTTTATGGAAGTCGTGGTGAAGAGGTCTGCGCGACGCAGAAAGACCATCTCTGCCAGGATGGTGGGAGGAGTGATAGAGGTGCTGGCGCCTGCTTCTATTTCTGATGCTGCTTTAGCTGGCCACATCCAGAAGCTGCGCTCCCGGCTGGAGAGGCGGGTCTATCCCAAGGACGACAGTCATCTGCAGGAGCGGGCCAGCCTGTTAAACCGCAAATACTTCCAGGGAAGCCTCTGCTGGAACAGCATTCAATATTCACCAAACCAGGAGCGCAGGCGGGGTTCCTGCAATTGCCTGGCCAGGACCATTAGGATCAGCAGCAATCTGGCTCATCTTCCCCAGTGGGTGGAGGATTATGTGATTGTGCATGAGCTGGCCCATCTCATTGAGCCCAACCACGGCCCGAGGTTCAAGGCCCTGGTGCACCGCTACCCACTGGCGGAGAGGGCCATTGGATTTCTCATGGCCAGCGAGAGCCTGGACAGAAAAAACTCTGGCGGAAGATGAAGCAAAAAAATTAAAATATCTGGCCGGTTTTATCCGGCCTCCTCCGGAGAGGCAATTTTAGCTTGAACCAATGAGGCTGATGACGAAGTAGCCCAGGACGACGCCCAGCACGAAGACAAGGGCAAATGAGCTGTAGATCAGGGTTTCGCCTAATACAAGTGCTTCCATAAACTCATCTCACTACCAGCACCGGGATCGTAGCCCAGTAGAGAACTTTCTGCACAACGCTACCTATGAGGAGCTTGGTGGCACCGGACTCACCATGGCTGCCCATGACGATGAGGTCCGCCTTTTCGGCACCGGATACATCAATGACTGTGTTTGCAGGAGCGCCGATTCTGACGATGGCATCGACATTGACTCCCATCTTTGCACCCATGGCCTTGATGTCGTCAACTGCCTTCCCGCCAGCGACCTTCAGCTTATCTTCGACCTCTTTTCTATCGGAACCAAGCTGTCTCACTGCGCTGGCAATAACGACCTCATTTATTACATTGAGCGCTATAACCTGAGCGCCTAGTGCCTTAGCGAGCTCCATGCCCTCCTCAGCGGCCTTTCTGGATTTGTCTGAGCCATCTGTGGCGATCAATATCCGCTTGTACATCCTATCCCACCTTTGGTGCGTTAATCCTGCAGACATCGTATAAATAGCTATCTTCCCGATTCCAGAATTCTAAGCGCTAATAGCGCCGCATTTTCTCCATTATCTATGCCCACGCAGGCCACCGGAACTCCCGGCGGCATCTGCACAATTGAAAGAAGTGCGTCAAGGCCGCCCAGCTTGGCGCTCACCGGCACTCCTATCACCGGGCGAGAGGTCTTTGAGGCCACGACGCCGGGCAGCGCCGCCGAGAGGCCGGCCACAGCGATAAAGACGCGGGCAGCCGTGGCGGAGACAAATTCATCCAAATCTTTGGGATTTCTGTGGGCAGAGATAATTTTATGCTCAAAGGAGGCCCCCCTCTTCTCTAATTTTCGCAGTATCTTGTCCACTATGGCCTGATCGGATTTGGAGCCGGATATAACCGCAATATCAACCATCCTCATCACCTCATACAGTCCACTTATCCACCCTGATCTCTGCCCTGAAGTTCCTGCTGCTTGTGAACGCTCATGGCAATGATAGTCTCAAAGATGCTCTTTACGGCACCCGCATCAAGGTTCAGCTCAACCGCCAGGTCCATGGCATGGGATAATACCCACTTCTCTCTCTCCGGATCGACGATGGGCCTGCCCTCCGCCCTCTTCACCTCAAAGATCTTTTTGGACAGGCCCATGCGGCGGTGGATCAGCCTTATGATCTGCTCGTCTATGCTCTCCATATCGCTGCGATGCTCCTCTAGACTCATCAAGTTTCCTCGCCTTTGGATGCGCCGCTATTATTGGAGTAGGTTCTTATCACCTTTCCGCCCAGCGGCCTCCAGGCCTCCTCCAGGGCTTCAATCCGGCTTGCTTCAATTATGGCGGCGTAAGAGGGGCCGGTGCCGGAGAGGCTGGCTCCTTTAGCCCCTGCCTCCAAGGCCAGGAGCACCGGCTCCGCCGAGAGGCCCAGGGCGGCGCAGTAGGCCAGGCCGTTGATGGTCATGGCCCGGGCATAATCTCCTCTCATGGCCAGATCGTAGACCACATCGGCCACCGGGGATATGAGACGGGAGCGTGAGACACTGGTCTCCTGGGAGAAGAGCCTTCTTTCCGGAGAGAGCAGCAGCACCGGAGTATCCATCTCCTCCCTCTTCAGGAGCAGCATCTCTTTGTTGTCGGTCACCACCACTCCGCCCAGCATGGAGGCCAGGGCATCGTCCAGAGCGCCGGTGATGGTCACTCCTGCTTTCCTGGCCGCGGCGACTCCGATCTTTGCCGCTTCTATGGGATCCATCTCCTCATGCAGAGAATCCAGAGTGGCCAGGATGACGGCATTGGCGGCGGTGCTGCTGCTCTTCAGGCCGCTGGCTACAGGAATCTCACTCCTGGTTCGGACGACGGCGCCATAATCGTATCCCAGCCTCTCCAAGACCATAGCCACACAGGTTTCTATGAGGCGGGTGTCCACTCCCGGAACATCGCCCTTTATGGTTCCGGTGCGGTCTAATTCCACTTGGCCATAGGTCATGAGGCCTATGCCGAAGGCCGATCCCTTCCAGTTGGCCACGGCATTGAGTATGGTGGCCGCCCCGCCCGCCCGGCCATGCCCGATCATGACTGCTCCATCTCCAGTATCTTCCGGAGCTTCTCCAGCTCCCGAACGAAATCCAGCTCTCCCTCCCGGATGTATCTGGCGATCATCTTGTCCAGGTACTCCAGCTCAGCCATAGAGGAGGAGAAATGGGGCTCGTAGCTGCCCAGATCATAGAGGGGCAGGACCTCGACGCCTCCTTTGCTGGTCTTCTCCTCCAGGCCCTTGACCACCACGATGAAGGCGAAGCTCTTGTAGCCCAGGCCACGGGATATGTTCTTGGCCAGGCTGTTCATCTGCTGCACCCGGCGGGAGGAGAGAGCCTTGTAGGCGGCTACAGAGTCCTTGTACTCCACGAACATGGCCGAGTCATCAGACCAGAGCAGAGCATCGTACTCCACCACGGCGATGGCGTTCTTCAGAGCCACCACATTAAAGAGCACGCCGCGGCACCAGCTGATGTTGAGATGAAGCCTGAAGTCCGCCTCGGAGAGTGGCGTGTCTCTGGGCTTGAGAACATAGGGCTCGCTGGACAGTTCGATCATCAGATGCCCTTGTAGGATTTTCAGATAAATGGACTTTTCCAAGGCTAGCCGCGCATGAGGTTCCTGGCCAGATCCAGCACAGTCCTGGGGCGGGAAAGGGCAGTGGCTGCTCCGGCCAGTATGGCCTTTCTGGCGAAAGAGCCTCTGGAGATGAGCCTCTTTCCGGAGAGGCCTCTGACCAGCCGGTCTATATCCGGGTCTTTCATGCCCGCCAGGGTCTGCAATGATGCCCGGCCCATGCGATACTGCCAGTAAAATTCTCGGTTCCAGAGCCGGACATAGCGGTAGAGAGAGCGCCGGGAGACCTCCCTCTTTGCCGCAGCCCGGGCGGCCACGCTGCCGCATATTCTTCCGGCCCGGATGCTGTAGGCCAGGCCGCTCTGCCCTGCCGCACCTCCAGCGACCATCAGCGAGTCTGCCACGATCTCTCCCGGCAAAACGGCAATGGGGTCGCCCCCCCGCCGAATGGAGAGGATCTTCATTTCCTCCATATCCCGGTACTGGCTGGACTTGAAGGCCTTGAATCTGCTCAGAAAGCCCCGGAAAAAGGGCTGCACATTCTGGCCGTGGCCGCGCACAAATACCCCCAGGGTGGCCCGGTCCCCGCCCGCCGGCGAAAAAGTTGCCTTCCAGCCGGGGGAGATGCTGCCGATCCAATACTGAAAGAGAGGCTCGTCGCCGAGTCCGGGAAGCTCCACATCCGCCTCCATAGCCCAGGCGACGTCTTCCCTGTGGCGCATGGGCTCCAGGCCCTCCCGGCGGGCGATGCTGCCCGCTACGCCAGAGGTATCGATCACCACTCGGGCGTCGATCCTCTCCTCACCGATCCAAACCACCCGGCGGCTGCCCTGCAATTTGGCCTCCTGGACGGTGCCGGCAAGGAGGGCCACGCCGGCGTCCTGGGCCAGGGAGAGGTAATAGTCGTCGAGCTTCTGGCGGTCCAAAAAGTAGCCCGCAGCGGGGATAGTCACCGCCAGGCCGGAGGGGCTGATGATCTGCATGCCCTCCAGCTGGTTTTGGATGTAGCTGTCATCGATATTGATGCCCGCTGTCCTGGCCATTCCCTCGAAGAGGGTGTTGGCGGGGCGCATTGCTCCCCGGAGATCGGCGTCTGCCAAAATCACATCTGCTCCCTCCTCGGCGGCGGAGATGGCGGCATTGAGGCCGGCGGCAGAGGCTCCGGCGACCAGGACATCGCAGTTCACAGGAGGTGGTGGGACGGAGGATGAGATTAAGGTTTCTGGAGGGGACTTTCTTCCGGGCTGTATCAGGCCAGGATGTGGCTGTTGACTCATGCACCCTGGGTATATTCGATGAGCTGCGTCGCTTTCTCGCAGGCAGCGGCGTGCAGTGCGTCTTTGTCGGCGGCTATCAGACGGTCCAAGGCCCCATGGGAAGCTTTAGATGGTGTCTGCCCTGGCCCGGTACCTTTCGATACTCAACCCGCCGGGAAGAGAGGAGTGGCTCTGGGTTGAAGGGGTACTGACTGGGAAGAAGAGCTTGGGGATTTGATTAGGCCGAGCGTCCGCCTTTGCACACTCTTCCGGGGCACCGTGAGTCGGCCTTCGGCCTCCCGCGCTGCGGTGGGGCGCCCTCAACGCCGGGCAGGCTTGCGTACCGGGCAGCAAGCGGATGAAGGATATTGAAGCTAATGATAAATGATCAGTTTCATAGCTTGTCCCCAGAGAACGCAGGATGGGGAGGGGCTTGCACTGCTTGGATTGTGCCCCCCTCTAAAGCGAGGGCTGCGCCAGCGGCCCCACGGGATGCCCTGGAATGGCAGTTGGAGCAAATGCCTGGAATGTATCGAGTGAGAAGCTAGGGGAATCACTATAAAAGGTTTGAAGATCCATTAGATCCCAAGGAACTAAACATCGGATTTGTACTGTCTCAATCATTCTGCTACATGAAAGATATCTGTGGGGTGCCGTGTTGAAAGCAATCGAGATCCTAAGAAACCACGAGCAAGAGATCAAGAGAAGATTCGCTGTGCGAAGAATCGGCCTCTTCGGCTCCTTTGTCAGAGGAGAAGAGACCAAAAAAAGCGATATAGACATTCTCGTTGAGTTCGAGGACCCGACATTTCGGAACTTCATGAACCTCGCCTTCTTCCTGGAGGACATCTTCGGTCGCAGGGTTGACCTGCTTACTCCGGAAGGAATCAGCCACAGGATCAGGCCTTACGTCGAGAAAGAGGTGGTGTGGGCTGACTAAGCAGGACTCCATCTACCTGGAACATATCCTTGACGAGATATCAGCATAGATGGGTCTATTAGGATTATCACAGTTCGACATTGTGCATCTTTGACTGGCGCATCTCCTTGGATGCGGCTTCGATCCTGTCCGCCAGATCGTCATCCCTGCCGATTTCGGCCAGAACCTGGGAGAGATTCCTCTTGGCAAAATTTGCCTCAATATATTTTTCCTTCATTTTCGCCCAACCTATCCAGGAATCAAGTCAGTGGTGAACCTTATCTATCTATCCTGGAATGTTAAATCCATAACAATCATCCAGGAGGCAGGACCACGGACCCACAGCCGACAATCACCTTATCCATAAAAGAATCAGGAGCGCCGCGCAACACCACTTACCTCTTCCACATTTCTCTTGACGGCCATCCCCTCCTCACCAATCAGAGTCTCTCCCCACAGGACTCGGGGACCGTGCGAGAGATCTCTCGCCGCTACAGCTCCCTCTTCGAGCAGTCCTGCCGCTCGGAGATGGAGGCCGGGGCGGAGGCCGCCCTGGGAGCTGATGCTTCCGCCGGAGGGCGACTTTCTGGGCATCGATCCCCGATTTGCCATTCGCCGCCTGCCCCGCCTGGAGGGGAAGCTCGAATCCTTCAGCGGCGAGCTGCGGCCTCGGCCCCTGCGCCTGCTCTTCATGGCCTGCGCTCCGATAGATCAGGCCACCCTCGACTACGAGCGGGAGGAAGAGGCCCTCTTCCGGGCCGTATCCGGCCAGGATGTGGCCTTTGACTCCTGCGACCTGGGGACATTCCAGGAGCTGAAGGAAAGGGTGAACGAGTACAAGCCTCATATCCTCCATCTCACCGGCCACGGCGTGGTCCGGGATGGCAAAGGCCACTTCGCCTTCGAGAAGGAGGACGGGACGGCGGACCTAGTCCCGGCGGATGAGCTGCGCCGCTTTCTGGCCGGAAGCGGCGTGCAGTGCGTTTTTGCCAGCGGCTGCCAGACGGGCCAGGCCCCTCGGGAGGCCCTGGCTGGTGTCTGTCAGGCACTGGTGGGAGCGGAGGTGCCCCTGGCTGTAGGCTGGGCTACCTTCTCGGTTTCAGGTAACATATATGGGTCGATATCTTTCCGAAAGAGATTTATCTCCTAAATCTATGTGACTTTTGTCATGAATATAGTTGAAGGGCAGAGATATGCCTGAATGTGATAGCTTTGACGTTTTTCTAAGTTATTCCCACGACGAGGGATCTCATGTTGAGGAGTTAGCTAGGCGAATAAATGACCGTGGTTTGAGTGTGTGGATTGATAAGTGGGTTCTCGTGCCTGGCGGAAAGTGGCAACCAGAGATCGCTCATGGATTAAGAAAAGCCAATGCGTGTGCAGTATGTATCGGAGAGCAGACACCTTCAGGTTGGTTTAAAGAAGAGATTGAGCGTGCTTTGAATCGTCAAACGAGTGATGCATCTTTCAGAGTTATCCCGGTATTATTGCCAGGATCACAGGAGCGCAATGTTGATGACTTTCTCGAATTGAGGACTTGGATTGATTTTAGGAATGGGATTGATGACGGAAAAGCATTTCACTATTTAATTAGTGGTATCAATGGTGTGGCCCCTGGAAGGTTCGAAGAAGAAAGTGCACCAGATACAAGACTCGAAAAAGTTAGAAAAGGATTAATGCATTTAAAATTATTGCATGATGAAAAATTAATTGATGATGATAATTTATCAGATTATAGGTGTAGAATGTTGGATAAGCTAGTAGAAACGATCTAATATGTCTGATATACGCAAGAAGCACGATGCATTCTTAAGTTATTCTTTTCCTGACGTAGAGTCAGTTGAGCTGATAGCTCAGAAAATTAATGACTTGGGTATAAAAGTTTGGCTTGATAGGTGGTCACTGGCTATTGGACAAGATTGGAAATTGGATTTGGAAAGCGCCCTTAGTAATTCATATGCAGTTCTCATATTCATAGGTCCTAATTCAATTAGTCAACGGCAAAGAGAGGAATTATGTGCTGGATTAGACAGAAAAAAGAAGGTTATACCAATATTGCTTCCAGGATGCAATTGGAGTGATGCACCTCCGCTATTAAAAGATTTAAATTTTATAGATCTCAGGCAATCGCTTCAAGATCAGACAGAAATTAGAAGATTGATAGCCGAGATCAGACAAATTTCTATTGATAAGGATCTATATAATCAATCCTGGAACGATCTTGAGAATGGTGATTATAAAGCAGCACGTGAAAAGCTCAAAGAGATAGTGGATATTCCGCAGGAACTAGATGATGATCAAAGTGCAGCACTTATTTTTTATAGACTTGGAAAAATTGACCTGAGCCAGTCTGATTTTGACTCCGCCCGCGAAAAATTCGAGAAGGCCATAAAGATAATGCGGTTGATTGGGGATCCGGCTGGAGAAGCTACCTCTCTTCATCAACTGGCCACAATTGACCTGAACCAAGGGAACTACCAGGCAGCGCTTGAGAACTTCATGAAGGCCATGGAGATCAGGCAGCAAATCGGCGATATAGCAGGCGAGGCTTCAACCTTGCATCAACTGGCCACAATTGACCTGAACCAAGGGAACTACCAAGCAGCGTTTGAGAACTTCATGAAGGCCATGAAGATCATCCAGCAAATCGGCGATATAGCAGGCGAGGCTTCGACCTTGCATAACCTCGCATCGATCGACCTGAACCAAGGCGACTACGTAGCGGCCCATGAAAAGTTTGAGAAGGCCATGAAGATTAGGCAAGAGATCGGCGACCAGGCTGGCGAGGCATCGACCCGGAATAACCTGGCCACTATAGCCATGTCTAAAGGCGACTATAAGGCTGCCCGAGAGAACCTTGAGATGTCTCTGAAGATCACGGAGCAGATCGGTGACATTGCAGGTGAGGCATCGACCCGGCATAACCTGGCTACCATTGATATGTTTAAAGGCGACTATGAGGCTGCCCGCAAGAACTTCGAGAAGTCTCTGAAGATCATGCAGCAGATCGGCAATAAGGCGGGCGAGGCATCGACGTTGAATGGCCTGGCCAGCCTTGAACTGAGAAAAGGCAACTACGAGGCTGCTCGAGAGAACTTAGAGAATCCTCTGAAGATCATGCAGCAGATAGGCAATAAGGAAGGTGAGGCTTCCGCCTTGAATGGCCTTGCAAACCTCGACCTGAGGAAAGGCAACTACAAGGAGGCCCGCAAGAACTTCGAGAATTCTCTGAAAATCCATCAGGAGATCGGAAACAGGGCCGGTGAGGCATCGACCTTGCATGGCCTAGCCAGTCTCTACCTGAGGGAAGGCAACTACAAGACGGCCCGAGAGTATTTCGAGAAGGCTCTGAAGATCAGACAGCAGATCGAGGACAGAGCGGGCGAGGCATCGACCTGGCATCAACTGGCCAGCATCGACCTGAATGAAGGCAATTCCGATGCAGCCCTAAAGGGTTTCAAAGAATCCCTGAAGATCAAGCATCTAATCGGAGACCGAGCGGGCGAAGCCGCTACCTTTCACCAGTTAGGATTGCTGTCTTGGGATCGAGTTCCAACTCAAGAAGGACTTAGACTTGTAGCCCTTAGCTGTTTGATTAACAAATCAATTGGCCATGAGAACGCCAGATTGGCTTTTAAGACTCTCACTGGTATGGCATCGCAGCTTGAGCATACTCATGAATCCTTCGATGCCATGCTCAAAGAAGTGGCCGAATCATATGCCCTAGACCAAGGACAGAGCCTCATTCGAGCCGCCTTCCCCGACTCCTAAGCCAAGCTTCAGCCCTCCGGCCACCGAAGCCCGCCCCTCTCCCTTCTCCAAACCTTTTTATATATCCACTATTCTTCCAGTGCAAGGAAACCTGATGACCGTAGCCCGCGAGAGAGCCATCCTTATCCCGT
>MTKZ01066698.1_pt1 | contig 13119 bp, 13 predicted proteins | sample 1042781 | NCBI WGS metagenome assembly MTKZ01 (sample SAMN06212207, study PRJNA360539) | anaerobic digester metagenome | biome: Wastewater treatment plant; material: sludge; isolation source: anaerobic digester fed with sludge from wastewater treatment plant | place: Denmark: WWTP Viborg ...
GGATGGCCGGGCGTTCTGCTGATCATCCTGATGTACCTGGCGCGGGACAGCCGCGGCGGCCTTTCCGCTTTGATGGTTGCGTTCTGCCTCTACTGGGGAGGCGGCGGTTCCGTGATCCCGCGCGGCATCATCTCCGCGCTGACCGTTACGCCGATGCCGCTTTTCAACCGTGCGATGGGCGAACTGCTTGGGCTGTTCAGGCTGCAGTCCATGGCCATCCTGTCGCTGCCGCTCATGCTGATCCAAACGGACAGCGGGCTGAAGGTTCCCAAATGGATCTCTTATGCCGCCTACCCGGGCCATCTGCTGCTGTACTGGCTGCTGAGCCTGGTGATATAGAGGATCTGTCCGGCAGGCAATACGGACGAGAAATGTTTATCGCGGAGGGTTTCGACTTGCGCAGACACGCAGTGATCATACTTGCAATGTTTCTCCTGATTTCCCTTACCCTTCCTGCGTTTGCGCAGGAGGGCGGGCAGAAGACGATGACGATGATGGGGTACGAGCCTGCGGACAACTACCGCAAGTGGGAAGACAACCTGTTTTTCAAACGCATGCGGGAGCGCACAGGGATCACGTTTGAGTTTCGTCAGTTCAGCGACCTTGACGGTTTCCGTACCCAGCTCTCGGCTATGATGCCGGAGAGCGCGGATCTGCCGGACGTTCTGTTCAAAGCCCGGCTGGCGCCCGCGATGACGATGGAGCTGTTTGATGCCGGGGTGCTGATCGATCTGGCGCCTTATCTTGAAACGTATGCCCCCTCGTTTTACGCCCTGATGCAGGACAATGAGGAGATTAAGCAGGCGGTGACGCTGCCCGGCGGTGCGATCCCTGCGCTTCCCTTCATCTCGCTCCTGCCCGGGCAGAACATCCTTTGGATCAATCAGGCTTGGCTTAAAGAACTCAAGCTGCAGATGCCGGAAACGCCCGAAGGCCTGCGGCAGGTCCTTGAAGCCTTTCTGTCAGGGGACCCGAACCGCAACGGCCGCCGGGATGAGATCCCGCTGAGCTTCAATGGCCCCTATGACCTGAAGTACCTCGCGCATGCCTGGGGCCTTGCGGCAAACGACTTCAACGTCTTCGTAAGCGATGGGCAGGTCCGCTTCATGCCAATTGAAGCGCAGTTTAAAGAGTTCATCCGCTGGCTTCACGAAGCCTGGAAAGCGGGCCTTCTGGACAGGGACGGCTTCACGGCGATCGATTCATTGCGCCGCGTGACTGACGCCAAGGCGACAAACCGGTTCGGCGCGTTTTTCTCTCCGCTGCCGCCCAACCTGGTCCCTGTGGAATGGGTCGGAGACTACGCGGCGATGCCGCCGATCCCATATGGAGGCAGGCAGATCTACCGGTCTGTTGCAAGCTCCGTTTCAACAGGCGCGTTTGCCTTGACCAGCGCATGTGAGGATATCGCCGGCGCACTTTCATGGGTGGATGCCCTGTATACAAAGGAAGGCGCTGTACTTGCCGCCATTGGCAAAGAAGGCGAGGACTACGTCGTGGACGGTGACGGCAGCTGGAGGCTGCTGAATGAGAACGCAAGCAGGCAATACATTTCCGCATCGATCATCTCCGATGATGATTCGGCCCCGGGCATTTCAAGCGAGGACTTCCAGCGCCGCTTCTCTGATCCCGCCGTATCAAGATTCATGGAACAGACAGAGGCAGTCGCGAGATTCGCAGTGAGCTCCTTTCCTCCATATCCCCTGAGCCGCGCGGAGGAAGAGGAGATCGCACCGCTGCAGAAAGCCATCGGCCGGTATATGGATGAGTCCGTCGCTCGCTTTGTGATCGGCGAGCGGGAGACCAGTGACGAGCAGTTCCTTGCCTTTGAGGAGGATCTGAACCGGCTCGGACTGAAAGAGTTCATCGCGTTCTGGCAGCGGATCTATGACAGGGGATCAAACGAACATGGAATATGAAAACGCATTGAAGGCCCTTTACGGGGCGCGGGCGGCAGCGTCGCTCGCCTCGCTGTACGGCGGTAAAGAACTGTCAAGGGAGCGCTATGCCCGCCTGATCAAAATCCATCGGGACACATTCAGCAGCGACGGACCGTTTTGCCTGATATGCGCGCCGGGCCGGGCCGAGCTGATCGGCAACCACACCGACCATAACCGCGGGCTCGTGCTGGCGGCCGCGGTCAACCTGGACATCGCCGCCGCGGTCACCCGCCGGGATGATATGAAGGTGAATCTGATCAGCCAGGGGTATCAGCCGCTTTCCCTGAGCCTGGACAGCTTGCGCCCCGTCCCGTCCGAAGAGGGGACCTCCGCTTCCCTGATCCGGGGTGTTGCCGCCGGCATGGTGGACAGGGGCTGTCTCATCGGCGGTTTTGACGCGGTGATGACCTCCGACGTCCTTTCCGGTTCGGGACTTTCCTCCTCAGCGGCCTTTGAGGTGCTCGTCTGCGCCGTGTTCGACGCTCTTTACAACGATTTGAAGGTCGATCCCAAGACCCGGGCGAAGATCGGCCAGTACGCTGAAAACGCTTTCTTCGGCAAACCCAGCGGGCTGATGGACCAGATGGCCTCCTCCTGCGGCGGGATCGTCACGATCGATTTCATGGAGGAGGATCCGCAGGTCCAGGCCCTGAATTTCTCGTTTACAAAGGCCGGGTATGACGTGATCGTCGTCAATACCGGCAGCAGCCATGATGACCTAACGAAGGCTTACGCGGAGATCCCGGCGGATATGAAAGCGGCTGCAAAAGCCCTCGGCGGCAGGCTGCTGCGGGATTCCTCATATGAGCGTTTGCTGGCCGCCTTGCCTCAGGTCAGGCGGCAGGCAGGTGACCGGGCGGCCCTTCGTGCCATGCACTATTATCAGGAGAACGAAAGGGTCAGGCAGGCCGTAAAGGCGTTGGAGTCGGCGGATATCGGCAGTTTCCTGAAGGAAGTGAACGCCTCGGGCATATCATCATGGACCCTGCTGCAGAACATCTACGCGGTAAACGGCGAGCAGCCCATGTCGCTGGCATTGGCCCGGGCGCAGGGGATCCTCAAGGGAAGGGGCGCTTGCCGCGTCCATGGCGGCGGTTTCGCGGGGACGACGCTCAACTTTGTCCCGCAGGGATTATCACAGGAGTTCATGAACGGCATGGAAGCGCTGTTCGGCAAGGGATGCTGCCACATGCTGGACGTCAGGCAGGAGGGCCCGGTCTGCATCCTGCCGGCTTGACGCTCAGAACGCGTTGTGATACGATGAATTCAATTGAAAACCAAGCGTCTTCGGGGCGGGGTGAGATTCCCCACCGGCGGTAAAGCCCGCGAGCCTAACAGCTGACATGGTGAGATTCCATGGCCGACAGTACGGTCTGGATGAGAGAAGACAGGCGTGGACGCCAAATGAACTCGCCCCACCGCACCGCTTGGGGCGAATCGTTTTTTAGGAGGGCTTCACCATGCCGGGCAAGAATCGAACGGTCACCATGACCTACGCAGCCCTGATGACTGCGCTGGCCATCATCCTCAGCTATATCCCGGAGATCCCGCTGGCTTTCTTCGCACCCTGGCTCAAGCTGGATTTCTCCTTTACCCCCCTGCTGCTGCTGGGCTTTTCCTGCGGTCCTGTCATGCTGATGATCGCCCTGCTGATCACCAACGCGGTCCATATACTGGGCGGCACGACCGGCATGGTTGGCGAGCTGGCGAACCTGATCGTCGGGATTGCATTCCTGATGCCGCCCACGTTAATTTATCAGAAAAGCCGGACCAGGCGCAGCGCGCTCACCGGCATGGGCATCGGGTCCCTGCTGATGATCATCGCGGGCATCATCTCCAACCGCTTTATCCTTCTGCCGACCTTCTTTGGGTCCAATTTTATCGGGGTGATGCAGGGCATGGGCATGAGCCTGAACGGCTACCTGTTCGGGGCGATCGCGCCGTTCAACCTGATCAAAGCCCTGCTCAACAGCGCGGTCGCTTTTGCGCTGTATAAACGGCTGTCCGTGATATTGAAAGAAGCTGAGCAAGATGCGGAGAAAGATGCTGCAGTACGTCACAAAGTCAAAGGCTGAGACGCGGCAGCTTGGGCAGAGGCTGGCTCAAGGGCTGCGCGCCGGGGACATTGTCCTGCTGACCGGTCCGCTTGGCGCGGGGAAGAGCGAGTTTGCCCGGGGCGTCGCGCTGGGGCTTAAGATCATGACTGCCCTGACGAGCCCGACGTTCACTTTATTGAACGTTTACCAAACAGACAGATTCCCGCTTCACCATTTTGACTGGTACAGGATCAATGACGCGGAGGAGTTGTATGCCGCCGGCCTTGATGAGTATGTGGGGGGAGACAGCCTGACCCTGATCGAATGGCATGAGCGTGCGCCTGAGCTCCTGCCGCCGGACTGCCTGGAAGTGCTGCTGCAGCCGTTGGATGAGAACGACCGCAGGATCACCTTCCTGCCCCGCGGACGCTTCAGGGAACTTGATGATTTGGGATTATCCGATATGGAGCGGGATGAATGCTGAACCTTGCGATGGACACCTCCGGACCTGTCTGCAGCGTCGCTGTCTGCGAGGATGAATCGCTGCTGTATGAGGCGCGCGCGGTCAATAAACTGACCCATTCCGTCAGCCTGATGCCCATGGTGGAAGAGGCTTTGGACAAGTCAGGAAAAGCTTTGGCGGACGTTGGACTGCTGACTGTGGTCGTCGGGCCGGGATCCTTCACCGGGGTCCGCATCGGCGTCGCCGCGGCGCAGGGCATGGCGCGCGGACTGGGCATTCTGTGCGTGCCTGTCAACGCGCTGGAGGCGATGGCCGCGAGTGTGTTTCTCCCGGATACGGTCGTCTGTCCGATCCGCGACGCGCGTGCCGGCCAGGTCTATGGCGCTGCATTCATCAACGGCCAGCGTCTGTTTCCGGACGTTGCCATGAAGCTGGATGAGTATCTGGAAAAGGTCTCTGAATACGGCAAGTGGTTCTATTTCCTGGGGGACGGCATGGGCGTCAGCAGAAACGGGATCATCTCAAAACTGGGGGATCGCGCCATGTTTGCCCCCTCCCATCTCGTCCTGCCGGGCGCGGCGCCCGCCGCGCTCATCGGATATGAAAAACGGCACAGCGCGGTGGAGCCCGGGCAGCTCCTGCCGCTGTACCTGCGCGCCCCGCAGGCGGAACGCCTGAGGAATCAAAAAGATGGAAGGGCTTAAGATCCGCCGGATGACTGTCGCTGACGCGCCGGACGCAGCGCGCATTGAGGCGGAGACCTTTGCGCACCCCTGGCCGATTGCTGATTTCCAGTCAGAGATGACGGTCAACCCCGTCGCGCGGTATCTTGTCGCTGAATGTGACGGGCAGATACTGGGGTTCGCGGGGGCGCACGTCATCCTGGATGAGGGGCACATCACCAACGTGGCGGTCAGAAGCGCTGAGCGGGGGAAAGGGATCGGCCGCATGCTGATGCGGGAGTTGATGCAGTACGCGGCCAATCTCGGCGTGCGGTATATGACCCTGGAAGTGCGGGTCAGCAACCAGGCGGCCATCGCGCTGTACCGCTCGCTCGGCTTTATTCAGGTATCAGTGCGGAAGAAATATTATGAGGACAACGGCGAGGACGCGTGGCTGATGGTCTGCGACCGCCTGCCTGAGACCCAGGAAGGGTTTACGGAGGCGGAGACCCTGATCGAGTAGCCTCGGGTCAACCGCGCAATACGATAAACTCGCATTCCAGCCGCCCGTTGTACAGCCTTCTGCGCGATACGGCGCGGCTTTTTGCGTGCTGCTCAAATGCGGGGTCGGCTGTGATGACGCACAGGGCAGAGCCAGGGTGCTTCCTAAGCATATCTCCCAGCACCGCTGCGATCGCCGCTGACTTTTTCCGGTCACCCAGACGCTCCCCATACGGCGGGTTGGTCAGAAAGCAGGGGCTGTGATCTGGCAGCCTGACGTCGCGCAGGTCCATCCGCTTCACCTGGATCAGGCCGGGCAAGCCGGCTTGCGCTATGTGTTTCCCGCACAGCGCCAGCGCATCCGGGTCAATGTCGCTGCCGAAAATACTCCCGATACTGTCAGGTGTAAAACGCTTCTGCGCTTCATTTCGGATCTCCCGGCAGGAAGNNCCCGGCAGGAAGACTGATCTGTGATGGCCCAGTCCTCCATCGCAAAGGCCCTCTTCAAGCCCGGCGCTCTGTGAGACGCCAGAAAGGCAGCCTCGATCAGCAGCGTGCCCGTCCCGCAGCAGGGATCGTACAGCGTTTGACCTGGCTGCCAGGGGGAGAGGCGCACCAGCGCGGCGGCCAGGGTCTCTCTGATGGGGGCTTCGCCGACCCAGGTGCGGTACCCCCTCCTGTTGAGCGCTTCGCCGGAGGTATCCAGCGTCAGGCGTGCCGAATCGTTGTGGATCGTGATGGATACCTGGTATTTGGATCCGTTTTCCGGGAACCAGTCTGTGCGGTACTTTCGCCTGAGCCGCTCCACGATCGCCTTCTTGGTGATGCTTTGGCAATCGCTCACGCTCATCAGTTTGCTGCGCACGCAATTGCCGTTGACCGGGAACGAGGCGTTCCGCGGAAGGACATCCTCCCAACTGACTGATTGGACGAAATCGAACAGTTCCTGAAAGCTGAAGACTTTTCCTTCCTTCAGGATCAGAAGGACCCTGTCGGTGCAGTCCAGCCAGAGATTGGCTTTGAACGCGCCCGCCATATCCGTTGAAAATCTTGCGCCGCCCTGCTCGCCAACGGCATTGATCCCAAGATCAGCCAGTTCCTTTTTGACGATGCCTTCCAGACCGAAGGCTGAAGATGCGATAAATTCCATCAGTTCACCTCACGGACATAGAGTATACTCTTTCTTCCGTTTTTGCATAACCCTTGTTCAAATCCGCGGGAACCGCTATGATACACGCGGAGGGTGACATATGAGAAGAGTGCTGCTGATCGTCCTGGATTCCGTGGGTGCGGGTTCGCTGCCGGATGCGGCCGCCTATGGGGACGAGGGGGCCAATACCATCGGGAATACTGTTCGCGCGACCGGCCTGCGACTGCCNNCTTGGTCTGGGCCACATCAGCCAGAGCGGACTGCCGCCGCATCAGAATGCGAGGGGCCTGAGCGCAAGGCTCGCGGAGCGCTCAGCGGGCAAGGATACGACGACCGGGCATTGGGAGATCGCGGGGCTTTGGACCGCAAAGCCTTTCCCGACCTTCCCCGATGGATTCCCTGTTGATTTCATCAAACGGTATGAAAAAGCGATCGGCCGGAAAACCATCGGGAACAAAGCGGCCAGCGGAACGGCCATCCTTGATGAACTGGGTGAGGAGCATCTGCGCACCGGGTTCCCCATCGTGTACACCTCCGCGGATTCCGTCTTTCAGATCGCGGCGAATGAAAAGATCATTCNNCTATGAGATGTGCAGGACCGCCCGTACCATGCTCACCGGGGACCTCGCCGTCGGCCGGGTGATCGCGCGTCCATTCGAGGGAGAGGGGGCCGGAGCGTTCAAGCGGACGGCGGCGCGGAAGGATTTCTCGCTGGAGCCGACCGGGAGGACGATCCTGGATGACCTCAAGGCCGCCGGGCATGACGTGATCGGCGTGGGAAAGATCGAGGACATCTTCGCGGGCCGCGGCATCACCGAAAGCGACCATGCCGCGGGGAACAGGGCCTGCATGGCGGCGATGATGAAATTCCTTGACCGGGACTTCAACGGCCTGCTCTTTGTCAACCTGGTTGATTTTGACATGGTGTACGGCCATCGCAGGGACGTAAGGAGCTACGCGGAAGCCCTGGCGGATTTTGACGCTGCTGTGCCCGAACTCCTGTCCAAAATGGGGGAGGGCGACCTGCTTCTGATCACGGCGGACCACGGGTGCGATCCGACCTTCCGCGGCACAGACCACACCCGGGAATACGCGCCCCTGCTCGCCTGGCGGAGGGGAGCGAAGCGTCACTTGCATCTGGGTGACCGTGGAACTTTCGCGGACGTCGCCGCGACGATCGCTGAATACTTTGGACTGGCGGCACGCTACGGCGCGGACTCTTTCATGAAGGAACTGGAGGATTTATCTTGATGGACATGAAAAGCATCAGGAAGGCGGCAAACGCCGTTTTGAACAGCTGCGGACCGGCGGAGGTCGCGGTCATCCTGGGCAGCGGCCTGGGAGGGTATGAGGAGCAGCTGATGGAGCCTTCAGAAATCAATTATGCCGAGATCCCCTCCTTTCCTGTTTCCACGGTTCCGGGCCACGCGGGGAAGTTCGTGGTCGGCACGGTCAGGGACAAACGGGTGCTGGTGATGTCGGGCAGGTTTCACAGCTATGAAGGGTACAGCATGGACAAGGTCACCCTGCCGGTGCGCGTGATGAGCCTGTTGGGGGTGAAGACCCTGATCATCACCAATGCCGCAGGGGCAGTCAATGAGGGATACCGGCCCGGAGACCTGGTCGTGCTTGAGGATTTTATCAACCTGTCCGGACGCAATCCCTTAAGGGGCAGGAACCTTGATCATTTCGGCCCCCGCTTTCCCGACATGACCTTCGCCTATGATCCTGAATTAAGGCGCATTGCCGTAAGGGAGGGGCAGAAACTCGGGATCGACGTCAAGAGCGGCATTTACTGCTGGATGAACGGCCCCTGCTTTGAAACCCCGGCGGAGATCCGGATGGTGCGCATCCTGGGAGCGGACCTGGTGGGGATGTCCACGGTGCCGGAGACCATCGTCGCCAGGCACTGCGGGATGCGGGTGCTTGGGATCAGCAGCGTTACCAACATGGCGGCAGGGATCCTGGACGCTCCCATTAACCATGAGGAAGTGCTGGCGGCCGGCGAGGCGGTGAAGGGAACCTTCAAAAAGCTGATGGACGCCGTGATCGATACGCTGCCCGAAGCGCAAAGCCTGAACATCTGAGCAGGGAGAAAAAATTGAATAAACAAGCCGCCTCTGCCGGGGCGGCTTGCCGGTTGATGGGATCTGTTCCTATCTGATGATGAAGCCGGTCATCTGCGGACCTCGCCGCCCAGGCTGCCCAGTTTCTTGATGATGCTGCGCATCTTCTCATCGATCTGCGCGGCTGTCATCGTCCCCGCTTCTGAGCCGAAGCGGACCCGGAACATGATGGACTTTTTCCCCTCCGGGATCTGTTTCCCCCTGTATTCCTCAATGAAGCCGATGCTCTTCACGTATCCCTGGATCAGGGCGGTGATCCGCTCCCAGGAGACGCTCTCGTCAAGGGTCACGGAGAAATCCTGCTCCACCAGGGGATACAGGGGCAGACTTTCAAACTTGTTGCTGCGGGAAGGCAGGGGAAGGATCATGTCGGCATTGATCTCAAACAGCGCCATCTGCCCCCTCTTCATGTCCGCAGCACGGGCAGTTTTTCGGGCAACGATCCCCAGGGAACCGATGACCTCCCCGCTCAACAGGATGTTCAGCCATGCTTTCTGATCGGCCCAGTCTGGTTTATCCCTTTGCTCAAAGCTCAAGGGCTCGGCCATCACGGCGCGGGGGAGACACTCAAGGACACCCTTTGCCGTCCTGAACAGGGTCCTCGGGTCCGCGCCGACAAAGCCCGCGGCGAGGAATTTACGCTGCAAGGGGAGGGATTCGCCCGCCTCGCTTGGATGGGTGCTGCCCTGGGCGAAGACCTGGGTCATCTCATAGATGCTGAAATCATCGAAATATTTCATATTCAGCGCCGCGGTCGCCAACAGCCCCGGAACCAGCGACGGCCGCAGGCAGGCGGTATCCGGCGAGGGCGGCGTGGCCAACTGCAGGCAGTTTTCCGGCTGGATGCCGGCGGCGGCAATGTATTTCCGGCTCACCCAGGGATAGGTGAAGACTTCCTGCATGCCGCACTGGAAGGAGAGGTACTCGCGGATCCTTCTCTCCAGCAGCACCCTGGGCTGACTGACGGCCCCGGTGAGCAGAACGGCCGGCGGGATGAAATCAAACTGGTCGTAGCCGATCATCCGGGCGACCTCTTCCAGAATGTCATCCTGGTACTTGATGTCCCCGGTCGCGCGCCAGGAAGGGACGGTGACGCTCAGCCCGTCAGACTCCCTCATGATATCAAATCCCAGCGGCGTGAGCAGGCCGCTGATCTGCTGGAGGCCAAGCTCCCTGCCAAGCCGGGTGCTGAGCCAGTCCGGCTTGACATGGATCTTCAGTTCCTCGGCCCTGACCGGATACCTGTCGGTGAAGGCGGTCAGTTTCGCTTCGGGATAAAGCTTGCGGATCAGGCCGTCCGCCACCGTCATCGCCAGGTCGACCCGCTGGGGGTCAAGCCCCTTTTCATTGCGGATGGCGGACTCCGTGCGGATCTGGAAGCGGCCCGCGCTGCGGCGGATGCCGATCGGCTCAAAGTTGGCGATTTCCAGCAGCATTTCGCCTGTGTCTTCGAGGATGGAGTCCCTCTGTCCGCCCATGATGCCCGCCAGGGCGACGGGCTCTTCCGTATCGCAGATCACCAGGTCCTCCGGCGTCAGTTTCAGCGTCTGCCCGTCCAGCAAAGTCAGCTGCTCGCCGCTGCGGGCGTTGCGGACGATGATCTCACGGCGGACACTGTTCCGGTCAAATCCATGCGTCGGCTGCCCGACGGCCAGCATGGTGTAGTTGGTGATGTCCACCAGGCTGCTGATGGGGCGCACCCCCGCGGTCCACAGCGCCAGCCTCAGCCAGTAAGGGGAGAGGGCATTATCGAGGCCTTCATAGACCAGGCCGGCATAGCGGCGGCATCTTTGCGTGCTGAGGATGCTCACGGGATACTCCGGCAGTCCGTTCGGCCTGACAAAGGCGGGCAGCGGTTTCAGGGGGCAGGCATAGATGGCGGAAAGTTCCCTGGCGATCCCGTAATGCCCCCAGAGGTCCGGGCGATTGGTCAGGGATTTGTTGTCGATCTCAAGCACGATATCATCAAGGCCCAGCACCAGGGCGACAGGATCCCCCGGCTTCGCGGGGAAATCGGACAGGTCCAGGATCTCATGCTCCCCGCCCTCGGGGAACAGGCCGTCCAGCTCCATTTCAGACGCCGCGCAGATCATCCCCCCGCTCTTTACGCCGCGGAGCTTTGTCGGCTTGATGACGACCGGCTCGCCTTCCCCGTGCCAACGGACCCTGGCGCCGGGCAGCGCGACGGCGACCGTCATGCCGATGCGGACGTTGCTCCCGCCGCAAACGATGACGGCAGGTTCGGGCATGCCGACGTCGACCTGGCATACCCTGAGCATGTCCGCCTGCGGATGGGGCTGGATGCCGGTGATGACGCCTGCGGCGATCCCTTCCAGCGCTTTGGCCGGGCTTTCCGCGCCTTCCACCTCGACCGTTCTCATGGTCAGGTCATGGCAAAGCTGATCTATTGTCAGGCTCCCGGGGAGCTCTACATATTGGCGCAGCCAGTTGAGCGAAACCTTCATATCTTTTCCCCCTTATCTGAACTGACTGAGGAAGCGGAGGTCCCCGCTGTGGAACAGGCGTACGTCGTCAACGCCATAGCGCATCATGACCAGCCGGTCCAGGCCGATGTTGATGTAAAAGCCGGACCAAACATCAGGGTCAAGGCCCGCCGCCTTGAACACGTTTGGATGCGGCGTGCCGCCCGGCATCACCTCGATCCAGCCGACGTGCTTGCAGACCTTGCATCCCTTGCCGCCGCAGACGAGGCATTTCATGTCGATCTCAAACCCCGGTTCCACAAAGGGGAAGAATCCTGCCCTCATGCGGATGTCAACAGCCCTCCCGAACACTTTTTCAAGGATGGTGCGCATCAGGAGCTGTCCTGAAGCGAACGCGAAATCCTTCTCGACGATCAGCGCTTCATACTGGAAAAAAGCGCGTTCATGCCGGGCGTCCGTATTCTCGTTTCGGTACACCCTGCCCGGATAAACGAAGCGGGCAGGCGCGCCGTGCTTCTTCAGATACCTGACGCTCGCGCCGGTCAGATGCGGCCGCAGGCAGAGCCGCTCGGCCCCGGCCTTCTCTTCACAGCCTGCCAGCCAATAGGTATCCATCGTATCCCGCGCAGGATGATCCGGGGGGAAGTTCAGGTTGTCAAAGCCATATTTCTCGCTGGTGATCTCATCCTCGGAAAAGACCTCGAACCCGAGGGAAAGGAACGCGTCGTTGAGGTCATAGCACATCTGTGTAACGGGATGCAGCCCGCCTGAAACCGGGGGAAGGCCGGGCAGCGTCAGGTCGATCGCTCCCTGGATGCAGGATCCCTCGCCGACAAGCGTTTCTTCCCGCAGGGCTAAAATGTCGGTGATGGCCTGCTTGACCTCATTGGCCGCCTTCCCGATCTGTTTTCTCTCCTCCGGGTCAAGGCTGCCAAGCTCCTTGAGGATGAGGGTCAGTTCGCCCTTTTTCCCAAGGTACTGATGCCTGATCTCTGTGAGGGTTTCCGCGTTTTCAGCGGCCGAAATTGCCGCCTCTGCCGATGCCTTGAGGATCCTTAACCGTTCCTGCATGATTCAGCCTCCAAAAAAAGCGCCCATGCCTTCGCATGGGACGCCTGTTCAGCGTGGTACCACCCAATTTTCGCGCATCTGCGCGCTTCATCCCCTAACGCGGGTCAACGGCCCGGCTTACTCTGTTCTGCCGGGCGGCTCGGAAGTGAATGCCCCAAAGCGCACCGGGCGGCTTTCAGCTGCTGCCGCCCTCTCTGACGGGCGCTCCTGCCAGGGGGTTGTCCTTCGTCAAAGCTGATGGCCCATCTTATCATCGGGATTTGTCAGGTGTCAACCGCCATGAGCCCCGCTTTCTTGCAAACGGTGTGAAAGCATGGTATTTTTTATTCATCCATCAAGGGAGGATATGCAGTTGCAGCAGGTGATCGCCTGGTATCCGGGCCACATGGCAAAGGCACGGCGCCTGCTGCTGGAACAGCTCAAGCGCGTGGACGCGGTGATCGAGATCTGCGACGCCCGGCTTCCGCTGTCGAGCCGGAATCCGGAAATCGATGACCTGACGCGGAACAAACCGTCCCTGCTGCTGCTGAACAAGGCAGACCTTGCAGATCCGGAGATGACCTCGAAATGGCTTGGTTTCTTCCGGCAGCAAGGCCAGACCTCCATGGCGATCAAAATGGGCAGCGGCAAGCCGCAGATCCTCAAAGCGCTTGAGAAACTGACAGAAGAGACAAGTCTGCGGGCAAAAGCGCGCGGTATCGCCAAGCCCGTCCGCGCGATGATCCT
>MTKZ01000390.1_pt2 | contig 13114 bp, 8 predicted proteins | sample 1042781 | NCBI WGS metagenome assembly MTKZ01 (sample SAMN06212207, study PRJNA360539) | anaerobic digester metagenome | biome: Wastewater treatment plant; material: sludge; isolation source: anaerobic digester fed with sludge from wastewater treatment plant | place: Denmark: WWTP Viborg ...
ATACGGAGGATTAAGAAATGGCTTCTACTATTGAGAAAAAGGAAAACAACATCGTCGAGATTTCTTTGGAGGCGACAAGAGAGGAATTCGAGGCAGCGTTGAAGCAGTCTTACAATAAGAATAAGGGTAAGTTCCAAATTCAGGGCTTCCGTAAGGGTAAGGTTCCATATCAATTAGTAATTCAGTACTACGGCGAAGGTGTTCTATATGATGATGCTATCGAGTTCATTGCTTCCCCAGCATATGTTGAGGCTGTTAAGGAGCACGATTTGAAGGTCGTATCTCGTCCTGATTTATCAATTGATGAAATTGGTGAAAATGGTATGAAGTATAAGCTTGCTGTTTCAGTTAAGCCTGAGTTCGAGCTTGGCCAGTATGAGGGTGTTGAGGTTCCATATTCTGTTCGTGAAGTGAACGACACAACTGTATCTGAAGAGATTGAGAGAATGCTTAAGAGAAATGCTTCTCTTGAAGAGATTAAGGACAGAGCAGTTGAGAATGGCGATACAGCTGTTATCGATTATGAAGGATTTAAGGACGGCGTTGCTTTTGAAGGTGGCAAGGGTGAGAACTACAGCTTGAAGATTGGTTCAAAGAGTTTTATTCCTGGTTTTGAGGAGCAAATCATTGGACACAACGTTGGGGATGAATTTGCTATCGAAGTAACATTCCCTGAAGAGTACCATAGCGAAGATCTTAAGGGAGCTGCTGCTACATTTAATGTTAAACTCCATACGATTAAGTGCGAGAAGCTTCCTGAGTTAGATGATGAGTTTGCTAAGGATGTATCTGAGTTTGATACACTTGATGAGCTCAAGGCTGATATCAAGAAGAAGCAAGAAGACAGTGCTCAAAAAGAGGCAAAGGCTGCTTTCGAGAATGCTGTAATTACTGCAGTATCTGAGAATACTGAGATTGATATTCCTGATAGTATGGTTGATACTGAGATTGACCAAATGGTTAATGAGCAGAATTCTCGTATGAGTCAGCAAGGAATTAATCTTGACATGTATCTTAAGTATGTTGGACAGTCCATGGACGAGTACAAGGCATCCTTGAAGCCAATGGCTAAGATTCGCGTTAAGTCAAATCTTGTTATTGAGAAGATTGCTTCTGTTATCAACATGGAAGCAACAAAGGAAGACTATGACAAGGAAGTTGAGATTATCGCTGAATCCTACAAGATGAGCAAGGAAGACATTGCTAAGTCACTTGGTGAAGATAACGAGTATCTTAAGGAAGCTATCATCAGCCGTAAGACTGTTGAGTATATTGCTTCTAAGGCAGTTAAGACTGAGCCTAAGGAAGAGAAGACAGACGACGATAAGAAGGCTTAATCCTTCAATTAGTAATAAAAGATAAAGACTGCTGCCAGTATTGACAGCAGTTTTCTTTCTTAAAAGACTTTTTCCCCGATTTATTTTGAAATTTAACTATTAGTGATAGAATAGAGTAAATTATTATATTTTTAAATGGAGTGTGCTAATGGCAAATTCTAGATATGGTTCTGGATCTGGAACTGGAAACAATAAGGGTGGAGATAGAGGGGAAATTCTCTCTTGCTCATTTTGTGGCAAGTCGGAATATGATGTTCCTAGACTTTTTTCGGGAGTCGACTGTTATATTTGTATAGATTGTATTCGTACAGCATATGGAATTATTGCTGAAGAAGAGAAGATTCAAAAGAAGAAGAGACTTCGCGATATTAAGCCTAAGAAGATGATTACTCCTCATGAGATTAAGGATAAGCTTGATCAATATGTTATTGGTCAAGATGAAGCTAAGGTATCGTTGTCAGTAGCGGTGTATAACCACTATAAGCGAGTATTCTCCGCTTCCGCGAACTCTAGTGATGATACAGAGATATCTAAGAGTAATATTCTTCTTCTTGGACCAACTGGTTCAGGTAAGACTTTGCTAGCACAAACACTTGCTAGAATTCTTGATGTTCCTTTTGCAGTTGCCGATGCTACTTCGTTAACTGAGGCTGGTTATGTAGGTGAGGATGTTGAGAATATCCTTTTGAAGCTTATTATTGCTTCTGATTATGACATTGAACGTGCCCAGATGGGAATCGTTTATATTGATGAGATTGATAAGATTACGAAGAAGGGTGAGAATGTATCAATCACTCGAGATGTTAGTGGCGAAGGCGTTCAGCAGGCTCTTCTTAAGATCCTTGAGAGCACAGTAGCTTCTGTTCCACCGAAGGGTGGAAGAAAGCATCCGAATGAGGAATGCATACAGATAGATACCACTAACATACTTTTCATTTGTGGTGGTGCTTTTGATGGTTTGGATGACATTATTACTTCAAGAGTATCAAATAAGCAATATGGATTTGGAGCTGATGTTAAGTCAACTAACGATATGCACTCTGGAACACATTTCCATGATGTTAATCCTCAAGACTTGATGAAATTCGGACTTATCCCAGAGTTTATTGGATGAATTCCCGTAGTGGTTGCTTTGGATAAGCTTGACGAAGAAGCTCTTTGCACTATTCTGACTACTCCAAAGAATGCATTAGTTAAGCAGTATAGTAAGATGCTCGCTTTAGATGATGTTGAACTTGAGTTTACTGATGATGCTATTAAGGCTATTGCAAAGAAGGCTATTGAGCAGAAGACTGGAGCTCGTGGACTTCGTTCAATAATCGAAAATGCAATGAGAGATGTAATGTTTGATATTCCTTCTCAAAAAGATGTATCGAAATGCCTTATCGATTCGGCATGTATTACGTCGCATAAGCAGCCTACTATAATCTTTAAGCATCAGGAAGAGATTGCTTCAGAAGCAGATGCGGGTTCCAGTAACAATAAGGATGAACTGGGAGCATAGGGTAAATGACTTGATAATATTGGAGGTACAATAATGGCATTACAATCGAAGTATAAGATTTGTTTGGATATTGGTGGAACAAAGATACTAGGTGCCATTTTTGATGACGACAATAAAATTATTTATAGATTAAAGAAGAGAACTAAGGCAGACAGCGGTTCGACGCAGAATGTCGAAGATACGATAATTAGTGTTGTAGACGAATTAATCAAGGATTCTGGTATTGATCCTAAGTCGATTAAAGCGATTGCTGCTGGTGCTCCAGGCGTTATTAACCATGAGACGGGTGTCGTAATATTTGCACCTAATCTTCCATGGCGTAATTACAATATTTTAAAGCCTATTGAGGCTCGTTTCGGTGTTCCGTTTTATATTGGAAATGACGTTAATGTTGGTGTTTTGGGTGAGTATAAGTTCGGTGTAGCCCAGGGCTTTGATAATGTAGTAGGTATTTTTGTAGGCACTGGACTTGGTGGCGGTTTCATTTTGGACAGAAAGCTTTATACCGGTAATTTATCCAAGGGTGGCGAGATTGGTCATATGATTCTTAATGAAGAAGGACCTTGCTGTAACTGTGGTCAACGAGGTTGCCTTGAAGCATTTTCGAGCAAGCAAGGGATTTCCGAATACATTATGATGCAAGTCAAGCATGGGCGCGATTGTTGCATGAAGGATGTCGTCAAGAATGGGACTTTTAGAAGTAAGTACCTTAAGTCGGCTTTGGAAGAGAAAGACCCTGTTGCAACTGAAGCGGTTGACAGAGCTTGTCATTATTTAGCAATTGCTACAGGTAATTTAATTAATACTTTTAGTCCGCAAATCGTGGTATTTGGCGGCGGCGTAATCGAGTCTTGCGGTGATGCTTTCATTGAGAGAATTACAGCGCAAGTTGACAAGTACTGCATGCCATCAATCCGTGATAGTGTTGTATTAAAGAATGCTTCTCTAGGTGATGATTCTGTTCTTTACGGAGCGCTATCAATGATTTTGGATTCCAAGAAGAAATAATCTTGGCAATAGTAGAAACACTTCACCTATCTGGATGTTCGAAAAGACTCTGTAACAAATATGTCGAGTCTGATTCTTCGATAATATCATGAGAATATCCATAGAAAATCGCTAAAGATCATTTATTTACCAATGTAATAACTCGTATCTCGTCGTTAACTTGACTCACTTAACAATACGAGTGATAATATGTTGTTATTTTTTATCGAAAGAAAGAGGATTTTCTAACATGTCTATTATTGATGGCATAAGCAAGGCTTTTGACCCAAGTGAAGCCGAACCAAGATTGTATTCTAAGTGGTCTGAGAATGGATATTTCAAACCAGACCAAGATAAGAGCAAGAAGCCATATTGTGTCGTCATGCCCCCACCAAATATCACCGGGCAGCTTCATATGGGGCATGCGCTTGATAATACTCTTCAAGATATTCTCATTCGTTATAAGAGAATGCGTGGATTCTCAACATTATGGGTTCCAGGAACGGATCATGCTTCTATCGCTACAGAAGCGAAGATAGTTGAAGCTATGCGTAAAGAAGGAATCTTTAAGGAAGATATAGGAAGAGATAAGTTCCTAGAGCGCGCTTGGGATTGGAAGCACCAATACGGTGGAAGAATCGTTGAGCAACTTAAGAAGATGGGTTCCTCATGTGATTGGTCACATGAGCGTTTTACCATGGATGAGGGATGTTCTGAAGCGGTTAAGGAAGTTTTCGTAAAGTATTATAATCAAGGCCTTATTTATCGCGGTGAGAGAATAATAAATTGGTGTCCTCATTGTAAGACTTCAATATCTAATGCTGAGGTTGAGTACGAGGATCAGCAAGGTGCTTTCTGGCACTTACGATATCCTTTAGAGGATGGTTCTGGATGGGTTGAGTTAGCTACTACAAGACCTGAGACACTTCTTGGAGATACAGCTGTAGCAGTTAATCCTAAGGATGAAAGATATAAAGATATTGTTGGCAAGAACTTGATTCTTCCTCTAGTTGGAAGAAAGATTCCGGTAGTTGCAGATAACTATGTAGACATTGAATTTGGTACTGGTGTAGTTAAGATTACTCCAGCACATGATCCTAACGATTTTGAAGTAGGACTTCGCCATAATCTGCCTGTAATCAATGTCATGACTGACGACGCAAGAATAGTAGACGAGTATTCCAAGTATGCTGGCATGGATAGGTTTGAAGCTCGAAAAGCAATGGTGGCTGACCTTGAAGAAGGCGGATATCTGATCAAGATTGAGCCATATAACCACAATGTTGGAACGTGCTACAGATGCGGAACTACAATCGAGCCGAGAGTTTCCTTGCAATGGTTTGTAAAAATGCAAACTTTAGCAAAGCCGGCGGTTGATGCTGTTCGTTCAGGAAAAACGAAGTTTGTACCAGAAAGATTTGAGAAGAACTATTTTAATTGGATGGATGACATAAGAGACTGGTGCATTTCCAGACAATTATGGTGGGGACACAGAATTCCAGCATTCTATTGCGACGATTGCGGAGAAATAGTAGTTACTAAAGATGAGACAGCTGTATGTCCAAAATGTGGGAAACCCATGCGCCAAGATGCTGACACGCTTGATACTTGGTTCTCTTCGGCTTTATGGCCGTTCTCTACTCTTGGCTGGCCAGTAGATACCGAAGATTTGAAGAAATTCTATCCAACTAATACTCTTATTACTGGCTATGATATTATCACTTTCTGGGTTTCTAGAATGATGGTTGCTGGTCTCGCACATATGCAAGATGTTCCATTTGATACAGTATTGATTCATGGCCTTGTTAGAGATGCTCAGGGTCGTAAGATGAGTAAGTCTTTAGGCAATGGAATTGATCCACTTGAAGTAATTTCTGCTTCTGGAGCAGATTCCTTGAGATTTGCGCTAGTTACAGGAAATGCTCCAGGAAATGATCAAAGATTCCAGCAAGAGAAGATAGACTTGGGACGTAATTTCTCTAATAAGATTTGGAATGCAATGAGATTTGTGCTTATGAATTGCGAGGATGGAATAGATTTTGCGTGTGTTGATAGCAAGAAATATACCCTTGAGGATAAGTGGATTCTTACCGGCTTGAACACTCTAGTTCAAGAGGCTACAACAAATATAGAGAAATACGAGTTTGGTGTTGCTTTATCGAAAATAGTAGACTTCATCTGGGATAGTTTCTGCGATTGGTACATTGAGATTGCCAAGAGCCGCCTTTTCGACAAGGAATGCGAGAGCAGAAACGAGGCAAAGTACTTGCTTAATTATGTTCTGGGCACTTGCATGAGTCTCTTGCATCCCTTCATGCCTTTCATAACCGAAGAGGTTTACTCCAATTTGATTCTTGAGACCAAGACAGAGTCCATCATGATTTCCGATTGGCCAAAGGTTGATGAGTCTTCATTCTATGTGAACGAAGCGAAAATGATGTCGACACTAATGGGTGCCATTCGTTCTGTACGTAATATTAGATCTGAAATGGGCGTTGTTCCTTCTCGAAAAACACATGCAATAGTTGTAACCGCTAATGATTCCATTGCCAAGATGTTCGTTGACGGTTCAGCTTTTATGGACAGACTCGCTTCGGTAAGTAGTCTCGAGACGAAAACATGTAAGGAGGGAATCCCTGTAACTGCTGTCACCGCCGTATTCGAAGGTGGTGAGATTTACATTCCTCTTGCTGACCTAATCGATATCGACAAAGAACTCGAGAGATTAAATAAAGAGAAGGAGAATATACTTGCCGAGATTAATCGAGTAGAAAGCAAGCTTTCTAACGAAGCCTTTGTTAGCAAGGCTCCTGAGAAGGTTATAGCTACTGAAAAAGAGAAGCGAGTTAAGTATACTGAGATGTACAAGGGCGTCGAGGAGAGAATTTCCTTATTGTCTAATGAAACGTTTTGATGTAATATTGCTCTAGTTTATTTGATGTATTACTTCTAAGTTTTAGTATAATTTGTTATAATAATTTAGCACGAAATATTGGAGGAATTATCATGGCTTCAGATTATGAAGATTCAGCGAAGATAGCTGCCCTTCCAACGGAAGGCGTTCATTGCTTCCCAGCTAATGGTAAGAAGATCAGAATAAGAAGAATAGTATCAATCCCATTGATGCTTGCTTTTTTTTCGTTAGCTTTCTTCTTCCTTTTTGGAAAGACACAGAATATAGTTATCGCGTGTTTTGCACTATGTGCATTTATAATTACTGTACTGTATTTTGCTCAGACTTTTCTAATTGAAAAGTACAGAGTAGCTATAGATTATGATGAGAAGAAGGTCGTTCTTCGTTATAGGTATAGCTTGATTGCTTTGCCTTTCTCAAGTTTTGATGCTAGAGAAGGAGTACCAGATAAGGCGGAGGCTTTGTTAGACTCTGCTATTCATACTGGCACGAAGAACGACTACATCATTCTTGATAATGTCTTTACTGATGTGTGCTTCTAGACTTCTCTTAAGGATTTAGCGTCCAAGGAAGAGTTCTTGAAGCTAAAGGAAGAAGCTTTTGCTATCGCTGATGCTTATGGCGCACGTAATAGCGATAAAGCAATTAGAGTTGCAAATGCACCTTCTAATCAATCTCAAGTTAAGGCGGATGGGACGAGGGAAGAGAGTATTGACGATATAGTTTCAAGAGCGCTAGATAATGAGTCTGATACGGATGCCGATGCGTTTGGCGATGCTTCTAGATCAAACGAAGATAATAAATAATAATTAGGCGGAATTTTCCGCCTATTTTATACTATATGTCCATTGACTAAACTGTCATATTTAAGTATTATCAAGCCGTAGTTTAAGTGATTTAACAAAAGTCATACTTATTCAATTTATTAATTAAGGAGTATATTTTATGCCATTAGTAACTACTACTGAAATGTTCAAGAAGGCATATGATGGCGGATACGCTGTTGGTGCTTTTAATGTTAACAACATGGAAATCGTACAAGGTATTACAGAGGCTGCAGGCGAATTGAATAGCCCAGTAATTCTTCAGGTATCAAAGGGAGCTCGTGCTTATGCTAACCATACTTACCTAGTTAAGTTAGTTGAAGCTGCTGTAGCTGAGAATCCACAGATTCCGATCGCTCTTCACCTTGATCATGGTGATTCTTTCGAGCTATGTAAGTCATGTATCGATGGCGGATTTACTTCAGTAATGATAGACGCTTCTTCAAAGTCATTTGAGGATAATATTGCTTTAACAAAGCAAGTAGTTGAGTATGCTCATGCACATGGTGTTGTTGTTGAGGCTGAACTTGGTACTCTTGCTGGAATTGAGGATGAGGTTGTTGTTGATTCTGGTAATGAAGCTTACACACGTCCTGAAGAAGTTGAAGAGTTTGTTTCTAAGACAGGTTGTGACTCCCTTGCAATTGCTATTGGAACTTCACATGGAGCATATAAGTTTACTGCTGATCAGTGCACAAGAAATGCTGATGGTATTCTAGTACCACCTCCACTACGTTTTGACGTTCTTGAGGAGTGCATTAAGCGCCTACCTGGATTCCCAATCGTTCTACATGGTTCATCTTCTGTTCCACAAGAGTTCGTTAATATGGTTAACCAGTATGGTGGAAGTATGCCAAACGCTGTTGGTATTCCAGAAGATCAGCTACGTCAGGCAGCTAAGCTTGCTGTATGTAAGATTAACATCGATTCTGATATTCGTCTTGCTATGACAGGAAACATCCGTAAGTACTTCTCAGAGCACCCAGATCATTTCGATCCACGTCAATACTTGAAGCCAGCTAGACAGGCTGTTAAGGACATGGTTGCTCATAAGATTATGAATGTTCTTGGTTCAAACGATAAGGCATAAGTTTATTATTTGTATTATTTTGAACACCGCCATTTATGACGGTGTTCTTTTTTGTTATACTATCGAAGAATACTAATGAAAGGAGACTTCAAAGATGAGTGATTCTGTTAGAAGAGTACTGAATACTGATGATGTGCCAGAATATGTTAAGGTTACTACTCACTATCAAGCGAAGGATAGCCAACAAAATCGATTAGATTCATTGAAGTTTACCGATCAATCTATAGATTTTAATTCGCCAATAGAGGATGATCAAATTCTATCTATGCCAAATTACCAAGTTCCAAGGAACAAGCCAGCTTCAGTATTTGATGATCCTTTTGCAGTTGCGCCTGGAAGTAGTGAACAAATGAGAAGTACCTCAAGCGAGCCAACAGTGGTATATGTTAAGGATAAGCATTCTAGTATTAGTGGACCGGCATTTTTTCGAGATATCACAACACTTACGATTCTCTCGTTGCTTCTGTTTGTTGTGATAGTCTTGGAGATAGTTGGACTTATCGCACTGTTTTAGTTTGTTTTATTTTGATATGGTAATCTTCGGTCTCGAAAAGAGGCCGATTTTTTTGTTACAATTACAATTTTTGTATAATTTACTAAAAATTCATATTTATCATTAAGAAAATTTGTTGTATATTAATAGAAGATTAACATGTTGATATTATTAGGAGGCAATATGAGACGTTTTTCTACTCGGTTGATTAGTATTCTTGTTTCGGTAGCTTTGATAGCTGGTGTGCTGTCATTATATAGCAACACTATTTATGCAGAAGGAGAACCCATTACCTCTGACACGTCTTGGTACTCTGATGGAGCCACAACATATTCAATTGCTACTGCTGGTCAATTACTTGGGCTGTCCGAATTGGTAAATGCAGGAAACACTTTTGAGGATAAGACAATCGCTATAGTTGCAGATATTGATTTGCAGAGTATTGCGTGGACTCCAATTGGTGCCAGTCAAACAACACCTTTTATGGGAATAGTTAATGGTGCAACAACTGAAATCTGTCAGATTTCGAATCTTAACGTGAGCTCTAGTAATAAATACGCAGGGCTGTTTGGATATACTGTTGGTGCGTCTTTTGCTAAATTGTCTATATCTGGAGTAGTTAACTCAAGCACTGGTGGATCTTCAGGTTCAATTGCGGGATATGCTTATAAATCTATTTCAGTAACAAACTGCGTCTCAAATTGTAATGTATCGGGAGTAAATGCGGGAGGGATTGTAGGTTGTTGCTATGATGATGAGGACTCAGCTTCTAGTTTTGTGTTTTGTAATTGCGTAAACAATGGTAGTGTCTATGGTTCAACTACAGCTGGCATTTTAGGTATAGCAAAATGCTTAAAAGGTCTAGTAGATGTATCTTTTACTAACTGTACTAATACTGGTTATATAATGAGTAATCAAACTTCGGTTATAAATAAAGATAGCAATAGTGCTGGTGGTATCATTGGGTTTATTGAGTATAAGTTAAATGGATGCAATTTAAATATATCTAATTGTACAAATCAGGGACAAATAACTGCTTCGGAGAAAGCTGGAGGTATTCTTGGATCATTATATAGTGGGTATGACGCTTTTAGTGGAAATGTAATGATTCAAGATTGTAATAACCAAGGAATCATTCTATCTCAAGCAACAGAGCATAGTGCTACTGGAGGCGTGGTAGGTAAAATAAATAGTGCAGGATCAACTAATAATAGAGTGTTCAAGATTATAGACTGTGAGAATTCTGGAAACGTTTCTGGAGTACAGAATGTCGGAGGCATCATTGGTCACTGTTATTTTTATTCTGGTATTACTATTGGTTCATGCAGCAATAGCGGTTCTATAAGCGGGTCAATTATTGGCGTCGGTGGCATAATTGGAACCATTAATACTTCCCATGGTACTTTTTCTGAATTATCGAATTCTGGTACAGTTTCTGGACAAGATTTTACTAGCGGAATATTTGGTCAGGTTAGCAGTTCATCTAGTTCTTATTCATACCTTAGTAACGAGGGTTCAATTATTGGAACAACGAGCGTTGGAGGTATTATTGGCGGATTTAGTAATTGTATGAAAGATGCTATGTCGTATCTTTCCAATACTGCCAATGTTAGTGGAGTTGGTTCTGTTGGTGGTCTTATTGGAGTAACATCAGCATCATATGATGGTATGGATGTTTCATACTCATATTCTACTTCGCAAACTATTACTGGTTCGGGTAATGACGTAGGTGGATTGATAGGAAACGCTTATTACGTTGACATGTCAGATTGTTACTGTATATCAAATGTTAGTGGTAGTAGTAATGTAGGTGGTATTGTTGGCACAGCTGTTCAAGTTGACTTCTCGTCATGCTACTTTGCTGGGAATACTCTAGCGGCTTCTTACTGTGCAGCGATAGTAGGAAACAATGTTTCTGGAGTTTCTTCTACATATACGAATGTATACTATAGCCTTGACTATAGTACTACATCTCCTGTTGGTCTATCTGGAATAGTTGGACTTAGTGACTCGGATATGACAGGAAACAGTGCATTAGCTAGGTTGACTGGCTTTGATGCAAGTACATGGGTAACAACCCCCAACACGAACACGCAATGGTTCTATCCTCATCTTTCTGGATTTACGAACACTCCTTATATTCTTGTTCCTTATATTTCTAATCCTATAGCTGATTCTATAGTTAATGTTGAGGCAGGGGAGAATATAACGCTCGGTATTACATCTGAGAATGCTTCTAGTTTCTTATGGCAGTCAAGTAATGATAATGGATTAACGTGGATAGACCTTTCTTCTTCTTCAGATTCAAGCCTAACTATTTCTCCTTCTTTAAGCGATGATGGTTTATATTATCGTTGTATTGCATCGTCTGCAGATGGAAGAAAGACTAGCACAAGTGCAAACACTATTTTGAATGTGGAGATTACTCCGGTGTTTACTATACCTAACTCTGAAATAACGATTAATGTAATTGAAGGGGAAGATGTTTCTCTAGAAGCAAATGCATCAAATACTGTAAGTTACAGTTGGCAAAGGAATGATGGAACAGGGTGGATCACGGTAGGAACAAACTCTTCTACATTAGATCTATCGTCGATATCTCTTTCTGAGAATAATACAACTTATCGTTGTGTTGCGACTTCGACTACCAATACGGTTGCTATCTCAAACTCTTTCAATATATATGTATCGCGAAGAGTAGTTATGCCTTCATTTGTTAATTCTACTGATACAACAATTACTATTAATGAGAACAGCAATACGGTTCTTAGTGTTAGTGCAAATAACGTGAGCAATTATCAATGGCAAGTTAACCGTGGTAATGGTTGGACCGATATTTATGGAGCAAATAGCTATAACTATCAAACAGAAAATCTGGTATTTGCTGATAATGGAATAGAATTCAGATGCTGTGTGAATTCTTCAACGAATGATAGTGCATTATCAGGTGTATTTACGGTAAATGTCCTTCAGTCTGCTGCTGTGACTCCTACGGTTGTTTCAAGTGCAAGCCCTGCTCCAACTGATACCATAGTTGTCGTGCCTGGTGCTGTGAATGCGGATACTTCTGCACAAGAACCCTCTCAAAGTGCATCTTCACAAGATGTTACATCAGCAATTATTTCAACTGTATCAGCTACTGGTTCATTAGGCATGAATTGCGTCACATTTGTAGCTATAGCATTCTTAATATTAGCGTTTGTTTTGATGAATACGGTGAATTATCGAAAACAGAATGAACAATAATTATCTTTTTTTGGTGCCCTACTATTAACGTAGGGCATTACTGTGTCTTGATTAGTTTCTTTATTCTTTTCGGAATATATATAAAAAAGGACCCTAGCATTTCTGTTAGGATCCTTGAATTAATATTTTGATATGACAATTATGTCTCGGCCGCGCTGAAACCAACAGGTAACCAGAGCTCGTCAGTTCCAATTTGCTCGACACTCGAGTAGTAAGGCATTGGCAATGTTCCAGAGAAAGGAACTGTACCGGTAAGAACATCAGCTATTCCGTTTCCGCCCTCAGAGCCGGGAAGGTAACACATAATTATGTTATCCCATTGATCAATATAATCTTCGATGATTACGTTTCTTCCGGCAATAATAAGTGTTGTTGTTGGAATTCCGGAGTTAGCTGCAAGATCGATAGCTTCTTGATTACCGCTAAGACCTAAGTCTCCAACAAGAGAAAGGTCATCAGTATCGCCATTCCATTCAGCATAAGGGATTTCTCCTATGCAAAGAATAACAACATCACAAGAGCTAATCTCGTTCTCGTCAGTAACGATTTCAAATCCGTACTCGTCAGCAGCTGTTTGGAGTGCTTCAAGAATTGATACGCCTTCGCTACACCAAGGCATGCCACCGGTGCTCGCATCAGTAGAACCTTCCCATGTATATGTCCATCCACCACAAAGCGCTCCAACGTCATTAGAGGCAGGACCTGTAACAAAAACTCGC
>MTKZ01008968.1_pt1 | contig 13111 bp, 13 predicted proteins | sample 1042781 | NCBI WGS metagenome assembly MTKZ01 (sample SAMN06212207, study PRJNA360539) | anaerobic digester metagenome | biome: Wastewater treatment plant; material: sludge; isolation source: anaerobic digester fed with sludge from wastewater treatment plant | place: Denmark: WWTP Viborg ...
GCCGCGGCGCCAGCGCCGGCGCCCGTTTCGGGCGCCGGGAGACGTGAACCGGGTGCCCTTCGACTCGCTGCGCTCGCTCAGGGACCGGAGGTGGAGGCCGCTCGGGGAGCGGCGTGGAGCCGGTCGCTGAGCGAGGCGGAGCTGAGTCGAAGCGTGCCCGGGGACCGGGGCAGCACGCCGGGGCGGGGAAGGCGATACGGTGTGGATGTGCCAGCCCGACGGGACATCGCGGCGGATCCGCCTCGGCGATCGGCCCTGCGCGCATGACCACGAGGGACTCGTACCGCGGCGAGCTCGAGCAGGTCATCGCCCAGCAGATCCGCCGCTACCGGCTCGGGGCGAACATGACCCTGGGCACGCTCGCGGACCTCGCGGGCATCTCCAAGGCCATGCTCTCCAAGATCGAGAACGCGCAGACCTCCTTCAGCCTCACGACCCTCAGCGGCCTCGCCCAGGCGCTCGAGGTGCCCGTGACCGCGCTGCTGCGGGGCGCCGATGGCGAGCGGGAGCCGATCCTAGTCCGAGCCGGCGAGGGCGCGATCGTCCGCCGCAGCGGGGGCGGCGACGGGCACGAGTACCGGCACCTCGGCGAGCTCAACGACGACTCGCACCGCATGGTCCCCCTGCTCGTCACGCTCGAGACGGCCGACCAGGCGCGCCCGTCGTTCCAGCATCCGGGCTCCGAGCTGATCCACATGCTCGAGGGGCGCATGGTCTACACCCACGGGGCGAGCCAGTTCGAGCTCGCGCCGGGCGACACCCTGCAGTTCGACGGCGAGAGCCCGCACGGGGTCGAGCGCGTGATCGAGGCGCCCGTCCGCTTCCTCTCGGTCACCCTCGCGAGCCCGTACCTCGATCCATCGTGACGAGACCGGTCGGGGCATCCGCCGAGGGCGGGCTCACGGATCGCCGCGAGCCCTTCCGCATCGCGCGCGCCCGGGAGAGGATCGGGGCATGAGCAGGACCGTCGAGTTCGCCGTCATCGGCGCGGGGCTGAGCGGCGCCGCCTCGGCGCTGGCGCTCGCCGAGCTCGGCCACGAGGTCGTCGTCCTCGACCGCCACCTGCCCGGGCCCAGCACCGGCCGCGATCGCGGCTCCGAGCGGATCTACCGGCACGCCTATCCGGACGCCTTCCACACCCGGATGGCCGGGGAGGCCGACACCATGTGGGCCGAGGCCGAGCGCCGCAGCGGGGCGCAGCTGATCACCGTCACCGGCTCCCTCGACTACGGCAGCGCCCGCGACGCCCCGCGTCTGGCCGAGAGCATGCTCGAGGCGGGGCTCGCGGGCGAGCTGCTCGACGCCGACGAGGCGCAGCGGCGGTGGCCCCAGTTCCGCTTCGACTCCCCCGTGCTCTGGGACCCGGCGGCCGGGGTGCTCGACGCCGACCTCGCCGCGCGGACGATGGTCGGCCTCGCCGTCGAGGCCGGTGCGACCCTGCGGGCCGACTGGCACCTGCGGCGCGTCGACGAGGTCGCGGGCGGGCTGCGGATCCTCTCGGCCTCGGGCGAGAGCGTGGTCGCCCGGCACGTCGTGGTCGCCCCCGGCAGCAGCATCAACGCCGTGCTCGCGCGCATGCCGCTGCCGCGCCCCTTCGTCGAGTCCTTCCCCGAGATCGAGCTGCGGCAGGAGCACGCCTTCCACTTCGCCTACCGGCCCGAGTTCGACTCCGGCGCGCCCTGGCCCTCGTTCGTGAGCATGCATCCCGGGCTCGGCGTCTACGGGCTCGGCCGGCACCCCATCGGCGGCACGCGGGCGCAGAAGCTCGCCGAGTTCGGCGACGGCAGCCTGCACCGCACCCCCGGCGGCCGGCCACTGCAGACGGATCCGCACCGGGAGCGGATGGTCGAGCACGTGCGCCGGAGCCTGCCCGGGCTCGAGCCGGAGCCCGTGGCCGAGGTGACGTACACCTTCACCTACACCCCGAACGAGGACTTCATCATCGACCGCGTCGACGGGATCACAGTGGTCTCGCCGTGCTCCGGCCACGGGGCGAAGTTCGCCCCCGTGGTCGGCAGGATCGCGGCCGAGCTCGCGACGGGCCGCGGCGCCCCCGACTCGCGGTTCGCGCTGCCGCACCCGCCCGCCGGGTCGTGACGCGTCACTGCACCCGCCGACGCACCCGCTCGTAGAGCAGCGTCGCGATGTTGTACGCGGCGTAGGCGATGACCGTCGTGAGGATCGCGACGCCCCAGGCGCGGCTGGCGCCGTTGGGCATGTCGCGGCTGAGCCCGAGCACGTAGCCGAGCCCGCCCGTCCCGGTGATGAACTCGGTGGCGACCGCGGAGGTGACCGCGAGGGTGCAGGCGATCCGGAACGCGACCATGAAGTTCACCGCCGACCCGGGCAGCGCGCAGCGCAGCAGCAGCTGGAGCTTCGTCGCGCCGAGCGCGCCGAAGAGGTGGAACGCGCCGGGCGGGTACTGCTTGAGCCCCGTGAGCATGAGGATGTAGCTCGGGAAGAAGCAGGCGACGGCCGTGACCGCGAGCGTCGTGGCGTCGCCGTAGCCGACGAGCCGCGCGACGATCGGGATGAGGACGACGACCGGGGTCGCGTAGAGGAACTCCGCGATCGGCCGCGCCATGCCGGCGCCGAGGGGGCTCCACCAGCCGAGCACGGCGAACGCGGAGCCGAGCAGCACGCCGAGCACGATGCCGAGCACGATCGTGACCCCGGACTGCAGCGCCGCCTCGAGGTAGATCGGCTGGTTCGCGACGACGTCGTCCCACACCGAGGCCGGGGACGGCACGATGAGCCGGTTGAGCCCGCCGATCTGGATCGCGAGCGTCCAGAACAGCAGCATCGCCGCGGCGATGCCGAGGTCGAGGCCGAACCGGCCGAGGCGACGCCAGCCGCGCGGGCCCGTCGCGTCGAGGACCGTCGAGGACATCAAGCGTACCTCCGAGCCACGAATCGCTGCAGCAGGCCGATGAGCTGACCGAAGACGAGGGCGGTGGCCACCACGACGCACGCCGTCGCCCACATCTGCCCCGTCTGCATGTTCTGCATCGAGCTGACGAGCAGCACCCCGACGCCCCGGGAGGCGCCGAACCATTCGCCGAAGACGGTGCCGGTGACGGCCGCGGGCGCGGCGAGTCGCATCCCGTCGACGAGCAGCGGCAGGGCGCTGGGGATGCGCACCCGGGCGAACAGGTCGAACCGGGTGCCGCCGAGGCTGCGCAGCAGGTCGGCCTGCGCCTGCCTGTGCTCCTGCAGCCCCGCGCTGGCGCCGACGAAGACGTAGAAGTAGGCGAACCAGGTGCTCACGATCGCGGGGACGGTGTTGCCGTCGATGAAGGTCATCAGCACGGGCGTCAGCGCGACGACCGGCAGCACCCAGCCGAGGATCGAGATGCGCTGCATGAGGCTGTTCATCCACGACGCGGTCTGCGCGAGGAAGGCCATGGCGAGGCCGATGACGAGGCCGCAGAGGTAGCCGATGCCGACGGACTGGAGCGTGACGAGATAGGAGCGGCCGATGGAGCGGGTGACCGACTCCGAGGTCGCGGCCACGATGATCTCGCTCGGCGCGAGCAGCGCGGATCCGCCGACGCCGAGCCGCGCGACGGCCTCCCAGGCCACCAGGACGATCGCGACGCCGGCGAGGCCCAGGACGAGGGCCTGGCTGCGCGGCGGCTCGCGCAGGTCGATGACGAGCCGGCTCATGGCACGACCGGGTTGCCCATGGTCACCGAGTCCTGGTCGAGCGCGATCGTGAGCCGGTCGACGAGCTTGTGGAACGCGGGGTCGCGCACGAGCTCCGGGCCGCGCGGACGGGCGAACGGGATCTCGACGTCCATGAGCATGCGGCCGGGGCGGCCCGTCATCACGACGACGCGGTCGGAGAGGAACACGGCCTCCTCGACGTCGTGGGTGACCAGCAGCGTCGTCACCGACTGCTCGTGCCAGATCCGCTGCAGCTCCATGTTCATGTGGCGCCGGGTGACGGCATCGAGCGCGCCGAAGGGCTCGTCGAGCAGCAGCACCTCGGGCTCGAGCAGCAGGGCGCGGGCGATGGACACGCGCTGGCGCATGCCGCCGGAGAGCTGGCGGGGGCGGGACCGCTCGAAGCCCTCGAGCCGGGTGAGCCGGATGAACTCCTCGATCCGCCCCCGGTCGACGGGGCGGCGGGCGACCTTGAACGGCAGGGCCAGGTTCTGGGTGACCGAGAGCCAGGGCAGCAGCGCGCTGTCCTGGAAGGCGACGCCGACGCGGTGGTCCGCGACGAGCTCGCGCGGGGGGCGCCCGCCGATCGCGACGTCTCCGCTCGTCGGGCTCTCGAGCCCCGCGATGAGCCGCAGCGCCGTCGACTTGCCGCAGCCCGAGGGGCCGAGCAGGCCGACGAACTCGCCGGGGCGGACGGCGAGGTCGAAGCCGTCGAGGGCCGTCATCGTCTCGGACTTGCCCACCGGGTACGTCATGACGACCCGGTCGAGCTCGATCCCCGCGCTCGCGGCTGTNNGCGCCCGCCGGTCTCCGTGCTGCTCATCTGTTCGACTCTCCCTCGTGCCGTCTCGGGGACGGCTCCGGATCCGTCCCGCCGTCCGCGGTGCAGTTCACCTGCCGGGCTTGACCGCGATCGCGTCGATCTCGACGCGGCAGCCGCCGCCGATGCCGACCGTGAAGGTGCAGCGCAGCGGGTACTGGCCCTTCTCCCAGTAGGTCGCGTAGACCTCGCTCATCCCCTGACGGTACGCGTCGTCGGAGACGTAGACGGTGCACTTCACGACATCCTTGATGGAGCAGCCCGCCTCCTGCAGCACCCGGTCGATGGCGTCGAGGCAGATCCGCGTCTCGTCGGCGATCGTCACGGCCTCCGCCATCCGGCCGCCGGCGTGCTCGTCGAGGGCCATGCCCGCGACGAAGACGAACTGCTCGGTCTCGACCCCCTGGGAGATCGGACGCGTGTCGAAGGTCGGAGCCTCGGTCGTGTGCAGGATTCGACGCATGGTCGTGCTCTCCTCGTTCAGAGGCGGCCCGGGGCGCGGGCCGCGCTGGATGGGGTGGACGGGTTGAGAGTCTCCGCCGATAGGTGTGGGCCGGACCTCGACCCGGTGGTCGAGTAGGCCCGTAGGGCCGTATCGAGACCAACCGTTCGCAGGGGGTGTGGTCTCGATACGCCCGCTTCGCGGGCTACTCGACCACCGGGTGGAGCGCCTATCGGCGGGAACTCTCCGCGCGGGCTCGGCTCAGCCGCTGATCGTGGTCTTGCCGCCGAAGGCCTCTTCGAGGACGCTCAGGTCGATGAAGGTCTTCGGGTCCGGCAGGGTCGCCGGGTCGAGGGTGCCGGCCGTCTTGAAGCCGGGGTAGACCTCGTCGCGCACGCGGTCGAGGTCGATCCACATGAGGCCCTTCTCGCGCGTCAGGTCGCTCTGCGCCGCCTCGATGAAGATCTTGTTCACCGCGATCTGGTGGTCGAGCTCGAGGCCCAGGTCGACGCCGTAGACGTCGACGGCGAGCGCGGCGCCCACCGCCGGGTCCTCGGCGTTGAGCTCGTAGCCCTGGACGAGGCCGCGCATGTAGCCGACGACGAGGTCCCGGTTCGCCTCGAGGAAGGCGCGGTCGACGATCGCGACGTCGCCGTAGTCGGGGAAGCCGATGTCGCCCCAGGAGAGGACGTAGGTGTCGAAGCCGCGGGCCTTGAGCAGGACCGGGTGGTTGGCCGCGTAGCCGACGAAGGCGTCGACGGCGCCGTCGGCGAGGGCCGCGGCGTCGGTGCCGACGGTGACGAACTCGACCGAGTTCGGGTCGAGGCCCTGGGCGGTCATCGCCGACTGCAGCAGCGCGCCGGCGGCGGTCGCCTGGACGCCGACGGTCTTGCCCTCGAGGTCCTTGAGGCTCTTGATGGGCGCGTCGGCCGGCGAGATGATCGACTGCATGGGCCGCTGGAGGCCCGCGCCGAGGATCACGAGGTCCGCGCCGCCCTGGTTGGCGACGACGACGTCGTAGATGTTGTTGGCGGTCGCGAAGTCGGCCTTGCCCGAGGTGACGAGCTGGATGCCGGTGGGCGCGTTGGGGCCGCCGGCCGTGATCTCGGTGGCGAAGCCCTCGGCCTCCCACAGCCCGTCCTGCTCGGCGATGTAGTACGGCGCGTACTCGACGTTGGCGACCCACGCCAGGGCGATGGTGTGGACCGGCAGCTCCGCCGGCTCCTCCGACCCCGAGGTGGCCTGCGGCTGCTCCGCCGTCGCGAACGCCGTGAGGGCGCCCGCCGCGAGCAGCACCGCTGCGAACGCCGCGGCACGTCGATGTGCCGGCCGCGCAACAGCGAACCTGGTGCGAGGGTTCATGTCCTGTTCTGCCTTCCCGATGGCGTCGCCGTGACCGGCGACGGATAATGACATTTACTGATGTTTACTCTGGTGCAATTTTTGCGAATGCGCAAGGGGTCACGCCGACGGAGCCGCGAGACGATCGCCGCGCAGCGTGTCCGAGAGCCAGTCCGCGATGAGCGACATCCCCAGCGGCAGGTGGTCGACCTGCGTGTGCTGGGCGCCGCCCTCCGCCGCCGTGATGACCCGCAGCTCCTTCTCCGGCGAGCCGGAGGCCTCGAACAGCGCGCGCGCGTCCGAGACCGGCACCTGCCGGTCGTCCTCGCCGTGCAGGATGAGGTGGGGGCAGCGGATGTCGCCGACGACCNNAGCGCGGTCGCGTAGGCGCGCGCGAAGCGCTCCCGCCACGTCTCGTGATAGTCCCAGATCGCCCCCCACGCGACGCACGCGGCGAAGCGCGGGTCCCTGCTCGCCGACCGGCTCGCGTAGTACCCGCCGAGGCTCACCGCCATGACCGCGATCCGGTCCGCGTCGATCTCCTCGCGCGCCGCCAGCAGATCGTACGCCGGCGAGGCGGCCACCTCCGTGTCGTGCCGCAGGTGGACCCCGTTCAGCCGCACCGCCTCCCCCGTGCCCGGCGCGTCCATCACGAGGCACGCGATGCCGCGGCGCAGCAGCTCGGGCACGCCGTGGCAGTACTGCAACTCCTTGGTGATGTCGAGCCCCCCGAAGAACACCGCCGCGGGCATCGGCTCCGCGGGGCGGTCCCGGGGCAGCACGAGATACGCCGGCAGCACGCCGGCCGCGGAGGCGATCTCGACCCGCTCGATGTCGGCGACGTCGGTGAGCGCGGCGAAGCGCTCGAACGCCGCGAGCGCCGTCACGGTCGCCTCCCGAGTGCGCTCGTCCTTGGGGATGATGAAGCGCTCGGCGAGCTGGCGGTAGATGCAGCTCTTGAGGAACTCGTCGGACGCGGTGACGCGGTGCCCGGCGGCGAGCGCCGCCTCCCCGAGCTCCTGCGTGCGATCGGCCATGTCGTTCCAGGCGCGGAACCACAGCTCGTCGTCGCCGACGGCGTGCTGCACGGCGCGGGCCACCTGGTGCACCTCGCTGATCGACGTCCCGCCCCAGCGCGACATCCCGAGCGCCGTGACGAGCGTGAGCGACCAGCGGTAGCAGGCCGGGTCGTCGCCGTGGAAGTACCGCAGCCAGGGGCCCAGATCGCCGTCGGCGTCGCGCATGAGGGTGGTCATCGGGGTTCTCCTTCGTGGTGGGGGGATGCCGGCGCGGCCGACCGCGGCCGCATCCGGGCGACCTCCGCGGCGACGGCCTCGCTCTCGCGCACGACGCGCTCGTCGCTCCAGCCCAGCCGCTGCGCCGCGACGGCGGCGACGGCCGCGACGGCGCCGCGCCCCGCGTCCGGGCCGAGCCCGATCACGGTGCGGCGGAACAGGATGTCGGCCAGCCCTCGAGCGCCCTCCCGATCGGCGAGGAGCACCTCGGCGGCCACGGCCCCCGACCCCTCGTCGACGACGGCGCCGAGGGCGGGGTCCTCGCGGATCGCCGCGGCGATCTCGGCGGCTCGCGCCCCNNCCCGCGGTGATCGGGGGGCCGATCTCGCGATCGAGCCGGGCCGCGACGAGGTCGACGACGGACTCGCCCAGGGCGCGGTGCGTCGTGAGCTTGCCGCCGATCACGGTGATGAGCCCGGCGTCCGCGCCGCGTGCGCCGTGGTCGACGACGACGTAGTCGCGGCTGACGTGGTCCGCCTCGGTCCTCGGCAGCGCCCGCAGGCCCGCGTAGCTCCACTGCACGCTCTCGCGGCCGAGCCCGGCGGAGGGGATGATGCGGTTCGCCTCGGCGAGCAGGTAGTCGATCTCCCCGTCGGTGGCGACCACGTCGTCGAGGCGGCCCTCGTGGCGCAGGTCGGTCGTGCCGATCATGAAGCGGCCCGCCCACGGCAGCACGAACATGGGGCGGCGGTCCGAGCGCGCCTCGAAGAAGAGGCAGGTCTCGGGGGCGCCGGGGAAGCGGTCGACGACGATGTGCGACCCGCGCACGGGCATCGACATCGGCACGGCGCTGCCGGCGACCTCGTCGATCGCGGTGCCGGCGAGGTCGACGACGACGCGCGCGTCGATCGTGCGGACGTGCCCCCTCCCGCCTGCCGCATCCGGCCGCGCCACCTCGACGCCGGTCACCGCCCCGCCGCGGCGGCGCAGCGCGGTCACGGTCGCCGCCGTCCTCAGGTCGGCGCCGTCGCGCTGCGCCNNGCGCCGCGAGGGCGATCTCGACGCAGAGCCGCTCCGTCCAGGCGACGTTCGCGTCGACGTACAGCCCCCCGCCGCGGTGACCGGCGGCGAGGCCCGGCCAGCGCTCCTGCACCGCACGGCGGGAGAGGATGCGCGAGCGCGGCAGCGGTTTGCCGATCGAGAGCGCGTCGTGCAGCATCAGCCCCGCGCTGAGCATCCAGCCCGGCCGCGACCCCTCGCGCTCGAAGGGGATGAGCATGGGGTAGGGCCGCACGAGATGGGGCGCGTCGCGCAGCAGCACGGTGCGCTCGCGGATCGACTCGCGGACGAGCTTGAGCTCCATGTGCTCGAGGTACTTGAGCCCGCCGTGGATGAGCCGCGACGACGCGTTCGTCGTGTGCGCGCCCAGGTCGTCCCGTTCGAGCAGGAGCGTGCGGATCCCCCGCGCCGAGGCGTCGCGCGCGACCGCGAGGCCGTTGATCCCGCCGCCGATGACGACGAGCTCGTAGGNNGGTCAGTCGCAGGCGCTCGGGCTGCTCGGCGCGGGGTGCGGTCACGAGGTCGCCGCCCGGAAGATCTCGTGCGCCTCGGCGGGGGCGAGGCCGTCGTGGACGACGCCGCGGACGGCGGCGAGCATCGCGGCGGGAGCGGCGGACTGGAAGATGTTGCGCCCCATGTCCACGCCGGCCGCGCCCTCGTCGATCGCGCGGCGCGCCATCGTGAGCGCGTCGAACTCCGGCAGCTTCCTGCCGCCGGCGATGATGATCGGCACCGGGCAGGAGGCCACGACGGTCTCGAACCCCTCCTCCACGTAGTACGTCTTGATGAAGGCGGCGCCGAGCTCGGCGGGGATGCGGGTGGCCAGGCGGAAGTAGCGCGCGTCGCGCACCATCTCCTTGCCGACGGCCGTCACCGCGAGCACGGGGACGCCGAGGCGCTGCCCCTCGTCGACCAGGCGCGTCATGTTGCGCACCGAGCGGGACTCGTTCTGCCCGCCGATGAACACCTGGATCGCGACGGCCGCGGCGTTCAGGCGCACCGCGTCCTCCATCGAGATCGCGAGGTGCTCGTCGGAGAGCTCCTCGCGCAGGATCGAGGGGCCGCCGCTGGCGCGCAACACGATGCCGGCGGAGGTCTCGGCGGGGATGCTCGTGCGCAGCGCGCCGCGGGTGAGCATGATCGCGTCGGCGGAGGGCACGAGCGGCGCGATCCGCTCGGAGAGGATCTCGAGCCCCGAGGTGGGGCCCTGGAAGTAGCCGTGGTCGAAGGCGAGCATCACGGTGCGCCCGTCGGCCGGGGAGAAGATGCGGCCGAGGCGGTTGCGCATGCCCCAGTCCAGGCCGGAGGCTCCCTTGAGGAATGCCGCGGGCGCGGCGGCGACGGCGTGCGCCGTGAAGTCGTCGCCCTGACGGAGGTCGTCGAGGTCTGCCATGCCGGTGTTCCTTTCGATGGGGAGGCGCGGCCGGCCCGGCGGCCGATGCCTCAGCGGCTGATGTCGGAGGCGGGGGCGGCCGCGAGGTCGTCGCGGCCGAGGGGGACGACGTCGCCGAGGTGGGAGATCGCGATCCCCGCCGCGCGCTGGCCGGCGACGNNGGCCGGCGACGAGCGCCTCCCGCCAGCGGCCGTCGACGATCGCGTCGAGCGCCGCGGCGACGAAGGCGTCGCCGGCGCCGGCGCGGTCGCCGACGGTGACCAGGTGCGAGCCGATCTCGTCGTCGCCCTCGGGGCCGAGCAGGTACGAGCCCTCGCCGCCGGCGGTCATGACGACCCACCGCGCGCCGGTGCGATCGCGCAGCCGCTCGCAGGCGGTCTCCGGGTCGAAGCCGGCGTCGAAGAGCGCCGCCGCGTCGCGGTGCGAGCAGAACAGCACCTCGATGCGCCCGGCGAGGCCGTCGACGAAGTCGCGCGCGCGCTCGGCGCTCCACAGCCGATGGCGGTGGTTGACGTCGTAGACGACGCCGGCGCCCGCGGCGTCGGCGCGGTCCACGAGGTGGGTGACGAGCTCGCGCGTGCCCTCGGACAGCGCGGCGGTCACCCCCGTGACGAAGACCCGGGAGGCGCGGTCGACCGGCGTCCAGTCCAGGTCCGCGGGCGCCGCGGTGCGGAACGGCGTGCCCTCGCGGTCGTAGAGCACGGACCCGCCCTCGGAGGAGGACTCGTGGAAGTACAGCGCGGTGCGCCCGCCCGGCACCGTCCGCACCGCGGAGAGGTCGACGCCCCAGGCGCGGTAGTCCCACAGCGCGCGCCGGGTGAGCGGGCCCTCCGCCATGAGCGAGACGTGCGCCGTGCGCCGGCCGAGCTGCGCGAGCGTCGCGGCGACGTTCGCCTCGGAGCACGCGGCGACGACGCGCAGCTCCGTCGCGTTCTCGATCCGCTCGTCGTCGCGCGTGCGCAGCCGCAGCTGCAGCTCGCCGAGGGAGACGAGGTCGTACTCGGCGCTCATGCCCGCACTCCCGTCGGTCCGGCCAGCACGCTCCGGAACTCCGACGCGGCGGCGGCGGGATCGTCGGCCGCGGTGATCGCCCGGCCGACGATGACGGTGCTCGCCCCGCGCTCGCGCCACAGCCGCGCGTCCTCGAGCCCGACGCCGCCGGTCGCGGTGATCGCGAACCCGCGCGCCTGCAGGGCCGCGGCCTCGTCGAGCAGCTCCGGCGCCCAGACGGTCTGGTCGCCGTCGCGGGAGCGCGTCACGATGAGCTCGGCGACGCCCGCCTCGGCCCAGCGGTCGAGGTCGCGCTCGTCGTACGGCGAGCAGAGCTCGACGTGCACGGCGCCGTCGTGGTGTCTCGCCGTCGCGCCGACGGCGGCGACCGTGGCCGGCCCGGCGCTCGAGAGCAGCGTGACGACGTCCGCGCCGGCCGCGAAGGCGAGCTCGGCGATCGCGCCGCCGGCCTCCGCGATCCTCACGTCGGCGAGGATCGGCGTCGCGCCCGCGACCGCGCGCAGCACGGCGATCGCACCGAGGCCGCGGCGCAGCAGCAGCGGGGTGCCGGCCTCGACGAGATCGACCGAGTCGATCGCGCGGTGGAGCACGCCGACGGCCTCGGGCAGGTCGCCGTCGAGCGCGAGCTGGATGCGGGGGGCCGTCACGGTCAGCTGCCCAGGAAGGCGAAGAACTCGCGCGCGTTGTCGATGTAGACGTCGCGGATGAGCTCCTCGTCGACGCCGGACGCGCGCAGCCGCGGCCCGAACACGGTCATGTCGTAGTCGACGCCGCTGCCGGCGCCGTAGGCCTTCTGGTACGACTTCTTGCCCGAGTCGGTGCCGAGCAGGATCTGCGTGCCGTATCCCTTCGCGGCGAGCTCGCGGATGAGCATCTCGCGCGAGGAGTCCGGCAGGTACTTGACCCGGTTGGTGCCGTCGAACATGAGGTAGCAGCCCATCTCGGTGACCGTCGAGAGGTAGTAGACGTCGGGGTTGCGCTGGGTGTGGCCGAGCGCGATCTTCGACGGGTGCACGCCGTAGCCGATCAGCAGCTCCGCCTGCTGCGGGGCCATCGTGCCGGCCTGGGTGTGCGTGTTGATGGGGCAGCCCGTCTCGACCGAGGCGATGGCCGCGGCCTCGATGAGCTTGTGCTCCCACCTGTTGATCACGCCGTAGCCCGTGGCGACCTTGATGACGCCGGCGCGCGCCGTGGAGCGCTCGACGATCGGCCCGGAGTAGTCGTTGGCGTCGATGCCCTCGACGATGTCGGCGATGACGAGCTCCGCGATCCGGTCGACCGAGTACCGGCCGATCCAGTGGCAGGCCTCGTCGGCGTAGAGGTGCGCCTTCTGGAAGCCGGTCGCCGCGATGATCTGCACGCCCGGCACGCGAGCCTGCACCTGAAGCATGTGCGGGGCGCTGCGCCCGCAGTCGATGGGCGTCATCTCGACGATCGTGCCGTTCACGCCGAGGAACTCCCGCGCGCCCGTCTGGTAGCTCTGCGCCTCCTCGACGGCCTTGTCGACGTCGTCGAGCCGCATGTCCTCGCCGTCGTGCAGGATCTCGCCCCCGCCCATCCGGATGAGGTGCTCGTGCGCGTTGACGGCGCCGAGCGTCGACGGGTCGACGTCGCCCGTGATCGTGCGTGCGAATGCCATGGGTTTCCTCCTGGGTTCGTGGTTCTGCGGCCGCGACGCGGCGGACGGATCAGCTGCCGGGGTGCTCGCCCTGGAGGGCGCCGATCCCGGCGAGGCAGAGGTACTTGAGGTCCGTCCACTCCTCGATGCCGTGGCGGGATCCCTCGCGGCCGTGGCCGGACTCCTTGATGCCGCCGAACGGGGCGGTCTCGGCGCCGATGGCGCCCGTGTTGAGGCCGATCATCCCGGCCTCGAGCGCCTCGGCGACCCGCNNTAACGCCAGCCGCGGGCGCCGTCGGACGTGAAGAGATACGCCGCGAGGCCGAAGGGCGTCGCGTTCGCGATCTCGACGGCCTCCCGCTCGGTGCGGAACGAGCGCAGCCCGGCGACGGGCCCGAAGGTCTCCTCCCGCGACATGAGCATGGAGTCGTCGACGCCGAGCACGACGGAGGGCTGGAAGAACGTGCCGCCGCGCTCGTCGCGGGAGCCGCCGAGCACGAGGCGCGCGCCGCGGCCGAGGGCGTCG
>MTKZ01038619.1_pt2 | contig 13108 bp, 9 predicted proteins | sample 1042781 | NCBI WGS metagenome assembly MTKZ01 (sample SAMN06212207, study PRJNA360539) | anaerobic digester metagenome | biome: Wastewater treatment plant; material: sludge; isolation source: anaerobic digester fed with sludge from wastewater treatment plant | place: Denmark: WWTP Viborg ...
GGTGGAATTGGCCTAATGAAAAAGTTATTAAAAACGCTCATTATTTTTACGATATTAATAATTTTATAAATAAATTTATTAATTCTAGTGAGGAATAGCGAGAGCCAACATCGTCCTTCTTCGTATAGTTTGGTGGAATTTATATGCTTAACGAAACGATTCTCTATTATATTAATTAGAAATATTTAGTTGAATTAAAACTTCCAAAATCTTTTAATGCCAATTAAGGATAGATATGAAAAAAATAAAATATAATCAAAAATGTAACCTCTGTGGAAGTTCGGAAAATAGATTGATAAGGGAGAGTTACGATTTTCTAACCCATCTTGGAGGAAAGTTCAAGATTGTCCAGTGTTGTAAGTGTGGATTAATTTTTGTAAATCCAAAGCCAACAAATATATCTGATTTTTATCCACCATCCTATGAGCCTTACAATATTTCAAACAAAGATTTTCATCAAAATTTATATAATCAACTTTTGAATAAATACTATGAAAAAAACAAATCAAGATGGGACTATTTTCTCTCTTTTATTTTTGAGAAGGTATATAATCCGATACCTTTTAAAAAACNNATACCTTTTAAAAAAAACGGTCGAATTTTAGACTTAGGTTGTGGTAATGGATTGGGTCTCTATAATCTCCAAAATTGCGGTTGGGAAGTTTACGGATTGGATATCTCCAAAATGGCAGTCGAATTTGCCCAAAGAGAACTAGGTCTAAAAAATGTAAAATATGGTTCGTTAGTAAATAACAATTATCCGAATAATTTTTTCGACGTGGTGGTTTTAAATCATGTTATAGAGCACTTGCCGGACCCTAAGGTGATATTGAAGAAGATAAAAAAAATACTTAAATATAAGGGATTATTATTAATTACTACACCAAACTTCGAGAGTGTAAATTCAATAATTTTTCGAAGTTATTGGTTTCCTCTAGAAACCCCTAGGCATTTATATCTTTTTACTTCTGAAACTTTTAAAAAATTACTTTTCTCTATCGGAGGATTTAGAATAAGGAAAGTCAAATATGATATTTCAACATATTCGCTTGGTCGGAGTTTAGCTTATTTATTTGGGAACGGAAAGAACGTAAATAAGTTTTGGATGTCAGTTAAAATTTTCTTTTTACCATTGACAATAGTTTTAGCACTGGTTAAAAAATCAGACACGATGTGTTTTTATGTAGTGAAGAACAACAATTAGAGTTGGAATGATGATGTGATAAAGAAAATAAAAAATATTTTACCAATCATTTTAATAGCCTTTTCAGTTCCATTACCTGTTTTGTTCTGGCTGCCTAAAGACGAGGTTCTTGCCCATGGGCCAGTTTATCCTTGGCCTTCAGTATCGGGTCTTTTAAGGATTGTCGGANNCACCTCTTTTCTTGGAATCCTCTTGGGCAGAACTTTGATTTTACCAGCTCACTTTTTTATTTTTACTCAGCGACAGCTACTTTTTTAGGAGGGAATGCACATACTGGTCAGTTATTGTTCTTGTATTTTGGTTTTCTTGCCTGTTTTGTGGGAATGTTTGTTCTCGCTCAAAAACTTGGTTTTAGTCTAACTGCTTCAATGATATCGGGAATTTTTTACATTTTTACGCCGGCTGTTATGTCGGGGATGCCGCTTGAGCCAGTTAACTTAAGAGTTTTGCCTTTTTATGTTTCCTGTCCAATTCTTTTATATATTTTTATTAAGCTCATTTCTGAAAAAGATTATTTTAAGAATTTGTTCTGGTTAGGAACAGTAACAATTTTTATTTGCTCTCCCGCATATTCGTCTTTACAATATTTTGTTTTGCATCTTCTAATGATTGCAATTTATGCATTTGTCGATTTTGTTATTACCAAAAGGGATAAGAAACGACATTTTTTATATTTCGGTAAAGTCATATTGGGAATAATATTAATTATTTTCTCTAATTTTTATTGGTTGTTTCCTATGGTTGGGAATCTTGGGATTGCTTATGCCGGTCGAAAAGAAATGGGTTTTGAAGAAGATCATGATTTTCAAATGGTAAATACCACGAGCTCAAAAATTATTGATTCCCTAAGGCTTTTGCCTTATAAGACTCAGGTTTATTCATCTCCTTGGCTTAAATTTTATTATTCTCCGTTCATTATTTTTTTGACTTTCGCTTTTGTAGTTTTTGCGATAATGACCTTGATATTTAAAAAAACCAGGAAACTCGCATTTTTTCCACTTATTTTATTTATTGTCAGTTTGTTTTTAGAAAAGGGAATCAAAGCGCCATTTGGAGTTGTTGGGAAAATAATATTTTTATCGTTTCCTTATGTGACGAGATTGTTTAGAAATTTAACCTATTTTAATTTACTGGTTATTTTTTCTTTTTCATTATTGATTGGATTGGGATTAGGGGAGTTAGTAAGGTTGTTGTCTATAAAATTAAGACAAGATTTTCCTTTAAAACACTTTTTAATTTTAATAACTTTATCTCTATTGATGATATACGGTTGGCCTTATATGAATGGCAGCTCCGTAAGTTCACAAAAAGAAACAGGTCTTTCACAAACAATAAAAGTTCCAAAATCATTTATTGAGCTAAGTCAGTTTATTAATGATCAGAAGATTATTTCAAGTTTTCTTGAAATACCCGTTTTTACACAACAATACTTTTTTACGGCCTACTCTTGGGGAAGGACTTATTCTGGAGCCCCACTACTTTCTTCTTGGACAAATAAATTTTTGATTAATTCTTTTGTCGAAGGAGGAGAAAACCGGTTAATTACCGAGGCTCTTCATCCACGAGAGAGTTCCATTTCTCCGGAAGCTTGGTTAAGAGTTTTACAATATACAAATGCAAAAAACATTATCTATTATAAAGATTCTGATTGGAGCTATTTAAATAAAATTTATCCCGATTACAAGTCCGAAGAGATTGAATCATTTTTGAACAACAATTTTTATATTAGCCAAATTATGAAATTTGGCGAAAAAATTAATTTGTATGAACTGAATAGTAAATATTACATACCCCGATTTTATATTCCTAGACAATCAATTTATTTAAATGATGAGTTTTCTGGCTTAAATGATATTGTTCACTTGACTAGTTTTAACAACCGATCGGTCTTATATCCAGAAAATATTTTAGATTCATCTAGATCAAAAGACCTGATTAATCAAATGGATGAAATTTTTGTGCGGGGAAAATTAGAAAATGCGATTCCCGAGGACGAACTGGAAATATTATCAGAGGAAATGATTTTACCTTCTGTTCGACAAAAACCCGGGAGCTTATTTTATTTCTTGGTACTAAAAAAGGAAGAATACGATAAGTGGATGTCCAGAAAGGACCCTAAAAGCCTGTTAGGGAAACACCTATTTTATGCTGGAAAAAGAATTAATGAGATCATTACTTTTAATATTGATAGATTGGCAAATTATGAAAATGAGATGGTAAAAGCTATTAAAATTTTGGAAAAATTAAAAAATGATAATCCACAAGATTTTTTAACACTTTTGACAAAGTTGGAAGAAACCTTTTGGTTTCACCAAAAAAAAATTTATGAAGCTAATCTTGATAAAGAGCTAGAAAAGAAGTCAAAAGATGTTTTTATCAACTTGAGCGATAAAATTAATGGACTTAAAATCAAGCGGGATTTTACAAAGTTTGTTTACAAACTGGAGACGCCGAAGGAAGGAGAATACGAGATATTCGTCCGAGATAATGCTGAAGATAAACTATTAAATACTGAAAAACCAAGTTTCGAGTCGTCTGATTTGGCTAACTTGTTAGATACTTCCGAGTCTGTTGCTTCTCCCAGCTGGAAACTTCTGGAATCTAAATATTTTTCTCAAGGGAGTCATAAGTATGTTTTACCAAATGGGATTCCTTACAAAAATTTAGTTAGTGATAATCTAAAGATTAATGACTATTCACCCAGTTCGATTTATAAAATTTCTTTCAGCTACAAGGCTCCTAGAGTTAACTCTGATAAATTGCCGTTTCTTTCGGTTAATGAATCTGGTGCAGAAAAACTCTTTGAAAAAGTTCTTTTACCCACTAACAATAAATTTGAAAATTTCGAGATGTTTTTTCGTTCTTCCAGTAAAGCTAACAAAGCTTTTATTTTCCTTTCAGTGACTGAATATAAGGATTTGAAAATAGAAAGGATTTATCAGCCGGAGATAATGTTAAAATACAAAACTACTGAAGATAAAATACTGAATACCGGAAAGCAGGTATCAAAGATAACTTTTGTTAAAATTAACCCGACAAAATACAAGGTAAAGGTAGAAGGAGCGAGAGAACCATATACCTTAGTGTTTTCCGAAAGTTTTCATCAGGGGTGGAAAGCGTTTATTAGTGGTCAGCGATTGGTGACTAGTGATCAGTATGGAGAGATTGTGGCAAGTTATTTTGACGGGGAGATAAAAGAGGGGACGCATAAAAATATCTTTTTAGATAGAAGCACTTTTGGAACCTGGAGCAAGAAACCATTATCGGAAGACAAACATTTTTTAGTTAATGGGTATGCAAACTCTTGGAGAATTAGCCCTGACGACGTAGAAGGAGCGGAAAATTATGAACTAATAATTGAATTTAGGCCGCAAAGGTGGTTTTATCTTGGGTTAGGGATATCGGGGCTAACTTTATCTGGTTGCTTGGGATGCTTAGTTTGGGGTTTAATTAAAGCTAAAAACTGATAAATTGAAGATTTACAAGATGTAACTCTTTTTGTAAAATAAACTAGTTTAGAACTTAGCATACTCATATCGATGAAAAAATATTTTAATGAAAAAAGGCTAGCTTTTTTTATTGTTTTTGTTGTTTTTTTAGTTTGTGGTTATCTTTATCTGCAGGGAAAAATTTTTTTTCTGCCGAAAAAGAATGATCTTTCCGAATTAAAAAACACGATGACAGAAATTCCTTATATGAAGAAAGAGTACCGGTTGACTTATTCCGATCGATCCTTGGATGAAGTTGAATATTTATCTCATTTTGAGGATGTGGAGAAATGGCAAGGAGATGGTGAGTTTGATTATACCGACTTTGTTGAAGGGAAAAGCTCTCTTTCTTTAAGTAGCCAGAACCATGCGAGGTCAAAAGCGATTTTGGAGTTACCCCAAAGCTTAAACTTTAGCGACTTTTCCAAATTGAAATTATTTTTAGACGTTCGTTCGGGAACAGATAAAATCGAGGATCTGGTGATAGTTCTTTTTCAAGGAAATGGCCAAGAAGCCGCTCGTTACCCAATACGCGAGTTGCAAGCCGGCTGGAATTTATTGACGGTTCCCCAAAAAGATTTCTCCGAGGATTACACAAACGGGCCGTATTCAAAAAAAGGATCAGGTTTTAAGGAAGGAGAGGTTAAAAGAGTTTCTTTTGAGCTAATCTCTCGACCAAAAACTTCGGCTTCTGTTAATCTTGATTTGATGTGGATTGAAAAAGAGGACAATTATATTGAGGATTGGAATACCGATACTCCAAAAATATTATCTTTAGGGAAAACAGGTTCCTCGTTTGGACTTTTAGTTAGTGGGATAGGTGGCAATCTTGCTAATCTTAGGGAGATAAGTTCGGCTAAAAATTTCTCATTTTCAGCTAAATTTATTGCCTTAAAATTAGGAAATTTTGGCCTCTTTTTAAGAGGAAATTATCAGAACGGCTTTGGTTATTATTTTATGATGGACGGGGTTGGCGCCGGAAGTTGGGAGACTTATAAAATTGGCCAGTTTGATAACAAGGTTGCGAATATTTCTTTAGCTAAAGGAATTATTCAAAACTTTGAATTAACGTTAGGAACCCCTTTTTGGCTAAAGGCAGAATTAAAAGGAACTCATTTAACTTTCTTGCTCTCGGTTGACGGAGAAAATTTTATCAAAATCGGAGAAACTGATGACCGAAGCTTTTCTTCAGGAGGGGCAGGTATTTTTACGGCTAATTCAATGTACCTGGTTGACGATTTTCAATTCAACCTGTAGACTTTTAGCTGATGAAGCAATTATCAACTTTTATCTATTCATGTTTGATTTTTTTGCTTACCCTGGTCTTATTTAAGGTAATTATTTATGCCTTAGGAGCGGTTTTAATTTTTTTGGTGGGTTCGTTAATCGTAGAGTTTATTTGGGAGCATTATAACTCACCATTATTTTTAGCCATCATTAATCCGGTTATAAATATTTCTTCTTCGGCGATTCTCTCCCTTTCTTTTTATTCTTTATTGTTTTTGCCGGTTGAGTTTGTAATAACCGAGATTTTGTTTATTACTCCCAAGCTTCCTTCTCAGATTGCGATCGTCTTTATCATACTTTTGGTTGTCATTTTTAGTCTGGTTAACTGGCAATCCCGCCTAAAAACGATAAAATATTACCTGATGTTACTCCTTTTTTTTTCGGTTTGCGGATTGGTCTACCTTAAGTATCGTGAGGAAAAACTTGCCCGAGAATATTTACCGAAGATTTATAGTTACTCTCCCAAACGGGGAATTCAGGCAGAGTTAGTGAAGATCGGAGGAGTGAATTTTGGTCCGGTTTGGAAGGGAGGAGAAGTTTATTTGGGAGAAGAAAGGATGGGAGTTGTTAATTGGGACGACAAGTCGTTACTGTTGGAGATTCCTGTTCCGAGAAAATTTGGGATGATGAAACTTAAAGTAATAACCAAAGAAGGAAAGAATAGCAATCCGGTTCAGTTTGAAATAAGAAATCCAGCGACACTAAATCAGGTAGAGAAATAAATACTGAAGATTGAACCGAATAACTTAATGGACTTTATAAACTTAATTAAATGAAAATTTATTTTCCTAAGTACTTTAAAGTCGTTATCACGCTTTTTTTTGTCTTGGTTGGATTAACTCTAGCCAAACTTATAAATTTTGATTTTGGCTTAGACCTTCGCTTGTTTTTTTTAGCCTTTTTGATTCCCTTTTGGATTTATTTTTTTTTGGAAGTAATCGCTAACCGGAAATTCGTTTGGAAGATATTAAGTTCGGAATCAAAAAAGAAAAAAACAGAGATTGAAGGTCGAGCTAAGAACATCCAACCTAAAATTGTTGGTTTATCTTCTCTTTTTTCGAGTGATTTAGGTAGGGATTTAGTCCTAGCGATCGCATACCTTGTTGCTTTTACTTTCGAATTAGTTGATTTTATTAAAAGATACTTTTTTTCAAAATATATTTTTCTTTTTTACTGTTTTCTCGGAATTTTGTTGGAGATTTTTATCATCACTTCGACATTAGATTCAATAATTTTGTTCTTAACCGGAATGTGGGTGATAGTAGTTCGAATGTTTAGATTTAAAGCTAAAATTTCAATGATTGGTTCGTTGTGTTATCTGTCAATTTGCCCATTTTTGCTTATTTATAAAAAAGATTTATGGGCGGAAAAAACCGCTAATTGGGCGTACTTGTTTTTAGCCATAGGGGTAATTCAGATGTTTGTGGAGATATTTGACGAAGAAAGGCAAGATGCTCAAGCAAAAAAATAACCGATGGGAAAAATTGGTTTTATCCATTCTGTTGTTGATCGGTTTTCTTTATCGAGTTAACGGGCAGGAAGTTAATTATTCTTTTTGGACAGACGAAGGGCATGTCGCGATTTTTTCAAGAGCAATTATAGAAAGAGGAAGACCTGTTTTAATTAACGGTTATTCAACCGGTATTTACCAGTGGTTGGAATATTGGACTAGTGCGGTTTCAGCGAAATTATTTGGTTTAAGCGAATTTTCTTTGCGATTACCGACTGCCATTTTTGGAGTATTAACGATTTTAGTAGTTTATAAATTAGGCAAAGAATTATTTGTAGCCGAGGTGGGCCTACTTACAGCATTCTTAACGACGTTTCTAAATATTGAAATTCTTTATTCTAGACAACTGCGACCGTATCAAGCTATTCAATTCTTCTGGATTCTAGGGGCATATTTACTTGTTAAAACTTTTAAAAATATCGGGGGGATAAAGAATGTACTATGGTTGGTATTATGCGGTATCTTAGCGACATTATTTCATTTTATGGGAGTGATGTTTCTTATAAATCTATTTGTTCTTTTTCCTATTTTACAATATAAAAAATTAACAAAGAAAAAATTATTTCTTCTTTTTATTACTGTATTGATTCCCTTCATTCTATTATACATTGTTATTAAGCCTTCATTTTCAAATGTTGGGGAATTTAATAATTCTTACTATTATCGAGTGTTTTTAACTCATAATTATTTACCAATATTCCTGTTAGCTTTATTCGGGTTATTTTTTTTAATTAGAGAAAAGAAATATCAAGAGTTTATTTTATTCACTGTTTTTTTAGGAATTCAAATTATATTTATATCTACGTTTCTTAGACAACCATTTGTCCGTTATTTATATCCGGTTTTTCCATTTATTATTTTGCTTGCAAGTTACGGAATCGTCGGTGTTGAAAGTAGGATATTGGATGTTTGGAAGCGGAAAGATAATAATAAAATTAATTTAACAAATGAGAAAAATATACAGATTTTGATATCGTGTGTTTTAACCTTAATTATTATATTATTTTTATCGAAATCAAATAAACTATCTTTGTTTCCCCAAAAAGTTTACTCTCTAAATGAGGACATGCAGGAGATTCCCGAAATTGACTGGAAAAATATTTATGGATTTGTTAAACAATATTTAAGTGAGGATTCGAGTACGATTCTTGTTACTAATTGGAATGACTTACCCGTCTGGTATTTAGGAGAAGGTTATCCACAATATTTGGTAAGGTTGGAAGAGTGGAATGTTGATCCTCTTTCTTCGGCCAAAATTATTAAATCTCTGGAAGGCTTTAAAAAAATGGTTAAGGAAAACAGTAAGGGAATATTTGTTATAGATAGTTGGGATAATTTTGTTCCCGATGGCGTGAGAGAGTATTCTCAGGATAATCTTAAAAAAGAATTGGAGGTTGACCGGCTTTATCCGACTCAGCCCAGATATTGGCCGGTGACAGTCTATTCATGGGGGATATAATTATTGCTGTGAAAGTGGAAATGAAACGCTATTTTTCTAAACTGCTTCAAAGTGACCTATTAAAGGGCAACTTGATTATGTTTGTTGGTAGTATGGTGGCAAATATCGGCAGTTATTTTTATCATTTTCTCACAGGAAGAATACTTGGCCCAGATGATTACGGAATCCTTTCTTCGCTAATTTCCCTAACTTATTTAGTAGTTTTACCGACTACTGTTGTAAATGTGCTCATTGTTAAATATACCTCTGCCTTAAAAGAAGGTAAAGGTTTTGAGGCGGCGATTGGATTTTATTATTGGCTGAATCAAAAAATAAAAAATTTTGGCGTTTTGGGCTTATTATTTTTACTGCTAGTTTCGCCATTAATTACCAACTTTTTTCATTATTCCTCGGTTCTTCTGGTTGTTCTTGTCGGGATTTTCAGTTTAATTAGCCTTTTTGCCAGTATTAATACTTCAACCCTTCAGGGATTCTCGGCTTTTGGTGCATTTTCCTTAGTTGTTGTTTTTCAATCACTGGGAAAATTAATAATTGGGGTTATTTTCCTTTTTTTAGGATTTGGAGTAACGGGTGCAGTTTTCTCTTTACCGATCAGTATGGCGGCCACCTACTTTCTAAGTTTTTTACTGATTCAAAAGTTAGTTAAAAAACAGAGAGTTGAGATTCCCCGGAAACAACCTGAAGTAAAGGTGATTCTGAAGAATTGTTGGCCGATTTTGGTTTCTACCTTAGCTTTAACTTCTTTTTATACCACCGATATTTTGTTGGTAAGGCATTTTTTACCTGCTTATGAAGCCGGACTTTACGCTTCTTTAGCTAATTTGGGAAAAATAATCTTTTTTGCATCAAATTCGGTTGGCTTGGTAATGCTTCCGACTGTTTCCGGTCGACAAGCGAAAGGTGAAGATTCTTTTCGACCACTACTTTTAAGTTTTATCGGGGTTTTGGGTATTTCCCTTTCGCTATCAGTTTTATTTTTCGTTTTTCCAAAACAGGTAATAATTGCTCTTTATGGTCGCCAATATTTAACGGTGGCGCCGTTAATGGGCATCTTTTCTGTTTTTATGATCTTGTATTCTTTAGTGTCCTTGATGATAAATTTCTATTTAGCAATTTCACAAATAGTTATGATTAAGTTGGGAGCGATAGCCGCGATTTTACAGGTTTTCTTGATCGTCTTTTTCCACCAAAACATTTTACAGATTGTTTGGGTAAATATTGGAGTTTTAACTTTCTTATTAACGGGGTTACTTTTCCCTTTCGCAAATAGTATTTCTTCGGGTGATTTGCGAGGTAAGGTTTGAGGTTTTAGCCGAAGCAGGATAAAATATGAGGTATGGAAAAAAAAGTTGTCAGAAATACGCTTTTTCTGACTTCGGCTAATCTTTTGGCCCGGGCAATAGGTTTCCTCTCTTTCATTTTTTTAGGCAGAATTTTGGGAGTAACTGCCTTTGGCCACTATAATTTCGCCTTGGCCTTGGTTTATAATTTTTATCCGGTGGCCGATTTTGGAATTGAACGGGTAATTTTACGGGATTTGGCGAAAGACAGCGCGCGGGCCCAGGAATACTTCCAAAAATTGCTTCCCCTCCGTTTTTTAATGGCTTTTGCTTCCTTGATACTAGCTATTGTTTTGGGTTTTGTTTTGGGAAAAAACGGCATTGATAGTTTAAATGTTTTTATTTTTGGTTTTTGTTTGTTTTCCTGGAATATAACTCAATTGGTTGCCGGAATAGGGAACGCTTTTGAAAAAATGGAGATCCAAAGTTTTTTGGCTGTTCTCTTGTCCGTTTTAAAGATGATTTTTGAAATATTTATCGCCTTTTATTGGCGGAATGTTTCTTTGGTTTTAGTCGGAGATGTTATCGGCAGTATTTTGGTTTTATTGGTTGCCTTAAGGCTTAGCCAAAAAATCAATTTAAAGTTTAAAATTGAGGTCGACCTTCGTTTTTGGAAAAAAGTCCTTTCCGAGTCGTGGGTTTTTGCTTCAATTATGATCTTGGCGGTTATTTATCTTCGCTCCTCGGTTATGATGGTAAATTATATAAAAGGCGCATATTTTACCGGTCTTTATTCATCGGCCTTTAAATTTGTTGAAGCTTCAATTTTAATTCCCCAAAGTTTTGCCCTGGCTCTTTTTCCGCAAACCGCGAGACTTTTGGTTTCCGATAAAAAAAAGTTATTGGGAAATTATTTTAATTCTTTGGCGATAATTTTTGGTTTTTCAATAATTTATGCACTGTTCTTTTACTTTTTTTCACCGCTAATTATAAAGATTGCCTATGGACCTGACTATCTTGGGGCGGTTCCGGGAATGAAAATACTTGCTTTTGCCAGCATTTTCTTTTTTTTGAACGTCTTACCGGGGAATGTAATTCAAAATTCAACGAAGGTAAAGAATTTTTTGGTTTACGCCCTTTTAAACTTAGTTTTGGTTTTTATTTTTGGAATAATGTTAATTCCCCGATATTCAATTGAGGGAGCCGCTTGGGCGGTTTTATTGGCAGAAATATTAGGCTTCGTTATTAATAATGCTTTTGTTTGGAAAATACTTAGGGAGAGTGACTAGTAGTTAGTGATTGGCAATTAGTGATTAGTAATTAGTGACTAGTGATTAGTGAACAATTGGGAAAATTAACCGGATTTATGGCCAGAGACAATATCCAACTATCAATTATCGTCCTTTCTTATAATACCAGGGAGCTTTTGAAAAAGTGCCTTGGCTCGGTGATTAGTGATTTGCAATTAGCGGTTAGAGAGAAGGGAAGAGGTTTTGATACGCCACCAATCACCAATCACCAGCCACCAATCACCGAGATTATCGTGGTGGACAATGGATCAACTGACGGCTCGGTGGAAGAAATTAAAAACGAAAAATTAAAAATTAAAAATAAAGATTTAAGATTAATCGTTATTGAAAACAAAAAAAATGTAGGATTTGCAAAAGGGAACAATCAAGGCATCAAAGAGGCTGGGGGAGAATATATCATGCTTTTAAATTCAGATACTGTTGTCGAGCCGGGAGCGATAAAAAAACTATTGGGATTTTTAGAAAACAATCCCTCGGTTGCCGTTTCTCCACTTTTGATTCTTCCTAGCGGTCGGCTGCAAACTGATTATTATATGCGTTTTCCGAATTTCTGGCAGATATTTTTGTATCACAATCCAATTTTGCGGCCAATGGTAATGAGGATTTCGTTTTTACGTTTGCTTATCGCTCGAAAAGCCGGCGATAAACCTTTTAAGGTTGATCAACTGCCCGGAGCCGTTTTATTGGCCTCAAGGGAGGTTTGGGGCAAGGTCGGTTTTTTGGACGAAGATTATCATTTTTTGTTTGAAGATGTCGATTGGTGCTGGAGAGCAAAGCGGTTGGGTATTGGGAGAATAGTGGTTTCCGGAGCGAAGATTACTCATATTGGGGGGGCAAGCTGGAAACAAAGTCTTAAGGAAAATTCTTTTGGATTTTATTATCAATTTTTTGCTTCTATGTTGTTATTCTTCAGAAAAAATTACGGAAAATTTAACGCGACGATTTTTAAGTGGTTAATCATAATAAATTTTTTCTTAACCTTAAAACCAAAATTAGCTTGGCAGTTTATAAAGAACGACGGTAAACAAAAAAATTTTTTATGATTATCGGTATTTTATTGGTCGCTTTAGCTTTGAGATTGATTAATCTTAATCAGTCACTTTGGCTTGACGAAGCGGTTCAAGCAGTCGTAGCCAAAAATTCTTTGGCTTTTGCTTTTGAAGAGCTTAGGGGTGATTTTCATCCGCCATTATTTCACCTGCTAATGCATTTTTGGGTAAGGATTTTTGGCTCGAGTGAGATCAGTTTGAGAATGCCGTCGGTTTTATTCGGCATAGGAACAGTTTGGGTAGTTTACCTTTTAATTAAAGAATTAACTGACTCAAAAATTAGTGGACCGGTTGCATCACTTTTACTTGCCACGGCGCCCTATCATGTTTATTACTCACAGGAAGCGAGAATGTATTCAATGGTGACTTTTTTTACCTGTTTGTCGATGTACTACTTTTTAAGAGTGATTAGCGATTGGCAATTAGCGATTAGTGGTAACAAAGGGCTTCCGGCACACAGCCGCCTGTTCCCAATCACCAGTCACAAATCACCAGCCACTTTCTACGTTTTTTTCACCACG
>MTKZ01013049.1_pt1 | contig 13107 bp, 10 predicted proteins | sample 1042781 | NCBI WGS metagenome assembly MTKZ01 (sample SAMN06212207, study PRJNA360539) | anaerobic digester metagenome | biome: Wastewater treatment plant; material: sludge; isolation source: anaerobic digester fed with sludge from wastewater treatment plant | place: Denmark: WWTP Viborg ...
TATCGGTCTAAAATCTTTGCCCCAAGGTTACCTAGTTACGTGTAATGAAAATCCGTGTTTAAAGGATAAACCTATGGAGAACGAGGCATGAAGAAGAAACGAATAGTTATTGCCTTGGTAATCACAGGCACTGGGGTACTGACTGTGTTGCTGTGGCAGGGTTTGGAATCTTCCCGTCACTCCACGCGACAGACATTGTGCGTGCATAACCTGAAACTGCTTTATTCGTGCCTCAAGGCATATGCGGAGGAGCATGAAGGCCACTATCCCGACCGCCTGGCGAACTTGTTGACCCGCCATGGTGACAATCCGGAGTTCCTGGAGATACTCATTTGTCCGGAGATACAGGCAATATACAAGCACAATACAGGGGAAAAACATCCCTTTCCCGGGCATCCGGATGCGGATACCCTGGAGCGTTTGTGCAGTTATGCGTATGTGCCGGGTTATACGGTTGATGACCCGCCGGATGCCATCATCTTTTACGAGAAGAAAGACAACCACTTCGGTAAAGGCCGAAGCCTGATGTATCTGGATGGACACGGTGCATGGGAACCTCCCGAAAACTGGCGACATGGACCACCCAACAAGACCCTGCCGCCGGAATTCTCCGGTCCCCAGCCCAGAGAATGAAGCGAAAATGTCCCCCAACCCGCCCGATTTCGCCTGTCATAAAACAAGAATTGATCGATTTGTCTTTTTTCGGTCATATATACATAAGAAACATTTTGGGTGTATACCGCCCATTCGTACCTGATTGTGCAAGTACCATCGTAAAAAAAAAAGAAGTTGAACGCGTGGGTAAAGAAAGATGGGACATATACCTATCAGGGATGTCCCTTTTTCTGCTTAGATAGTGCTGTTTTCCTCGGGTTGCAGAGAAAGCACTGCCCCAATCGTTTGAGGATGTATGTTTTTCTGTCGCGACTCTTTGAAAATGTCACATGTTAAACTCGTTAGAAATGTCACACTATAGACTTTCCAACAGGAGAGTTTATTATGGAAGGACATTTACTGATGAGTCGGAAAGAACTGTATCGTAAGACGGTCTTGGAATTAGTCAAGTCCAAACGCATAACACTTGTAGAGGCCTCGGCTCGGCTTTGTTTAGGTTATCGCCAGACGCTTCGTGTCTATGGGCGTTTTGTAACTGAAGGGGACTCAGGGCTTATTCATCGTCGTCGCGGGGTTATTTCGAATCGTTCGTATTCGGTGTTGTTTCGCGAACGTGTGTTGCAGCGCTATCGCAAGTATTACAAACCTCATGACCTTGGACCTACCCTTGCAGCGGAAAAATTAGCGGAGGAAGGTCTTTTGGTGGACCATGAGACGCTTCGTCGCTGGCTATTATCGGCCGGCGACTGGAAAAGGCGCCGCAAGCGTCGCACGCATCGTTCTCGACGGGAGCGCCGTCTGCACTTTGGCGAATTGGTTCAGATGGACGGCAGTCACCACGATTGGTTTGGAAGCGAGCATGGTAAGTATTGCCTGATGAACATGGTGGACGATGCTACGGGTAAGACTATGGGATTACTGGACCACCAGGAAACGACCGAGGCCGCCATGAACCTGCTGAGGCGGTGGATAATGCGTTATGGTGTTCCCCATGCGCTTTATACGGACAGAAAGAACGTTTACATTACCGATCGGGAGGCGACTATCGAAGAGCAGTTGGCCGGAGAAGAACCGATGACTTCTTTTGGAAAATCCTGCTACAAACTGGGTATTGAGATTATTACGGCCCATTCCCCCCAAGCCAAAGGTCGTGTGGAACGTTCTAATGGCACCTATCAGGACCGATTCGTAAAGGAACTTGCTTTGCGCGGTGTTACTACGTTGACCCTGGCCAATGAGATGCTTGCCAATGGCTTTACAGATGACCTGAATGCACGTTTTGCCGTTGCACCGGTACAAGAAGAGGACTACCATCGCCCCCTGTCCAGAGGCTTGGATATGGACAGCATCTTTTGCCATGAAACGTATCGGACGCTGGGCAATGATTGGACTCTTCGCCACGACAACAGTTTCTATCAGATACTCAAAGGCAATAAACCATTACCAAAGCCCAAAGACCGAATCCTTGTCCGGATCCATTTCGACGGGCGTATCCAATTAGTTTACCGCGACAAAATAATGGCATTCACCGTCATTTCGCCTGAGCAATTACATGACCAAAAGAAGGCTCAAAAAATAACACCGTATCGTGGTAATATGTCAAAAACGGTCAAGCGTAAAAAACCGCAGAAAAAGTGGCGGCCTAATTGTAACCGACTGCCAATGTGTAAGAGGAACTCTTGAATGCCGCGAGTTTACCACATTCCCACAGCCCCTACGACGAGTGCTATGCACGGCGGAAGCCAAAGAGGGCTGTGGAAATGGCAGGCGGTGGACAGGTTGGGGACAGCGCCAAAGCCCGCTGCCCCCAACCTGACCACCGCCTTTGGAAAACTCGCTTAGCGCAAAATAGGATGCTCGGTATGTGACATTTCTAAAGAGTTTTAATATGTGACATTTCTAAAGAGTTTTGACAAGGATGTATGTTTTTCTGGTACGCAAGCCCGGGACAGAATATAATGAACGACATGATTGAAAATGATTTGAACGCTGGGTATAACCGCAACATCAACCGAAACAAGGAGAGGATGCCATGTCCGCACACATTCGTTTCTGCCGCTCAGCCGGGTTGTTCACCCTGACCGCTGCGCTTCTGTTGATTCCCTGCGGCTGTTCCGGGAAACAAACGATGGTCTCGGTGGGCGGCGTCATCGTGGATGAAAATAATGCGCCGGTGAAAGGGGTGCAGGTTTCCCTGAGTTATGAGGACAACGGCCAGCGTACCCGGTATGTGAGTTCGGTGACGGACACGTCCGGGAAATGGCATGTGGAGATTCCCAAGGGAGTTGTCCAGGTGACGTGGCAGCTGCAGCATCCCGATTTCGCGTTGTCAACGACTTACGATTGGCTTTCTGTTACGGAGGATTTGCTCGCTGGAACCCTGCGGCATGCGATTCCGCACGGAATACGGTTGCGCGACGTGGCAGTGGATGAGGCCAGCGCGCAGGGCAGCCGCCCGCTTGCTATCAACCTGCACTTTGTATATACTTAGACCCGGCGGTAAAGATATGGGATAAACGTCGGTGACATTTATTGGTTTTGCTGTAAGTTGTTATTGACATCTTGTAGAAGGGAGGATTTTATGAGCGAGTTCTGGCACGATGGCGGATGCGCTTTCCATCCGGTCAGCGCCCCGGATTACCTGCCGACCGAGCAACTGCGCCAGTTGCAGTTGCACCGGCTTCAGGCCGTGGTTCAGCGCAGTTACGATAATGTGGCCCTTTTCCGTCACAGGATGGAGGAACTGGGCCTGGCGCCATGGGATATCCAGCAGTTGGAGGATATACAACACCTGCCATTTACGATAAAGACCGACCTGCGGGATACCTATCCCTTCGGTCTTTTTGCCAGCCCCATGAAAGAAATTGTGCGGCTGCACGCTTCGAGCGGCACTACGGGCAAACCGATTGTTGTCGCCTACACCCAGGAAGACTTGCGGGTATGGTCCAACGTTATGGTCCGCTGTTTCGCCGCCGCCGGGCTTGACCGGGGCGACATCATTCAAAACGCATACGGTTACGGCTTGTTTACCGGCGGGCTGGGCGCCCACTACGGGGCGGAAGCCCTGGGCGCCACGGTCATCCCCATCTCCGGCGGCAATACGGACCGCCAAATCATGCTGATGAAAGATTTCGGGACCACCGCCATATGCTGCACGCCGAGTTATTTCCTGCGCATCCTCGAACGGGCCGCGGAGATGGGCATTGACCTGCGCGAACTGCCCCTCAAGGCGGGTGTGTTCGGCGCCGAGCCCTGGACGGAGGAAATGCGCAAACGCATAGAGCCCGAAGCGAATATCAAGGCCTATGACATCTACGGCCTCTCCGAAATCATCGGTCCGGGCGTGGGCAATGAATGTTCCGAGCAGCATGGGCTGCATATCTTTGAAGACCATTTCTATCCGGAGATTATCGACCCTGAAACGCTGAAACCGGTACCGGACGGCACGGAAGGCGAGCTGGTACTGACGACACTGAGCAAACAGGCCATGCCCATGATACGGTACCGTACGCGGGACATCACCGCACTCTATACGGAAGCGTGTCCCTGCGGGCGCACCATACGCCGCATGCGCCGCATTTCCCGCCGCAGCGACGACATGTTCATCATCCGGGGCGTGAACGTGTACCCGTCCCAGATCGAAGAAGCGCTGCTGGCCGTGGAAGGCACAGCGCCGCATTACCAGATCGTACTGACCAATGACGGCATTATGGATGATGTGGAGGTGCACGTTGAAGTCACCCCGGAGGTCTTCGGCGACACCATCAGCGTCATGGAAGGCCTGCAAAAGAAACTCTCCGCGTCCATTGAACGCATCATCAACATCCGCGTCAAATTGCGCCTGGTGGAACCAAACACCATCCAGCGCAGCGAAGGTAAAGCCAAGCGGGTTCTGGACATGCGCAAAAAGTAGCCTTTGCCTCGGCGCGCGGTAACCCATGGGCATATAGCAACGAGCAAGCAAAAAGGAAAGTGAGCCATGAAAATACATCAATTATCCATGTTTCTGGAGAACAAGCCGGGGCGCCTGAGCGAGCCCTGCCGCCTGCTGGCAAAGGCGGGCATCAATATCCTGACCCTGTCGGTGGCGGATACGCAACAGTTCGGCATTTTGCGCCTGATTGTCCGTGATTGGGAGCAGGCCAAACAGGCGCTGGAACAATCCGGGTGCGTAGTGAACGTCACGGAAGTAGTCGCCACCGAGGTGGAAGACAAGCCGGGCGGCCTGGCCGAGATTCTGGACATCATCGAAGATGCGGGACTGAACATTGAATATATGTACGCGTTCACGTTTCGCAGCGGCGACAAAGCGGTAATCGTATTCCGCTTCAACAATCCGGACCTGGCGATACAAGCGCTTCAGCGGAAAAACATTAACGTGATTAACGGCGTGGAGTTGTACGACCGCGCGAAACAATAGCCGCTTTCAGCAGGACACGCTAAACCCCGCGCGGGGTGGTTCGTTTCCCGTGCAGGGCATCCGTAAACGCTTCGCAAGCGTGCGCAGGGAGTGTTTCATTCCTCCCTTGAAAACACGCTTCAACGGTGAGAAGGCCTTTTCAAATGACTGATTTTGTAGTGGACAACCAGATACTCGACTTGGAAGAACGGCTGCCCAGGGCTGATTTGGAAGCCCTGCAGGTGAAACGCCTGCGCGAGACGGTTGCGCGCGCGATGGGGGTACCTTTTTACAAGGCTATTTTCAAGCGTGACGGGATCACCCCGGACAGCATCAACTCCCTTGACGATTTGAAACGCCTGCCTTTCACCACCAAGGCGGACATGCGGGACAATTACCCCCTGGGCCTGTGCCCGGTACCCCGCTCGGAACTGGCGCGCATTCACGGTTCGTCGGGCACCACGGGCAAACCCACCTTTGTGGGATACACCCGGGGCGATCTGAAAATGTGGTCGCGCCTGTGCGCCCGCTTCCTTTACGCGGGCGGCCTGCGCGCGTGCCATACCGTGCAGGTTTCCTTTGGATACGGTCTGTTTACCGGCGGTTTCGGCCTTCACTACGGCATAGAAGAGATTGGCGCGGCGATCGTACCGGCATCCTCGGGCAACACGTCGCGGCAGATTACGTTAATCCGGGACCTGCAGCCGGACGCGCTCATTTCCACGCCCAGTTACGCCTTGAACATTGCCGAGGTGGCCCGGTCCATGGACATCGACCCGCGCACCCTTTCGCTCCGCTTCGCCCATTTCGGCGGCGAGATGTGGACGGAAGAAATGCGCCGGCAAATTGAAGCGGAAATGGACCTGTTCGCTTTCAACAACTATGGGCTGTCGGAAATCATCGGCCCGGGCGTCAGCGGCGAATGCGCCGCCCGCGCCGGCATGCACATCCAGGAAGACCATTTTCTGGTGGAATGCCTCAATCCTGAAACTCTGGAACCAGTCCAGGACTACGAGTACGGGGAACTGGTGATTACGGCGCTGACGCGCGAGGCCATGCCCATGCTCCGGTACCGCACCCGGGACATCGCCTCCATCGATATCTGCCCCTGCGTCTGCGGCAGGACGACCAAGCGGATGTCGCGCGTGGTAGGGCGCTCCGACGACATGCTGATTATCCGGGGTGTCAATGTGTTTCCTTCCCAAATCGAAGAGGCGCTGTTCAAGGTGGACGGCACCTCCCCCCACTATCTGATTGAGGTGGCGCGGCCCGGTACCCTGGACCAGGTGACCGTTAAAGTAGAAGTGCGCCCGGAATTCTTCTCGGACAAGATGAGCGACATGCAGAGTCTTCGTGAACGGCTGGACCGGAGCATTCAGGCAGTGGCTGGCATTCACGCGCAGGTGGAGCTCGTGGCGCCGCAAACGCTGGAACGGTCCATGGGCAAGGCGGTGCGCGTCATTGACCATCGCGGTAAACTGGGGTAAGCCCGTTTTATTCGTGGCGCAGCGCCTCGACGGGATCCATGTTGGCCGCCCGCAACGCGGGGTATATGCCGAATACAATGCCCACAAAGCCGGAGATGGAGAACGCAAGCAGGGGCGCCCAGGGCGTGACGATAGTAATCATGTTCGCAACACGGCTTATGATGAGGGGAATCATCACGCCGATGACCACGCCGATAAGCCCGCCGGTACCGGAGAGGATGACGGTTTCTATCAGGAACTGGACGACAATATCGCGCCGTTTCGCCCCCAGCGCCCTTCGGATGCCGATTTCGCGGGTGCGTTCGGTGACGCTTGCCAGCATGATATTCATGATGCCGATGCCGCCCACCAGCAATGAAATGGCGGCGATGGCCCCCAGCACGGTATTGAATATCTGTTTCGTCCTTTCGGCCTGGCGCAGCAATTCCAGCGGGACTATCATTTCGTAATCCTTGGTGCGCCGCTGCTTGGACAAAATGTCATCGATGACCATGGCGGTCTCTTCCACGTCTTCCAGGCGGTCCACCTGTATCACCGCTTCATGCAGTTCGACGCGTTCCGCTTCGAAAGTCCCCTGGCTGCGCCGGACCAGTGTTTCCCCGAAGCGGCTTTTGGCCGCCGTCAAGGGAATATATACGCGCGGCGCATAGTCATCCGTATTGCCCTGCGGCGTCGCGCCGGCCGTGGATACCGCCCCAGATTCCGCGGACGCCACCGCCGGCTCCACCACGCCGACCACCTTGTAATAATCCATGGCGATGCGCACATTCCTTTCAAGAGGCGAGGAAAAGGGAAACAGCCTCTCGGCCACCGACGTACTAATCACGCACACGTTGACATGCCCGTCATGCTCGACGGCGGTAAAGAACCTGCCGGCGCTGACCTGCAACTTCCTGACTTCGGGATACCAGGGCCTGACCCCGATGATTTCCGCGTCCACCCGCCGCGTGGCGTTCCAGACATGATTGCGAATGATGCGTCCCGGGGCCAGAATGGTCACGCTAGGTATGGTGTCTTGAATACGCCTCATGTCGTCATACTGCAGCCCATACTCGGAAATACGGCTCTGCTCGGAGGAAATGCGTTCCGTTTCCGCCGGTTTGACGCTGCGCAGAATGATGTTCTGGCTGCCCAGCCTCCGGATCTGCTCTTGCGCCTCATACCCGGCGCCTTCCCCCACCGCCAGCATGGCAACCACCGAACAGACCCCGAATACGATGCCCAGCATGGTAAGGAAGGAACGCAGCCGGTGCAGCCACAAGGTTTTAAACCCCAGCGCCACGGCGCGGCGCAGTTTGCCCAGGGTGAAAAGGGATCGAATGCCCTGCAGGTTAATGGCCGCCATTGCGCGCATCCTCTTCCACACGGCCGTCCCGAAGGCGTACGACACGGTCGGCACGCCGCCCGATATCGACATCATGGGTCACCATGATAATGGTCTTGCCTTGTTCGCGCAACTCGTCAAACAGGCTCAATATTTCCCTGCCTGAACTGGAATCCAAGTTGCCGGTAGGCTCATCCGCCAACAACAGCAGCGGGTTGTTCACGAGCGCCCTGGCGATGCCGACGCGCTGTTGCTGCCCGCCCGACAGTTCCATGGGCTTGTGGTGCAGGCGCGCGCCCAGCCCCACCCGCTCCGCCAGGAGTTTCGCGCGGCGGCTGCTTTCCGAAGACTTGCAGCCCTGGTAGTACAGGGGCACTTCGATATTCTCGAGCACGTTCAATTGCTGGATGAGATTGTAGGACTGAAAGATAAAGCCCAGCCGTGACCCGCGTATTTCCGACAGGTCATCGTCGTCCAGGGTGGACACGTCCGTTCCCCCGATCAGATAGGCGCCCCGGGTCGGCCGATCGAGGCAGCCGAGCACATTGAGCAAGGTCGATTTACCGCAGCCGCTTGGCCCCATGATGGCCACATATTCGCCCTGATACACTTCCAGGTTGATTTCATGCAGGGCATCCAGCACCGTTTCCCCCATATAATAGGTTTTGGTGACCTCCCTCAAGGCGACAATACATTCCCGGTTCATCCCGCAGGGGCTCCCTCAGGTTCCCGCTCTTTGCCTTTATTTTTCCCCTTGCCGCCCTTTTTCTCTCCGTCGCCGCTCTCTTCCCCCTCTGGTTCCTTGCCGGCATCGGTCGGAGCGCGCAGCAACACCTTTTCACCGGGCTGGAGCCCTTCCTTGATCTCGATAAAAGAGATGTTGTATTCCCCGGTTTTCACCGGCCGCTCCTCCACGCCCAATACGCCATCAACGTAACACAACGTTTTTGCATTGACGACATGCACAGCGTTCAATGGCACCTGAAGCACGCCATCCAACACATCAATAATGATTTCCGCTTCGGCGCTCATACCGGGTTTAAGCCAATCAATTTCCCCGTCAATATGGATGACGGTACTGTAGACTTTCAGGTCCGGGCTAAGCCAACGGTTTTGTGAATCCGGCAGCACGGCAATCCGGTAGACCGAGCCGGTCAGTTGTTCATTCGGGTAGGCATCCACACGGATACGGGCCTTCTGGCCGGGACGCACTTTTTTGACGAAGGACTCATGCACTTGCACGCGGCACGCCATCACCGAGGTATCGGGAATGGTAAAGATGACTTGGCGTTCCCGAATGGTGGCGCCCTCTTCTATGGGTTCGCTGCGATAACTTTGTTCCCCCGTGCCGTAGACAACAAGCCCTGTGCGCGGCGCGCGGATGACGCATTTTTCAATCTGCGTGGCCAGTTCCTCACGCTTTCTGGTCTGTAACTTGTGGCGTGCTTCCGCCGAATTTTTCTTCGCTTCACTCTGGGCGATGGTGGACGTGGCCAGTTTTTCGGCGCGTACCAGTTTGCGCAGGGATTCCTCATAGTCGGACAGCAGTTTCTGCGCCTGTTTTGGAAACTCATACTTGATGAATAAATCGCGACTGGTCTCGGCGGACTGCCGGGCAATCAATTTCCGGTTGTAGCCGCTCTGGTCCGTGTCCAGCTGGGTTTTCATAACAAATTCGCGTTCAAAGAGGCGCTTGGTCCCCTCCAGTTTGTTCTCCGCAAGCCCCAGGTCCTGGATGGAAAGGGCCAGTTCATCCTCCAACTGCCTCAGTTTCTGCCTGGCCTCGCCGTCACCCAGTTTTTCCGGATGGGCATATTCGGTAAAATCGATGGCGGCCACATCACGCTTTTCCGACAAGGATGCTTCGGAAGTATCTGTCAGGGAGAGCTTCTCCAGCAGCACTGCAGCCAGTTGTTCCCCGAGATATTTGTCCAGGTCCATTCGCGCGAAACGCACCTCCAGTTCAGCCGCCTTGATATTGCTCTCATTTTGATTCAGTTGGATTTCGTATTGCTCGGTGGCTTCCGTCAACGCCGCCATGGAACTCTGATACTCCAATTCCTGGGCCAGTTGCCTGTCCACCAGATCTTTGGAGTCAAGTTCCACAAGGACCAGCCCCTTTTCCACATCTTCCGGCGTGATAAGGTACCCTTCCTCGATCAGCGTCAAAATTTGCGTGGTACCCTGAACCTCTGATTGTATCTGGAGGGAATCCCGCGCTTCTATACTGCCCCCTTCCAACACGCTGATTTCCATGGGGCCCTCAAAAGCGCTGAAGGAAGCGGCCTTGCTGGTATCGGTATCGGACCGGAGCAGATAGCCCCCTGCGGCCAAAACGGCCAGCAGGCACACGACCACCAGCATCAGGCGAATGATAACGCCTTTTCGGAAAAAACCTGTATTGCGTTTACCCATCACACTGTACTTTCTCGTTTACACCCTCCAGTTAAGACACTATCGGGACGGGTATGGTTTCACCCCATTCAGGAATTTGACGAAGCGCCATACGGCGCCTCAGTGTTGACACACGGTGGGTTATGTAACCCCCCGTAAAGGGGAAGGTTTGTGCGGACTGGAACCCAGAGACGTTGCGGCAAGGCAATGTCCAGAACGGACAGGAACAGGAAACGCCTTGACTATCCCAACACCGCCCCCTGTGGGGAGGATGTAAACACACGCCTTCCATTATAAGAGCAGCCCTTATCCTCACCCCCATGGCGAACACTTCACATCGGCGCGATAGAAAGCGGAAGACAGACCTCGCCGAATGTACATGCCTGACGGCACCTGCCAAGACAGTCCATGTCCGCGCAGCGCCCGCTTACAAATCCTCATTGAAATGGACAGGCACCTCGACTTCAACAGATCCGGCATCCACACGCGTTCTCCAGGATTCGGCAATCGGCTTGATTACCGTGGTATAGGTAACCCAACCTATGACGATGATAATACAGACCGTTCCCCAGTTGATTAATTCGTTAACCCAACGCGGTGTGCTCTGGTCCATGGAATTCGGTCTAAACGACCGTCCCATAAAATTGAAGCGTGCATTGTTTTGTTGCGACCGGGTACAAATCAAATACTGATCACAGAAGGGTTCCGGTTCCAAAGCAAGAAATCGACAATAACTACGTAAAAAACCGAGCACATAGGCATTGCCCGGCATGTTGGCAAATTGCCCTGATTCAAAAGCGATAATATGCTCCGGCAATACGTGCGTTTCGCGGGAAACCGCCTCGACGGAAAACCCAAGCATTTCCCGCCGTTCTTTCAACAGCATGCCGGGAAAGAGTGTCTCTTTCATTCGGTTTCATCCTCCTCGGGCTGCTCTTCATCGGGCAGATCTTCTTCAGGATAATCCTCTTCCGGTTCATTCTCATCGTCGGAAAAGTCCTCGTCGCGTCCATCCTTTTCAAGGGGGTCCACGAGTATATCCCGAGCCTTGCTGCCCGTGTGGGGGCCTACGATCCCTTTTAACTCCATCATGTCAATTAACCGTGCCGCTCTAGTATACCCTACACGCAACCTTCTTTGCACCATTGATATCGATGCCTGCCCGGTTTCCAGCACCACACGGATGGCCTCGTCTAATTTCGGGTCGTCATCCGGGTCGCTATCCAGTGCTGATTCCTTGTTTTTACCAAAATTCGCAATTTCATCGCGATATTGAGGGGGGGCTTGCCGTTTCAGATAGGCAATTAAACTCAGCATCTCCGCATCGCTGACAAAAGCGCCCTGAATTCGGACGGGCTTTTGCCCGGCGGGCATGAAAAGCATATCTCCCAGCCCCACCAAGTTTTCGGCGCCGATTTCATCGAGAATGCATCGGGAATCCACCCGCGAGGAGACCTGGAACGAAATTCGTGCGGGGAAATTCGCCTTGATGACACCTGTCAATACATCGACGGAGGGGCGTTGGGTTGCTATGATGAGATGAATGCCTACAGCCCGGGCAAGTTGCGCGAGTCTCATGATGGCCTCTTCCACATCGGCCCGGGCCAGAATCATCAAGTCGGCCAATTCATCGATAATGCAAACGATGTAAGGCAGTTTGCGCACGACATTCAACGACTGTGTTTTTCTATGCCCCTTGCCCCCTTCCATCTCGATTTCTCCGTTTTCGACGCTGGCGTTGTAAACATCGATATTCCGCACGCGCAAGTCCCGAAAGAGCCGATAGCGCTCTTCCATTTCCGTGATCAGCCATTGCAGAGCGACTGCGGCTTTCTTCGGGTCCGTGACAACGGGGGTAATCAGGTGCGGGATATCGTTAAAGATGGACAACTCCACCATTTTGGGATCGACCAGCATCAACTGCAATTCATCAGGGGTATGATGATACAGGAGGCTCGCGAGCAGGGCCTTGATGCACACAGTTTTGCCGGCACCGGTGGCGCCGGCGACGAGAAGGTGGGGCATGCGCGTCAAGTCAGTAATGCAAACCTCGCCCGTGATATCCTTCCCCAGGGCCAGTTCCAGGCCCTTGCCGGGCCCCGCAAAAACCGGATGCTCAAGGAGTTCACGTATGACCACCGGATCCCGCATTTCGTTGGAAATTTCAATGCCTACCCGCCCTTTTCCGGGAATGGGCGCCTCTATCCGCACGCCCTTGGCTTTGAGCGCCAGGGCGATATCATCCCGCAGCGCGAGGAAACGATTGACTTTCATTCCGGGAGCAGGCTCAAGTTCAAAGCGGGTAACGGTAGGACCGCGCGTAACATCGGTAACTTTGGCTTCCAGATTGAACGTCCGCAGCGTTTCCTCAAGCTGGTCCGCCATCTTGCCCATGATTTCGCTGAGATTTGGAATGATATGACGTTCGGCGCGTGTAAAAAGGTCTATGGAAGGCCGATGATACTTTTCGGGATACTCATACCCCTCCGGCAATTCATCTTCCGTTTCAATCTTGCGACGCAACCGCGGCCCGCCCGGCTTGGAAGTCACTAACTTATCCGCCACGCCTTCCTGCCGCAGGGAAACCCTGCGATTCCCGCCTTCCGACACTTCAGGCAGGTCCGCCTCGTCCGGACCGCCATCCGTTTCTTCCCCGTGAGAGGAGGGTGCGCGCCCTTCCTCCGAGACCGGGCTGTCGAACAATTCCCCCTGGGGCGGCGCTTCCCGATAGGCGCCTGCCCTGGCATCCCGTGAATCTACCTCGGGGATTTCACCAAACGGCACACTACCGTGACTTTCCCCGGAATTAATGGAGCGCGTCGGCACCGGGCCAATCTGCTTGCGCCTCTTCAGCGGTTTTACCGTGTCACGGTCCGTTCCCGCCGTGG
>MTKZ01002204.1_pt1 | contig 13100 bp, 13 predicted proteins | sample 1042781 | NCBI WGS metagenome assembly MTKZ01 (sample SAMN06212207, study PRJNA360539) | anaerobic digester metagenome | biome: Wastewater treatment plant; material: sludge; isolation source: anaerobic digester fed with sludge from wastewater treatment plant | place: Denmark: WWTP Viborg ...
CCTTCACCTCCTTAGCAGGGAGGCCCGATCGACCTGGCTCTGGCACCTCTCCAAGGTGGGAGCAAGCGTAGCGGAGCCACCCGGCCCAACGCAGACCCGGCGCTCACCCGTGCGATCGCCGACGTGAGGGCGGGATCTCAGACTTCGCCCTCGCCCTTCACGTTGGCACCGGTCTCCATCATCTCTTCCTCGTGCTCGCGCACCGAGTCGGTCAGAGCGTCGCCGTGCTGGTCGGCCATCCGGGCTTCCTCCGGGGTGGCGGCGCGGTCGGCAGCGCCGGTCGTGCGGCCATCAACCTCGTCGGCTTCGGTAGTGGAATCGGATACTTCGCCGTGTTCGCTCATTGGTGACCTCCGGGTCGATAGGGAAACTCAGGAACGGGGTACCCGGCGGCGGCCGGCCCTAACCGGAAAAATCGGACCCGGACGGATCAGGCGGCCAGCTCGGCCCACACAACCTTGGACGCATCCCAGGAGGTGACCCCCCACCACTGAGCCAACTCGGACACGATGTGCAGCCCGCGGCCGGAGATGCGGGCGTCGGCCAGCGGGAGCGGGGTAGGCAGGTCGGGCGTCGTGTCGATCACCGAGAGCAGCGCGGTTTGGTCGAGGCGAGCCAGTTCGACGTCGATCGGATCGTTCGCTTGCCAATCGTTGCGCGAGGTGAGGGCGTTGGTCGTCAGCTCCGAGGCGACCAAAGCGGCGTCCATCGTGAGGTCATCCAGGCCCCACTCGTCCAGGCGTTCGACCACCCACTTGCGAACCTCAGCCGGCGATCCGCCATCGTCCAAGCGAAGCGACTCGAAGTCATCGGCCCAGGATTCCGGGGCCAGTCCTCGGCCGGCCACGGTTCGGGCGACCCACTTCTCGATCTGTTGCTCGGAGAGGACCGAGTCGTCGGACGCATCCAGATAGGCGCCGGCGATTAACGAAGTAGGGGCGACCTTGCGCATGCTGGTGAGGATGCGGTGCAGAGGCCAGTCCTCCTGCGGGTTAATCACCAGCGTTCCGTCGGGGAGCTGGTGATCGCTCAGCAGGCCGTCCTCGAAGGCTTCGACCAGCGTGCAGGCCCACTCGTGGTCTTCACAGAGCCGCTCGAAGATGGTCGAGAAGGTGGAAGGTGAGCAGATCAAGAGGTTCATCAGCCAGTCAGTTCACTTAGTCGGTTTGATCGACGAGGGTCGCTAGGCGTTCAAGTGCCCGTCGTATCAATCGTGAAACATGCATTTGGCTGACGCCGACCCGTTCGGCGATGTCGCTCTGGTTCAACTCCTCGAAAAATCGCAGTTCGAGGATGGTGCGCTCTCGTTCCGGAAGGCGTTCCAGGAGTGCCTCGATCGTCATCCGGTCGACGGCCCGGGTGACGCCAATATCGCCCACCGCCGGGTCGGGGGAGCCCTCGGGTCGGCCCTCCAAGCTGTTGGGTCGATACATGCGCCTGGCCTCGAGCACCTCGTGGATCGTCTCGATCGGGAGGTTGGACTCGGCCGCCACCTCGGGGACAGTGGGGCTGCGGTTGAGGCGGGCGGTCAGCGATTCCTCCGCCTGGCGCACACGTGGCATCAGGTCCTTGACGCCTCGCGACACCTTCGAGCCCCAGGAGTGGTCGCGGAAATGACGCTTGATCTCCCCAACGGCGGTCGGCACGGCGTAGCTCTCGAAGGTGCCGCCTCGGTCGGGCGTGTACCGGTCGAGCGCTTTGAGGATGCCGTAGGCGGCCACCTGGGCCAGGTCCTCTCGGCTCTCACCTCTGTTGGCAAAGCGCGACGCCAGGTTTTTGGCCATCTGCTGGTAGCGCACGGCCAGCTCGGAGCGGACCTCTTCGCCGCGCTCTGCCACCCACCATTCCAAGAGCTGATCGTTGTCGGCCCGTCGTAGTTCGGAGCGGCTGCGGCGTTTGGTGCGGGCCGCAATGGCCTCGTCGGTCATCTGCCGCTCTGGGATCCGCTGCTCGCCGCTCCGGCGATCGGCCACGAGAACGTCAGCGCCGCATCATCGGTGCCGAGGCGAAAATCGACGTCGTCGGCCAGCGACCGCAGCACGAGCTGGGCGAGGTCGTCCACCTGGGGGTCCGGCCGAAGGCCGCCGCGCAGCTGGGCGCTGAAGTCGATGGCCTCGGCGCGCGGTTCGATCGTGATTTCGACCCGCGCCGATGGCGTGGCGTGGCCGACCAGCATGGTGCAGGCCTCTCCGACGGCGATGCGGAGGTCCTCGATGTCGTCGAGCGAGGCGTCGACCGATCCAGCGACCGCAGCGCCGACCAGGCGGGCCAAGCGCACCGGCTCGGGTCGAGCGGGGAAACCCAACGTGATGGGCCCGGCAATCGCCCGCCGTGCGGCCTCATCGCCCGCATCGGTTGCTTGGATCTCGTCGGCATCCAACATGGTTCAGTCCAGCCTCTCGATCGCAAAATGGTCGAGCACGCCGGCAACCTCGAGGAGGCGCAGGGCGGCCCGTTGCGGAGAGACCAGGGTGACCGAGTCGTTGCGATCGCCAAAACGCTGGCGGGCTTGGAGGAGCGAACGCAGCCCGGAGGAGTCGATGAAGCCTACCGATTCCAGATCGAAGCTCAGCGCATCGGCACCGTCGTTGGCGGCCTCATCGACGGCAGCCTCCACCAGCGGAGCCGTCGTCATATCAAGCTCTCCTCGGAGTACCAACACGATGCCGTCCTCTGATCGCTCGTGGGCGACCGTGAACTCGTTGCCTGTCATCTCTCGCTCCAGTGGGGTACCCGGGTCGTGACGCAATCGAAACTTGCGACCCCCTTAAGATACCCAACGTTCATCGTGCTGCCCCACGGCGGCGCCGCTTGGAAAGCATGCTGGCGTTGGGCGCGTCATGATGACGACCGTGACTGACGCACCTCGCATCGCGCCGCTGGCTCCCGAGGGCCGCGATGCCCGCACCGAGGAGCTGGTCCGATCGCTCCGCTTCGACCCCGAAGCTGACGACATGAACCTGTTCGCCACCCTCGCTCACCATCCAAGGCTGCTCAAGCGCTGGTCCGCCTTCGGCGGCATGCTGTTGGCCGGCGGGGCGCTGCCCGCCCGGGACCGAGAGGTGCTCATCCTGCGCACCGCCGCCAACACCGAGGCCGATTACGAATGGGGCCACCACCTGCTGCTGGGGCGCCACGCCGGCCTGACCGACGACGAGATGGCTGCCCTGGCGTCGTTCGACGCCGTCGAGCGATCGGCGGGCGACGAACTCCTGGTCCGGGCGGCCGATGAGCTGCACGCCAACAGCATCATCGGTGACGACACCTGGAACGGGCTGGCCGAGTTGTACGACGAGCAACAGCTGATCGAGGTGTGCATGGTCGTCGGCCAGTACCACCTGGTCGGTTTCACGCTGAACTCACTGCGTATCGCCCGAGAAGCCGGCGTCGAAGGGCTGCCTCGATGACGATCGACGTGACCACGGGCGCAAACCGACCCGGCACCGGTCGCCTGCGCCGACATGAACCTTCGCTCTGCCGAGGACAGCGCCGCCTTCATCCACGACGAGGGCGGCACAGCCAAAGTGATCGTTGCCGACGTGTCCGAACCCGATGCATGCGAGGCGACGGTGGGCGAGGCGACGGATCTGCTCGACGGCCTGGTGCTCAACGTGGGCATCGGCCGGCCTCGGACGCCACGTCGCCTTCGAGGGCGCTCGGCGGGGAATCCGGGCCAACGTGGTCGCACCCGGGTTGATCGACACTCCAGTGGGGCGTCTTGCCAGCAGGGGACGGCCCGGCCGCACCGAGGCGTTGGCGGCCCTTCGCCAGCAGGGCACGGCTTGGGAGGTGGCTGCGCCGGTGGTGATCCTCCTCAGAGACGAGGCCGGCTACGTCACCGGGCAGATCCTCGCCGTCGACGGTGGTCTCTCCACTGTGTGAACGGAAGGAGCGAGCACGTCGGTGTAGACGGAAGGAGCGAGCAGGCCGATGGGCCCGTGTTCCCAGCAGGGCGGGCACGGATCCTTTGGGACGATGACGGGCCACCCCCTGACCTTTAATCATCCCAAAGCGAGCGTCGTCTCAGCCGGGCGGCCCCGTGGGAGTGGCCGGCCTGCCCGATCGACAGGTTGGCAACGCACCGGTCGGTGTTGTCCTGGCGCAGGTTGAGTCGACGGCTCAACCCGCCAACCCTCCGAGTTTCGAGGCCGGCGAGTCCACCCATCAACCGAGCCTGGCCGTATCGCCGCACACGGACACCACTTCAACGGTGGCCACCTCGCAGCAGTTGGTGAGTGCTAGGCGCGCCCGGTTCGCCCGGCATCGAAGCGAGATCATGAAGTGGTTGCATCCACTGTATCCTGGGTGAATACTGCTCGCGGGGCAGGGGACGTCCCTGGCTCAGACTCGGTGACTCGAGGGAGCGGTGATGGCGAAAACAGCAGGATCGAAGGGCAAGACCACGAGCGCGGTGAAGAAGGTGGCGGCCAAGCCAAAGCGAAAGCGTGCGGCAACGGAGACGTCCCCCCCCAAGCATGAGCGGATCTGCAATCTGGTGCCCTCAACAGAAACCGAGAAGGACTGGCAATTTGAGGACGCGGTGGCGTCTGGAGCATTGGAAGCGGTGGCGGCACCGCCGGCCAAGGTCGACTGGCGCCAGAAATGGTGGACGATCGGTGATCAGGAGAACACCGGATCGTGCGTCGGCTGGGCCACGGCCGAGGGTGTGCTGCGGTACCACATGGTTCAAGCGGGCAAAGTTGGTCAGAGCGAACCGCTGTCACCGAGGTTTGTGTGGATGGCGTCCAAGGAGACCGACGAGTTCACGACGCATCCGACGTCCTTCATCGAGGGGGCAGGCACATCCTTGAAGGCGGCCATGGACGCTGCCCGCAACTACGGCGTGGTCACCGACAAAGTGCTGCCGTTCCACGTGGCCACCAAGATGTACACCGGCGACGAGAATGCCTTCTTCGCTGATGCCGCCCAGCGCAAGATCTCCGCGTACTTCAACCTGCAACGGAACCTGACCAAGTGGAAGTCGTGGCTGGCATCTCACGGACCGATCCTGGCTGGCGTGTCGGTGGACGCTACGTGGGGCAACGCAACCGCAACCAAGGGCATCCTCGATAAATTCCAGCCGGGCACGGTCCGCGGAGGCCACGCGATCGCGGTGGTGGGTTATCTGCCGAATGGCCGCTTCATCATCCGTAATAGTTGGGGTACCGGCTGGGGCGACAAGGGCTTCGGCTATGCCTCGCCCGCTTACATCGCGGCGGCATTCTTCAACGAGTCCTACGGCGTCACGGTGTGACCCCAGGCTCGCTGACCGGGTGACGCCCATGGCCACTATCGAAGTGACCAGCGCTGAGGACGGCACCTCGATCGAAGCGGATGTCGGCGACACGATCCTGCTGCGCCTGGCGGACAATCCCACGACCGGCTACCGGTGGGAGTTTGAGCCCGTGACCGGCGATTCCTTGGTGCTGACCAACTCGGGCTACGAGCCGTCCAGCGGCGCAATGGGCGGTGGTGGTGTGACCACTTGGACCCTGAGCGTTATCGCCGCGGGTACCACCTCAATCGCGCTCAAGCAAGGGCGGCCGTGGGAAGGAGACGCGTCAGTCTTGGACCGGTTCACCCTGACTGTTCACGCCCGCCTCTGATGAGCCGCTCAAGGTTCTCCGACCCGATGGCGCAGGTGAGTTGGACGCGGATCGTTGCGGGGTGACCTTCTTCCCAGGGGGCCAGCGAGCCCTGCCGTGCTTGGATCGCGGCGCAATAGGTTTCCCGTGAATACATCCTCGGAAAGCCCAGTCGCCGCACACGCAAGAAGCTCGAGCAGCACGGACGTCGCGCTTCCGCCACCGTGGTCGCCGTAGGTGAGCGGGGGATGGCCATCACGCACGGCTCCGACAACGTCGTCTCCAACACCGAGATCGCATTGAAGCTCACGCTCCGTGTCGAGCCGCAGGACGAACCAGCCTTTGAGGTGGAGGAACGCTTTCGTTTCGCGCAGCTCTCGATCCCCACCGAGGGCCAGCACTTGGCCGTGATCTACGACCCCGACGAACACGACGCCATCATGCTGGACGGTAATCCGGCACCGAACATCGCGGCGATGATGCAGGGGAAGGGCAAGTCGGCGGGGCAGATCGACTTCATCCAGCAGCTCATCACGTCGGCGACCAGCGGCGCCTCCACGGCCGACACCCAGGCCATCGCTACGCAGTGGGCCGAGCAGAACGGCGCCATGGTGATCACACCCGGAGCTGCCGGCGTCGGCGCCCCGCTCATGCATGGCGGCCCGCAGAAGGACCCGGTGGAATTGCTCTCCCAGCTCGTCGCGATGAAGGACCTCGGGCTGCTGACCGAGGCCGAGTTCGCCGAACAGAGGGCCCGGATCCTCGGCGAGTAGGCACCGCTTCTCGGCGGGGAGTGGCGGTCCCGTCGACCGGTGGATTGTCAACGGTCACTGCTCGTTCACTCAACCTTGGTCAACTGGCTGCCGGAGGGTGCTCACGAGCTCGCCTCACCCCATAGGGAGGTTGAGTGGCGGAGGGAGGGGGATTCGAACCCCCGGAGGCTTGCACCTCAACGGTTTTCAAGACCGTCGCATTCGTCCGCTCTGCCATCCCTCCGTGCGTCACTCTAGAACCGACCCTGGATGGTCGACGAAGTGATAGTCCAAGGCGCTCGCTGGCAGGGACCCGACGCGCTGGGATGGGCGGTGTCCGGCCGCTGCCCGGCCCGCTGGCCGCACGCTCGTCGGCGCGCCGACCACACTGGTGGCCATGAGCGACTCGACCGACACCACCCCCACCACGCCGACCGCTTCCGACCGGGTGTACTTCCGCCAGCTGCTGGCCGGGCGCGATTTCGCGAAGAACGACCCGATCGCCCGGCAGATGGTCAACTTCGTGTACGCCATCGGCGACCGTGAGACCGGTGAGGCGGTGCTGGTCGACCCGGCCTATGCGCCGAACGAACTGGTCGACGTGCTTGAGGCCGACGAGATGACCCTCACCGGCGCGCTGGTGACCCACTATCACCCCGATCATTGCGGCGGGGACATGATGGGCCACGGCATCGCGGGGGTGCGAGAACTGCTCGAACGCGCCGACGTGCCGGTCCACATCCAAGCTGACGAAGAGGAATGGCTGCGCATCGTCACCGAGGTTCCCGAGAGCCAGCTGCGCACGCACACCTCCGGCGACGTGGTGATGGTGGGCGAGGTGGCGGTCAGGCTGATCCACACGCCGGGCCACACGCCTGGCAGCCAGTGCTTTCTGGTCGATGGCAAGCTGATCGCGGGCGACACCCTGTTTCTGGAGGGGTGCGGGCGCACCGACCTGCCCGGCGGCGACCCCGCGGCGCTGTACGAAAGCCTCACCCGGCGGCTGGCCAACATTTCTGACGACACCGTGCTGTTTCCGGGTCACATGTACTCGGCGGAACCCTCTGCCCCGATGGGCGAGACCCGCAAGCACAACTATGTGTTCGCACCGCGTAACGCCACCGAATGGATGGGCATGTTCGGTCGATAGCCGGCTGCTGTCAAAGACGGCCCCAGCAAGTGCCCCGAGGGTGTCGGTACCTGCGAAGCTAGGGCGATGAGCGACGAGGCCGAACCCGGCAGCGAGACGCGCGAACCTACGGAGCCGCACCCAGACGACGCGAAGACGCCGCCGAACTCCTCGCCGGACGAGTCTCACGCCGGCAACGACTCGGGAGCAGCGGGTTCGCCGGGCAGCCACTCGGCGGACGGGGACCAGCAGCGGCACCCTGGTCAGGGCGATCGTGCCGTGCTGGACGACCCGGGCTGGGCACAGCTTCAACAACCCCGGACCGAGGCAGCGCACAGCCCGCTCGGCGACCGCATCCCACCCTGGTTTCCCCGGGCGCTGATCTACACGGCGCTGACCGTCGCCGGCCTGGTGCTCTTGCGGGCCACGATCTACATGCTTCGCGACCTGTTGTTGATGCTGATGGTGGCGCTGTTCGTCAGCTTTGCCGTCGAGCCGGCTGTCAACTGGTTGGCCGACCGCGGCTGGCGCCGCGGCGCCGCCACCGGGTTGGTGTTCGTTGTCGTCGTCCTGGGCGGAGCGATGCTGACCTACGCCATGGTGGACCTGGTGATCAGCGAGGCGAGCCGCCTGGTGGACGACGCCCCCCGCTACGTGCAGGACGTCACGGACTGGGTGAACACCCGCTTCAACACCGAGGTCACCTCCGACGACCTGGTGAGACAAATCGAGACCTATCAGGGCGACCTGTCCAAGATGGCCACCAACGTCGGCGGCCGGGTGGTCACCCTGTCGGCGACGGCGGTCGGCGCGGTGTTCCGGCTGCTGACGATCGGGCTGTTCGCCTTCTACCTGACCGCCGACGGGCCCAAGTTCCGGAACACGATCTGCTCCCGCCTGCCACAGGATCACCAACGCATGGTGCTCGACCTGTGGGAGCTGGCGATCGCCAAGACCGGCGGCTACCTGTACAGCCGCCTGGTACTGGCGGCGTTGTCGACGGTCTTCAGCTGGATTGCGCTCGAGCTGCTCGGCGTGCCCTATGCGCTGGCGCTTGCGCTGTGGATGGGCATCCTGTCGCAGTTCGTGCCGGTGGTTGGCACCTACCTGGCCGGTGCACTCCCGGTGCTCATCGCCCTGGTGAACAACCCGATCGCTGCGCTGGGGTTGCTGATCTATTTCGCGGTGTACCAACAGATCGAGAACTACCTGTTTGCCCCCAGGGTGACCGCACGCACCATGGACATCCACCCGGCGGTGGCTTTCGGGTCGGTGATCGCCGGCGCCAGCCTGATCGGCCCGGTTGGAGCGCTGCTGGCGCTGCCCCTGGCTGCGATCATCCAAGCGTTCCTGTCGGCGTTCCTCCAGCGCCACGAGGTGGTGAGCTCAGGACTGACCGCCGTCGCGGTTCAACCGGCCGACGTCGTCGGCAAAAGCGGTCGGGGGGACGACGACGAGAAGCCGGTGGGCCCCAATACCGACCAACGGGCCCCGGAACGCGTGCGAGCCTCGCTCATTCGCTTGATCCCTCGAAAAGGCGAGCCACCTCATCGCCAACACTCACAACACCCTGACCCCGGTAGTGACGAGCGCGATCGCTGACCTCCTGCGGCTCGTACAGGTAGTTGGCCATGACGCCCAGCGACTGGCCGAGTCCCTGGGGGCTCCGGTTGGCCGCCCAGCACAGCCGCATCAGTCGGGCGCCGTTACCCAGATGAAAGTTGGAGACGGGGTCGGGTGAGCGTCCGGTGGCGCCGGTGTCGGTCAGGTACCGCGCGGCCAGGCCCAGCAGTGGGGAGGCCAGCTCGTCGGCTTCGTGGCTGACCAACCAGACCTCGTCGGTGAGCAGGCGCTGTACGTCGTCGACCGAGCGGTTCGTTCCCAGTGCGTCGCCGTCCGCAACCGTCTCGAGGACGTGAGCGGCCAGGGTTGGGATCGGCGACAGGGTGACGAAGGTGCTCAACGAGGGCTGCGACACACGCAGCTCGCGCACCGCCGCCTTGATCAGCTCGTTGCCCAGGCCCAGGGAGGACAGCCCCGTTTGTGACGCCGAAATGCTCCAGAACACGGCGGTATCGGCCTTTTCGAGCGGGACGCTGGGCGCAGCCGGGTCGGTGATCGGGTCGAGTGAGTCGGGGACGCCGAGGGTGAAGGCAACCCACACGAAGGCCAGCGGCTCGTCGTCCATGCCCGGGTGGAACAGCGCAAACGCCGCCCGGTCCTCGTCCAGGCGGTCGCGCAGCTGGTCGATCGAGTCGATCGGGTGGACCTTCTCCAGTACCGCCACCCGCTGCAACAGGCTGGCCGGCGTCTCCCAGTCCAAGCGCCGCATCTCGATCAACGAGGGCGTCATCAACACCCGCAGGCGAGCGAGCAGGCACGCCTCCAGGGCGGCCGCTGGCGGATCGGCCTCGGCGCCGGCCTCACCCGTGGCCAGCTCGAGGGCGGCGGCGCGCAGCTCGATAAGGAAGCGCACCCCTCCCGGCGCCGCGCACAGCTCGTCGAGGATTGGGTCGACCGGCATGCGCATCGCCCGCTGGGCGTCCCGCAGCAGATCGAGAAGGACCTGTTGGTCGGCGCTGGTTGGCGTCGAGCTGCCCAGCGCGGCCAGATCGGCTCGTTGGGCGGCGCCGGGAAGGGCCCGTTGGGCCAACGCCGTCAGCAGGTTGGGGCGGGCCGACGGCACGTCCTCGGCCCACATCGTGACCAGCTCGGCGGCGATCCGGCGACGTTCGGACAGCTCGGGCGCATCGGTCAGCCGGGCGAACACCCGGTGAAGCCGACCGAGATCCTTGGTGCTCAGCTCGTGGTGTTCGGCGGGGTTACGCGGGCTGCGATTCCACGCGCCGAGACGGTCGAGCACACCCTGCAGGCCCGAGCGGCCCCTCCGGTGACCCAGGTCCCGGTTGCTCGCCTCCCGGCTACTCATGCTCCCGACCGCTCATGTTTCCAATCGTTCATGGTGCAGTATCGGACTCGGGGGCCGGAGGCCGGTAGAAGACGGCGAGCAGGCTCACACCGCCGACGATGCCGAGGCCGGCCGACAGGGCCAGGCCGAGCCAGCCGCTGAGCGTGCCGTCGAAGCCGAACGTCCGGTCGAGGGAGAACCGTCCCGGGCCGATCATGGCCACGCCGACCGTGCCGGTGGCGAGCACCATGTTGTACTCCCAGCCGCCCTTGACGATGAAGAACTCCTCGCGGTGCACCGTCCAAGCGGCCACCAACATGATGCCGACACAGCCGGCCGACATCAGCGGCGTCAGCAGCCCGATCGCGAAGCCCAAACCCGCCCCGATCTCGGTGCTTGCGGCCAGCGGGGCCATCACCTTGCCCGGCTTCATCCCCATGCCGTCGAACCACCCGGCGGTACCGGGCATGCGCCCGCCGGTGAAGAATTTCTGCCAGCCGTGCATGGCCAAGGTGAGGCCGAAGACGACGCGCACGATGAGAAGTGCCGTGTCGACGGATGTGTAGTTGGGGGTCTGGGCGAGGATCTGGGCGAACACGAAGGGGCTCCGGGGGTTGTCGGGGGACCTGACAGGCGATCCTAGATTCCGAGGCCGAGACGGCCCCCTTCGTGCTCGGAACCGCCGTTCTCTACGCTGGGGGTTCGTCGGAGCCGAGGAGTGAACCATGGGAACAGCCGAACCGCCCAAGGATGGCCCGGCGACCGATGTCGGGCCGGAGCTCAACGAGTTGGCCGCAGCCTTCGAAGCGCCCGACGAGAGCGAATGGTTGGCCCTGGTCGACAAGACGCTGCGCGGCCGCCCGATCGACACGATCGTCACCACCCGGCGCGACGGGATCGAGGTGGGGCCGCTCTATCAGCGCCCCGTGGGGACGGTCGCCGACGCCGCCGGGTTTCCCGGCCAGGCGCCCTTCACCCGGGGCGTGGCCCCGGCCGGTCGAGCCCAGGGCACCTGGGACATCCGCTGCGTGATCGACGCGGCCGACCCGGCGACGGCGTCCGTCGACGCCCTGGGCGACCTGACCGGTGGGGCGTCCAGCCTGACCATCCGTTTCGACCAGGCCGCCCGCCGCGGCCTCGCGCCCGGCGACGAGGCCTGGCAGGCCGCCGCCGGCGTGGACGGACTGCTCGCCCTGGACGTCGACGCCCTCGACGCTGCGCTCGAAGGGGTCGTCCTGGAGGCGGCTCCGGTGGCGCTCGACGCCGGCGCTTCCTTCGAGTGTGCCGCCGAGCTGTTGGTGGGGGTCTGGCAGCGGCGGGGCATCGACCCCTCAGAGGCGCTGGGCGCGTTTCGGGCCGACCCGATCGGCGCCCTGGCCGCCGCCGGCACCCTGCCCGGTGGGATCGACGAGGCGCTTGCTGCTGCGGGACGCCTGGCCGCCCGCACCCATGAGGCCTTTCCCGACGTCAGCGCCCTCGGTATCGACACCGGCACCTACGCCGAGGCCGGGGCCACGCCGACCCAACAGTTGGCGACGATGCTGGCCACCGGCCGCCAGGTGCTCGATGCGGTGACCGACGGTGGGCTGAGCCTGGACCAGGCGTTGGCCCAGGTCACGATCACGGTCGCCCTCGACGCCGACATCTGGGGAGGCATCGCTCTGCTGCGCGCCGCCCGCCGGTGCTGGAGCCACCTCGCGCTGGCGGCCGGGGCCAGCGAAGCGGCCGCCGCCGCCTCGGTGCACGCACGGACCTCCTCGGCGATGCTCACTCGGCGGGACCCGTGGGTGAACCTGCTGCGCGGCACCGCCGCCACCGTGGCCGGCGCGCTCGGCGGCGCCGAATCGATCACGGTGGCGCCGTTTGATGCGTCGCTCGGCGGGCACAGCGACGGTTTCGCCCGCCGCATGGCCCGCAACACCCAGCTGCTCGCCCAGGAGGAGTCCGGACTGGGACGGGTCGTCGACGCCGCCGGGGGCTCGTGGTACGTCGAGTCGCTGACCGACTCGCTGTGCACTGCAGCCTGGGAAACGTTCCAACAGATCGAGGGGGGTGGGGGCATGGTGGCGGCGCTCACCTCCGGGTGGTGGGGCGACGAGATCGCCCGTGAACGCACCGCCACGCTGGAGCAGGTGGCGACCCGGGCTCGGCCCATCACCGGGGTGTCGGAGTTCCCGCTGCTCGACGAGGAACCGGTGCACCGCCCCGCCCCCGACCTCGACGGGCTGCGCCGGGCGGCGCTCGACGCCTGGGCTCATCCGGCCGACGGTGCTGCGCCGCTCGCCCCGGACACCGTGCTGCCCGCCCCCCTGACGCCGGTGCGCTGGGCCGAGGGCTGGGAGGCGCTGCGTCAGCGCAGCGACGACACGCTCGCCGCAACCGGCGCCCGCCCCCGGGTATTTCTGGCCAACCTCGGCCCGGCGGCGGTCCATACCGCCCGAGCCTCCTGGGCCCGCAACGCCTTCGAGGCGGGCGGTATCGAGGCGCTGGACAACGCCGGGTTCGACAGCCCTGAGGCGCTGGCGAGCGCGTTTGTCGACTGCGGCGCATCGCTGGCGATCGTCTGCTCCTCCGACGCCGTCTACGACGAGTGGGGCGAGGCGGCGGTGAACGCGCTCGGCGCAACTGGTCCTGCGCGCCTCTACGTCGCCGGGCGCGCCCGCCCAGCGTTCGACGAGGTCGCCGGGTCGATCGCCGCCTACGCCGGCGTCGGGGTGAACCTGCTC
>MTKZ01009263.1_pt1 | contig 13092 bp, 9 predicted proteins | sample 1042781 | NCBI WGS metagenome assembly MTKZ01 (sample SAMN06212207, study PRJNA360539) | anaerobic digester metagenome | biome: Wastewater treatment plant; material: sludge; isolation source: anaerobic digester fed with sludge from wastewater treatment plant | place: Denmark: WWTP Viborg ...
ACAGGGAAAAATCAACTGGTATCCGTGAATAATTACACCGTTCACGCCAGACGGCACGGACAATAAACAGATATTTTACAGGTTCGGGAGAGACGGATAAGACGACCGGCATTACAGGAAACAGTTCATTTGTATTAAAAAATCACAGATGAGCAGGAACCTTTTTTTATCTGTCTTAATTCTTTCTTTAAATACGGTGAACTTGCAGGGTCAGGATCAGGAAGCCGGACAGTATCCTGAGGAAGCTAAACGAGCGATCCTTTACGGATTTATAAGGGGCGGGCTATATGGAAGCTTTGATGATAATGATGACAAACCATATGTTTCAAGTGCGTTTTCAGATTTCGGGCTGAAAGCGGAGGTGAAGGATAATATTCTTTTCAAGGCATTTGCCGATGTAAGGTTCCGCTATGGGACCGAGTTTCTCGATCCTGTCAAAAGAGTAGATCTGAAGGAAGCATATATTAAGGTAAACGGAAAGAAATTTGATATAACTGCCGGTCAGACCATTATTAAATGGGGTCGTACTGATTTTTCAAATCCGACTTCAAAGTTGAATCCTCAGAATTATTTATCCCGGTCTCCTGATCCTGAGGAAATGGATATGGGCAATCTTCTGATAGATGCCAAGATCTACCCGGTAAAGACCTTAAGCCTTGAAGCTGTTGCAGTTCCGTATTACCGGTCATCCTTGCTGCTGATAGATCCCATTCCGCTTCCTGAGTATGTAAGAATAATGNNTATGGTCTTAAGGCACAGATGAATCTGACAGGCATAGACATGAGCATTTCCTGGTTTGACGGCTATGATCCTATGCCAGGTATTGCCCTTTCCAATTTCAGTCTGGATATGACAGGTCCGGTCCCTGCCCTTTCTATAGAAATGGGTATGACTCCATACAAGATCAGGAACCTTGGTTTTGATTTCGAGACAATCGCAGGCAGTTTCGGATTCCGGGGTGAAGCCGCCTGGAGTTTCCCTTATAAATCCTGGAAGACAGATGAATATGTTCCCTTAGGGGAAATAAAATATGTTGCAGGGGTCGACTGGATGCCGGGAAACTGGCGTTTTACCGCCGAATATTCAGGGAAAACAATCCCTGATTTTGAAGCCTCCGTTGTCGATCCTCTGATCGGCAGGGAACCTGACCTTGCAGGTCTGGCTGCAATGCTGGGAAATCCGGAATTTAATATTAATGAATATGTCCGCCAGCAGATAAGCTCTTTCAACAGGTTGTATAATTATCAGCTGGAACGATCATATCATTCAGCCGGGCTAAGGATTGAAACGGACCTTTTGTATGGCAGGCTTACCCCCTCTGTTTTCACTCAGTATAATTTCACTTCCCATGATTTTTTACTGATGCCGGAACTGAAATATAAACCCACTGACGGCCTGACAATAGTCGCCGGGGGCGATTTTTACTCCGGCAGGAAGGGTTCCATTTATGACCTCATAAACGAATTCATGAATTGCATAAGGATTTCACTAAGAGTTGATTTCTGAGATTATGACCGATTTTATTATTAAATATCGACGTGCAATTATTATTATATGCTTTCTCCTGGGAATAGCATTCGGTTCACTAATCCCGTTTTCGGAAACTGACCCTGAAATGCGGAATTATGTCCCTGCATCACTGGACTCAAGGATCAACACAGACCTCATTGAAAATGAATTCGGTATTCAGGATATTGTCATGCTGCTGTTTACCGATACATCCGTCCTTACAACACAAAACCTCCAGCGAATCAAAGATATCGACCGGGATATTTCAAAACTTACAGGTGTTTCCAGCCGGATATCTCCTTTCACTGTCCGGACAATAACGAGTTCAGAAGGGATGATGACAGCTGACCCCCTTATCAGAAGGATTCCTGCTGATTCAGCCGGATTCCGGAAGCTGAAAAATGACATTCTTAATAACCGGTTCGCACGGGATATTGTCATTTCTTCTGATATGACATCGGCATCTGTTACTGTAACTATAAATAAAGCAGAAAAAGAAAAGATAACACTGCAGCGAATCGACTCCGTCCTTGCCGTGCATCCCGGGAAGGCCAGGGTTCTTACCGGTGGACTGCCTTATATCCGGCAGCATATCCTGAAGGATATCAACCGTGAAGCTATGCTGATTTTACCGCTTGCCTTGCTGTTTATGCTTCTTGTGCTGAAATTTAACCTTCGGGAATGGCGGTCAGTTCTTATGCCTTTCACGGTTGTTCTTCTGTCAACAGCAATCTGTATGGGTATGGTGCCTCTGATAGGATGGAAGATGTCAATAATTATACTGCTGGCTCCGGTAATACTGATCTCTGTTGCAAATAATTATGGTATTTATCTTGTTGCCAGGTTTCAGGAAATCCGACGTTCGGGAAGGCATGATTCCATAAAAAGTATTATCCGGGAACTTACCGGTTCACTGAACAAACCAATAATATTCAGCGGTCTTACAACGATCGCAGGGATACTCGGATTGATGGCTCATTCAATTATTCCGGCAAGGTATGTCGGAGCTATTGCAGCTACCGGGGTCACTGCAGCTCTTGTCATGAGCCTGTTGCTTATCCCTGCACTCATTTATTTCCAGGGAAATAAAATCAGGAAAAACTCAGTCCCTGAACAGGCAGGATATCCCTTGTTCGACAGGTTAATCTCATGGCTTGCAAATAAAGTTATCAGATATCCGGGGAAGATAATTGCGGGAGCTGTCATTATCACCATCCTGTCGGGATTGGGAATGCTTTTATTGAAAATTGAAACCAACCAGGAGAAATACTTTCCTAAAAAACATCCGATAAGGCAGGCTTCTGCGGTCATTAACAGGGAATTCGGAGGGTCACAGACAATGTCTGTAATGATTGAGGGGGATATTAAGGATCCTGCGGTCATGAAGAGAATTGACAGGATGACTTCAGGACTGGAAAAAACGGAAGGTGTGGGTGGTGTCTTCTCAATATCACAGGCAGTGAGGGAAATGAGCAAGGCTATTTATCGTCCTGATGAGCAGTTTTATGATGAGATCCCTGAGACAAGGGATGGTATAGCTCAGATGTTTGAACTTTATAATATGAGCGGAAGCCCCGACGATTTCAGTCAGCTGATGAATCTTGAAAACACAAAGGCCCATATTCTCATACGGCTTTCAAATCCTGAGAACAGTGTGATAAAAGATGTAAATTCAAAGCTCAGGGCTTTTTCTGCACAGATCCCTGCGAAGACAACTATCGGTGGTTATGCATTGATAATGGCTGACTTTGCTTTATCAATAATTAAAGGACAGATCTATTCGCTTCTTTTTGCCCTGGTGACAGTCTTCCTTCTGCTTGCTGTTATATTCAGATCATTCCGGGGCGGACTGACCGGTACAATTCCACTGGCAGCTTCGATAATTATAGTTTTCGGGTTCATGGGTATTACCGGTATCGCGATTGACAGCGCTACCGCTTTGCTGTCATCAGTAATGATAGGCGTTGGAGTCGATTTTACAATACAATATATATGGTGCTTTAATATTCAGGCACGTATGGGATTGTCTTATGAGGATTCCACAAAAGCGGCTATGAGAACAATGGGCCGGAGTATCATAATCAATGCTTTCAGCGTTATGGCAGGCTTTTCAGTGCTGATGTTCTCAGGTTTCACATCTCTCAGATACTTTGGATACCTGGTCCTTATTTCAATCAGCTCCTGCCTTCTTGGCGCTGTAATATTGATCCCGGCAATAATAATGAAGTACAGGCCGGCCTTCGCTGTAAATAATATGAGTAAACCAAAAAACAATAAAAATGAGAAACATAGTAGTACCGTTGACATTCCTGCTGCTACCGTTTTTGCAGCTGAAGTCCCAACAGCCGGATGCCGGTCAGATCATGGCGAAAAGCCGTGACCTAAGCCTTATACCATCCATGAGTGCCACAATTAATCTGACAATAACAGAAAAAAACGGTTCCATTCGTAACCGGACAATCACAATGACGTCGAAAAGTTTTTCTGACGGGCTTGAAAAGAGATTTATCAGGATTATCGAACCGGCTGAAGTAAGAGGTACATCAATGCTGGTGGTAGATAATAAAGATCAGGCTGATGAAATGTGGATATACCTTCCGGCTCTGAAAAAAACACGCCGGATAGTATCATCTGAAAAAGGGAAGAGCTTTATGAGCTCTGAATTTACAAATGCCGACATGAGCTCTCCTCCCCTTTCCGATTTTAGTAACAGGCATCTTGCGAATTCAGGATCAGACAATCTCTGGATCATTGAAAGTATTCCGAAGGACGAGGATATAGCCGATCAGTATGGGTATTCGCGAAAGGTGACCTGGCTTGATAAGGAAAGCAACCAGGTACGGAAGATGGAATTCTATAATTTTGATAATGAACTTTTTAAGACAATTGAAATTAAAAGTGTCTATCCTTTCCCGGACGGTAAATATATGATCAGGAATATGATAGCCAGTAATGTAATCACTGAGAGAAAATCCGAGATCAATTTTACCACTATCAACAAAAAAGTGAAGGTGGAGGATTCGTTTTTCAGTCTGCAGAATCTGGAAAGATAGTCAGAAGACCGAAGTCAGAAGACCGAAGTCAGAAGGCCGAAGAACGAAGATCAAAGTTTTCTTTCTTCCGACTTCTGTCTTCCGACTTCCGTCTTTCTTTATGGCCTTATAATCGTCCCATCCCCTTTTCTGAGTGTCCAGTTCGATTTTGTTCCGATAGGATATTTGGCAGCTTCCTTCTCGTTGATATCGACGCCGAGTCCGGGCGCTTCATTTATGTACATATAGCCGTTCTTATATGTCTGGCAGCCCGGAAATACTGCCTGGGCCCTCTCGTTCCAGAAATGTGATTCCTGGATACCGAAGTTCCATACTGCGAGATCTATATGTGCATTTGCAGCATGTCCGACAGGTGATACATCTCCCGGACCGTGCCATGCTGTCCGTACATTGAACCATTCACCGAGCCTTGCAATTTTCATGGCAGGAGTTATTCCTCCGATCTGTGATAGATGGACTCTAATAAAATCGAATAACTGATCAACCATATAGTCCCTGAACTCGTTGATATTATTGAAGAGTTCGCCCATGGCTATCGGCACGGTGGTCTGGTTTCTGAGGTGCCTGAACCATCCCATATTTTCGGGTGAAAAAGGATCTTCAATGAAATAAGGTCTGTAAGGTTCAAGCCGCTTGATCATATTGATGGCATCTACCGGTTCTACCCGTTCATGGATATCGTGTAAAAGTTCAACATCCTCACCACATTTTTTCCTGATATATTCGAACATTTCAGGGACTCTTTTCAGGTATGTCTGCTGGTCCATATACATATCTTCTGATCTGCCGAATCCTGCCTGTTTGAAATCGGGTTCTTTCGGCATAGTTCCTACACCGCCGTAGCCTCCCTGCTGGATCCTGACGTGTCTGAATCCCTGGTCCATGAACTGCTGGACCCTTTCAGCAAGGGCTTCGAATGTAGGTCCGCTGGCATGAGCATAACAATCTACGGCAATTCTGCATTTTCCTCCCAGAAGCTGATATACAGGCATGTTTGCTCTCTTGCCTTTTATATCCCACAAAGCTTCATCAAGTCCGCTGAGGGCATTATTCAGAACCGGACCGTTACGCCAGTATGAACTCACATACGCAGCCTGCCACATGTCTTCAATATTATCGACATCCTTTCCGACACAGAAGTCGTTCAGATAGCTGTCGATTGCCGGAAGCACCGCTACGGCCCGCTGGGTGAAGGTGGCACATCCCAGACCGTAAAGTCCCGGTTCAGTCGTGTCTACTTTGACAACAATAAGATTTGATCCCTCCGGTGCAGTGGCAATGGATTTTACGCTTTTGATCTTTACCGGGGGCAAACCTTTGGCATACTGGGGAGTTATATGTTCCGCTGCCCTCGATTCTTTTGTGCCAAATAATCCCAGCAGACCGGCTGCCGAGCCTGCCGTCATAAGTTTCATTGCATCACGGCGGCTTAGTTCTTTCTGATTTTCAGTCTTCTTCATATTCAGGTTGTTTAAGTTTTTGGATTCATCCAGGCACCCTGTCTTTCAAAATTATCAGGAAGCCTGTATTTCTTTATATGGTCTTTCAGATTCTCCCCTTTTATTTCAATTCTGCTTAGGTCGCTGACCCCCATGTTCATTGCGGCACAATGATTCAGATATCCGATCCTTGCAAAGTCTATTCCCATCAGTTCAATCCCCACCCTGTCGGCAGCAAGCCAGTCACGGCTTGCAATACAGACTCTGTGATCAATCGGTGTGCCAAGCGTTGGTCCGTTACCTTCCATCCCTTCATAACCGTCAATTACAGCCAGATCAGGGTGCAGGCTCTGAGCGAGGTTAGCCATGTTAAAATTTACTGCATGAAAGCCATTGCCGTGTATCGCTCTCTTATGGCTTACGCTACCCTGTCTTGATTCTTTTGCTTTTTCCGGAGCAAACCTCAGATCTTCATTATACAGTGTAAAGCCTTTGTCTTTTATTGGCGAACCTAGGACAATATTCTTCAGGGACAGGGTTGCCCCTACTGTATTATGTGTTTTCATCCTTGCAACCGAAACTATATATGAATCAGGATCAAGGATTATTTTTGAAACCCTTATTGGTTGTGGCCTGAAATCCTTCTCGTTTACTACATACAATAATTCAAATGGTTCATCATCGAGATCAACCAGCTTTACGGGGTATTTTGATAAAAGTCTGAAATATCCATAGTTGTCAAATCCTTCCAGTGTCGGACAACTGGCTGATGATTCGGCTATTATGACATTATCTAGCTTCCTGATAGATTTCAGGAACTCAAGAATACCTTCAAGCGTTTCCACATGAGTACAGGCAAGTGGAACATAAATAAGGACATTATTAGGTTTAAGAACAACCCTGCGCTTACCTATTGCCCGGCGGATCTCATCGGAAAAAGGCCTGAGAGCCCTGAAAACCATGTCTGCACGATCATTACCAGTTGTAAGCGATACGGACGCAGCCGGATCGCCGGAATTATTAAATGAATTAAAAGCTTTCAGCGGATTGAAATATGTCAGAGCTGCTCCGCCGATAAGTGAAGTTCTGAGAAAATCCCGCCTGGTATAATTTGCCATAGGAATGGTTTAAATGAAAACGTAATAAAGTTAATACAAAAATTTATCTGACAGGCGATAATGTTTCCTAAATTTGCCACTAAAAGGTATGTTCAGATGATCAGGAATGAGGAAACAATATGCGCGCCGGCAACTTCAGGCGGAGGGGCAATAGCGGTTATAAGGATAAGCGGTCCGGATAGCATTCCGGTCTGTGACAGGATATTTTTTCCGTCAGACCGTAAGATAAGGTTCAGTGAACAAAAAGGATATACAATTGTGTTTGGTGAGATCCGCTCGGATGAAGAAATAATTGATGAGGTTCTGATAAGTGTCTTCAGGGCACCTCACTCCTACACCGGTGAGGATTCGGTTGAGATATCATGTCACGCTTCACCGTATATTCAGCAAAGAATAATTGAGTTACTGATCAGAGGTGGAGCAAGGGCGGCTAAACCGGGTGAATTTACACAAAGAGCTTTTTTTAATGGCAAGATGGATTTGTCACAGGCTGAAGCTGTTGCAGACCTTGTGGCTTCAGATTCCCGGATGGCTCACAGGATAGCAATAAATCAGCTACGCGGTTCATTTTCCGATGAAATAAGCATGCTGAGGGCTGATTTGTTGCATTTTGCATCATTAATTGAACTGGAACTCGACTTCGGGGAAGAGGATGTCGAATTCGCCGACAGAAGCAAGCTTGTTGAAATAGTTGATAAAGTGCTTAACATTTCGGAGAAGCTTGCATCATCTTTTAGTCTTGGGAATGCTGTGAAAGAAGGAGTTCCGGTTGTTATTGCAGGAAATCCGAATACAGGAAAGTCCACATTGCTGAACCTTTTGCTGAAAGAAGAAAAGGCAATAGTCTCCGAAATCCCCGGAACAACAAGAGATGCCATAGAAGATACTGTTGTTATTGACGGGATCAGGTTTCGTTTTACCGATACGGCCGGTTTAAGAGAAACCACGGATATTATTGAAAACCTGGGGATCAGGAAGACACATGAAAAGATAGAAAGCTCTTCGATCATCCTTCTTGTAGCTGATATTAATGAAGGAATAGTATCATTAGATGATGTTCTCAAAAAAATCAGAAAACAATTTCCGGTTGAGGATAAGAAAATTGTTGTAGTTGTAAATAAGATAGATACTGTTGAGAATGGAAACAGGAAATTCATCTTTAAGATTCTTTTAAAGCAGGCTTCGGAAATACTACTTTTCATTTCGGCAAAAACCGGTGAAGGTATTAATGAACTGAAGAGTGTCCTTAGCAGGATTGTTGAAAGTGACAGACTGAATTCCGAAAATGTAATCATAACAAATATAAGGCATTACGATGCATTACTTAAAGTATCGGAAAGCCTTCGGAGAGTCAGGTCGGGACTTGACGCTTCTCTTCCGGAAGATCTTATAGCGATTGATATCCGTCACGCGATCCATTACCTGGGAGAGATCACAGGGCAAATCACTACAGATGAGATACTTAGCAATATTTTTAAGAATTTTTGTATAGGAAAATAAGCCGTATTTTAAAAAAAATAAATAGATTTTTTGCGATAATCACCGAAAAAAGGTATCTTTCGCAAATATTTACTCTTTTATGGATGGACAAAAAGAAATACGGATGCTGAAATGGATTGAGCTGCTGCAATCAAGGGGAGCTTTCGCATTTTCTATTGAATCGGCTAAAAAAGAATTGCCTGCTTACAGTGAAATTGCCCTAAAACGAGCGTTAAGTCGTTTATCGGAGAAAGGGAAAATTATTTCTGTTTACAAAGGGTATTATCTGATTCTGCCACCACAATATGCTTTAAAGGGTATCTTACCCCCTTCCCTGTTTTTAGATGCTTTCTTTCAGTTTCTTAAAAGACCTTATTATGTATCTCTTTTGAATGCTGCCGCTTATCATGGCGCTTTGCACCAGCAACCGCAGGAATATTATGTAATGACTAATTTCCCGACCATGCGTGCAACTCAAAAAAAAGGGTTAAAAATCAACTATGTAAGTATAGATAAAATTCCTGAAAAACTATTGGAAAGACGTAAAACCGAAGCCGGGTATCTTACCATTTCCAACCCGATGCTTACAGCTACCGACCTTGTACAGTTCGAAAGGCGTATTGGGGGCTTAAACCGTGCGGCCACAGTATTATTTGAATTGATGGAAGTGCTTAAACCATCTGATTTTAATGAAGATATTCTGGCTCATTCAGCTGTTACCACACTTCAACGATTGGGTTACCTGCTTGAGTTTGCCTGTTCCAACATAGAATTGGCCAATGCCTTATACAAAGCGATGGGGAAGAACAAATCCAGGTTGTTCCGGATACCGTTGAAAGCATCAGCACAAACAAAAGGTTTCTCTTCCGACAATCGTTGGAAAGTAATTGTAAACACCGAAATTGATTGAGAATATTTAACACAAAGGAAAGATTTGAAATTTTATAAAGAAACGTATTATAATGATTACAAAGCAAGCATTGGGAAGCACCCTATTTGGTATGGCCGATATTTTAAGGGATAAGGTTGAAGATTATAAAGCCTATATTCTTTCTCTTTTGTTTTTTAAACGGCTTTCCGACAATTATGAATGGGAAAACAAGAATGCAGTTGATGAGTTCTTTGTAGCTGAAGGCAGAATGCCAACAGTACGTGAGGAAACGGTGATTTATAAAAAGAAACACGACTTTAAAATACCTGAAGGTTGTTTCTGGAAAGATGTACGGGATGCCTCTATAGACAAGAAAAATGAAACTTTACATAAAGCGGTAAATGGTATTGCTGAAGCCAACGTTGATAAAGATGGTAAATTTTTCCTGAAAGGGATTATTAATACGGTCCGATGGAACGAACCCGCACCCGATGGTTCTGGTGGTAAAAAACTCAGCCCCGATGTGCTTTCGTTATTAATAAATTACCTCGATGCTGTTGATTTAAGCAACAAAAATGCTTCGGTTGATGTTTTGGGCGATGCTTACGAATACCTGATTAAACGCTTTGCCGATGAAAATAAAGGCGGTACAACAGCCGGACAGTTCTATACGCCGCAGGAGGTTGTGGATATTATTGTCCGTTACCTGAAACCTCAAAAGGGTAACATAGTGTACGACCCTACCTGCGGTTCAGGGGGCTTTTTAATTAATTCGGCGAAATACTGCAAAATCAACTATGGTAACCAGAAATCTATTCGGCTATTCGGGCAGGAAGATGTTTGGAATACCTGGGCAATTGCCAATATCAACATGATTTTACACGGCCTCGATGCCAAAATTGAAAAAGGCGATACGCTGCTCGACCCAAAATTCAGGGATGAAGAGGATGAACTTGCCATAAAGAAATTCGACCTGGTAATGGCCAATTTTCCATTCTCACAGGAAAACTGGTGGAAAAACGGCGAACCTAAAAAGGATGCAAAAGGCAAGACTGTAAACAAAAAAGACGGTTCGCCCCAATTGGAATACCCGGGCAAGGAAGATTTTACCGACCCTCACGAACGTTTTGTTTATGGCATCCCGCCATTTTCAAACGGCGATTTTGCATTTATCCAGCATATTGTTGCTTCCCTACAAGAGAATGGCAAAGCTGGCGTAGTTTGTCCCCAAGGAATTATGTTCAGGGGACAGCCCGAAAAAACTGAAGAAGAAGATGGTCAGAACCGCAAGGCCGATGATGAGTATATTATCCGCCGTGGTTTCTTACAAGGCCCTATGGACAGTAACGGGGAGTTTACCCAAATGCACAATATCATTGACGCTATTGTGTTTTTGCCCAACAACCTGTTTTACGGCACTTCCATTCCGGGTTCTATTCTTTTTATCAATAAAAACAAAGCAGAAGAACGTAAAAACAAGGTTTTGATGGTTTACGCTGCCAAACCGGGCTGGTATAAGGAAGAACCGAATATGAACGTGCTGTTGCCGCACGATATTTTGCGAATCTCCACCATTCTCGAAAGCTGGGGTGACTTTGAAACTGGCAAAACCTGGATTACCACCCAAAAAACAAGGTTAAAAAAGCTTATACAGGAAGATTTGGAATTTAAACTTTCTGAAATTGAAGAATATTATCACGACAACCTGACTTTACTCACAAACAGGCTTGAAAAAGTTAAACAGGTTATTGCCGATAAGGAAACGGAAGATAAAAAGCCCTCAAAATCGGAACTTAAAAATCTTGAAACTGCCCAGGCTGCCTTTGATAAGCTTATAGCCGAAAAAGAAGGTAAAATACAGGCTGCCCGTGAAAAAGCCGAAAAAGAACGCCAGTCTATTAACGATGTGGAACAGGAACTTATAACCATGCTGCAAGACCCTGAAATACGTAAAACCTATTTTTCGGTGGTTGATATGGAAGAAATTGAAGAAAACGAGTTTAACCTCAATCTGCCCCGTTATGTAGATACTTTTGAACCGGAAGAAGAAATTGATTTAAAAACTGCAATTACTGAATTTTCCGATTTTATTAAAAAGGAAAACAAGATTGATAATGCCATTGTCGAACTTCTAAAAGTAATTTCTCATGAATAATAAGGACAGCTCGACAAAAGGTTTTTACACGCACGAAAAGTTTGGACTTGTCCCCATTGGTTGGGATGTAGTAAAACTTGGCGATTATTTCGATTTTTTCCCTACAGCATCCTATTCACGTGCATTATTAAGCGAAACTGGCGATTGTGGATATATTCATTATGGCGATATACACACCCGTTTTGACCGTTTTATTGATGCCAAAACTGATACTTTGCCATGTATTAGCGAGGAAATGGTAAAAAGATACACCCCAATTACCGATGGCGATTTGATAATTTCCGATGCTTCCGAGGATTATGAAGGGGTTGGCAAATCGGTTGAAGTGATTAATATAGGCCAAAAAGTTATTATATCAGGCTTACACACCTTGCATTTAAGGGTAAAGAACAATGAATTTATTACTGGTTTTAAAGGCTATATATTAAACCAGGAGAAAGTACGAAACAGCATCCTTCGCATTGCCACCGGCATTAAAGTTTATAGCGTTTCAAAAACCGAATTGAAAAAGATTTACCTTCCCAAGCCGCCGGAGGACGAACAAATACAAATAACAAATATTCTATCTCTTGTCGATTCTGCCATTCAAGCCACCCAAAATAGCATAAAAGCAGCCGAAAAGCTTAAAAAAGGACTGATGCAAAACCTGCTTATCGGAAAACTTAAACCCGACGGCAGATGGAGAACCAAAGACGAGTTTTATAAAGATGAGAAGTTTGGGAATGTGCCAAAAGGTTGGTTAGTGAAAAGAATTGATGAATTGGTAATGCGTAAAACAGATTCTTTTGACCCGCTTAAATCTTCTGAGATATTAGATTATATTGGATTAGAGCATATATTACCTAACGAATTTAGGAGAGAAGGCATGGGTAAGTCTAATGAAACACTGGCTTTGAAAGTTAAATTCTCCAAAGGAGATGTTTTGATTGGCAAACTGAGACCTTATTTAAATAAAGTATGGGTTTCTGATATTGACGGAGTTGGTTCAACTGAGTTTTTGGTGTTTGAAAACAGCGAATTTTCAAATTGGGTGTACTTAATTTTTCAGTCAAAAAGGTTTCTTGATTTCACTACTTCAGTTACTGCAGGAACTCAACATCCAAGGGCAAGTTATAGAGATATAAAAAGATTCTTATTAGCAATACCAAGTACTGACGAGGAAAGAAATTCAATAACAAGTGCCATACTCTCCACTGAAAAAGTAAAAGTTGAAAAGTTAAGTCGAATTCAGATGCTTCAACGTCTTAAAAAATCCCTAATGCAGAACCTTTTAACAGGTAAAGTTAGAGTTGAGGTAGAAAAGACAAATCAGATTTCTAACAAAATTTCTAAAGTAATATGAATATAACCATTCGCATGGCATGGCACGGCACAACCCCAGAGGGGTTATATGTTTATAGAAACACATTTCCACAAATACAATTCGACCCCGACCGGGGTCGTACATCTACCCTGCCTGGCACCATTC
>MTKZ01058437.1_pt1 | contig 13085 bp, 6 predicted proteins | sample 1042781 | NCBI WGS metagenome assembly MTKZ01 (sample SAMN06212207, study PRJNA360539) | anaerobic digester metagenome | biome: Wastewater treatment plant; material: sludge; isolation source: anaerobic digester fed with sludge from wastewater treatment plant | place: Denmark: WWTP Viborg ...
GGGCGAGGCGATCCACTTCACGCTCCCCGAATCGACGATAGAGGGCGAGCCGATCCTGCCCTCTCCATATCTCAAAGACATACTGGATAGCTCGGGTGCGACCGTTCAAAGGCGCGGCCTGATAGCCGGAAAGAGGCAGGGGCTGATTCCCGAGCTGAAAGACGCGATGAGCCGTCTGGAACTGGACGTGGCCGCCTCGAAATACTTCAAAGGTCCCTTCTGGCCCGGATTGAGGGAAAGATTCGGCCTGCAAAGACTGGAGGCCTCGCTTATAGATTTCAACAGGGAGTTCAGGTGGGAAGTGAAGGATCTAGAAAAGCTCCGCAAGCATCTGGGGCAGACCTTCTCTTTTTCGAGGCTCAAATCTTACGACGACTGTCCCTTTCTCTTCTTCCTCTCGTACGTAGCCGGACTCGATCAGAAAACCGACCACATCTTCGAGCTCACCCCCCTGGACGAGGGAAACGTCTATCACGCCGTGTTGAGAGATTACTTCTCGGGTAAGGGCGAAGAGTGGGAGGGCTCGCTGGCCGAGAACCTCACCAAGCACCTCCTCCACGACAGCAGTGTCGTCTTCAAATTCGAGTTCGCCAGATTGAGAGAGATCCTTCTGGACTATATAACGATCCGCGAATCTAAGAGGCCACGGCTGATGAGCGGAGAGTACTACCCGTTCGATTTCGAGAAGGCTTTCGGACTCAGCGGCACGGCAAGGGTGGAAGTGATCCCCGGCGTCTATCTCAGAGGAAAGATCGACAGGGTTGATCTGGACGAGACGAGCGATTCTATATACATCATAGATTACAAGAGGGGCAACAGCGGAGATAAAGAGCAGCTGATTCTCTACTCGCTGGCCGCGGATACGCTCTTCGCCGACAGCGGCTATACCGTTGCCGGCGGTGTCTTCAAAACGCTGACCGGAACCACCGTCAACAGGGCGGCCTTCAAAGTCGAGACGGTCAACGGCGAAAGGGTCTGGCGCTTCGTCGGAGGTCGCGGAGAGGGCGGCGACTGGAGCGAGAGTGATGCGCTGGCCTGGGTAAGGGGGATAACGGAGGGACTGTACGCGGGAAAGTTCGCCCCGGTCTGCCTTTCCCAGAGCGGCAAGTGTTTCAACTGCCGTTTCAAGAAGATGAAACGTGTGGCCACATGGAGAGATGGAAAGGAGTTTGCCGATGAGGAGTGACATCTTCATATCCGCCTCGGCGGGTACCGGAAAGACCTACAACCTTGTCAAGAACTATATAGAGGTCTTCGAAGAAGCCTTCAGGCACGGCGAGGCCCTGGATGTCCACAACGTCGTGGCCATAACCTTCACCAACAAAGCGGCCAAGGAGATGAAAGACCGTGTAATAAGCCGGATCGACGAGCGAATCGCCCTTGGACATCCCGGCAAATGGAAGACTCTCAGAAACAGGCTCACCTACGCCTGGATCTCCACGATACACTCCTTCTGCGAGAGACTTCTCCGCGAGAGCGCCCTCTTTCTGGGGATCGATCCGGGCTTTCAGATACTGAGCGGCATGAAGAGGGTGATGCTCGAACAGCAGACCGTTCGCGGCTTTTTCGAAGAGAACCTTGAAAGACTGGAGCCCCTGATCGAACTCACCGGACTCGACGAGGCCTTCAAAATCTTCAGAGACTCGCTTTCAAAGCTAAGACACGAACTGGCCGTTCATCCCTCCCCCGCCGGCTATTCCAGTCTGGAGCTGGGGGAGCACGCCGAAAAAGTCATGGCCGGTTCGGAGTGCTTCTGCGTGAATTTCCGCGAACTGCTCGACAGATACGAGGCCCGCAGTTACAGAATGGGCCTGGTGGATTTCGACCAATTGCTGACCAAGACCCGAGATCTGCTTGTGGAGATGCCGCAGGTCAGAGAGAAGTACAGGGAACGTTTCAAATACATACTGGTCGATGAATTTCAGGATACCGACGAACTGCAGAGCGAGATCGTATCGCTCCTCAAGAAGGGGGGCATGAATTACTGCCTCTTCGTGGGCGACGCGAAACAGTCCATCTACAGGTTCAGGGGAGCCGATGTGACGGTCTTCAACAGAACTATGGACGAATTCAAATCGGGCGGGCTAGAACCGCTCCACCTGGCCGTCAACAGGCGTTCGCACCCGACGCTGGTCGAGTTTCAGAACCACATTTTCCAGAAGATCATGCCCCCCGATTACTCGGGCGATTACTTCCGCTCCGTCTATGAAAAGGAGGTAGAGGCCCTACCTTACGAAAGCGACGAGCCGCTCGAGAGGATAAGGCTGATCCGGAGCGAAACGTCCGACGACTCGAGAACCGTGGCGGCCGCCATCAGGGCGCTGCTGGAGGAGGAGATCCACTTCAGGCGAAAGGATGGAAGCTGCCTGAAGCGTAAGATAAAGCCCGGCGATATCGCGATACTGCTCAGGACCTTCTCGAAGGTTTCGAACTACGAACGGGCACTGGAGGAGCTGAACATTCCCTATTACACGATCGGAAGCAAGAACTTCTACGACAGACCGGAAGTGGCCGGACCGCTGGCCTGGCTCGATCTGCTGGTGGATCCGCTGGACGACTGGAACTTCGTGACCTTCCTCCTCTCGCCCTCGTTCGCTTGCTCGCTGGACGATATCCTATCGCTCAGGAGCCTTCAGGGATCGAAGGGAAGACCTCTCTACTACGCGCTTCAGGAAAGCAGGGAAGGTAAGTTTCTGCACCTCAAAGAACTCTTCGACAAATTCGCTCAACTGAAGCACGTACTGTCTCCCAGCGAGATACTGGAAAGGTTCGTCTCGGAAATCGACTATCTGGCCAGACTCGCGACGCTGAACGGTGCCGAGAGAATGATCGCCAACGTTAGAAAGATGCTTGAACTGGCCAGGGAACTGGACAGACTGGGAAGCTCTCTGCGCGAGCTCTCCTCCAACCTCAAGGCCTTCGTCGATTCGAGCGAGGAATCGGAGGCCTCTCTCGAGACGGAGGAGTCCGACAGCGTCAAAATCATGACCGTCCACAAATCCAAGGGGCTGGAGTTCCCGGTCGTCGTGCTGGCCGATCTCTTCTGGAAAGAGAAGGGTTCCCTCAGGAGGATACTCTTCGACGACAAGGGCTTCATAATAGTCAAGGAAGGCTCCGGCAGGAGGAGCGACGAAGAGACCGTGCCTGGAAGGCTCACCCACAGGGAGGAGCAGAAGAGCTTCGAGGAAGAGAAGAGAACGCTGTACGTCGCCCTGTCGAGGGCCAGAGACATGCTACTCATGAGCGCCAACGGAAGGGGTAACGCCACCAGGCCCTGGTCGAGGATGCTGGGCGGAACGCTCCTGGATATCGAATCGGGCGAGTTGCTGCCAGAGATGGAGGACATAGTCTCTCACTTCGAACCGGTCAGGCTTCCGCCTCTTCCGCAGAAAGAGGTGGAGGAAGGCTACGGGCTGCCGGATGATAGGTATGTGCTTCCCGTCGAGGACCGCTCTTACGTCAAGTACCTCTCCCCGACGGCTATCACGGCCGATATCGACGACGAGTTCGAGCTCTCCGACAGCGATGGAGACGCGGGACTGGGCAGAAAGTCGATGGACCTGGGAACGCTGGCCCACAGCCTGCTGGAACCTCTGGGGATTAGAGGCATGCACGGAACCTCTCCCTCTCTCGGAGGGATACTGGAGGGCGGGATGCCGGCCACGGTCGACAGGATAAGATTCACCCGGGAGGACCTGGACGGGGTGAAGCGCGTTCTGGACAGGCTGAGGGGCCATAGAATCGTCAAAGAGATAGAAGAGAGTCGAAGGGCCATGAGCGAGGTCCACTTTCAACACGGTTTCCGGAAATACGTATTGATGGGAATCGTTGATAAACTATACTTGAAGGATGGAGAATGGAAGATCGTCGATTTCAAATTCGCGCGAAAGAATCCGTCGAACATAGACAAATACAGATTCCAGATGGAGTTCTATCTATATATGCTGAGGGAACTTCTCTCACCGGTCGAGGCGACGCTTTTCTTCCTCAAGGACGGTGAGACCGAAACGGTGAGACCGGCGAGGCCGGGAGTTTTCGAAAAGAAACTGCTCGAGAAAATAATCGGAAGCGGGGGTGATAGAGGTGAATCTTAAGCCATCGAGACGGGCGTTTTTTATCAGGTATATCATTTTTCCGTACTACTTCGTTCTGGGCATCATCTTCTATTTGAATTTCGACCTTTCGGGGATCGACGGCAACAACAGGCTCTTCCTTATCTTCGGCTGGATAGCCCTCACGGTTGTACCGGGGATACTGCTCGCCTTCTCGCGCAGGAGATTCGGCTGGTTCTTCTGGCCCTCCCTGATCAACGCGGCAGGCTGGCTGGTAAGGTTTATCTTTCCCGAGAATATATACATGGACTTCAAACCCGTGTTCGATAACGGGCCGGTCCTGCTCTTCATGATCGTGAGCCTGATAGCGATAATTTATCTCGAACTGTACAGAAACACCTTCAAGTACGATCTCAGCGAAAAAGGCGTCGAGATAAGCTTTGGCTTCTTCGGCGCCAACACTCACATGATAGTGTCCAAGCACATAACCAACGTAATGCTCAAGCGAAACTTCCTGGAGCTGATTCTGGGGGTGGGCCACGTCATACCGGTCACCTCCTCGGGAATTGGAACGGGCGATAAGGGAGTCGTCGGCGGTTTCACGGGCGACACCGGAACGAAAAACGTCAGGGGCGGAGCTTTCATAGGAAGCACTGCCTCCGAAAAGGAATTCGTGGCCAATCCCAAGAACTGCATCTACGGTGTTTCAAAGCCTAGAAAAGTTATGGATTCGCTCAAGGAGATGGTGCTTTGAAGTGAGAAAGGGATATGGCGTGCCCGGGGCGATTTGAACGCCCGGCCTCCAGATCCGCAGTCTAGCGCTCTATCCAGCTGAGCTACGGGCACCCATAATAATAGAATGGCGGAGAGAGAGGGATTCGAACCCTCGGAGGGTTAAACACCCTCACGTGCTTAGCAGGCACGCGCCTTCGGCCTCTCGGCCATCTCTCCACCCTACAGAGTTCATTCTATCACGCTGATCTGAAGGTGTCAAGACAACACGGGTTCGATGATTATCTTTCAAAGCCCTTCAGCCAGGCTCCTCAGCGTTAATGACGCGCCTACAGGCAACGTCGTTTTCGAATGGACCGTCTCTCCTTCAAAGATTTGGCAACGCAAAGCACCCGCACCTGGCACAACAGAGAATTACACTACAACGACCGGAGGTAAAAATGACAATAAGAGAAGTGAAAATGGAAGACGCGCCCAGTCTGAGGGAGCTCCTCATAGACATCGGGTGGTTCAATCAGGGCAAGATAGCCGAAGAAGGCTTCATACAAAAACTAGAGAGAATGGTCGCCTGGAATATAGAGGGGGAGGATCACCTGTTACTGGTTGCCGAAGAGAATGGCGAAATTATCGGCTACGTGGCGATCCACTTCATACCGTACCTCTTTATGGGCAGTCCCGAAGGCTACATCTCCGAATTGTTTGTCAAAAATGCCGCCAGGGGAAAGGGGGTGGGTTCTAGACTGCTTTCTGAAGCCGTCAAAGAGGGCATATCGAGGGGTTGTTCGAGACTGCAACTGGTTAACATGAAGAACAGAGAGTCCTACGCACGCGGCTTCTACACGGCACGGGGCTGGAGGGAACGAGTGAATGCCGCCGACTTCGTGTACGAAATAGATGACTAAAACTCAAGGGAAAAATGCTCGTCGGACGTTTCTACCCGATCCCGTCATCCCGTTTGGCGAAAATAGGGACTGACGATTCTCCTGGCGTCTGTCCCATTTTTCGCGTGTCATCCCCCGTCATCCCGTTTGGCGAAAATAGGGACTGACGGGCTCCTGGCGTCTGTCCCATTTTTCGTGTCTCATCCCCCGTCATCCCGTTTGGCGAAAATAGGGACTGACGGGCTCCTGGCGTCTGTCCCATTTTTCGCCGTTTCTACCCGATCCCGTCATCCCGTTGTGCATCTAAACGGGATCTCGCTCCGGCAACAATGGCAACAATGGGAATCTCGCTCTACCAAAAAAATGGAGTCTGTCCCTATTTTTCTATTCTCTGCGCCATCACCTGATGTTGTGTGGAAAAACCATCCATCTTCCTGTTCTTAATTTGCTCGCTATAAGATTCCCTGTTTTAATTCTCTTCTTCACTGCGGTTTCAGAGATTCCCAATTCTTCTGCTACCTGGCTGACGTCAAGCAGTTTAGAACTGTCGCTTGCGATAATAATACATCTATCCATGGCATCCAGGAGGGCTGAATATATAAGCTCTTCCAGGGCTGAGAAGTCACCGGTCTCAATTAATGCTACCTTTTCATCAAAGGACCCGTCCGCCTTCGAATTGAACATTTTCTCTATCCCCGAATCTGCCATTTCCAGGGCTTCATAATATTCCAACCTCTCTTGTTCCTTCAACCCCTTAATCGAAATATTGCTGTAACCGTTCACGATCAGTACGAAATTCATCATAAGTCTGCCAACCCTACCGTTTCCATCACAGAAGGGATGGATTGACTCGAATAAGGTATGAATTCTAGCTACGGCGCTATAGATCGGGAATCTCTCCAGAGCATAATCGATATACTGGACAAACATATCCATCCAGCCTCTCGGGTCAAAAGGAGGAGTTATTCTTGCATTCAAGATATCCACACCGCTTGTGCGAAACTCTCCTGTGGGATATGGAGTTCTCACGTTTCTGAACATCTGGCTATGGAGCGTTCTGATTACATGGATATAGTGAGGTTTCAGATAATCATTCCTGTATTGCAGGGCAAGATCATAGACAAACTGAGCCGCCCTGAAGTAATTTATGATTTCGCTCTGCACGTTGCTTGAAGCAGCATTTCTTTCAATAACCGCATCAAGATCTTCTTCAGAACTGAATATGCCTTCTATCGCTACAGAATGCCTCGTCTCTTCCCCAAGCATATAGAGCCACTCTCTGTTTGAAATGTCGATCTGTTTCAAATCCAAAAGCTTCTTTCTTTCCTCAAGGTATTTGATTCTCATATAGCCTCCGTAGGTTGCGGTAAAATTAGGCATAAACGATATAACACCTTATTATACGACAACTATCGCAGGTTGCGTTTCCTTGTAAATAGTTCACTCGAAACCTTTTTAAGCAATATGTATTATTCGCGCAACTATTTGCAAATATAACCGCGAAACGGAATCTCCTAAGACAGCAAGCAAACATTTCGATAGGGATTACAAAAAAGAAGTCTGATCCTATCCAGCTCTTTCTGAGGAGGAAAGACCGGGATCCTGGCTAAGAGATTGCCAAGATGACGTGAAGGGAGTAAGACTGTCATCCCGTTTGGCGAAAATGGGGACTGACGATTCACCTCACGTCCCATTTTTCGCGCTTGCGATACCCTAGACCCGAAACCCGCTGCTCGCGTCTCGCCCTCTCTTCCTCTCTCCTCTTCTCGCTTTTTCGGAATCTGTCCCTGTTTTTCGCACGATCCAAATCTCTTGAGGTGAAAATGGGGACTGACGATTCTCCTCACGTCTGTACCCAATTTTCACCCGCACCGGCTTCGATCCCGTCATCCCCGGGATCTCATTCTAATTCAACACAGATTATACCAAAAAATGGAGTCTGTCCCTATTTTTATTTTTGAGTCTGTCCCTATTTTTTCAGATTAAGCGGAACTGGCGCGACGATATGATATAGATATTAAGCTAGAACTCTTTGACTCTGACAGGCTGATTTCTTGTCGAAGTCGTTCCGTCGCCGAGCTGACCATCTTCGTTGAGGCCCCAGGTCCACACTAATCCGCCCTCCCATATACGCTTCACCGCCATCGAATGAAATGCTCCCGCTCCAATGGTAACTACGTTTTGGAGAAGCTGAGGTCCGTTTATTACCTGAACCGGTGCTTCTCTTCTAGTCCAGCTTCCATCTCCAAGCTGACCGAACTCATTATCTCCCCATGAATAGACTATTCGGTCATCTGTTAAGGCTTTTGAATGCTCGTCTCCTGCAGCAATTTCTATTGCTCCCAAGAGAAAATCGAAGCCACCTGGACCCTTTACCTGGACGGGAAAGTTGCTGTTGTTTTGAGTGTTATTGCCCAGCTGTCCTGACTCGTTTAAACCCCAGGCAAGAATCGAATTTATGTTCGTTTTCGGATCTCTTTGAAGTACTATGGTGTGTCCTCCCCCGGCGGCAACGGCTACAATTTCTGTAAGATCACCCTTTCCGCCGAGTCCAACTACCTTTTCGGGCGTATTTCTCTGGCCTCCAGAAACGCCAATTCCGAGTTGTCCGTGGTTGTTATCTCCCCAGGTCCGAACTGTACCGTCATCCATTACCGCGGCCGAATGAAGATACCCTGCTGCAATCGATAATATGCCGCTTAGAGCCTGCTTCCCTCCAACTTGAACCGGCAATGAGCTATGGTTCCAGGTACCGTCGCCAAGCTGGCCATACTTGTTGTTTCCCCAGGAAAACAGGATCTCTATCTTTGGAACGATCTGTCTCATTAAGGCCAGCGTGTGTTCTCCACCTGCAGCTATGGCAACAACACTGTCCAGGAACGATTTCCCGTCGGGAGCTTTCACCTGAACCGGGATGTTTGAGTTGATGCTTGTTCCATTGCCAAGCTGGCCGGACCCGTTTCTTCCCCATGCCCAGACAGTACCATCGCTCCTGAGCGCGACGGAATGATTGTATCCTGCCGCTATTGCGATTATTTTCGTTAAGGGTTGCTTCCCTCCTACCCGGACTGCTGTATTGCTATCTGTCCAAGTGCCGTTTCCAAGCTGTCCGAATTCATTGCTACCCCACGCCCATACTGTTCCGTCTTCTTTAAGTGCTATCGTGTGAGACGCTCCACCATCAGCAAGAATAGCATTCATCAAGAAGCCTTCATCGTAGGTGAATGGCCATGAAATTACTTCTGACTTTAGTCCGTAATCATCTCGAGCTCTGACTTCGAAGATTCGATCTCCGGGAGTCATGTCGCTCCATTTATAGGTAGTACTCAATCCGTTGCTCTCCCAGACCCCCTCGTCCTTCCTTATCTCATAGACTACAATCTTATCCGAGGGTTCGCTCTGCCACTCAAATACTGCCTCGTTCAAATAGACAGTTCCCGAGGGGCCATTCACTATGGAGAGAAGGGGTCCCCGTGAAAGCTTTATTCTTAGAGTCACGAACGCTTTAGGTTCTTCAAAACTTGTATTGGATATCAGAACATGTGTTGTGATCTCTCCACCGTCTGGAATAAAACTTGCCGCTTCATTGTCATCCCAGCTGGTGGTAAAGATATTCTCCTCGCCTCCATAAAACTTGAACTGCACGTTCTCATTCGTTGACTCAACCGAAGCCTCCGCCATGTAATCAACAAACGCCGGACTAACAACCAGTCTGTAAACCCTTGAAGTCAACGGGGAAAGTGAAAAGGTTTTTGTCATGTCGTCCCAGTCCTGCAATGCTGGGCTCACTGTTACTGTGGCAGGATCGTCTCCGTGGCCTGACCACTCGTTAGGCTCCCCGTGGGGAACGCTCATACCATCGCTATCCAATCCCAGTATTACACTCTTCTCGAAACTCTGATTTTTAACCCATTGCCAGTAAGCGTCACTCAATGAACTGAAAGTCCCTTCGCTCTGGAACATCTGATCTATGTCAGATCTGAGACTTCCCAGTTCGAAGAGAGCTTTGACATATCCAATGTTCTGATTCGAAGCGTTCATTTTCAGGCCTGCATAAACCCAGAAGTCTTGTGTTCTATATGCATCTGCATCCGCCATCCAGGGAAGAGTTCGCGAAAACAGGTTTGAATTTATTGACAATGGTTCTCGGCCATTATAATTGGTATTGCTGCGCTCAAGACTGTTCATGTGCAGTTCGGCGGCTACAGCGGTCCCTTCAAAAACTCCCCACACAGCCGTTCTGTCTGTCCAGTCATTCTGTAGTGCAGGATAAGCGAACTGTATCGAATGAAAGAACTCGTGACGAGTAATGATTGGGTCTGGCTCAGCGGGTAATCCCGGGTAACGAGTATATGCTATCCGCTGGCTTGGAACATAGGCTCCGTTTACGGTACCTTTGCGAAGCTCGTATTCGTATTTCAGAATGGGAACAAAGCTTGGGGGAGAGAAAGAAATCCCCATTACAGCGACCCTTAGATTGGGCTTTGAGAATCCGATTGTGTTGACATATGTCTCAAGTGCATCCTCCAGCGCTGCTCTTGTCATATCTATATGCGCCTGTATGCACTCGCCATCGGAGAAGCCGATACAGCTCAGGTAGAAACCCTTGATATCGAAAATTGAAGCTCCTTCAAATTCGACCTCCGCGACTTCTACTTCATTGTATCCGATACTTTTCGCAAGGACGTATATTTCAGGCTCAGCACCAACAAAGGGAATGATTGTCCCGAAGAGACCGCTTTCTTCATCGTAAACTCCTCTCAGCGGGTTCCATCTAATCGACGAATCCTCTTCTTCCGGAAACGCCGAAACAACTGACCCTGGACGGGATAGGACGAGAATCGCTAGATCGTCTGTTGAAACACCATCAGGAACAGGTAATCCGAGTATGAGAAACTCTCCCTCTCGAACGGAGAAATCCTTTTCTGAGCCGACACTGTAGAATTTGCCTATAAGACTGGCTTCTTGAAGAGCGTCCGGCAAAGGGACTTCTGTAGTAGGATCTTCCACAGACTCTATGTATATCCTCAGCAACTTGTCAAGAACTCCATCTGGAGCACCGACACTTACTCCGTCTTCACCTTTGATCACCTCACCAGGCCTCAAATACTTTGAGAAATCATCATCTACCGGTGGAAAAAGCATGCATCCGGAAGCAAAGAAAACCATAATCAGGGTCAAAATCAATAAGTTCTTTACATTCCTGGCAGCTAGTACCCTCTTCATAGCCATCACTCCTTAGTTGCGTTCGATTCGCTCAATTCTTTTCACAAGCCTTGCTGATCAGAGAATCAGACGAAATCTATGAATGGTCAAAACCGTCACCAAAGCCGATAATTTTAATGCATTTTAGTGATCATATCACACTCCATGACTGTTTCAGAAGAACAGAAGAGACAGCCGTTCACAGTTCTCCGAGAAAAGCTGAAAATCCGTCCTTGGAGAACCTGAGGCGAGAGGTTGGAAGAGCGAGAAAAGCATCAAAAACACGAGATGAAGAGAGAGGGCGAGACGGAGGAGAGAAGAGAAATCTGAAGTACCGAGTGTCGGAGAGCCTTTTCGCTTATCCTGTCATCCCGTTGTGTTGGTGAGTAGCCCTGTCGACATCAATTTGAACTCAGGTTCATAATTCTTTCCTTTCTCTTTCTTCACTCTTATTCACCCCTTCTTCTTAGTTTACTATCCCTAACTTACTACTGTTTTTCTTTTAAAACCCGCCGTTTCTTATCAACTCTGCAAGCACACAGTCAATGATCGAATATTTCCCTTGCTCTTTATTTATCCAGCTGGATCTCTCCAGTATTCGCAGAGCATCTGCAACTCTAGATTTAGAAGCGGAATCACCGCTGGCTTGAAAGGACCGGAGTATCGCCGTGAAGCTAGTGGCACCAGATGCAATAAACTCTAGTACCTTTCTGTATCTTGGACTCCGCTTCTCAAGCTCTTTGAGCTCACTGATGAAAAGCATCCTGGCTGTCCGAAAGGTTTCAGATAGCGCCTCATCGTGGCTTCTTCTGAGTCGATTAAGACCGTACTGGACAAGATGTCCCGCTATCCCGTCAAGAAGGTTCTGCGCCGCGGTTATTTCTTCAAGTGGAATTTGTATGTCGCTCTCTGCGAACGCGGCTTTCAAAAACTCTATAGAAATATCTTTTGAGAAAGGCTTGAGAACTATTTCGTATATATACCTCCCGTGCAGCGGACTTTCATAATCGTCCGTTCCAATGAAGTCATGAAGTAGACCGACTTCCGAACCTGTGAGTAGAAACCTTATGTTTGGGAGATTATCGTAAGACCAGGCAATTAGGTTCTGTATGCTCTTCCCGCCTCTGCTTCCATAATATCGAAGATACTGAGCCTCATCGAAGGCGATAATAAACGGCTTTGAATGATCGTTCAACTTCTCCAGAATCGAACTCAGAGTAACATCATTCCAATCGAAGGTTACAGAGTTCCCCATAAAAGAAACTCCCTTTACCTTGCTCAACAGAGCTTTAATTCTCTCTTTTTTGAGTTTCTTCTCGAGCTCTCCCTGTATAGCATACGAAAGATCGACCCTGCCTATTGAACCGGAAGAATCCGAGTATACCCTTCTGATGTCTATCATTATTGAATCTTGCTCAGTTTCTGCAATGGCAACCCTCATTAAAGAAGACTTCCCGACTCTCCTTATACCTGTGATCACTGTGATCGGATTGTCTCTCAACGAAGACAGGAGCTCTCCGAGTTCTTCGCCTCTTGAGAAAAGATCGGCTCCTTTGCTCTTTGGTTTTGGATCGAGCAACATATATTATCACCTCCAGTTCTGAGGTCAGAACTAGTTCTGACCTCAGAACCATTTTAGCATACTCTCTAATAATTCAACCGCTTCGGAAGATATGAGGTAAAAAGTCAATAGAACAAGAAAGACAGTCCCTTTTTTTCTACATTGTCATTCCGTAATGCGCCCGTGGAGCCTGCCCTGAAATGGGCCTATTCAGGGTCATCCCGTAGTGTACCTACTAAGAACCGTTGTGGGTTGTGCGTTGTGGGTTGTGCGTTGTGGGTTGTTGGTAAGAGCCGAGATAGAGCGTCCAGAGTTCGCTTCGCTCACGAGAAGACGAGAGCGAAAATAGGGACTGACGATTCTCCTCACGTCTGTCCCATTTTTCGCGCTTGCGATACCCTAGACCCGAAACCCGCTGCTCGCGTCTCGCCCTCTCTTCCTCTCTCCTCTTCTCACTTTTTCGGAGTCTGTCCCTATTTTCCCTCTCTGTCTCTCAAAAATAGATCTTTTCTTGAAGTTTTCGGTCTGGGATCGAAATACATACTATCACCCCCGATAGTTACTATCACTGGTGACAGTATAACCCGACAAAGCACATCCCTGCAATATCTGTATCTGCAGTGGAAAATGGGGACAAGCTCCCTATGTCTGTCC
>MTKZ01004295.1_pt1 | contig 13070 bp, 18 predicted proteins | sample 1042781 | NCBI WGS metagenome assembly MTKZ01 (sample SAMN06212207, study PRJNA360539) | anaerobic digester metagenome | biome: Wastewater treatment plant; material: sludge; isolation source: anaerobic digester fed with sludge from wastewater treatment plant | place: Denmark: WWTP Viborg ...
CGGAGTACGTCCGCAGCCGCCTCCTGGGGCCGGCGGAGCCGGCTACGGTCGCCCGCGCCGTGGCCGCCGGGGCAGAAGCGGAGACTTGGCGGGGCGGGCGGGCGCTGCTCCAAGTGCGGGTGCGCCCGGAGACCAAGGCGGCGATCTGGGCCAAGGCGGGGCGGGCGGGGCTGAGCCTGTCGGCGTACGTACGCCGGGCGGCGCTGGAGCGGGACGTGGTGCACCGGTTCGACCAGGCGGCGGTCTACCAGCTGCAACGGATCGGCCGGAACCTCAACCAGGCGGTCAAGGTGATGCACCAGGGCCATTTCAGCGAAGCCGTGCGGGAGTCCCTGCGGCGGTGTCTGGTGGCGCTGGAAGAGCAGCTGGGGGAGATCCCGGCGCGGTAACCGGGTGGGCGTTCTCCCGGCGAGTCGGCGGGGCGGGCAACGGAGTCGCCACGAGCGGGAAATCGGGATACCGCCGGACCCGTTTCAAAATTGGATTTCTCGCTCGGGGCTTGCCAAGCAAGTGGATATATTATATCCTAACAGGAAAAGGAGGCCGATCATGACCAAGGTGTTGGTGTCCATGCCGGCGCGGGTGCTGTCCCGGATGCGGGCGCTGGTGCCCGACCGCCAGCGCAGCCGGTTCATCACCCGCCTGGTGGAGGCGGAGCTGGCGAAGCGGGAGGCGGAGTTGTTTCAGGCTGCCCGCGCGGTGGACCAGGACGAGGCGCTGAACGCCGAGATGCGCGAGTGGGACGTGACCGCGGCCGACGGAGTGGACCATGAACCGTGGTGAGGTGTATTGGGTCAACCTCGATCCCACGGTGGGCTCCGAGATCCAGAAAAAGCGCCCGTGCGTGCTGCTGGGCGCCAACCCGATCAACCAGGCCCGGCGGACGGTGGTGGTGGTGCCGCTGTCTTCGGCGGGGCAGGTCCGGCCGCCCCTGACCGTGGCGGTGCGGTGTCTGGGCCGGGCGGCGGTGGCGGTGTGCGACCAGATCCGGGCGGTGGACAAAAGCCGGCTGCTGGAGCGTGCCGGGGAGGTTAGCGACGAGGACCTGCGGGCCATCGAGGACGGCTTGCGGCAGGTGCTCTGCTTGTAAACCGGCCCGCGCCGCTGGTCAGCGCCCGCGCTTTAAGCGCATCACAAGAAAATCAGGGCCTTGATGTGGTCTTCCAGGAAACTGGCGTGATCTTTGATCCGCTTCATGTCTTCGGCGTATTTGGGATTGAGGCGGACTGCGCTTTCCCGGCGCACCGACCGCTCTATGAGTTCGGGATTCCGCTGCAACAGTTCCTCCAACAATCGGGATTTGGACCAAGAGGATTTGGTTTCGATCCCCAAATTGTGGCAATGCTGCATGAACCGGTCTCTTTCCCAGGTCTTCAGCAGGATGTTGGGCTCGGCGTTCTCGTGCTCGCACAGGTCGGTGCTCTCGATTTCCGCGGCCGCATCCTCCGGGTTGATGCCGAACCGCCTTTCTCCATAAGAGATGCTCTTGGGAATGGACCAGCGAAAATCCTCGGCGAAAGATAGCGAAAGGACCCGGACGGAAGGCGCGAAATTTTCCAGAAGCGCGCGCAACGCGCTATCCGGCATCGGGAAATTGAGCAAGCGGCTTGTTTTTATGAGAGGAAATTCTCTCCAGAAAAGGGCTTCCCGCCGCATTTGGCGGATGAACCGATTGACTTTTTCATGCAGTTCCGCCATGGAGGGCAGCCAGTGGAGGTTGTAGCAAGATAGCGCACGGGCGATGTAAGAGGGGATTCCATCGGTAATATTGTATTGCCGTGGCCCTCCGCCCAAGCCAGCCAAGATGAGAAGCGCCTTGATCTCGTGGATGACGATTGGGTTTCCGGCTTGCACATACTGCGACAAAGGCAAAGCATTCACTTCCTGCACCCATTCCGCCGCCCAATCGTCCGAGACGCCCAAACCGGGATTTCCCGCGATCAAACAGCGGAACAAGCGAGCCACGGTTTGAGCGTCGTTGGCCTGTAAACTCTCGGCCATGAAGCCGGAAAAGTCCCGGCAGGGGATGCGGGACCCCGGCGAGTAGACCGGATCTAGAAAGGGAAATTCCGGATGGCCGATCCCTTGGATGCTCCGTTCCAGAGCGGCCAGCGGGTCCAGCCGCGCGCCGCAGCAGGTGCAAAAACGGTGGCTCACCCCGAAAGGATGATGGCATGCGGGGCAGAGAAGAAGAGGTTTCATAGACTGTGGGAAGCCAGGCGCAGCTCGTAAGACCGTCCCTTTTTTGTCCGCGCAATGATGCCGAACTCGTGGGCGAAATAGAGAGCGTACGAAATGTCCTCCCGGGACAGTGGGCGGTTGTAGTTATAGAGGGCAGGCCAGCTCGATGATTCGGCAGATTTGGAGATGTCGGATTGCAAAATGCCGGGGTTTTCCTGGACCATCCGAACAAGTACCGCGACCAGCGCCTTGAAAATAGGGTCGCGCCGGACGAACGCGCTGTATTCGGCCTTGGCCGCATCCACCGCGGCCCCATCGCCGGATTGTTTCCAGGACTCGACGCATTTGAGATGTTCCAGGCGAGCCGCCAAGAAATCCCCTCGCTGTTCGGCTTGCCTGGCCCATAAGGCATGAAGCTGGGCGTCTTCGTTTCTCATGTGGAACTCCCGGGCGTTGATTTTTCTCTGTCCCGCCTCAATCGAAGAGTTTCTTTTGATCCCGCTGATCCGCTTCCCGCCGGGCCTGCTTAAAGGTCAACCCGCCGCCGGAAAAGTCCGGGTAGAGGGGATGCTCCCGCTGCTCCAGCAAGCCGGGGACGGTGAGGAGCTGAATCCGGGGATACTTCCGGTCAGGGAAATAGGGGGAGACATAGAAGCCCGCCTTGGCGGCTTCCGTCCGCATCGGCTGAGTGGGTTCGACGAGGGAAACAAACAGGCCCATCTCCGCCTTTTCGCGCTCCACGACACCCACCAGGTCGCGGATCATGGCGACGTGGAGATGCTCTCCGCCCTTGACCGACACCACGATCTTTTTGGAGGTGACCGGCGCGCCGGCATAGGGAGCCTGGACATCGGCCACGATCCCGCCGGGGCGCTCCTCGGTCCGTGCGGCGTCCGCTCCGTCGAGGAAATAGAGCACTCCATCCACCCCGGAATCGGCCCCCTTCTTCCGGCCCAGGTACGGCTGGGCGTTGACCAGGGAACAGGCCCACCACTGGAACTGGTACTTGTCCCGCCCGGCTAGCGCCCGGGCGCCGGCCGCGTCCTTCGGTGTGCCGTGGACCTCGAATTGGATGCCGGGGAAGGCATCCTTCATCCGTTTCTCGATCAGGGACACGGCCAGGTGGGTAATGTCGATCCCGATCCACTGCCGGCTTAGTTTCTGCGCCGCATGGACGGCCGTGCCGCAGCCGCAGAAAGGATCGAGCACCAGGTCTCCCTCGTTACTGGACGCCCGGATAATTCGTTCCAGCAGGGCCAGCGGCTTTTGAGTCGGATATCCCAGGCGTTCTTCCGACAAATTATGCATCGGGGGGATATCTGCAATAATATCTTGGGCAGGCATCCCTTTTTGCTCGTCCAAATACCGCTTCAGCATTGGCATCCCACCGGGCTTTGCAGGCCAATGGATATGACCTTTTTTGTCCATTTCTTCGAGGACTTCCGGTGGCCACGCCCAATGCCTCCCCTTTGCCGTGACATCAATCCCTCTCCACGGGCTTCCCGTCTCACCATGCCTTACACCAGCGCCGGTTAGGTCCGATCTCCTCCATTTCCGGCCTTTCTCATCAATGTGCGTATAAAACTCATCGACGTAAGTCTGGTCGTATGGTTGGAAAATCTGGTTCCATTTGCGAATACCAGTCCGGCCGTAAAAAAGCAGGACATCGTGCACGGGACCATACCGCTTGGCACTACTATGGGCGCTTGTCCGCTTCCAGATGATCTCGTTTTGAAAGTTGTCCACACCGAAAATCGAGTCCAACACAATTTTTAGGTAGTGGCTGGCCGTTGGGTCGCAATGCAGATAGAGGCTCCCTGTGGGCTTCAGAACGCGGTGCAATTCCAGGAGCCGGTTGGCCATCATCACCAGGTAGGCCATCATGTCATTCTCGCCCAGGAATTGGCGGAAGGCGCGCACCATTTCCGCCGCTCGGGTGTTGGGCTGGTGCAGCAGCTCGTCGAATTCCTGCTCCGCCTGGTGCCCCCAGTGCCAAGTGTCCTCGAAAGCGGTGATCTGGGCGTCCGAGTCATGGCCGTTGGGGGCCTTGAACAACACGTTGTAGGTGGCCTTGGAGTTGAACGGCGGGTCCAGGTAGACGAGATCCACGCTCGCGGCCGGGATGCTTTCCCGCAGGACAGTGAGATTGTCGCCAAAGTAGAGCTGGTTCATTTCCGCTTCTCGATGTATTTTTGGCAATATTCCTGAAAGGTGCTGTAGTTCGGCTGATTGTGGGCCTTGCGATTTCGCCCCAGGGCGGTTGCATCAATTCGTTCTTGCACATATCGGCAGGCCGAGTCAAAGAGTTCGATGGGAATCATATCCCACGTGACTCCGAATTGTTGTTTGATTGAAGTGTAGATACGATAGTACTTATATTCCCTGTCCTTCTGCGCTTTGGCGAATTCTTGATAGCGCTTGATTAAATGCAGTAAGTAGTTTCGTTTGAGTAAATCATGGCCGATAAAACCGCTCGTTGGAGTAGGTCGGGGAATCTTGGGCGACTTCCCGTGGTTGTGATAGTGGTATTCATTGGCCACGGTGCCAGTATTGATTCCCCCCGTGAAATTCAAGACGTTCGACTCTGCTTGTTGCTTCAGGAAAGGGTTTCCTTGGAATTTCAGGATTTGTTTCGTGAGATGGACGTCCGCTTCCGAGATGGCTCCGGCGGTGATTCGGCCGTGGCAATTCTTGCATACGTAAATCAAATTATCGGGGTCGTGGGGGGACTCGCCGTCCTTGCCGTGGATGTGATGAAAATCGAAGGAGTCGGCATCCTGCTCGCCGCAAAAAGGGCACACCCCGCCCGCTTCCTGGATGATCAGCCGCTTCGTCCTCATCGGGATGTCACGGGATCTCGCGGGCCTCCTCCTGGGATTGTTTGGACTTTCGTTCATTGGTACCCTCGCGTATTGGCTGCCGCCAGCCCCCGCCGCTCGAGGAAGGCCACCAGAGCGGACCGGGACACCCCCATGATCTTGGCGATGCTGGCCTTCGACACCTTCAACGCGAGCAGTTGCTCGATCTCCGGCCGGCGGCTGTCCAGGCGCGAACTGAAGCTGCCCGGCGGCCGGCCCAGGCGCTTGCCCCGGGCCCGGGCCGCCGCCAGCCCGGATTTGGTCCGCTCCGAGATCAGGTCCCGCTCGATCTCCGCGAACAGACCGAACATGGTCACCATCACCTTGCCCTGCAAGTCGTAGCGACATTGGCCCAGGGCAATGTTTTCCTTGATGGCGGTGAAGGCCACCCCCCGCCGGACCAGTTCGTGGACCAGAATGATGATCTGCCCCACCGAGCGGCCCAAGCGGGACAGCTCGCTGACAATCAGCCGGTCGCCGGCGGCCAGTTTCTCCAGCAGCTCATCGAGTCCGCGTTCCTGGGGGGACCGGCGTGAGGAGACGGCGATCTCGATGAACTCGTCCACCCGGAACTTGTTCCGGTGGGCGTAGTCCAGGATGGCCAGGCGCTGGTTGTCCACGTCCTGGCTTTCCTTGGATACCCGCAGGTAGGCGATGGTTTTCACGTCGTCTCCAGCGCATCTGGCAGGGCGAGCCACCCGCCGATCCGCTCCACCTGGTAGTGGTGGCGGAGGCGAATGCGGTAAATCGCCTGCGCCCGGCGCCGGGCAGCGGCGGCATCCGGGAACCAGTACACTCGCCGGCGCAGGCGGCGGGCGTTCAGCCGGCCCCAGGTGACCACCAGGCTCATGCCGTCGATCAGGCCGGGTTGGAGATCCAGGCTGTATTGACGGAACCGGTTGCGATCTGAATCGACGGAGCGAAGTAGGATCATGATGCGGAAAACCTATAAATCAGAGTTAATGATATCATTCCCCGCAGTTTTAAGACATCCTATAGAAGACCAAATACTCACCAGAATAACGGACGTTTAATTAATCACCACCGGGACCGGCAAAATTCTCAGAACCGGGAGAAGTTTTTCCAGTGAGTGTCCCGCTTCAAGAATGACACACAACATGAATTCAAGAATAAAACCGTTTGTGAAGTCATATAAGACTTCTCAAGGCATTCAGTATCTTCTCTCTGGATAAGTCATATCCCATCACGATCAAGGCCCTTATTACATCATTTTTACTTATTGTTTTAACGGTTGAAAATGCGTTCACTTCATCCGTCAATTTTTGCAGCATCTGGCTTTCGTTTTCTGAGTAACGAAGAGTGTAGGTGATGGGTTTGGCCTTCTTGACGCCGGTCCCAACGATTTCCGAGATATCCTCTTTCTCCAGAATTCCCTCAGTCCGCTTGCGGAGTTTGAACTTGCTGGCGGGATCAGCCTGGCCAGATTTTTTAGAGGGCATAGCTGGTAATCTCCTTTGATAGGTTTATGAAGTCCTCGCATGCGGGCGATTTCGGATCGTACGCAAAAAGAGTTTGGTTGTGTTGCTGAGCTTGCTTGAACAGGGACGTGCGACGGATTGCCGTTACGCAGATATGGTTTTCCAGATCTCTCAGAATCGATTCGGCCAGGTCGTTGGATTTTTTCTCCCGGCTGTCGTAGGCGTTCTTGAAGATCAGGTAATGGGGAAATTCACCCTCCTTAACCTCCTCGATGGTGGTGAACAGGTCGGAGATGCCGTCCAACGAGTAGCGGTCTAGGACGGTGGGGATAAGGAGCAGGTCGGCCGCGTATATGGCGTTGATGGTCAACTGGTTCAACCTGGGTGGGCAGTCGACCAAGATGATGTCGTAGTCTCTTTCGATTTTTTTAAGCTGGTTTTTCAGAATTTTCTCCCGGTGCGGCATGGCGTAGATGTTTCGCTCCGCTGCCTCCAGGTGGATGTTTGCGGGGATGATGAAAAGATTGGGGACCGCTACGCCGTCCTCGTGGGCCTGGTAAACCGATTCCCGAATGTCGTAACGGCGATCAAGCATAGGTTCACGAATCGTGCCCGTCTTCGGCAGCTCCTCGAAGAAAGTGGTTCCCGCGTTGGCTTGCGGGTCCAAGTCGATCAGCAAGGTCTTCCGGCCGGCGACGGCAAACGCGTAAGCCAGGTGAACGGAAGCCGTTGTTTTTCCGACGCCGCCCTTTTGGTTCAGAATTGAAACGATCATGGCAGCTCCTTGAGAAGTCATATATGAAACCATAATTGAAGTCACACGAGAAGTCAATGATAATGCCGAAAATTAATAAAAGTTTCGCCAAAATCTTTACCAATGGCGGATTTCGCACGAATATCCAAGTAAACAATTGCTTTTGGTATAATGAAAAAAAGGAGGTTGTAATGAGCTACGAAGAAGACGAGGAAAACGCCTACCGCACCTATGACGACATCGTGGGGCGGTCCATCCGGAGGGGAACTCGCAAAGCCGTAAAGGCCCTGACCTTCGGTTTGTTGGGTGGAACAGACCCGCTGACCGAACTGGGCACGGACGCGGCGGAAGAGCTAATCACGAAAGTGATCCCCCGTTCCCAGGAGAACAGTGAAGACGACTGAACAGCGGGTACTCCGGGCCAGGGTCAAGCTACGATCGCCCGTCGTGAGGCATTTTAGAGGGCCGCTATTGCAGTCAGACAGGAACAGCCTGCTGTACCGGCCGCCGCTCAAGCCGGACGAGAGCATCGACTACAGCCGGGTGGCTTTCGGGCTGGCGATTGAGTTGGCCAAGAGCCGCCATTCCCGGGACTGTATCAAGGATGCGCTCCGGGAGGGGAGCCCTGGCCTGGCCGGCCGGAAGGCGCAGCACCTGGAGGACTATCTGGACCGGACGGTAGACCGGGCCATGGACGCGCTGACCAAGTCGCGGCATCTGGAGCAGGGGCACGGCCGCAGCCTGGGCTTGTAAGCGACCGGAGGGAGCCTTAATCCCCCTGCAGGGGGGGTGTAATTTAACGAAACAGAAGATGTTGCAGCTTGACGATCCAAAGAAAAAGCGGAGAAAGTGGCTTTTCAGAATCCAAATAGCCCGCAGCCATAAAAGCTGCCAACCAATAAGCCGTAGACGCAAAAAAGAGCACAATCTGGAAGAGCAGCTTAGCCTTGAAATATCCTCCATTTATCAACCAAGTGCCGAGTAAATGTACGGCTCTCAAGATTAGAAACATGCAGAAGCCAACCAAAAGAAAGAACGTTACATGGGAAATCCACGACTCAAGTAATCTTGCTGCCATCTCATACATATAACTCATGACGAAGGCCATCAGAAAATTGAAAAGAAGCGAGAGAGTCCAACCATTCAGGATAATGGTCCTATTACTATCTCGGTGCATGAAACTAAGGCCAATCGGATCAGTAAGGAATCAGAAATTCGGTAACTTTGTGGTCGTTCTTCCGGAAAATAATCAAGCCATATTGGCCATCATCCCATCTGTGGCTTGGCTTTCGCTGTCTAAACACATTTATAGCGTAATATATAGTGCTGCCTTCATCATGTATGTCCAAGGTTTCACACCGGATATCGTTGTACCTTTCATTTTTTTCGATCATTTCCAAGATGTACTTTTGAAAATCATCTCTTTTCAAATCCGCAACCCGCGTTTCATCGAAGAACTCTCCATAAAAAGCATTCATCGCGTTCTGTGTTTTTGCATTTAGGTGCTTCTTGAGAATCCGGTTTATCTGGATTTCCAGGTTTTTTGAACGTAATGGATTTAAAAGGACAATCTCGCCGGCCTTTACGCCGGGGAGTTTGCCGAATCTAAATAGAACAGGCTGTTGAATGCCATAGAGCACAAGTACTGCTAATAAGACTGCCCCTGCTATCTGAAGCGCCTTCTTCTTTCCCATGGCTATTTTTTTCTCGGATAAAAATGAGTCATCGGGGCGACCAGCCCAACTCCAAACAATTTTCTCAAGAAGTTCCGTTCTTGTGTCTGCAGATAGGTGCTGCCACCGAACATATAGCCATATGTTGTGGCGTTCCTACTGCCCGAAAAGCTGGCCCCGGCCGGTTGACCAAATGTTTCCACGCCTTGCCGGTCGGCAAATTTCTGAGCGAAGTTGTCAGCCCAGGTCGCCTTTCCCGTGTTGCAACCAAAAAAGTTCGCTTGAGCACTAGGTTCCCAATTGAAATCGACGCTTCCCCACTGGTCCATCGATGGTTGTCTTGATTCCGGTGCTCCTTGCCTGAAGATTGGGCCGTCTTCACCTGAGTGTCCGTAGAGATTGAATTCCCCAACCTGCCCCTTATCCATCAGTTCTCCCAGACCAGCCAAATATTCGACCTGCTGTTTCATCTGGCCGAAACTGCTTGCTTCCACCAACCAAACGACATCTTTTTCCTGATCGAATGTATCGCTGCTTTCTATTTCGGCCTTTCGTGTTTCCGCGGCTTCTCGAAAGCTATCGTCATCGGTCGAGTAGGCGACCAAATACACGGTTTCCCCGGTGGGATCGATGTACACAATCGGATTGCCTCGACAGTACGAATAAAGATTCAACTGTTGGGGGTCCAAGAGCCTCTTTTCCTCGATCATCAGTGAGTCAGGGCTGACGAACCGAGTTTGCTTGGAGGAAAACATCCGCCCGTACACAGGGTTCATCGAGGACAGAAAACCAAGCGTTAGAACAAGCAGGACCAACCATTTTTTCATGATGCACCCCATATCATTGGATCCCTTCGGCGCGAGCCTTCTCGTCGTTCTTGGCGATGTTTTCGAGTTGCGATTTCAGGAATTCCTCCGGCGATTCCAGCACGATCCCTAATTCCTTCGCCTTCGCCCGGTGCCAGTCTGATTTGGCGATCAAGCCCGCGATGACATCCCCGTACCGCATGCGCACAGTCGCGGCTGATTGTTCTTCCAACTGGCGCATCTGGGGCGACCCAGCATAACCTGGTGGCAGAAACCGTCCGCCCGCGGCTGCCTGGTCTTTCTCCGCCGCCAGTTTCTTGGCGTAGCGATAGGTGTAGTTGGCCAGGTTCCAGTGCCCGCCGGAGAAGGCGGGATCATTGGCTACCGACAGTTCCAAGTAATAGATGGCCTTCCGGAGGTCCCCCCGGTCGTGATACAGCCGGGCGTTGACTTCCAGCAGCGTGGCCAGATATTCCTTCCGGGTCAGGGTCTTCATGTAAGCTCCGCTCCGAACCGCCTCTTCCGGGATCTTCAGGTCGGTAATATAAGCGGAATCGGGAGAAAATCCGCCAAAGCTTGTCGCCTCGATGTTGCCGTCCTTCATGCCGACATAACGGCAGAAATAGTGGCTGGGGGCGCGGACGGCCCGGATCGGCCAACCGAGCCGGTCCGCCAGCGCCAGGTACAGCATGGCCATGGTCAGGCACGAGCCCTTCCGGGTGGCCAAGTAGCCGTTCAGAAACTGGCTCTCCTTCTTCTGGGCCAGAAGATCATCGCGGTTGTATTCGAAGGCGATGTTTCCATTCCACCAGCCCGGACGGTACAGGTAGGTGTTCGTCATGCCGATGCGTTGCTCCGGCTCGCTCCGGCCCCGAAGCAGCGTATTGATCCGGCTGGCCATTTCATCCAGCAGTCGGTCGAAGGCGGCGACGTTCAGATCGGGATAGGCGTCCTTCGCCAGAACTAGGCAGGCGTGGCCGGTGTCGATCTGGTCCTCGGGCAGCGCCAGGATCTCCTCGATGCTCTGACCCGCGTATACCCGCTGGGCCGAGACTGTCCAGATCGACAAGAAAATCCAGAGGATCAGTGGAAGCAGTTTGTTCAACAATCCACCCAACAGAGAAAAGTCGTCAATATTTTACCATCGTTGCTCACTGCTTTGGGAGCATGATTCACCGCTGAACAAACACGCTGTATTTCAGCCAGTAGGCTTCCCCTCCTTCAATTCGGCCACAGTTGGGACATTGATAATGGTAGTCCTGCCGCCCCTTATTAATCACTTTCATGGGCGTGTCGCAATCGGGGCAGTTCGCATCAAGCGCTTCCGCGGAGCATTTGCCGGAACAACTCCACCAGTCTGGATAGCGGAAATTTTTTTGTTGGTTAATCTTGCCTGGCTGTAGCGTCCTCGGGTTCCCGCATTTGGGACAGCTGTCCGTTCGGGCAAAAGCCATTTTGGGTTGGCTCTCAGCGTTTGGGAAAATCCTCGGAGAATCTGTATCCTCCGGCATTATGTCCAGTTGATCCTTGCCGGTCACCTGAATTTTTAGTCCATCACCGTTGATATCGACAGGACATTTCGGCCACAGCTCCTTGACGGAATCTAACCACTTTCTCACTTCCCGGCGGAATTCAAATTTCTTTTCGATTACGGACGACATCTGGCCTTGGAGCCCGTACTCTCCCCAAAACGGAATGAAGGCTTCCCCCGAAGGCAATCCCTGCTTCTCCTTTTCTTGCCAGGCCCGCCACACCCGGTACGAGAGCCAAATATAGAAGTTCAGATGAGAAATTTTCGCCTTTAAGTGTTTAACCGCTTCCAGATTGAACGGGATCTTGTGTGTGCTGATTTCGTGCCAGAAACGCTCCGAGAGGAGGATGTACTGATCCCACAGCGGCCGCTGGGTTGGGTTTTTCGGATCGAAGTAAAGATCCCATTCCTCGATGTAAACGTAAGTCGCTCCCTTTTCCCGGTGTTCCCCTTGTTCCACTTCCCATTTAAACAGGGCATTTCGAATCCTGGTCATGCTCTGCTTTACAAGCCCATACTTCCTCCCGTCGTTTGGGTTCATGTCAAACATGCGCATGAAATCGCGATAAAAATTGACGGTGATTTTTCTGGATTTCTGTCGCTGGGCTTCTACGGCCAGATAGAGCACGATCAAAATATCCTGGCCATAGGGAACGCCATACTTGGGGTGCCCGATGATCTCTACGGATACGTTGCCGGCTTTTCTGCTCCAGAGAAGCGGTGTTTCCTCTGGCCCCTCCCCCTTGAACGGCTTCGCTGGAAATGGACAAATAGCCAGGGGACGAAAGAGCCACCCCATTTCTTGCTGGCTAAGCAGTCGATCCGCCCGAATCATGGCCACGGCGGCTTTTTGATTCTCCCGCTTCTCTCTTTTGGTGTCTTCTTTCATGAATTGAAATATTAATGATTCTCTGTTCGTTTTTCAACTCAATTTTTTCAACATGTTAGGCATGTGAATCTATACATGTTCATGGAGATAGTCATGAATAGGAATTTTCCACAATTCGCATGTGAATCCATTCATGCGGGCTATGTGAATCTATTCATGCAGGACTTCGAAAAGGTCCTGTTTCCCATGTGAATTTATTCATGCTTATCAAATAGAATGTATTTACCAAATAGGATATGTATCAAGTAGGCGGGTGGAAATGTGGAAAACCCGCCAGACGGGTTTCCCACATTCCGCACCCGCCGGCGAGATGCTGATTGCCGCTTTCTCCGCGCCGCTGAAAAACCCGCCGTGACCGACAGGAGCGCTCCCGTTTCTGCTTCCCAGGATGTCTCAGGAGCGACGAACGCGCCGGCACCCGATAGTCTGTACCCCCTCCGCCCGCGTGCCCATGGAGGAGAAACAAGAAAAAACGCTCCCTGGAGCCAGGCAGACCGGAAATTGACTGCATAGGCGGCTCCAGGACGGACGATCCGGACGCGACCCGATCCTGGAGTACCCCCGTGCGCCGTGAGAGAGAAACTACTTGAGTGCAGGATACGCATTTGTCTATACTGCGTATATACAAATGCCCGCCGGGGGATGCCCCCGGACCCCGCCAGGGGCGCTGCCCCCGGCCCCCCGGAGAGGGCGAAAGGAGCCGGCATGAGAACGCAACAGTTGCTGGTGCGCCTGAGCGAGGCGGAGCAGGCGGAGCTGCGCCGGCGCGCGGCCGCCGCCGGCGTGGCGGTGTCGGAGTACGTCCGCAGCCGCCTCCTGGGGCCGGCGGAGCCGGCTACGGTCGCCCGCGCCGTGGCCGCCGGGGCAGAAGCGGAGACTTGGCGGGGCGGGCGGGCGCTGCTCCAAGTGCGGGTGCGCCCGGAGACCAAGGCGGCGATC
>MTKZ01006479.1_pt1 | contig 13062 bp, 12 predicted proteins | sample 1042781 | NCBI WGS metagenome assembly MTKZ01 (sample SAMN06212207, study PRJNA360539) | anaerobic digester metagenome | biome: Wastewater treatment plant; material: sludge; isolation source: anaerobic digester fed with sludge from wastewater treatment plant | place: Denmark: WWTP Viborg ...
TTCGCCCAAGTCACTTTGATCGGGTCGCCGATCCAGTCGGACCCCTCAAAAAGCTGCGAGAGCAGGCCGTTGAGTATCGGATCGGGTGAATGGGCTCCGACGGGTGCCACCGCGTCACCCATTCCCGATGAGCCAAGCCGTCAACGATGCGGCGGACCGATGTCGCCATCCACCGTCGACGTTCCTCAGCGCCGTAGCGATCGAGTCCAGAACGGCCTGGGAGTGCTTCGTAGGGTCGGTTCCAGCCGGCCACAGGCGAACGGCGGCGCGCCACGCCATCTGTGCCAACTTCCAGGCCACCTCCGCTTCGCTCAGCGGCGCTGGATCAACCGTGCTGTCCCCGGCAGTCTCAGATTCTGGTTCAATAACATGCACATAGCGCTTGCGAGCCGGATGTTCTGCAAACGCCTGAATGTTCGTGAACATCGGCTCATCGAATTCGAGGGATCCCCGCCGAATTGTTCGCATCAATCCGGCTGGGGATGCGAGCACGTGGGCGTCGACGATGTGGGTGATGTCGCGGCTGGTCACGGTGATGGCATCCAGCCAGGGCTGGAACGGGGACGTGTCAGCCGTTTCGAGTGTTGCAAGACACTGATCCAGGCGTGAAGCGATCACCTGCGCATCAGTCGAGCGGGCCACGGTTCGCCCATGGACTGTGTATAGGTGCCAAAAGCCGCGCGAGGTGCTGCCAGGAGCATCGACGGGGCTGACCGCCATCAGCTCGAGCGGCGCATCGTCGAGTGAACCCGTGACCTGGGTCAGCCGGTTTCCCAACCGTTGTCGCATCGAGGCCGCCAGTGCGGGGTCGGTGATCGACATGGAACGCAGCCGATCGCCCGACCTGAAGGTCAGTATTTCCGCCTCGACCAGGCGGAGCCGTTCGACAGCTCAAGGGTTGGGGTCATGGCCGAGCAGCGAGAGGGGGCGGGCTTCGAGCCGTCCGCCTTCGAGAAGGAGGCCGTGGCGGCCAAAGGACTGCGCTGTTGCGATCAGATCGGTGAGAATGAGCCCCCGGTCGGCGCCGAATGCGACCGAGAACTCGTCGGCCAACCAGCCGAGTGTCACCTCACCATCCAACAGCCCAAGGATCATGGTAGAGCGCTCGTCCAGCAGGACTGGTGCCGACCATGGCGTCCAAGCCACGGCTTGGCCTGAAGCCAGCCGCATCGAGGTCGCAGCCGGATGAACTTCTGGGGAGGACCGTCGATCGAGAGCTTCGGCCGTCATAAGGTCAGTTCTGCAGCCGGATTATACCGGATCGCACTGAATCACGACACACACCTTGTTCTGGCCATCTGGGAACTGGGCGGGCGTGATGAATATGACGCCCCCGGTGTCGGCGAAACCATTGATCGGGTTGCTCACGTAACCCGTATCGTAGATCTGGGCTCCGCTGTTGCCATTGTGCAGGATCATCTTGCACTTGTAGCCAGGCGGTGGCTCATAATTGTTAGCGATGTCTGGTGGACCAGCTGCCAGCGCCACCGACTCGGAGTTGCCCGCGCCACATCCTTGGAAGTAAAAGTTCCAGACGCCTCCACTCCCAAAGGTGGCCTGAAACTGGTCATCTCCACCTGCACCCGAATAGCAGCCAAAAGTCTTTTCTGCGCACAAACCAGATGTAGGGCCGCCTTCGATGATGGGGGGCAGGGTTGTTTGAGCGCCTGCCACCGCCGGTACGACCGAGGTGCCGTTGATCGCCGGTGCTGCCCAAACGGCACCGGCCGCGCCGGCACCCAGAGCAAGCTTCTTGATGGCGGCTCGTCGCCCCGAGAGTCCATGAGCGGTGCGTCGCTCGATCGTTCCCTTATCGCTGCCTTCAATCGGATCCATCGCCACGTCTCCGTTTTCAATCATGCTTGTGCCCTCCGGCCACCGGCAGTCGCCCTGCCTTGATTGACACTAACGTAATCAGCTCCCGTGCGTCGTGCAAACACTCGATGCAGATCTTTTCGCGGTGGGAGAGTCGGCCGACCGGGAGCCTGCCTGCGTCTCTCGGCAGGTGCAGGCAGAGCGAACAGAAAGTGTCCGTGCGTGGGCCATACTTGACGAGTTGAGGTGTGGTTCAAGGACCGAATGAGGAGCGTGAGCGATGGCAAGTGATGGTCCGGGGGTTCGTTCGGCAGTGCTTCGCGCTGTCACCGACCGGTTTCTGTTGGGGCAATGGGTGGAGGCGTCCCTGGCGTACGAGCCGTTCTGGGACTCCAAGCCCCGGTGGATTGCATCAGTTGGCCGGCGCCAGGTGACTGATGAGTTGGTGGTGTGGAGCGAACGCTCGCTGTTCACGGTCAATTCGGGGGGGTCGGCGCTGGCGATCCATTTCGACGGAACGTTGACGTTGGCCGACCTGGTCGACGACGTGGTGGCGGCCGTCGACGCGCCTGTGGCGACGGCCCAGCATTTGGTGGCGGTGGTGAGCCTCGAGTTGCACGGGCGCGGTGCGGTGCTCGGCGTGAACGCGCCCGAGCCGCCACAGTCGGTGGATATCGAGGAAGCCGAGGCGGAGCCTGCCGGGGACGCTCGACCAGAAACCGGCGAGACCTTTCGGATTGATCCTGTGACAGGCGCCAAACACCGCATCGTGACGGAGATTGGGCCGTCCGGCGATATGACGAGCACAGAGCACCTGCCCGATGGTCGGCGCATCATCACGACCACGCTCACCATCGGTGGTGACGATCACGACGTGTTGCTGGCGGCGCAGGCAGCGGCAGGAGGCCGGTCGTTGGCCGAGCTGGTCCCAGCTGATTCCTGCCTGGGGTCGAAGCTCCGCAACGATGATGCTGTGCCGTTGGTGACCATCCGCTGCGCCGACGGTCGACCGAGATCCATCCGTTGCCACCACCCGGAGGTGGCAGACGTCCTGCGTGAGCGAGCCGGACCCGGCCTGGAGCCGAGTGCCACGCGTGGTCCGATCGAGGCGTTTGTGGTCACGCCGCTCGAAGGTGATGGCCCAGTTCGTATTTTCGACGGGCAGGGTCGACGTCGTGGTCGCCCACGCACCGTGATGCAGGCTGTCGAAGTCGTTGACCAAATCCCCGGCGAGCGGACCGTGGCGGAAAGCGGCAGGGACGATTCGGCCGATGTGTTGGCTTTGCCGTTCCAACTGATCGGCGGACACGATGGGCACGGGGTTCTCGTCCCGCCGGATGCACTAGAGGGGGTCGGTCTGGTGTCTCGGCTGACCGAGGCAGGGTGGGTGCCGACGTGGGGCGATGTGCAGGTGACCGCCGACGGTGTGCGGGCTCCATCGGTCTTTGGTGCCCCGGCGGTCACGGCGGATCGAATGACGGTGCTCTTCCCAAGGGACGACGGGTTCACGCTGGCCCAGCGGACGGTGCTGCTGCTGGAGTCCTTGGCGGAGGAAACCCCTGTCGACGATGACCTGGCTGGGACGATAGACCGAGGCCGCCTGATCGACCTGGCCGTCGGCCTAGTGGAAACCTCGGAGTGGCAGCCGCTCACCGGAACGCTCGACGAGCACCTGCTCGACAAGGCACCGGCGGTGCCGTCCACGACCTAGAGCGATACGGACAGCTCTAGGCGGTCGTGGCTAGGCGAGCGTGAGACCCCACGCTTTGGGGTCAGTCACTACTTCGAGGAATCCGATGCGAAGGAGATCGTGGACCACACCTGGGGGAGCGCTCCCAGCGTCGTGAACCCGGCCATCGGTGAGGCCGGCAACGGTATCCAGGAGGTGGTGAGGGAGCGATGCAAGTTGTCCGGCCGTTCCAATGATCACTCGTTCGTCGGCGTCTACCTCGCTGGTGGATCCAGTGACCACGACCCACCCGCCCGGGTTGACAGATCGCACCATGGTTCCCGCCAGATCAGCGGCGAGCATCGCGTCGAGGGTGGCCTTGACCGACCCGGTGGATCGCCGGGGGATGCCGAAACGGACTCGGGCCAGGGCACACCGGACCAAGTCGTCGACGGTGGCCGGGTCGACCGGTAGGCCGAGGTTTGCCACTACCCCGTCCCAGTCCTCGTGTGATGGGGCGGCGCCCAACATTACGGGAGACACTGTTTCTCCAGCCGTCGCATCCACCGACATCGCCAGCTGGCCGAGAACGCTTTCAAGTAGCTGGAGCCCGTTCACCCGGGGAATGGTGATCGTGTAGTGGTAGGTCAGTTCACCGATGCCGTTCACGGTGTGGCCCCAGCCTCGAGGAATGTACATGGCATCACCAGCCCGGACCCGGCCATGCCACGCCACCTGACCTGAGGTCGCTTCGCCGTGGGCCACCTTGTGCATCGACAACCCGGCCGGCTGTTCGATCGTCCAGTCCTTGCGCCCAATCAGCTGGAGGATGACCACTTCCTGGTCGTCCCAATGAGCGCCGAAAGACGGATCGACGCTGCTGGAGAGGTAGGCGTTGATGTTCACCACGCAGCCGAATGCTCGTTCGAACAGTCCGGCGAGTGTGGTAGAGATCGGATCGCGGAGGTCGATGCCATCCAGCACGACGGTGAACCCGTCGTCGAGAGCTGCGGCCAACGGCGCCGGTTTCACCCGAATGTGGCCGTCGGGGTAGCCACCGGGGCGAAGCTGCACGATGTCGTCAAGTGAACGGGTGACCTTGTCTCTGACCAGCCGTATCTGGGCCCCGGGTTGGAAGGTGTTGCGCCTCAGGATGCAGTCGAGTGACGCCTCGACGTCGAGGGCGTCAAGCAGGTGCTGCCCGGCGGATCCGACGACCAGTGTGGTGGCGTCGGTGGCCTGGGTCGAGTGCCGGATCGGCAGCGACGGAAAAGCGGCCTCAAGGGTGGAGGAGGCGGCGTCCAGCGCGCGTCGGTCAGCGTCGTGCAGAGCTGTTTCGAGCGGGCGGTCGGGGCGGGGGAGAGTGAGCTGTTGCAGCAGATCGTCGGTGACGTCGACACGCGTGATCGCCCAGTCATTGGATCGACTGGTGACATCGCGGCCGGAGCGAATGTAACTCACGCCACGACCGCCAGAATTTCAGCCTCTAACAGAATCTTCAGGGCCTCGATGGCACGGTTCTGGTCACGAGCGTCGTCCCGGGAATCGTCGGGAGACGGCGCAAAGGCTGCGACAAGCGGTGTCGGGTCAAACACTTCGCCGTCGAGGTGGGGCGTGAGGAGCGTCGCCAGTTCGGCCGAGATGCGTACGGTCATGCCGCTTGCTACGAGCACTTGCTGGTCGTCGGCATTGGTCAGCATGACCCCACCCGGAATCCCGGCTCGCAACGTGGGCAGGGTACCTGCCAGGCCGCGCCGGTTGTCGAAAAGACCGCAGGTCGACCGAGCCGGTACATGGGCACGAACCGATGCCATCGCGTGCATGAGCGGGGTCTGGCCCAATGCCAGCGAGGCCTCGGCGTGGAACGCACCTGGGCGTTCGTACAGCGAGCCGCCGTACGACTCGATCGGCGCGTCGAGATCGGTTGGAAGATCAGCACGCAACAGTGGGTGGTAGCGGGCCACCGTCGCAGCTTGCGACCACAGCTGGTTGCGGGTCGGTAGGGGCAACACGATTCGCAGAGCCACCCCCGCTAAGTCTGATCGGAGCCGAAGCGACTGGTCGGGGCCGACGGTCACCAGCGATCCCGGCGGGATCGCTGTCGGAGGTTGGTCGGCGAAAGCCGCCGACAGGTCAGGTAGGTGACCGCCAGGGTGCGGAGAGGCCGTCGGGACAGCGGCGGAGAGCTCGATATCAAGCGGTAGCACCAGCACTGCACCGCCCCGGTTGGCTGCATCCACGTGGGTGGAGCCCGGGCCGAACAAGATGGCGTCGGCCTCGGTCGTGGCCCCGAGGAGGGTCTCCAAAGCGGCGACGAGCTCGTCCATGCCGTCGAGGTGCCGACTGACGGCCCGCACCACGACGCTCGCACCGTCTGCCAATTTGGCGGCAATCTGATTGTTGTTGGGCCGGTGGAGGGCATAGGTGGTGTCGAAGCTGAGCTCATCGGTAACGCCAGGCAGAGCGCTCTCCAAGCCGATGGTGAGCCGGCCGGGCCGGGTGTCGTCGTGTCGGATCACACCGTCCAGCTCGTCGTAGATCCCAGCAGTTCCGGTCCACGGAGTGGACAGTGACCACACCGCTGGGGAGGTATGGTCGGTGGAGTGGTTTGATTCGGGCTCAAGCACAGCCGCTAAAGTGCGGCCAAGATGCGCCTCGACGGTTAAGGCGGCGCGGTAGCGACGTCGTTTGTTGGCTTCTGCCAGCGGGCGTTCAGAGTCGTCATCGAACGACGGTATGCGCAGAATGTCGCTAGCAGCGATATGGCCAACCGATATGAGCGGTGGGTCGGCTTGAGGAGCGGAGGCGGGCTCAGCCAAGCCGGCCTCCGCACCTTCGTTGGATGGCTCGGCTGCTTGAGTGACTGTCATTGAACCTCCGGTCCGAACGAAGCGACGATCATGCCATGCTCCGATGACGGTTGCCCCGCCAGCGGCCGTGGCCACCCCGCTACAGCCGGATGGCACGTGCGTTGGTCGGCTCCTTTTGAGTCGCTGAACCAGAGGCCTGCAACACTGAGGCGGTGGGCCACTCGCGCCCAGCTCCGCCTCGCGATCGTGACCTGGATCGAACGCACCTAGCACCGTCGACGCCGACAAGCCTCGACCGGTTGACCCCAATCGAATACGAGACCATCATCGGACCCGCCGCCACCCAGGCGGCCTAACCCCAAAGCCAACCTTTCACCAGATCACGCGGCAGTCCCGTTAACGGCCACTGCCGGTCACATTCGTGAGGCATGAGGTTCCGCTACCAGCATGTTTTCGATTGACCTTGAGCTTTGGCGTGTCGGGTGGGGGCTTTGGGCAGCCGCAGGTGGTCTGGCGGCGGTTCTCGTACTGCGTTGCCGGCCGGATCGGGCGCTTGTTTTGGTGTTGCTGGGATGCTCAGCGTGGGCAATCTGGATACTCCCCGTCCACCGGCAGGCAGAAGTCATGTTGCTGGTGCCACTGGCGGCGGTAGCGGCTGCGGTCATTTGGTTCATGCATGGGAACGTCCGACCGGTCCTGAGCCCGCCTCCACCGCTTGGATGGGGCGCAGTGGCGGCTCGCATGGATTCGTCGTTGCTCTGGGTCATGTCGGTGATCACGGTCGGAGGGGTCTGGCTGGCGGTCCCGGAAACGGCCGTCAACGTTGTCATCATGATGGCCGTCATCCCGGTGGCGGGAGTTGCATGGTGGGACGCTGATCACCCTCCGTGGACGGTTAATCTGGGGATCCTGATGCTGGTCGCTCTTGGTTCCGTCAGCGGAGCCGGGGGGAGGACGGCGTGGATCGGGGGACTCGCATGCGCTGGGTTGATTCCGTTCAAACGGCGGGACGTGCCATGGTGGCTCGTGCTGACCGTCCACTGGTGGGTGGTACTCGCCGCCTGCAGGGTCGTCTCGCTCTGGGAGTTGATCCCTGCGGTGTTGGGCTCGTTCGGTTTGGTAGGTGGGGGCTGGGCCGCTATCCAGATCGGTGAGAGGTCGAGGCTCAGGGGATGATGCCGGTCTGTCGGAGGCGCTGGATGATGGTGTCGGCGGCCTCGTCGGGAGACATGGCGAGGGTGTCGATGCGGACCTCGGGGTCCTCGGGGGCCTCGTAGGGCGAGTCGATGCCCGTGAAGTTTTTGAGTTCGCCCCGGCGGGCCTTGGCGTAGAGCCCCTTTACGTCGCTCGCTTCGGCCACGGCAAGCGGCGTGTCGATGAAGATCTCGACGAACCGGTCCTCGCCGGCGCGTTCGCGGGCAAGTCGTCGTTCCGCCCGGAAGGGGGAGATGAACGACACCAGGACGATGAGGCCGGCATCGGCCATCAGACGCGCGACCTCGGCGATGCGACGGACGTTCTCCACCCGGTCGGCATCGGTGAACCCGAGGTCGTGGTTGAGCCCGTGGCGCACGTTGTCTCCGTCGAGCAGGAAGGTGTGGACGCCGTGGGCGTGCAGCTGGGCTTCGACCCGGTTGGCGATGGTGGACTTGCCCGATCCGGATAAGCCGGTGAGCCACAGGACCGAAGCTCGGTGACCCTTGAGGTCGCTGCGCGACTGGGCGGTCACGTCGAGTGCTTGCCAGTGCACGTTTTGGCTGCGTCGGAGCGCGAACTGCAACATGCCGGCGGCCACGGTGGCGTTGGTCAGCCGGTCAATCAGGATGAAGCCGCCCATGTCGCGGTTGGCCTCGTAGGGGTCGAACGTGACGGCGCGGTCGGTGGTGATCGTGCACACGCCAATCTCGTTGAGCCCGAGTGTTTTGGCGGCCAGGTGCTGGAGCGTGTTGACGTCGATCGTGTGTTTCGGGGGCGACAGGGTGGCGCCCACCGTGGTGGTGCCGAGCTTGAGTAGGTAGGGGCGGCCGGGGAGCAGTTCCTCGTCGTGCATCCACACGACGTGGGCCTCGAACTGATCGGCGATACCGGGCGGGTCGGCATCGGCGCACAGCACGTCGCCACGGCTGACATCGATCTCGTCGGCGAGCACGAGGGTGACCGACTGGCCGGCGACCGCTGTGTCAAGTGGCCCGTCGAAGGTGTTGATCCCGGCGACCGTGCTGCGTTTGCCCGATGGCAGCGCCCGGACGGCGTCGCCGACGTCGATCGCACCGCCGACGATCTGCCCGGAAAACCCGCGGAAGTCGAGGTTGGGGCGGTTGACCCTGACGTTCCGCACTTCTCGGAGGCGCTTTAGCCGCATTTAGGTGACTGGTGTGAGCGCCGTGGGGCGCTGGTTAGGTGGTGTAGGTGGTGGTGGGGATGTCGAGGAGTTCGAGGATTTGTTGTTGTTGGGTGGTGAGTTCGGGTTGGAATGTTTGGATGGTGTGGCCGGCGGTGTCGGTGAGGTGGTGGCGGGCGACACCGGCGAAGATTTGAAGGATCCGTTGGGCTGAGGGCGCGGTGCATGGCCGGTGTTCGGGGTAGAGCGCAATGTTGTTCAGGTTGCGGCTGGTCATGGTGTTGCGGATGTGTCGTTCGATGAGCGCGCCGGTGAGGAGCGCGAGGAACTGGCACAACAGGAGCGCTTCGATGCGGTGGGGTTGTTGGAGGTAGACGGGCGCGACGGTCTGGTGGTCTTTGAGGATGTGGTTTCGGCGTTCGAGGTTGGGTTGGTAGCGGTACGCGGCGAGGACCTCGGTGTTGGTGAGGAGGGTGTCGTTGGTGATGAGGGGGAAACAGCCGTCGGAGGCGGCGTCGGCTGCGACTTGGGTTTCGTTGACCGACCAGTTGACCCGGTGGTGGGTGGTCACGATTTTGCGGTAGCGGGTGTTCGGCCCTGGGCGACCTCGTGTCTCTTGGCGGTGTGTTTCGGTCTGTTCCTCGGTGATGGTGTAGTCGATCCACCGGCCGGCGCCGGCTGTTTGGAGGGCGGTGTCGGCTGCGGTTTGGACAGCGACGGTGGTTTTCATGCGGGTGCGGGGTGAAAGGAGTTTCTGGTTGAGTTCGTCGAGTGCGGCGATGCCTTTGGCGATCCGGTTGGTCCGCGAGTCGCCGTCGCGGTCGATCTTGGCCGATGAGCGGACCCAGATGATCCGGTAGCCCTCGACCGACGGGCCGGCGGGTGCGTTGGTGGTGTGGAACGTTTCTTCTGGATCGTTTTTGCGGGGGCCGGGCCGGGTGTTGGCCAACTGCCAGTCGACGGCATGGTCGACGATCCGGTCGCGGAACTGGCGGTCTTCTTTGCGGGTGCGGGGCAGGATCGTGACGAACCGTCCGTTGTTGGTCGCGATGTGGTCCATCGCGGGCCGGTTGCACAGTTTCGAGTCGGCCACATACAAGAAGTCGGGGCGCCCAACCAGGCTGGCCAGTTGGTCCCAGGTTGGGATGTGGGTGGGGTCGTCGCCGGTGTTGCCGTCCTCGACACGGAACGCGACGGGGACGGCGCCGTCCGCTGACACGGTGAGGACACACAACAGCTGTTTGAGGTCGGGCCGATGATCTTTGTTGTGCCCGTAGGTGATCGTCGGTGTTGGCTTGTCGCCACGGGTCTGGCCGGTTGCTTGGTGGTAGCCGCCGGAGAACGTGACGGTGGTCGAGTCGTTGTGGAGCTGGTCCAGGTTGATGTCGAATTCGTGGACCGCGGCGAGGACGGTCCGGGTGATCAGACTGGCCCGATCCGCGTCGAAGAGCCGGTCCAACATCCGGCCGGTCCGGTCGTCGTTCAACGCCTCAACATCAGCCGCATTCAGCCCGAAAAGTGCCGGGTCGAACGGCGCTGCCCACTCGCCCAACGCGTAGATCGGCTGGTGGTCGACACACAGGTTCCGGACCAGCAGTCCGATCACCACAGCCGGGTCAAGACGCAACCGGGCGTCATTGGCAGGGAGGAACCTGTCGATGATCGCGTCGAGGCCGAGCCGGTCAAGGAAACGGTTGACGATCGGAATGGCCCCCAACGTTTCGGTCGCCAACCTGAACTCGTCTGCCATCTGTTTGACCATCCCCGACTCGACACCTGTTCGACAGTAATATTACTGTCGAACCCCACCGGAGATGGTGGATACCGGGAAGGAAACCCTGTGGGACCGAACAGCGATCAACAACGGGAACACCAGCGGATCATCGACGCCATTGGAGAGATCGACTTCGTCGCGCCGGGGACGATCACTCGCCGTGACACCAGCTGCGGGAAGCCAAACTGCAAATGCCAGGCTGACCCGCCCCAGCTACACGGCCCCTACATCTCCTGGACCCGCAAAGTGAACAACAAGACCGTCACCCGGCTCCTCACCGAAGACCAACTCGCCGACTACCAGCCCTGGCTCGACAACAACCGGCGACTCCGAGACCTCACCCGTCAGCTCCAAGCCCTCACCCTCGACATCATCGACAACGACGACCGCTGGGACACCTAAATAGCCCCGAAAGGCTCACGAGAAGTGCGGAACGTCAGGTAAGAGACCACCCCAAGACCAACATCATCAGGGGTTCTTTGCCGATGGTTCCATGCCAGGACACCAGCGACGGAACGAACAGCAACAAGACCAGGCGTGTCTTGTGATCCGTCTCTGGCACGGCATGCTTCAAGGCCCGCCACATCAGCAACCTGCCGCCGAACGACAGCCAGGAAAAAGACTCCTCCCGCCCACTTCGACGTGCCCGTGAACAGGTAGTCGAACGAGAGGGCGTAGGCCACACGCGCGGTCTGGGCGGGGCGCGCTTCCATCCCGCATCCACCCCGCCGTTCAGCATAATCACGGCCTCGACCTGACAGGTGGCGCAACCGCCCAGAAGTAGTCCCTACCAACTGGCGCACGACACGTTTGCCGTGTCGTCGGGCGGACATGTTGTATGCGGAGGAGGGCAACGTTGATAGCCAGGTTGAAGGCCGTGCAACACTGGCGGCGTGGGCAACGGCGGCTGTAATCATCCAGAGCAAAGCTGGCGCTTTGCTGCAGCCGTTTCCAAGGCCACGGTGGTCGTTGCCATTCGGACTCTGCGGGTGAGCGGTGCCGAGTCGCTTGCGTTTTACGAGACGGTCGAGTTGGCGGCGTTGGGGTGCGCGTTGGAGGTGTGGTATCAGATCGACGGTCCGTTTGGAGCCGAGCTGGCCAAGGCTGGCGTCAGAACTGTCCGAGTTCCTCTCTGGTCGGGTCGACGTCGCATCAGGAGGCTCAGCCGTCGGGCGCAGGGCCGGCTGGTGATCCACACTCATTCGCCTTCCTCTGGAGCATTCCTGCGTCTGGTCTCGCTAGGGATCGATGGCGTTGGGTTCATCCACACCGAGCACAACGTGTCCGCCGCCTACCGTCCGGTCACGCAAGCGATGCACCGATTGATGGCCTGGCGTATCGACGAGCTGGTGGCCGTATCGACCGCAGCGCTAGAGACTGCGCCCCCGATCCGTCGTCGACGAGTACTCCACCATCTAGATCTGGCGCTGCCTCGCATGCAAGCGTGCCTGGCCCTCCCGCCCAAACTCGGTGGGCCACTGAGGGTCGCCTGCGTGGCGAGCCTCACCGAGAAGAAGGACCACGCCAACCTCCTGGGGGCGCTGATCATCCTCGACCGGCGGTTGGATGGTCCACTCAAGGTGTCGCTCGTCGGAGACGGGCCGCTGCTTGGAGCGATCACCTCACAGGTTGAGGTTCTCAACCGGGGGTGCCAGCACGTCACCGTCGAGATGTTGGGCCATCGCGACGACATCGCCTCGGTGCTCGAAGACGCCGATGTGCTGGTGCTCTCCTCGCTGAGCGAAGGGATGCCGCTGGTGCTCCTGGAGGCAATGGCCGCGTCCACGCCGATCGTCGCCACCGATGTCGGCGGTGTGCGGGAGTGCTGCGACGATGGGGGAGCGGGGATGCTCGTTCCGCCTGCCGACCCGGTTGCGTTGGCGGATGCGCTCGGCGCCGTCCTGTCCGACCCTGATCTGCGGGCACAGCTTGCGGTTCGAGCAAAGGCCCATCTCCTCGACCAGGTGGGGAGTCCATGGCTAGACACCTACGTGGGGATGATCGACCGGCTCGCGCGCTGACCACATCAGCTCACGCCACGGCAGTTCCTCCCAACCCGGCAGCCCACGAGACCGCTTCCGGTATCCTCCGAGAGTGACCGAGCCCAAGGACAAGCCCTCCGATCTGCGGCTCCGGAAGGCCGAACCGGACGATCGACCGGCAATCATCGAGCTGTGCCGTCGGTCGCTCGGTTGGAAGGCCGACGACCCCAACGAGGTGTTCTTCGCCTGGAAGCATGACGAGAACCCGTTCGGGCAGTCGCCGGCCTGGGTTGCCGAGGACGACACGGGCACGCTGGTCGGCCTCCGTACCTTCCTCCGCTGGCGGTTCCGCCGTCCCGACGGCACCACCCTCAGCGCGGTTCGGGCAGTCGATACCGCCACCCACCCTGACTGGCAGGGGCGAGGGATCTTCAGCCGGCTGACGTTGAGTGCGCTCGACGACCTGCGGGATGCGGGCGTGGACTGCGTGTTCAACACGCCCAACGACAAGAGCCGTCCGGGCTACCTCAAGATGGGTTGGCAACAGATTGGCAAGGTGCCGGTGGCGGTCCGGCTGACCGGCCCGCGTTCGATCGCCAAGTTGGCCGGCGCCCGCACGGCCGCCGAGAAGTGGTCGGAGGAGTGCTCCGTGGGGCGCCCGGCCGCTGAGG